>JAABUR0100001589.1_pt1 | contig 39843 bp, 34 predicted proteins | sample 5560091 | NCBI WGS metagenome assembly JAABUR01 (sample SAMN10711879, study PRJNA513375) | rock metagenome | isolation source: Antarctica rocks | place: Antarctica: Victoria Land, University Valley sud | reverse complement strand
TTGGAAAATTCAGCCAGAAGAGAATCGCAGGAGGCGTTATACAAACGTTCGGTACTACATCCATCCACCATGGGTTGACTTTTAGTTTATCTGCTAGATATACGCCTGTTGGCGAATCGTTATCTTTAGTGCGTTTGAAGAGGTTGGCCTCTGCGTACTCTCCGTTAGAGGCTGTCAATGGCATGTTGAATATTGAAAATACCTTGAAAATGCACTCCAGCTTCAGGATGAAGCCTGGCCAGCTTCTCAAGCTCAGGCCACGTCTCCCTGTCATGCTTGGCGGCTGCAGTGCCTTCTGCGGAAATACTGAATGCATTCAGGATCTGCAGAAGAAGGAAAATAAAGTACAAAGATAACACGATTCTCACGTGGGCGCAGGACGCGTGCTAGGAAATCAGCGATGGAAAAAGTCAAGCGAACTTGAGGCAAAGTAGAGCCGCCTAAGATAGACACTGAAAGAACAAGAACAACACTCGAGCTTCAATGCAAAATTGACTGACGGGAGATAGTTGGCACCTGCCCATGGACTTGCATATTCGGCTGCATTGTAATCTCCCGGCATGTATTTGGCAGCAACTGTAATTCTATATTTGGGGTTTTTGGACAGCAACAGCGCAGTCGTGAGACCTGTGACACCGGCACTGGTGAAGCAAATTAGCATGATGCGTCATCTTCGCATGCATTGCCTGCTTACCCCACAACGACAATATTTGCTTTTGCCATCTTGAAGTTAACGGAAGAACAAATTTTTTGAGAAGCTCGGAAGGGGTGGACAAAAAATTAAAAGTCATAGTGCACGTTTCAACCATCTCGAAGGGCGCGGGGGGGGTTGGATCTCAAAGGTGTGAATCGCTGTTCCTTCGATGGCTGGTTTAGCCCGGATGTTCCTTCCGGGTGGAGTGGGGGCCTAATTAGTCAGCTGGCCCCCCCCAGAACTATTTAGTTTCACAGAGCTTCAGCTCTGTTCTTAGAAATTCCACTCCTTTGCTACCTTCTAGAACCGAGTCTTTAGTGCTGAGTTGTTCTTCTGATGAACGTGCACGGGATTCGAAAGAAGCCTTGCATTCAGGAAGTGTTTTGTTAGTGATAGTACCTGTTCCTGTTCGATTTCGTGTCAATTGTCACTGTTCCACCTCGCATCTGATCTCGCTGAAGAGATTTTTTTCCTACTTCCTCGTTCTCTTCTGATAAATTAGAAGATAATAAGCCTCATTTAGTTGTTCAGATCTTCTACTAGACACTTCGACAAATCTGCTCAGTGAGCTAGATAAATATTATCATCTGAATGAGTTCAAGCAATATTCTAGTTTCTGATTTCTTTTGAATAGCTCTTCTTCGTCTCAAGCATCTACACTTCTATCAATCACACTCAACACGTCTGTTTCACAGACGCTGACTAAGATGTTGTATCAGCAGACAGACTCGATCTTCTCTTTCTGTGATATCTTTTCAGATATTGATCATGTTTTCGCAGCTCACTGACTGAAACGATTAAAACACAAGCTCTCAGAATATAAGATCAATGAAGTTATTAATCTCATCATCTATCTGAACTCACTTAATATGTTGCTTACAAACGACATCGTTGAATGAGCAAAGTCTCATTCAGATGTTATACATCTGCTATCAATCAAGAATCTCACAGCTCAGAATCTGACTAGTTTTAAATTCTTGCTATGCAAGAGATTTTCTTCTAAAGCAATTGAAATATCTTTTATATCATTTGATGTAAAACTATTCAAGTTACAACAATACTCTGATGAAGCTCTAGTCATTTTTTATAAGCGAGTCACAAGCTTGATGCAACATGTAGAAGCAAAAGATAAATCAGCATTCAGCTCATTCACTACTTTTACACTATTGAAATCAGCTATGCTGAATATCATTCTACGAGTATTCATAAAGAAAATATCAAATCACATTGTACAGAGAGAAGTCATAAGAAGCATGACTGCAATAAATAAATCATTGAAATTTATTTACAATTTAGCTGAGAAAGCAAGATGAATGAATCTAAAGATTCAGAAACTATTCAATGAGAAAGTAAAGTCAAAAAAGTTAATCTTCTATAAGAAACTGATTTAAAAGAACATGTTCAAAGTTCAAATAAATGTCTTGTTGATATCATATCACTTTTTTAAGAAGAATTCTTCTATCGATTGATTGTTTCATGAAGATTCTTCATCAGAGTCTTGTACTAAAGAATCTAGTTCTATTTATTCTACTAGCAAAGCATATTCATTTAAATTATTGTTATCAAATTCTAATAAAGCAAATCAATCATGATTTGAATCTAGAGACTTGTCAAATCATATCTTCTTCAAAAATCTTTATATCAACGACATCAAGAATTACATTCATTCAAAAGATGAATTGCTATGTGTAAAGTGTGAATATAAGAATCACACTAGTAAGAAATGCACAGAAGATGTTCTATCAGTCTGAGAACAGTTGTATTTATGAAGCATTGTGTTTGAAGATGTTTCTTCAGTATCATTCGCTATTTATGAATTTAAAGTTTATGATGATGCTGTGCAGTCTTTTGACACTGATTTTGCAGCAGCAGACTTTAGCAAAGCAGCAAGCTCTGATGCAGCAATGAGCATTTATACATCTTCACATTCTGCTAGCAGTTACTTTATAGAACTAGACGTTGAAAGTCTACATATAAATAATATGTTTGAAGTTAAGCTGATTGAGATCAACTATGAAGAAGAATTCAAATCTAACAAAAGATCTTATGTTGATCTTTCTTTATTTTCTACTCTTAATTCTCAGATGAAAGTACAGCAGCTATTCTTTCAGTTTCAGACTGCAGAGAATCATACACGTTGTAAAGAACAAAAGCATGTAAATAAGAAGACAAAATCTCAATTTCTGATAAATATGTTCAATGATATCTTGAAAAAATATGACTCTTTGATATTTATTCAAGAGATGTTACAACGTAACAAAGTGAATATCTTCTTTATGAACTTAATCATCTGATTCTCTGCAGTATGCAAGAAACTTAAACATCTTTGTACATGTGTGACAAAGAAATGAGCTTCAAAGACTAAACATATGAAACAAGTCTTTATTTCTGAGAATAGCATGAACATGTTCAATTCTATGTATGAGCAACAAACTTAACAGTTGTCTGTTATGTCTACGTAATTTGTTCAATCATTCTCTGATATATTTATCTTCAGATTTGAAGAATCAATTCAGTCTATCACTCTTTCATTTATTGAAACTATCTTGAAATTTTAGTTGAATGTTCAGCAAAATTCTCAAGTCATACAGAAAACTATATTTGTCAACGTTTCTATTATGATAGCTTCTACTGAAGCTGAAAAGCACACGCGATTTCTCAGTACAATTATAAACAAGAACAAAATCTTTCAAATCTTTTGTTTCATTAAGAAGACAGATGAAACAGAGATTTGTCTTGAGAAATCATATGTACAAGCGAATCAAGAATCTGATATGAACATCATTTCTACTGATTTGATACATCAACTAAATCTGAATATGCACTTTCTTTTGAAGATAGAATTTCAAGATCTAACTATGTGTACTGCTGATCATAGAAAGTATTACGAGCGTATCAAGACTGAACAAGACTGAAGCTTTAATCAATTTGCAGTGAACGCTAGCGAGTTCTCTGCGTAATGATTAGAGCTAATCAGCGAGCTAGTCAGATATAACTCAGATATGACTTAAATATGACTCAACACTTTTTTTCTTTCCCAACACTCTTTTCTTTCATCAATATCTTGTTCATTTACATCACATTCTTTTCATGTCACAAACACATTTCTTTTGAGTCTAGCGCAGTTTCTGAACATTACATAAATAGAAGCTCTTGTATCAATCTTCTTCTGTATTCTTAATATTCAGTTATAGCTATCTCTAAAAATCAAGCACTATTCAACTCTGACTTTCGCTGATTGACTCATTTAGACACGATTCTGACATTATATTAAGAATTCGTTAATCACACAATACTGATCTCATTACTCATTCAACATACTCATATAAACAGAACGAGTTTAAAGAAATCTGTTTATTTAATGATTGACGTAATTGAAAGACTGAACAACACTAGAAAGTTTGATAGAATCAACGACAAGACTGTTTGAATCGCTAAACAACTTATCGCTCACTAAGTATGCACAGTTCAAATCAATCAAGAGAATCAACTCATTCTTGTGAAACAGACGAGTGAAAATAAGCTGTTCAACTCGATTAAGAGAATCAACGATAAAAAATCTTCGTGAATTGCTCAAGAATCAAATCAATCAACAAATAAATCTCATCTTCTTTGTTAAAGATTCAACATCACTCTATACGTCTTTCTTCTTTAATCGTCAAGCATCATCATTCGTTCAACTCTTTTTTCAAACAAATCTCATCATGTTTAGTCATTCATCTACTGAAGAGCGTTTCGAAGAATTTCGAAATCGTTTCTCTCAAATCTCTGATGCTGATTTATCAAAATTCTCTAGTGCTGAATCATTCATCAGTGAAGACAACGAGTCATTCGCTGAAACAGTAATACTTTCTGTTTCTATCGAAAACTGAAAGGCTTGATGCATGACTCTCGACAGAGAAATGAATCAACTCAACAAGCTGAGTAATCAACAAGACAATGAAATCAAAGAGTTGAAGACTAGACTTCAAACTAAAGAAATCACTTCTTCTGATTTCACCTACTTTAAGCGTTCTAGATCTCAGAAAATATCTGATTCTTTCTGATTTACTGACGAAAAGAATTCTACTTGGGAAAACTGATACGACAAAATTCAGAATAAACTAGAGATCAACGTCGACCTTTTTTCAAATGAATGAGTCAAACTGAGCTATGTACATTTCAGATTATTCAATGACGCAGCTGATGTCGCTCAATCTAGACGCGAACGTGACTGTGTCAATTTCTATAAGATTGTCGATGATCTTTTGAAAGAACTAGCTGAGTTGTTCAATGATTCAGATAAGAAAGTCAACTTTCGTAGAAAATACTACAACTTGATTCAAGAATCAAAGAAGTTCAGTGAGTTTTACACTTAGTTTCAACGATTATCTTTCTATCTGAAGTATCACGAAAAGCAACTGATTGTTGATCTGAAAGATAAAATAAACTCTCGTCTTTAATTCATTTGAATAGATTAATTAGTTCAATCTGATTTTCTCAAAGAGATTCATTTCTATCTGATTCATTTGAATAATAATCAGTGAGTCATTCGAGAAATCAAGAACAAAGTCAATCTCATTAAATGCATCAATGATCTGTCAAAGATCATCTTTCATAAAGCTGTTATTACTCAGTCAGTTGATCATTCAAAACCTGATTATTTAAAGTCGCGCGACGCGATTTTAACTAACGTCAAGAAAGCAGACGTTCTAGTCAAAATCTGTTTCATATGTCATAAATCAGGTCATAGCTTTAGAGAGTGTCTCAATCGACCTACTAGAATCAATGCAGTGAATGATGAATATGATTGCTTTGATTTCAATTTGAATTTCGATTCAAAAAACTAGTCATCTCTTCAAAAGTCATTGAAGAAATAGAGATTATATCTTTGTGCAAACTAGATGAAATTCTATTGAAAGAAAATTACTTTGAAAAGTCGTTTTTAATTGATGCTCATCTCATCTTGCAGAATCAATTCTTCAGTCTTCGTTCGCTAATAAACAGTGATTCAGTCGCTCATATGCTCATACACGCTAATCTAGTCAATAAAGTATGCGAGAAACTAGAAATTCAATCTATATCATTGATAAAAGAGAAGTTAATAAGAGACTATAATGAGAAGATATCTAAGAAGATCATCACTCATAAAATTCTACTCAATCTCATCATCGAAAGTCATAAGAAATTGACTGTATCAATGCTGATAGCTGATATTAATCATCATAAAGTCATATTGAGTAAGCTTTGAATGAATAAAAACGAAATATTATTAAATATGCAAAACAACGTCATTGTTTTTTTGAATCAATTAAATACTTTTATTTCGATTTTTTTGATCTTTCTTAATTCAAAGCACTCAAGTTGATTGCAATCAACTTCGTTCTCTTCTATTATTCAGACTAAGACTCTTATTATGCTCAAACAATCTGTTTCAACTATGACTAAGAAAGAATCATTCTCGATTCAAAGCATAAATGCAGCTTCATTCAAAACTTTACTGAATCAATCAAAGAAGAATCAGACTGAAGTCTTTGTTCTATTTATGACTGATATTAATAAAGAAATCACGTACAATACTCAGTGCAATTTGAACGTTTTAAACGTCTCTTCAATCGATGAAACAACTCAGAATTTGAAAGATATTAAAGTCAAGCTGTCATCAGAATATCATGAGTTTCTAAATGTTTTTGATCGAGTTCAATTGAATAAACTACTCTCTCATCGCTTCTACGATCATAAAATTGAGCTCATCAGTGATTCAACGCTTTCTTGCTGTTGAATTTATTAAATGTTCTCTGTCAAACTTCTGAAAGTAAAGAAGTACTTAAACGAGAATCTGTCAAAGAAATTCATCACTTCTAGTCAGATCTTCTATTTCTTTCTCGTTCTATTTGTTCTCAAAGCAAATGAAGATCTTCGATTCTGCGTGAACTATTGAAAGCTAAATGTCATTTTCAAAAGAAATAAATATTCTCTATCGCTAATAAATGAGATCATTGAAAAGATAGTGAGTCGCAAGCATCTGATGAGATTGAATATCATATCAGCATTCAACAAACTTCAAATGCATTTCAATAACAAGAATTACATCACTTTTATCACTGCTTTAGAAGCATATAAATATAAGATGCTACTCTTCAAACTGACTAACAAATTGATCTCATTTCAGCAATATATGAATGATGTTTTATAAAACTTTCTGAACGACTTTTGTTAAGTCTATCTAGATGACATTCTCATCTATAGCAAAACGAAAAAGAAACATAGAAATCACGTCAAACTAGTATTGAGTCGACTATGCAAAGCTGAACTGCAGATAAATATTCAAAAGTGCAAATTCAATGTAGAAGAGACTGTCTTTCTAGAAGTCATTGTATCAGAACTAAATCTTCATATGAATCTCAGCAAAGTGACAGTCATAGTCAGCTGAATCACTTCAATCAATCTAAAAGAAATTCAGAGCTTCGTGAAATTTGTTAACTTCTATCGTCGTTTCATTAAGAACTTCTCGAAGCTAGTCAAATCATTCACTCAGCTGACTAAAAAGAACACGTCTTTTGTTTGAAATGATGTCTGTGTTCAAGTCTTTGACAATCTAAAGAAACAAGTCAGCTCGATCTCAGTACTTCGTCACTTTGATCTCAAACGAAAAGCTATTCTGAAGATCAATGCTTCAAACTATGTAAAAGGTGAAATACTATCTCAGTATAATGACGAGAAAGTTCTTCATTCGATGATCTTCTACAGCAAAAGCATGATTCTTGCTGAAATCAATTATCACATTTATGACAAGAAATTGCTAGTCATTATTCAATGCTTTGAACACTGACGACTTGAGCTGAAATGCACTGAACTACTCATTCAGATGTTCATTGATCATCAGACTTTGAAAATCTTCATGAAAAACAAACAGTTGAGTCAATGATAAGTTAACTATCTGAATGTTCTATTGAAGTTCAACTTTCAGATCATTTTTAAACCAGGCAAAATGAATACTAAAGTCAATGCTTTAACTTGAATGTCTTTAGCGAACGTCTTTGAATCAGCTTAACGACTTGAAGATCGTTTTAAGACTATTCTGATTCTCGATAGAGTTGATGTTTTACTCGTTGAATCAAAAGCAAATCTCTATCAGCGAGTATATATGATCAATCAAACGAATGAGCTTTGCGATGAATATAAACAAGCTATGAACGAGAACAAGCTCAAATTTCATATCACTAAATTGAAGAACTGCAAAATCATTGACAGCGTTTTCTTTAGAAAAGACTTACTGTAAGTCTCTGAGAACATGCACATAAAATTACTACAAGAAGTGCATGATCAATCTTCAATCTCTTATCTTGACAATAAATGAATCATTGATCTAGTTCAACGTTTCTACTATTGATCAGATCATTGAGCTACTATTCGATGATACATTTGAAACTGTCATGCTTGTCAGCGAAGCAAAGCTTCTAGAAATAGCATCAATAAACTTCATCATTCTCTACTCATTTCACAAGAACGCTGAAAAGATATAGCTATGAACTTTATTACTGAGCTACTTCTATCAGAAGACTATAACGTCATTTGCACAATCATATGTTATCTCATCAAAGAACGTCACTATGTTTTCTATCATTGAAAAGACGATGACATCTCAGTCGAAGAAACGGTTTGAATCATGCTATGAAACGTCTATTGACTGCATGATCTACTCAGTTCTATTGTTTCAAACAGAGACTCTCAATTTATATTGACTATGTGAAAGAGTCTTTGCAAACGACTGAGAATCACAGCTAGTTTATTCACAGTCTATCATTCTGAGATCAATGATCAATCGAAACGAGTCAATTAAGACGTTGAACGCGAACTTAGAATCTACTGCAATTACATGCAGAACGACTGAGTCAAATAAATATCTATGATGAAATTCAGCGACAATTTCAATATCTTCTTGATCACTTCAATGATTCTCTTTTACTTCAATAAAGAATTTCACTTTTGAATGAGTTTCGATTCAGATACGACTGACTATGAAACAACTCATGAATGACTTGAAGCTAGAAAAGCAGACAATATTGTCATTCAAATGAAAGAGTTACTGAGCTTCAATCATCAACAATTGAAAAAGACGAAGCTGATCATTAAAGTTCAGATCAATAAACATAGACGAGACATTATTTATGAAGTAGATGACTGAATTTGACTATCTTTCAGAAACGTCAAGACAACGAGACTTTGCAAAGATTTAAAAGACAAACAGCTGAGTCTTTATCAAATCACTGCAAAAGTGAGTATCTTCTATCATCTTCGTCTATCAGTCAGCATGAAGCATCTGCATTTGATGTTCAGCTCAAAGTTACTGTGATTGTATTCAGAAGACTCTCTATCAGAACAGCATTCAGAATCACTCAGATCAATCACTATTGAAGACGATGAACACTGAGAGATAAACGATATATTGAACTTCAGACGCTATTGAGATCAAATACAGTACAAAGTCAAATGAACAGATCTAGATAGAAACGACGAATGATACTATGTTGATAAAGAAAAATTCAATGACTCAAAGAAAGTTTTAAATGAATTTTATAAGCTATATTCAAACAAATCGCGCTAAATATCGAAATAACTATTAACAAAAGTGAGCAAAGAAACTACATTCATGCAAACATGAATTTTTGAAGAAGAAGATAATGTTACGAGCATATCAAGACTGAACAAGGCTGAAGCTTTAATCAATTTGCAGTGAACGCTAGCGAGTTCTCTGCGTAATGATTAGAGCTAATCAGCGAGCTAGTCAGATATGATTCAGATATGACTCAGATATGACTCAACACTTTTTTTCTTTCTCAACATTCTTTTCTTTCATCAATATCTTGTTCATTTACATCACATTCTTTTCATGTCATAAACACATTTCTTTCAAGTCTAGCGCAGTCTTTAAACATTACATAAATAAAAGCTTTTGTATCAATCTTCTTCTGTATTCTTAATATTCAGTTATAGCTATCTCTAAAGATCAAGCACTATTCAATTCTGACTTTCGCTGATTGACTCATCTAGACACGATTCTGACAGAAAGATGCTTCTGAAACATTGAATCTAATTGAATGTAAACATGAAAGATATCTGAAGAAGCATTCAATGCTTCATGACATCAGAACTAGTCACTCTTTCAAGAGAATCAGATTACTTAAGTCTGATTCTAAATATCTCTTGACTCTGATCTGTGAATGCTATTATCACTATGAGAAACTCTAAGATTCTGATAGAAAACTCATTGCAAGAAGAGAGAATTCACGAAGTTACAGATTTGAAACTTGTTTTTTGTAAGAAACATAATTTACTTATGTATTTCAAGTCAGTTCTTGCTGCAGACAAAGCAAGAGTAAACGCAGTTTATGTAAAATTGAATTCAGAAAGTTCTTTTAGTTTTGATAGTGAGAATGACTTATTCAAAGTTGAAGATTTCAAGTCATCTTTTCAGTAAGTTCTAAGCAGAACTCTAAAAGATCAGAACAACGTACGCTTGATGTGAAATCTGACTCAACAGATATCAAAGTGATGTCTGCTCAGATCTGCAAGATAGTTACTATTAATTGCTTGATTATTTCTAGCTTTACATCTGATACTATATTTTCTATCGTGAATCAGTCTGAATATTTCGTCAATATGTTCAGTGTATCAGACATTCTCAGTTTCATCGATACATCTTCAAGAATATAAGTGAACTCACATAAAAGAATAAACTCATATTCTGATAAATGAATTTGATGTTCAAAAATAGATACAAATATTTCTATGACTAAATTGAAGACTTGAACTATAAAAGTTGAACTTGAGCTAAGTTCTTTAATTACTACAGAAGAAGATATACATAAAGTGCTATGTCTATTGTATCACTATCATCTTCTAAATAACACAGATCTCATCAATCTATTCTGCATTGATTTAATTGTACATTGAGTTCAAATAGCATCAGAAACTAAACTCATTAACAACTTGATTCAGAAATGCTGATCAGCACACTTTGAATGATGACTTCATAAGATTATTCAAGAAGATATAAAAGAACATATGTATGAGTTTACAGAGACTGTCAATGATAAATTATCTTGATGAAATGCTTGAGCTGTCATAGTGAATAAAGTGAAGAATCTCACTTCTCAAGACAAATCTAGAGTCATCTTTGACTATAGTAAAGTTATGAAGAAACTTTCTGATATTTATATGAAGTTGAGTTTCAAGATGCATGACAATCTAGCTGATTCTTGACATCATTGTTTATTTTCTGCAAATTTAAAGCACACTTATCTGAAAATATTTCTACATTTGAATGATAAACATTATTTTGCTTTTATTGAAAGAGTAGAGTAAACAGTATCACATCTGATGAAATCTATCTAGATTATAGAGAAAAGTCACAGACTGTTCTATCTATATACTGTCACACATGACAAAGTCACGATGCATGACTTTATTTCTAACGCTAGTTTAGAGAGAGCTGCTAGAAACAAGTCTGACTGAATTCAGACTGAATTCAGAGTTATCACAATAAACTGCTAGAAACAAGTTTGACATTGCACTTCTCAACACTTTCACTTGATGCTTGCAAGTTTCTCAGCTTTCACTGCTTTTCAGTTTCAGTTGTTCAATGAATCTCTTGAAATTCTGTTAAGATAATGACTTGATCAATTCATCTGCTATCATATCTTGATTAGAAATGAAGTTCACTGAAATCTGATTCTTCTTGTGCAGATCTTGAATGTGATGATAAGCAATGTCAATGTGCTTCAATCTTTCGTGAATATGAACATTCTTAATCAGCATAAAAGATGCTTGATTATCTCTCTTGAGCTGTGTGAATAAAACAGATTGATGAGTAATCTTCTCAAGAATATCAACGCAATTGTGACTGATGCTCAGATACTTTGTCAAATTCATGTTCTTGAGCACTTAATTGATTCATAAATTTTTCTTGATGCAGATTAATAAAGTCATGTACTCTGTCTTGATGATTGATGTGATAACAAACTTTTGCTTTCAACTCATTCAGAAGATTGATTCTTCATTAAGCATGTAAATGTAAATGAGAATTGACTTGCAATCTAGTCTGTCTGAGACGTAGTCTAAGTCAGAGTATTCTACTAACTTCATGCTTTCATTGACTTCGTACATGATATTTAGATCAATGATGAAACAAACGTATTGCATTAACTTTTTTAAAGTGTGTTCATGATGTTCTGCAGAATTGCTGAGATATTAACTTAGTCAATTAAGAGCAAAAGCAATGTCAAGATAAGTGTGAATTGCAGCATACATGAGACTTTCAATGACTTGTTGATACTCATGCTGATTAATTCTCACGTCTTCGAATTCAGCTAAGCAAAGAATATCATATTCATTCATTGAAAGATCTGTTGTCTTATGCTTGTCTTGTCTCATGTTGAATCTTTTGAGAACATCATGAAGATAGTGAGTTTGATTCATTCATAAGATTCATGTCTTTCTGTTACAAGTAATTTGAATGTCAAGAATCTTCTTCATTTTTCTCAGATTCTTGACTTTGAAAACATATTGAAACTCATGCTTAAATCATTTAATGTTGCTCAATGATTTGAAAATGATGATTATGTTGTTAATGTATAATAACAACATGATTTCTTTTGATTCATGAATCAAAAAACATAAGTCTGCAATGCATTAAGCGAAGTCGAGTTCAGACAGCATTGTTATACAGCAATCATGTCAGTCTTATGCAACTTGCTTGAGATCATAAAGATTTTAAAGAACTTTCAAAGCACAGTCAAGTCTAACTTTCACTTCTAACAAAGAGAACATGTAAATGATTTCTTTGAGAAACGATTCAGTAAACGCATTATTTACATTGACTTGATGAAGTTTGAGATTCTTCATTGTCACAATGACTAGAAAGACTTGCAGAGTGTCAAACTTGATGATTGACGTGAAAGTATTCTCATAATCAACTTCATGAATTTGAAAGAAATTTCTGACTATCAGTCTTGTCTTCAGTTTATCAAGAAAATCATTGATGTACATCTTTGACTTGAAGACTCATTTGCTTGTCATGATGTTGATCTTTTTGAGCGACACTTCTTCTTGTCAGATCTCATTGATGACTAGCATCACAAGTTCTGCGTTGATCACTTCTTTTCAAAGTTTCTTTCAAACTGAGTTCTGCACTACGTCTTTGTAAATGTTCAATGTGAAGATTCTTATTACTTTAGAAGAATCAGATTCATCAACATTGAATAATGCTCATGACATGCTTATGTCAAAATCACTCTCATCGTTATTAACTTTCTCTGTAATCAATCAGATCATCATAGCTTGCAAGATCTTGAATGCGCGTTCTTTCAGTTGTTGATCTTCGCTGTCTCTTTTTTTCTTTAAAATGACTACATGCAGAAATATTTGAACTGCTGACTTAAACATGCTTGATGCAAAGACTTTTTGAGTGATTTGAACATTCATATGAACTTCGCGCTCATCTGATGTATGTGACGTGATCTTAGAATTGAATGCATTCAAGTTGATTACAATAGTGTTCAGTGCATCAGTTGATTTAGATGAAACATCAATCAAATTGATCATGATAATCTTCAGTGCATCAGTTGATTCAGATGAAACATTAATCATGAGAGCATCAAATTTTAAAATGTTAGTTGAAACATTATTCTTTGATGATTTTCTCACAGATCTTTGCTCTGAAAGAATGTTGAATGTCTGCTTGCAAAGTTGCAAATTCATGTCTTCATTCTTTTCATCTTCAGCAAACTTGACAGCATGATTCTTGATGACTCGATTGAGATCTGAGATTCAGAAATGATATTGCTTGTCAATATTTTTCATATACTTCATGAAGATGTCGAGTCTGTCTCTGTTCATGAATTTGTCTCATCTGTCTTCGACTGACAATGACTTGAGATCAATGTATGAGTAACATTTGCATTCTCATACTTGTACATGATCAATTGAAAGCTTGATTTCGATGAATGTCTTCTTTGAAATCGTGAGAACTTCGTTGATCAAGAATCTTATGATGATTCAATTTTGCAAATAAACATCTGTCTTTGCAGCTTCTGCTCAGAACTTAATGAAAAGTTCAACATTCTTGATCATGACTTGCATCAAGTTTTCTGTGATGCATATGATTCTTTCAACTACTTCATTTTGAATCAACATATGTGAAACAATGTATTAAGAAGCAATGTCAACTGATGAGCATCAATCATTCAAGATGACTTTAAGTTTCATAATGTTGTCACTGCATACTGAGAGAAGTTTGACATTGTTGTAAAACTTTACACTGAGTTTTCATTTTTGCAGAGCATCTGATGCATTGAATCATTGCTTCAAAGAAATGCATCAAGTCTTTCTAAAGTGATTGTCAATTATCTTTAGAAAGTACGACTCGTTATCAAGAAATGATGATAGTGATTCATAAATGTTTATGAAAATGAAAGTTAAAATACTTGTTTTTTGATTGCTGACATTGTGTTCTTGTTTTTTAATAAACTTAATGAGCGCACATATCTCACACACGTTCTTATGACTGTCATTGATGAGAATAGATTTTTTCAAAGTGATGATTTTATGAAGTTAACGAAGCTTTGCTGATTCAAGATGAGCGAAACAACAATGTCACAGCTTGTATAACTTGAAGCTTTTGTCATTTGCAAAACTAAGTTGATCGTGATCAACTTTGATCTCGTTCTCATGATGAATCACATCAATGTAAGATGTGAAGTGATCTAGATTCATTGAATTGTCAAGATTCATTGAACTGTGCATCGCTGAAAATGCTGATGAGACGTCACGCTGCATAGCTGATAGTAATGCAAATTCATCAAGATCGTTTGCAATTCTCTTTACTATGTAAACATCTTCGCATTCTAAAGTCTTAATCATCTGCTTTTCTTGCTTGTCGTGCATGTACAGATCTTTATCATCAAAACTCTCTTGCAGATCTTTCTCATACATTCTTCTTTCAGAAAGAAGATTCATCTTAAGCTTAGAAACATGAAGAACAAAAGACAGCTTGACTGAGTTTTTATGATGATCTTACATGACTGCTATGTCACAGTGATTAACATACAATTTTCTCTTTTCAACTTTGATGATGCATCTTTTAATGCAAACTAAAGAATCACTAAAAAGTCAAAGTTAATCAGTCATGTGTGAGAAAACATCAGAATCTGCAACTCAGTTGAATTCAGAAATCTTACTGACAATGTTTTTTGACAAAGCTGCAATATTCTCACTCTTCTCATTCTCATCTTTCTCATTGTTATTAAAGATTTTAAAGTCATTACTTTTCACATTGTAAACTCTGTGTTTCTTGTGCTTACTCTTCAGAAGCTCAGTGAAAGTTTGAAAATTATCAGCATTCTTGTGCTTTGTTTTGTCTTTATCTTTGCATTTCTTCACAAGCTTTTGAGCTGCAGACAGATGAAAGCAATCGACTAAGCAATGTTCATCTTTACAGAGAAAACATTTTAGAAATTGTTGCGACTGACAATGATGCAATTGATCGCTGTCGAAGTCTGAGAAACTTTTGCAATGATGATTAATTTTGCATTTGTTCTGCTCATGATCAGTGCGCTCACGTTCGTTTTCTCGCTTAACTCATAGCGCAGTCTCTGTTGTCTTCAATTGTGCTTTCTTCTTTTGTAGCTTTTGAAGTTTTTTCTTGATATCTGACTTATTCTGCGCATCAATAATATCTTGAATGACTATGTATTCATCTGACAATGATTGAAATAAGACTTGAAAGCAATGTTCTGACTTGAATAAATTGCTCATGTCTTTCTGTATTGCAACGATCTTTCAAGTCAACTTGATGAGATGTGTTCATGTCTTTTCAATGAAGATATTCATCGATATTTTGTAATCAATGAAGTTTATCAGATATTGTCTTTCAGTGATTTGTAGCTTTTCTTTGTATTTATAGCTCAAAGCATCTCAAATCTTTTTTGCTGATGTCTTGTCTGCAGTGTGTTTTTGATCATCAATAATGATGCAGATAATCAGTTAGTAATGAGCTTTTATATCAATCTTTTGACTTTCAAAGTTGAAAGATTGAATTTCGCTGATGATGCTGATGATGCTGTTGAGTGTGTTCAAGTCAAACTTGTCTTCAATAACAAATCACAAGTCTTTCTTAATGAGTCATCTCTTCATAAGAGAAAATCATTGATCGCAGTTCTTGCAAGTGAAAATGAAAACAGATCGTTGTTTAATGAAGAAGTCATTGAAGTTTATGATGTGCAATGTAGACTCAGCTTATTGTTAGAATCAAAGAAAAAAAATAAAGATATTAGATAAATTGACGAGTGAAGTGAAAAGAATTTAATCTCGTCAATGATGATGAAAGTTTATGCATTCTTCAACGCGATCAAGTGTGTTTATTTATTCACTTTCTTGAAAACTCATAGTAAACTGTCAACTTAATGTGAATGCTTATTTATCTTCTTATGAGATGCGTAGTAAACTGTTGAATTTCATTGAACTTCTTTAAGTCAATGTACTTATTTATCTTCTCATGAGACGCGTAGTAAGTGATCGCTGATTGCTTATTTGAATAGATTTCATATTGAGTTGTTGAGCATCAAATGCTTAAAGTGTTTTAATTTAATTACATTGAAAGCTTCTTGCTAATTAAACTCATAATTTATTGAAAGAGTAAAGCAAACAGTATCACATTTGATGAAATCTATCTAGATTATAAAGAGAAGTTACAGACTGCTTTATCTATATATTGTCATGCATGATAAAATCATGACATGCAACTTTACTTCTGACGCTAGTTTAAAGAGAGCTGCTAGAAACAAGTCTGACATTGCATTTCTCAACAGCTTTTATAATATCTGACATTGATTAACTACAGTCAACATGTATGTAGCAAAGCTTGCAGTCAGCAGAGTTTACACTAATTGAGCTTGTATATTGAGCGTTTGAAGCTTTGTTTTCATCACTACTGCATTTTAATAGTTTTAAGAAACTATTTATCATAATCTTCTACATGAACAACTTCTTTGATAATTTTAGAAGTTTCAAGAAGCAATACTAGACTGATCATTGAGTTGAGTTTTGAGTTAACATTTTGAACTTGAATCAAGATCAAGTCGAGTTGCTCACATTTTTAACTCAATTTGAGTCGAATTGCTCATATTTTCAACTCAACGTGACTTGACTCGACTAGAAATTGAGTCAAATTAACTCAACTCATCAAGAACTCAAACTTAACATCAAGAGCACTAAGAATAAAAACATAGAACAACATGTTCACTTGTTCTTTGCATTATCTTTCTGCATTACTCATTTCATCGTTTATATATTGCATTATTTTTTCACATTACTCATTACATCATTTATATACTATCTTTAAGCTATTAACAACTATTGTTGTTAATACAAACTATTCTATAAAATGTCTAGTTTGTTGACAACTTTTAATCTGTCTGACAAAAGCATTTCACATAGTTCATTTTCAAATAGTCTTCATTCTGAAGATTTTGCAAGTCAAGTTCAATGATTTATAAATTCTTCACATCATTTTGAAAAGAATAAAATTAAACAAGAAGCGATGAACAAAATTCATCAGAATTTCTCACAGCTCAAGATAAGAGAGAATAGTGAGTATGTTCAATGAACTTTGAATACAGATGACTCTTTTCTACAATAATGATTTCAAATCTCTGTTGCTGAGAGTATTTAAAACAAGACTCAAAAAAAGATAGTCAATTTGCTCTGATTCAAAAAAGTCAAAGACAATAAACAATTCAATATATGAGATTACTTTATACAGTTAACTTCGATTGTTGAAGAATTGTTTAAAATCTCTTGCACAATCTGTCATAAAATTATGAATCATTCAACAGCTTTTGATAGCTTTAACACGTTTGCTATGAAAAAGCATCTTGAATCAAACTTTTACACAGCGACAGAGCGAAAACGCAAACACTTGCAATTACAGACTGAACTGACTTTTGAACGAGTAAGTCATATCTAATAATGCAAATTGATAATGCAAAATTGACAAACTATTAGAAGAAAAGTCATATTAAGTTAATCTTTGTCTTCAATCAAGAAGATTAAGAAGATCAATTATGCAAGATCTTTGTTGACTTGTTTACTCTTTTGAATCATTGATAACAAGCAATTTCAAAAGCTGCTACACATGCTTCGTTCAGATCTGCAGATTGTGCATTGCACAAAGATGATAACTATGATTCTCTCTCACTATAAGAATATTTGTGATCAGATTAGAATAAATCTTAAAGAGTCACAATATGTCTTTATTGCTTTGAACGCATGATCTAGTTCTCAAAGAGTAGCGTACTTGAAAGTGTTGATATACTAAGTCGATGTTAAATTTCAGTTTCATGAACATTTTATTGAATTTACGTCTTTCAATATTGAGCATATCAATCGTCAATTGATGATGAAGCTAATGAAAATTCTGAAGAACTACACTATTAAGAACAAGCTTTTCAAGATTATTATTAATAATGCAAGCAATAATAGTATCTTGAAAGAGAAACTTGAAAAGATCATGAGTTGTCACAAGTTTCAATAAAACAGAACACAAAATTTCATTAATTGCTTGACTCACATCATTAATCTTGTGACTTAAGATTTTATTCAAGCTCTTGAATCAAAAACAATAGCTGATAACATTATTGCTCAATTAAAGAATGATTAAGTGCAAGATATTGAAACAAGCAGAGAATTATCTGTTGTGATCAAAAAGATATTACTTTGAATGATAATGCAAAAAAGTAATGCATTTATTAATCATGAAATTAGATTCGTGCTCTGATGATAGCTGTCAACGACTCTTTTCAGCAATTGATTCGCTTCAGAGCTTTTCAAGAGCAGAATGACAAAAGATCTAAAAAACTGATACAAGATATTTGCATTCATTGAAACTTTATGTACTTGATGCTTCGTTGAGCATATCAACTACGTGAATTTATTGATCTTTGAACAGAGAAATACTGCGAAGATTTTAAGATTGCAAAGATCAAACTTGATGAAAGCAAGTGATTCATGATTTTGCTTGTTGACAATCTATTAAATTTCTTCTACGAATGCACTTTAGTAGTGTCATGAACAACTAATGCAAATATTCACTTAAGATTTCGAATATTTGATGCACTTTTCAATCATCTTGAGCAGATTGAAAAGAATATAAGAAGAAGTACTTGCTCATCAAGTGCTGTTATAGTAAAGACTTGCAAAAAAGTCTTAATCAAACTTGCAAAGTATTATGTCAAGATTGAAAACAGCAATGAAACAATATATAATCTTGCAAATATTCTGAATTCTACAATGAAGCTAGATCTTTACAAGACTTGAAACGACAAAGACAATGAAGATACAGATCATGATGAAAAATCTGTTCACTACAAGATCAAGTACAAGACAAAGTTCAAAGAGTATTTTCATCATTACTACAAAGATTCAGCTGTTGATTTGAGAGCAGAAGCACAAAAAGCAAAAAGTGATGCTGACAAGATAATGCATTATAATAATGCATTTGATCATTTACTAATGATCTTGTAATCTGTTGCAACTGTTAGAAGATCATTGCTTTGACAATCTCAGTGTGCTCATTCTTTTCAAGATGAAGATGATTAATATCTTTGCACTGATGTTATAAATGAGAAATGTTTGACATGATAATTTTGAAAAGACAATGCTTCAAATTTTTCTAAATTGATGCAAATGATTAAAGATGTTCTTTCATGCTCAATATTCTTAATAGATATTGAGCGAACTTTCAGTCTTGCTAGAAGAGTATGTTAATGAGATCAATCACTGTCAGAAACTAAACTAGACTAAAGATTTTATCAATATAAAGAATTGATTATTATATTACTTAAACTAGATACAGAATAATACATCAGATAATGTATAAAATGAAAGACAAGAAATGAAAGAAAAGAATGAGAACTCAACTTTTATATACATGAATTGAATAATGTCAAAACTGAGCAGCAGTTCTATGATTTAAGATTGCAAAGACATGAAACAGATTTTGATGTGACTAGACTAAGATGATGATAACTAGATTAATGACTTAATTCAATGAATCAAGACTTTTTAAAATATCAATGATATTAAATTGAGTTGACAACATATTTTATGCTCTGAGCTGAGATGATAATCTGACATCATGACAGTAACTTCTCTCTTAAAGACTGAGCTTTTGCGAAATGATGAAAAGAATAAGATGAGATGAGAATTGAAACTAAATGAGATGAGACATAGATAAAACAAGATGAGAACGAGACGAGATGAGAAAGAATTAAAGATAACAACAAGAACTGAAACTAGACAAGACAAGATGAAATGAAATACAGCAAGATGCATTTTATAATGATGAAGCATTAACAAAGTGAAAATATATCTGAGTTACATTTAAGTCAGATTTGAGCGAGACAGAGCGAGATAAAAATGAGACTGATTAAGCGAGATGCATTTTATAGTGATGAAGCACTGTTATTAAAATACATCTGAATCACATTTGAATCAAATTTAAACAAGATGTCTGAGTCAGATTTAGACAAGATCTGAATCAGATTTAAACAAGAAAAAGACAAAATGCAGTTTAATATGATGATGTACAGATAAGACTAAAATACATCTGAGTCAAATCTGAGTCAGATTTAAACAAGATGTTTGAGTCAGATCTAAGCAAGATCTGAGTCAGATCTGAGCTGAATCAAGATGATAAAGATTAAACTTAAAGTTCTTGACATTAACATTAAAATATCACACATGACAGTACATGTGATTCTTTGATAACAGAGTTGACGAGATGATATTCATTAAGCGCTTGCTTACAATTATTCAGAAGATGAAAAGACTCTTAAGTAAAAAAGTGATCTTCTCAATCAATGTAATACTTGAGCAAAGATGAATTATAGCATCTATCATGCTTGAAGTTTAATATGCTGTTTACATATCAGAATCTTTCATCATTCTTAACAATAATGAATTCTCAAGATTTTTGATGTTGATTCAAAAGAAAATCACTTGCAATATGACTCAAAAGAATGACATGAAAGATTAAATGAATCTTTATGAATGCTGAAAGATTTAACTCAATGATCAGAAAATTGTTCTTAAAGACTTGTTTAATCTTGAAGAATTTAACGTTATGATCATCTAACTTGATAATGAAGTGAGTGATGCTGAGATTGCAAGCATTCAGTCAGACTTCATCTTCGACGAAGTATTTAAAACAAGAACGACGAGAGAGATTAACATTGAATTTGTAAATGATCTGAGCTATAAGCATCTCATCATGTAAATGCTCAGTTAATTTCTTCATCTTCTTGATGAACTCTTCAACATTGATTAACTTATCTTAAACTTAAGATGTAAATTTTTTGAACAAAGACTCAAAAAACTTAAAGTCTAAACGTGAGTTCTGACTTAAATTGATCAAGAAAAGTGATGTTAAAGTGATTAATGATGATGTGTTATTGACGATGAATTCAACTTCAGAAAGTCATTTAACTCAGTCATTCTGCATATAGTTGATGAAGACTCAAAGATAATGCTTCATGACAGCATTGATTCTCTCGATTTGATCATTGATTTCAGAGTAATACATCATTAATAACTTAGCATTTATCTTCAGCATTTTACACATATGTTTTCAGACATCGAAGATGAATTGTGTATCTTGATCAAACATGAAGAACTTAAGTAAATCATGATGTTTTTAAACATAAGCATAAAAGCAATTGATAACTTCTTCAACTTTCATAAAAATGATAAGAACTAAATGTCTCATTTTGATAAGATGATCAATGAAGACTAGAACATATTTATATGTGATATTCATGAAGATACTGAGTAATAAAGAATCTACATAATTCATGAAGACATCACATCAACGATGTTTGAAGACTGAAAGAGAACACAATCATTCTTGAGTTTATTGTCTAGAAAGCTTGAAGTGTGTGTACATGTGATAGTTTTATATGAAGCATTGAACATACTTATAAATGTTTGATCATCAGTAAACTTGACTGATCAGTTCATAGCTTTTTGCTTTTTCTGAGTGATTATCAACGACACTATCATGAGTGAGCTGAATGATACGAAGACGTAGTTTATTTGAGTTGAGCACATACTTTCTTTCTTGAAAGTACAAATGATTCTTGTGTTCTTCATACTTAACTAGAGAGATCTTGTTGTGATGTTGTGCTTCATTGCAAAGTGCTTTGATTATTTGAGCTGCGAATTTGTTATTGATTTCAACTTGCTTTCACAATGTTTGAGTGAGAGTATCAGCAGAATTTTCATCAAGATTCAGAATGTCTTGATTTAGCTGAAACTTAACATCTTCAACGTCAAATTCTTCAATTTCTAGATTCATGAAAACTAGAATTTGCAAAGATGCTGAAATAACTGAGAACAGATGTAACTGAACTGAATTTAAAACAATGATTTGTGATTGAAGCTTCATGACTTTGATGTCAAAGATGTCAAGAACAAGATTTTTAATAATATTGAAATTTAAAACATGAATTTTCAGAATTGTTTAATGTTGATATTGATGTCAAGAATCAAATGTATTTCTCTTTTTAAAAAAATCTTCTGAGCAACGTGTCAAAGCATTCAACTTATCATCGATCTTGTTGAGATGATAAGCAATGCAATAGTTGAATCTAAACAGAAACTCACTTCAACGAGCTTGATGATGACTCAACTGCTTAATTGACATGAAATACTTAAGATTTTTGTGATTCGTGATCATCTCAACAGAGTAGATAGAGTCTTCAAGCTTTAATCATCATTTCTTGAAAGTACAAACAATGATCATAAGTTCTTTATCATAAATCTTGTAGTTACACTCGACTGAGTTATGCTTCTTTAAAAAGTAAGCAACTGAATGAAGAATCTCGTTCTCATCATACTGAAAGAAAATGTTTTTGAACACATAGTTCAAAACATTAATTTCTATCACAATTTTATGATCTGAATTATAGTAATGAAGAATAATCTTGAAAGTGAAGACTTTCTTAAGAGTGTTGAATGCAATCTGACATTTCTGAAATCAGACAAAGAGTACATCTTTTCTGATAAAACAAGTGAGCGAGATAGTTATTTTACTATAGTCATAAATGAATTTTCTATAGAAGTTTGCAAAATCTAGAAAACTTTAAACGTCTTTAACATTAATCAGAATGAATCAGTTGACAATGATGTTTATCTTAAAAGAGTTCATCTTGATCTCTTTAATGATGATTATCAATTCTAAATATGAGACTTGAGTGATGTAAAACTTGCATTTGATTATATTCATCTGAAGATTTGCTTCTTGCAGCTTTCACAGAATGAGCTTGACATGAATCTCATGCTCAAGTTCATTGTCAAAATAAATCAAGATGTCATTCAGATAAGCTGTACAGAACTTATTTAAATGTTTACAAAGAATATTGTTGATGTACTTCTGAAATGAGACAGACTCATTACATAAATTAAAGAGCATGACTAAATACTTGAATAATTCAAATTAAGTATGAAAGATGATGAAAGCTTCATCTTCTTCTTTGATTTGAAGTCAATTGAACGCAGAAATGATATTCAGCTTAATAAAGATTTTAGCTCGATTTAAATGATTCAGCGTTTCTGAGATCAGAAACAGAGAATATTGATTCTTGATTGTGATAGCGTTCAGATCTCAATAGTTCACGCAGAAGCAAAGTTCTTCTTTAAGTTTCTTGATGAAGAAAACAGAGATGATTGTCTGAAAGTGACTGACTTGAATGAAATCTTTGCTCAGATTTTCATTCAAATAACAACGAAGTTCTAGAATTTTGTCACAACTCATGTTGTACAAAGTGAAGACTGAGAATTGAGCATCTTCTTTAAAATGTATGACATGATCATGAACTCAATGCAAAGACAAGATATCAACATTCTTCTTGAAGAAAACATTTAGAAACTCAAAATATCTGAATGATAAAATTGTGACTGAATCGACATTCTTACTTTGTTGATAAACTTCAAGATCTTCTTGTGTCGTGAATGCAGTCAAATGAAATTTCTTTTTCATTTGATGAAGATTCAAATGATGATTCTTATCATACATACTGTCTTAAAAGCAAGATGAAAACTGAGCAAGAGTTGAACTGTTTTTTGAATGAACAGTCAAAGTTATGTGACGCGATTTTGACTCATCAGAGTCTAGATTAAAAGATGAGATTGACTCAAGATTCAAGAAGACATCAATTTCTTTTAGAATGATGCTAAACACTTTAATGTCTTTGACACAAGCAGCATGATCAAAGCTTCAAGCTTTTAACTCAACTATATCAAGTTGTATAAAAGATTGATTGAATTAATCTGCTCAAGAAACAACAGAAGTTTTAAAGAAGAAAGAATTTTGACACTTGATTTTTGATGAGTATTTTTTTGAATGACTTGAAGAATACAACTAAAAGTTTCTTGTTTCAAATGAAAGACAAGATTGAACAAGATTTATTTCTTGTGAACAAGCTGAGTATTAGTTGACTTCTCATAAGCAAACGAGAGATTAAATTGCTTCTTGTGAGCAGATGAAAAACTGAGTTGCTTCTTGCAAGTGAATTGAGAACTGAATTGCTTCTTGTGAGCAAACTGAAAACTGAGTTGCTTCTTTTGAGCAAATGAAAGATTGAGTTGCTTCTTGCAAGTAAATTGAAAACTGAGTTGCTTCTTTCAAATGAATGAAGAACTAAATTGCTTCTTGCAAGTGAACTGAGTGCTGAGTTGCTTCTTGTGAGCGAATTAAAAGCGAGACTGAAAGAAAGCTACTTTGTTAACTTCAAATGAGAAATTTTCTTCTTGTTGATTAAGATCATAGATCTTGACGAAAAATGAGCAACAATAATTAAAATAGAAAAAGAAAAACAAGATGAGAATATTATGCTCAAAATTGACATCAATGACGTGATGACAAAGTCATGATAAACTTATGATGATGAAATATTGATTTAATTCAGTGACATAAAAGAATAATCTTTTGATATATTCATTGAGAATCATTGTGATTTTAACGACATGAATAATGTTATTAATTAAAGCGACTTGATCATTAAATTCTTGAAGTCTGCAAGAGTGAATTAATTAATGCAAGAGAAGATGATGTTGTTGCGCGAAGAATTTATTCATAAAGACATAAGTGAAGACTTCACTATTAATCAAAGTGAGAGCAAAAACTTTAGATTGAGCTTGATGTAAAATACAGAATACTATCATGTAACTATCTTTGAATGTCAAATCAAATTCAAAGAGTTTCAAGATAAATTTAGCAGAAAACTTTCTATATGATTGAAGTGAAAGTGAGAAGATTGAGACTAGTAAACAAGATGATATGTATACAGATCTCTGAGCATGACTTAGCTCAGAAACTAAACTTTTCTCGCAGACAGTGAGATTTCTTCATCTATACTGACAACATCATTGTTGTAGATGTTCATGATATGCAGAGTGAAAAACTTCTTATTTGAGCATTCTTTAGTGATTTTGCTTAAATGTTGCAATTTGCAATAGTAACACAGCTTTCACTTGTTGCAGATTTTCTTGATCTCAGAAATGATCAGAATCTTATCTTGAACAATGACAATGATGAAGCTTAAATTCATTGACTCATTGAAAAACAAGAAAGAAAGAGACGAAGATACTGTCGAGACAACAGTCACAGAAGTGATGATCTTTGAATTCAAAAAGTTACTAGTCAATGCAAAGATGTTCTTGACTTTGACAAATGAAACAATGATGAAGATGAAGCGAGATTGATGATGCTTAAACTGTTGAAGCTCTTCGTTAATGTCAAAAAATGTTTAAATTTATTGATGAAAAATGAATGATTGAGTTTCATCAAGATTTCATCAGAAGAGAGTGATGATTTAAGTGAAATAATTGATATTGTGCTTCAGACAGTCAATCAACAAGAAATCTTTCATTAAAGAACATTCTTTTTTTTGATAAAAGAGATTGTAATAGTTAACAAAGTTATTCATGTCTTGCTTCAAAGTTTCATGAAGATATAAATGAGCATCTTCTGTCTTGAAAAAATTGTCACAGCAATGATGCAATTTGTGTTGTCAATCTGCAAAGATGAAAATGATACAGAAATCATTGACTCAATATTGATTCATTAAATTGTGAGTCTTCTTATTTATGATGAGTTGTGACTTGACATAAACAATCTTAGCTTGATGAAAGAGATAATGATTATCGTTCATATTCATGCGCTGTATCAGACTCTGCTTTCAGACATTCAAATGATCTTTGTCTCTTTCATACTCAGATATGTCAAGAAGCTTTTTGAATTTAATGAAGATCAAAACAGCAACAAAGTTTGCAAAGACTTAAATGTTGAAGAGAGATTGATTATGCAAAGTTTATGCAATGATCTGAGTTATCATTGCAAGAAACTGAGAATTTAATTCTTAATAAACTGAAGAATTAAAAGCGATGAATGAAAATGAAATGATAACATCATGTTGTTGAACTTGATTTTGAAGCTTGCGCATTGCATGAAAAACTTCAACTAAGTTTTCGATCATACTTTAAGTGAACTGTTCAACAGCATGCTCATCATCAATTAAAAGATAATGAGATTGCTTCATTTGAGCAAGAAGATAATTAAACGAGATTTCAATATATGAAAATGTTGCAAGAAGTGTAAATCTTTCATAATGTCAGAAACTAGACTAGACTAGAAATTTTATCAATATAAAGAATTGATTATTATATTACTTGAACTAAATACAAAACAATACATCAGATAATGTACAAGATGAAAGACAAGAAATGAAAGAAAAGAATGAGAATTCAACTTTTATATACATGAATTGAGTAATGTCAAAACTGAGCAGCAGTTTTATGACTTAAGATTGCAAAGACACGAAACAGATTTTGATATGATTAAACTAAGATGATGATGACTAAATTAATAATTTAATTCAATGAATCAAGACTTTCTAAAATATTGATGATATTAAATTGAGTTGACAACATATTTTATGCTCTGAGCTGAGATGATGATCTGACATCATGAAAATCACAGATGAGTTCAAAAACGATGAAACAAATAATGTTAATGAAGTATTACAATCAAACTATGAATTTGAATTCAAATGAGACTATTACTGAGCTCTGAGATATTTATCACAGAGAGAAGAATGATGATCAAGAGATCAACGAGTCTGCTGATTCATTTCAAGTATCTTTGAAGACTGTTCTGATGCAGATTTATTCATAAATCTGCAATATTGTCTCATTTATTAAAAGTCTTGCATTTAAAGCAAGTACTTATTAGAAGTATAGTTGAGTTAATGCATAAAAGTAATGCACAAGAATAATGTGAATGTGATTTTAAAAATTACACTGTTTATTTAACTGATGAAGACAGACATTTTCTAGTCTGTCTTGAAAAACATGACATTAAGATTCATCATGAGATTCTTAATAAATCTCATATTTCTATCTTAAATGATGACGTGTTTGACATGAATTATTGTCAAGTTAATGTCTGCATAAAGCAAAATATCAATGAAAATTCTACAACAAGAGTGATAATGCAAAAGAGTAATGCATTTACTTTTCATAAAAAAGCACATAAAGTCTTCAATGACTTCTTAAAGAGCACTCAAGACAGAGCGCTGAATGCAATAATCATATGATAGCATATTTGTATAAACACAGTCGTGCACAATCTTTCTCACAAGTCGTTCAAAAATCATTTTAAGAATGAGATTTTCAACTGACTTTTGATATTTTCAAATCTTGCACAATGCAATCATTTCTGATTTGTAACGTCTTTTAGTTTTCTGTTGCAAAGCATTAGCATGTTGATCAATAATGCATTACTTATGTGCATTATCTTTTTAGTAGATGCAAAGGCTGAAATAGTTTCTTTGATAGCATAACTATCAGTTGAATTCATCAATTTCTTACATGCTGATGCATGTGCTAAAAATCAACTTGTCAGCAATAAACAAGTCATATTGTATTATCAGTATGCATTATCAATTTTATGCTTGCTGCATGTCATAGTATTGATGTATGATGTTTATCAAGATATTAAAATTCAAGAATTAATTTTTTGAATGTTTTATTGAAATTCAAATATGTTATTTCTTGAAGCATTATTCAAGAAATAGTTTGAAAAATGAAAATGAAAAAGTGAAAAACAAATTGTTCTAAATATTAAATAAGTGTTAGTTCTAATAATTAATTTTTTCTCGTTGCACTCAAAATCAAATTCATCTCACTTGATGAGTTTTTTCCTTACTTTTCAAAATTCTCTATCTGTTCATATTTTATCAAACTACTCAAATTCTATCAATACTATTGCATTACTCAAATGCATCATCAAAAGAACAATGTTGACTTTAACAGATACTTTTCACTCTGTTTGACAGTTTAGAAATAATTCTTTATGAAAATTAATTCATCTCACTTAATGTTATATCTCTTACTTTTTCAAATTCTTTACAAGTTCATATTCTATTAAACTACTCAAATTCTATTGATACTATTGCATTACTCAAATGCATTATCAAGAGAACAATGCTGACTTTAACAGATACTTTTCACTCTGTTCAACAGTTCAGAAATAATTCTTTATGAAAATTAATTCATCTCACTTAATGTTATATCTCTTACTTTTTCAAATTCTTTACAAGTTCATATTCTATCAAACTACTCAGATTCTATCAATACTGTTGCATTACTCAAATGCATTATCAAGAGAACAATGTTGACTCTAACAGATAATATTCACTCTATTTGTAAATTCAAAGTCTATTGCAAGTTGAACTTGTGATGAAAATTGATTCAATGAGATCAAAAAACACTACAAGCGACAGAACAATGATCATGTAGTTATATTCAAACAACTACACAAACTAAGACAATTCAATGTTTGAAAAGAAGTGAATGAGACAGATAAAGCAGTTATGAAAGACAATGTCAGAGATTAAGTAGAACAAAAGCGCAAGAACAAGAGCATGCATGATAATGCATCTCAGTAATGCAATACTAGATAAAGCGCTGATCTGTTTATAGTTGAATGCTTCGAATCAAAAATCAGATGCAAAGTGAATGCTGAGATTGTCACTGAGATGATAAAGCTTTTCAATATAACTGCTGCGACACAAAATGTGAATACTACTGCAGAGAAAATTGCTTTGAAAACAACGAAGATATGCATTATCTGTATGCATTATCTCTCAGTTGTAGAAACTAATATCAATTTTAGAAGACAACAACAGATGAGCTGAACGTAAGCAAAGAAATATCAAAATTTATGATATTTATTGAAAGAATAGAGTGAACAGTGATGAATTCAGTTGAACGAGTAAAAGAATGATTGTAAAATCTATCTACTAGGCAATGACTATACACTGAATGTCTTCTGACACTAAACTTAATTAGATCGTTTCGTCGACGTCTGTTTATATCTCTATTCTACCGAGTTCTAATGACTGCGCGCCTGTCATCGTTATTTTCAACACTCTCACTCGATGCAGATGATTGTAGTCTGTTAGCTTTCACTGCTTCATAGCTTCAGACACAGATGAGTTGCTAGATAATCTGTCATGATCATAAGAGAACATGCATGTGATTCTGAAAGTTCAATTGCAGATCGTTTGATGAGCTCTGTCTGTAGATGCAAATGAGGTCTGATTGTAAATGATAAGAAAATTCATTTACAGACAGTTAGACAGAGCTTGCTTGCGAGTACAAGAAAGCTTTATTCAACGACTCTCATTGTCTTCTAGTCTTGACATGAGACTTTCATTAGTTGCTTCGTTGTAGCTGTCGAAGACGTCTGATCACATGATTCTCACTGTTCTCTAGTCTTAATATGAGATCTTTGCTAGATGTTCTGTCGCGATCGTCGAAGAGATTCTTCTGCAAGTGACTCTGCAAGATTGATTGCGAGAATAAACGATGTGATTGTAGACAACTCGATAGAGATCTGTCTGCAGGCATAGAGAACGTCTGCACGTAAGTCATTTGACGAAGTCTGCTGCAAGTGTTTAAAAAGACTGTCTTAGTCTTGATTGCAGATGCTTTCTTATGTAGCTTGCTATAGACGTAGAAAAGATTCAGTGTGAAACATTTTGACAAGATCTGTCGTGAATGTAGAAAAGCTTGATTGCGAGCAATCTGATGATGTTCAATGTCAGAGTTTATTCTGATTGCAGAAGATCTGTCTGTGAGCAAGTCGATGAGATTTGTCGAGAACGTAGAAAATCTGATGACTTTCACTTTTTCTTAATCTTGTGAAAACAGAGCATTAAGAGCAGGTCTTTTGACGTGTTGTAACAACGTGATTGCGAGCTTGCGTTGTATCGCTTTAACTTTCACTCAACGCATGCGAGCAAGATCTATTGACTCTCACTGATTTGCGACCTCAACAGCATGTGATATTGACTAGATCTGTTGTAAATGCGAAGAGGTCTAAGTCTGCATGACTTTTACTGCTTCATGACTCTAGACATAGATGTGATAATATGAGCTGTTTAATGAAGTCTGCTGTGAGCATTTGACTCTGCAAGGTTTGCTGCAAGCGTTTGACAAGAGTGTCTTCTAAGATGCGCGAATATGTTCATCGATTCTCAATGCACTTCAGTCTTAACGATAGACGCCTTTTAGAAAGATTGCTGTAGACACAAGAAATCGAACGATGCTTTGTCAGATAGCTTGCTATAAGCATAAAGAGCTTGACTTGAGACAGTTCGACAAGATCTGCTGTGAGCGAAGAAAGTCTGCTGCAAGCGTAGAAGATCTGATGCTTTTGTGACAACAATCTTGTCTGCTTCGCTTCGCAATGTTGCTTGTCTGCTTCGCTTCGCAATGTTGTCTTGTCTGACTTGATTGCTTTGTCTGACTCAATTTCGCAATGTTGTCTTGTTTGATTCATTTCGCGATGTTGCTCTTGTCTGACTCGCTTCGCAATGTTGTCTCACGAGCATTATTGAGTTGTTCTTCGCTTCGATCTAACGCTTTCACTAATCTTTGCTTCTGCATTGAGTGACGATTCTTCGCTTCTTCGTTGAGTGATGATTCTTCGCTTCTTCATGAGTGATGATTCTTCGCTTCTTCATGAGTGACGATTCTTCGTTTCTTCATGAAATTATTTCTTTTCATGAGTGACAGTCTAGCTGCTTTCACATCGAGTTATTCTTTCTTTCTGTTGATGACAGCTTAGCTGCTTTCTCATCGAGTTATTCTCTTTTATCTATGAGTGACAGTCTAGCTGCTCTTTCATTGAGATATTCTCTTTCTTCTCGATTCTTTATGAAGTTTCATCGACTCTCTATTCCCTCTCTCCCTTCGTTTTCTGCCGTGCAAGAAACGAAGATATATTGATTATAAAGTCATAGAGATAATGAGCGAGATATCAAGTTTGTCGTGATAGACGAAAAAGAAACCCTTTAAAAGAAAGATGATTAATAACATCTCTACTGAGAATTTCCTCATATTGTGCTTTCTCGATTTCGTAGAGCAAATGAGTGAGATGTGAAGACTCTCTTGATTTCGTAAGATGAATGAGTGAGACGTGATTGCTCTCTTGAGTTCGTAAGATGAATGAAGTGATTCAATGTCTAGATCGTGTAGTGATCGTATTGAAGTCATGTAGATAGAATGAAAAATAAAGTAATGCAATTCAACAGACAGTTCTAAAGAAAGTGTGAACTGATTGATGTTGATGATCGTAGAGCAGTTGCAGATGTCAACTGATTGATGATATTGTCATTTAGCGATGAAAAGACGTTGATACTGACTCTCACTCAGTATTCTGACTCTCACTCAGACTCTTTCATCAGGTATGCTTTCTCATTGCCGTACATGATGAAGGTTCAATTCGTGCTGTCGACGCAGTGACATAATCGAGTTGAACGATAGTCTATAGATCTAGACTAGTTCAGCTGTTGTCGATCAAATGATAGTTTGTCAAGACAGAAGATTGATTCGAATGTTGACAGATGATTTGAGCGTCTTCTCATCGAGACGTAGATGCTTGTTGAACGTAGCAAGCTGCCGTGTCTGTTATGCTCTTTGCCTAAGAGCTTCTTCTTCGTGAAGATCTCATTCGTCATTTCATGACTCGTAGTGAGTTGTCGATAAATGCAAGAACTGTGTCATTCGATGATACTACATACACTTCTTACACTCTTCGATAATTGTTTATAGTGATATCTGTTAATCACTCTTCTTCTTAATTTATAATGCTCAGGTCAAAGATTCTGCGACATCGTGTAAGGTCTGTGTCATTCGACAATACTGCGTACGCTTCTTACACTCTTATTTGCCTTTCAATGAGATGCGTAGTAATGATCGCGTTTTACATCAGTGTCGTAGCATCATCGTAGATGAATGAAAGCATTCTTGCTGTTCGAGCTCATAATCTATTGAAAGAATAGAGTGAACAGTGATGAATTCAGTTGAACGAGTAAAAGAATGATTGTAAAATCTATCTACTAGACAATGACTATACACTGAATGTCTTCTGACACTAAACTCAATTAAATCGTCTCGTTGACATCTGTTTATATCTCTATTCTATCGAGTTCTAATGACTGCGCGTCTGTCATCGCTATTTTCAACAATATTTATAGTTCACTTAATTCAACAAAGAATTCTTCATCATGATGATTTGAAGAAGTTAAAGCAGACTGATGATACTAATTCTATGACAGCTTTTCAGAATTTTGCAACAGAATTCGTCACTTTCTTAACTGTCAAAGAATGAGAAATTCAGAATTCGCTACATGCAATAAATTCTAATTCAAATGATTTCATCATAGTAGAAAACGATGACGCAGAGATGTGCTATGAAGCAAAGAAGAATGAGAAGAAACTACAACATGATGAATATGAGATTATCAATAGTGAGAAGAAAGAGAATAATGTTGATAATGAAAGTGAAAAGAAAATAATAGAGCTGTTTGACTAGCGAACAGCGCTTATTTTACTTTCTAAGTTTTAATCATAGTTTATAATCTTATGAATTCATAAACTGAATCATAATGCATTATCTTTTTGCATTATCTTGAAGAGTGTTCAATAGAAAGTCATGATGAAAATCATAAAGTCTTCAAGATGAAGACTGTTTAATCAAGCTATTTACATCTATCTAATATCTTGTTGAATCAAGTCAAGTTTTTGAGTTGAGTTGTTGAGTTCAGCTTTTCAACTCGATTCAAGTTCTTAAGTTCAACTTTTCAACTTGACGTGACTTGAATTCAAAAATCTTTCAACTTAACTCAACACTTTTCAAGTTAAGTACTTAACTTGAACTCAAGTACTTAACTTGAACTCAAGTACTCAACTTGACGTGATCAGTCTAAGCAATACAACTTTCTAAGTCAGCATTTCTTTTCTTGAGTTGAATGAGCTCTATTACAGCTATCATTCAAGAAGCTCAAGCTATTTGTCAGTGAAATCAAGACTTTAGATGTGACTCATAGAGTAAAAGACTTTGTCAACGTTCTGAAGTCTTGTATCAAGAAGATCTTAAAGTGAAAAGCTTCTAGAAATCAAATTGAAGTAAGATTCTTTCTTAAAGTAGTAAACATAACTCGTTGCTGAGTCAAGAACTTCGCGAAACTATCTCATCTTCTTGCTTAACTTACAGAAAAAGTATTTTGAAAGTGAAAGCAGTTGAAGCAACTATTGTTTGAAATATTGCAGATTAAATGTGTTATTAAAACAAGCATGTATGACATTAACTTGTCACTATCAGTTCATTTTTACATGAATGCAAGCAATTTTGCTGCAAGTTTAATCATTACTTAATTACAAGAATTCTTTAATGTTGATATAAAGAACAACAAGCTCGTGAAAGTGTTTATTTTATACAACTTCTTCTCATGATTTGTCTTGCAACAAAAGTACTCTGTGTATAAAAAAGAGCTATGTGCAATCATTACTTTTGTAAAAAAGTACAATTATCTCTGCAAGCATTTGTATATTTCAATGATTGTTCATACAGATCACAAATCACTTACATATTTTCTAAAATTCAATCTTCATAAGAAGATATATGAACATTGAGTCAATAAGCTGCATCAACTCAATGTATCTATTGTGTACATATCAGATCATTGAAATAAAGTAGTAAATGAATTGTCAAGAACGTTGTTCAATTCAGATGATTGTTTAAACGATAGAAAAGTTCAGAAAATGACTATTGAGCTGACAAAACAAAGTTTACATTGAGTCTGATGAGATGAAAAAGAAAAGTTTGAAGAACTTCTAACAAAGCTTACTTTAAATGAATGACTAGAGATCATAGAACAGAGCATTATCAATGATATGTTTATTTTTGACCTGAATATTATGACTATTACGTCTGAAAATGTCTTCTGAGAACAGATTTACAAGTACTTTGTATGATTTGAAAACATCTACAGATTTCTTACAGACTTTACTTCTGTTTCTCTCGTTAAAGTGATGAGAAGTTTCATGAACTATTGAGTGATAGACGAAGTTCTTTGAATTCATTATAGAGATCAATATCTGTCGTGTGTTCTCAAGATAAAAGTACATTCATTACTATTAGAAGCACATAATCAAGCTGATCATTGAGTCAAGACAGACACATTAACAAGACTATGAGAATTATGCTATTGACTTAATCAATCTGAAGACGTTGAGAAGTATATTGCTGATTATTTGAAATGTGCTCGTCATGAATCTGCAACTAGATTGCAATTACTAAATTCAATGAAAGTATTATTTTCATTTCAGCTTCTAAATATGAACTTTATAGATTCACTGACAGAAATAAAAGCAAACAATAAATACATTTTCAATGTGATCTGTTACTTCAGTAAGAAGATAGTATCTTTTGTTACATCTTTGATCAATGCATCTGATGTTGTTGAGTTTCTAAGAAAGATATTCATCTGATTTCAAAGATTTTACATCATATATTATGATCGAGAACAGCATTTTGACAACTTCATTGTCAGAAACTTTTTGAACTTCGAAGATATCTTTATATCATACAGCTCATCTGATTTCTCGAAGAGCATTGATATGATGAAGATATTCAACAAGTTACTAGAGAATGTGCTCAGAAAATCATTCAAAAATGTTGATTGAAATCAGACTCTGAATCGAGTCACTAAGTTTGTCAATTTCAAAGTCATTAGCTATTTAGAAATATCTTCTATCAATATCATCATTGATTCAATTCAGAAGATTACGTTTACTTCTTCTACTTTATTGATGCTATCTGAACGAAACATCTTCAACTGAGTAGCTGAGCTCTGTCTGTCTGTCTCTCATATCAAGAAGATAAGAAAATACATATAATTTAAATCAGACTTTCATGACTATGTAAGAGCATTATCACAGAAACGATGAAAAGATATGACTTATAAGTATGATTAAGACGTTAATTCTGTATATCATCAGCTTCAAGACTTGATCATGTTGCATCAGAAAAGCTTTGATAAGCTGCAGCTCAGATGAAGAAATTCATTCAGAATTCAGAATCATGAGAAAACTCATGAAAAGTTCTTCGTTCTTAGACAGATCAATGAAAGAAAGATTCAAGAAGCTTTTCATGAAAATGATCTTAAGCAATTTGTATCTTGTACAAAACATTTAGCTGAAGATGCAAGAAGATTGTATTCAGATAGTTAAAGCATAAAAAGATCAAGAAAGAAATCAGCTAAGATGATTTCTTTCTTGTTTGAATGATTGTTTGTTTTGCTTTACTTTTAACACTAGTTCATTTATCAAATTCATATTCAAACACATCTCACATACAAATCATCATCACTATTAAACTCATTTCAAACATATCTCACATACATGAACTTTAAAGATCATCATCATTATCAGATTCATCTTTACATATCTCATTTATCTCATTTATCTCAATCTTTCTCTCGTCAAACAATTAAACTTTAAGAGACTCAAACTAAGTACTTCTTAAAGATTATCTCAGAAATTCATCAAAGCTTAAAATACATACTGTATCTCAAAGATCAAATTAATATGTCTGAACTCAATTCTTTGTGAAACGACTCAATTTCAGATCTATTTATTGCAGTTTTAACTTAAAGTGATGTTGTCACAATCAAAAAAGTTCAGAAGAATTTAGTGTCTGATTCAGATCATAATGCAGAAGAAATCTTAAATGAGATTAAAGAATGATTTCAGAAGATTAAGAAGTAAGAAAAAATCAAACTATTAAAGAAAATAAAAGCAAAAAATAAAGTTCTTAAGAAAATGATTCATCAAGATCAATCACAAAATATTTTAATGATAGAGATTCAGAATGAAGAAATCAAGAGAACTGTTGAAAATGATGATTCAAAGAAATTCAAAAGTGAGAACAAAAAGAAACTGAAAGAAGAATCAGAAAAAGAATTGAAAGAAGATTCAAAGAACAAAAACAAAAAGAATGAGAACAAAGATCTGAAGTCATGAAAGTTTGATGATGAATTTGATCTCTTCATTCAGACAGTTCTTGAATGAAGATTATTCAATGCAGATGAAAGCTATATATTAAACTCAAGCTTAATTGAATCAACATTTTCACTCAGAAACATATATCTTTTGAATTAATGAGTTGAAAGAATCATTTGAAGTCTTTTAGTGACAAAACAAAGATGCAAATATTGATCTGAAGACTTTGACTTTAAGAAATATGTTCTGATCTTTTGAAAAAATAAAGAAACTTCGTATAAGATAAAGAATAAGAACGAAGTATGATGATATGTCATTGCTGTCAAATGATATTAACTGCATGAAACTGAGAAATCAGACTTGAAAATCATTAAGAATGAAAGTTGAATCGCGAATAAAGAACTAGTTCTAGATGATGAGACTTTAGTTCAAGAGAATAGTTTTCTTAAGTTTAATGAGATAATTCAAGAAGACATGAAAGAAATCAAGACAGAACTTATAAAAACTATGAAATGAAAAATCAGAAAAAGAAGTTCATTGTTTCTTATATCAGTTGAATTTAAAACTAAATTCAACGTGATGAATTCAACAAAATCAAAAAGATCTATCAAATTCATCTTTGATCTCATAGATTTCATCAAGTTCTTCACGTCAAGACAATTGTTCAAGCTTGCTCAGATAGTTAACTCTACAAAATCTTCATTCATAAAATCTTTAGAATCTACGAAGTTCTCTTCGCTCTTTAAGCTTCTTGAGCTCAAAAGAAGTAGAGAAACTAAGCGAATTCAGATCAATGAGATTGAGAATTCGCAGATCACTTTAAAAAATGAGTCTGAGATCAATACACTTAATAAAAAGCGTAAAGTGATTCTGTCTTCAGCGACTGATCACAGCTTATTTCTTGTGTTAAGCGACTCAGACGACGACAAGGTTCTAAAACACCTCGAGTTACTGAAGAATTTCATGATACATTCAGAGTTCTATAGAATCATTACTACAGAAATTCTCGCTCAGCTCAGGTTATTATTGAAGGCTAACTCTCTATTACGGCCTGCATATGATCAGCTTCGAATCAGAAGCAATACCTTAGTGAAGAAGCAGGCTGCTCTAAGGGCAGAACTGAAGGAGTTGTTAATGAAGAAGAAGGATTAGACTGGTCTCTTTGTGTTTTGTTTCTGTTCGTTCTGTTCCTTTTGTTCCTTCTGATCGCGAAGGCTCTTTTTGTATGATAAGGGAGATGTGAATCGCTGTTTCTTCGATGACTGATTTAGCCCGGATGTTTCTTCCGGGTGGAGTGGGGGCCTAATTAGTCAGCTGGTCCCCCCCAGAACTATTTAGTTCCACAGAGCTTCAGCTCTGTTCTTAGAAATTCCACTTCTTTGCTACCTTCTAGAACCGAGTCTTTAGTGCTGAGTTGTTCTTCTAAAGGGTCGGGTTCCTAGCCGGAGGGGTAACAGAGAGATCTCGATCAAAGATATGATAAGATAACAATAGGGATCTAACAGCGGGACCGAGGGGGCGCCGTCACTCGTCGACAACAATAGGAGTCATGTCTTGGGTGATGACATGGCAGGTTATGAGCCTCCAGTTATTCGCGATGTTGATGTATTAGACGAGCTATTGTTGCCTTCAAGTCTCCCGATCCGGGGAGCGGTGAGCTTAAGACGTAAGCGATAGGGAAAAGATCTGATCCAAGTACGCACGAGAGTAGTGCCGACAGGACCTAGTTAAATATTGTCGCCTCAATGCACGCCTGGGGAACGGACCCATATTGAAATCCAGCTTGTGCTCGCTTAGGTACTGTAGGCTCCAGAAGTACTTTGACATGTGAGCACCTGAACTTGGAGCCTGGATGGGACAGACATGTGTTGCATGGCAGCATGATCAAAGAATCAAGACGCAAACTCTCCCATTCTCAAGCTTCACAATTCCAAGATCTAAACAGACCTTGTGATTTCTAGTAAAAGGAAGATCATATGCTCGATGGTAATGATATTGATGTTGATATTGATATTAATAGGGGTGGGTGCATGATACTGTGTAGCTGAGAGTGTGTTAAGTCATCCAGGCCCCCTTCCCCCCCCCCGAGAATTAAGGTTTTAGCGAGAACCCTTAGCTGGAGAATTATGGAGTGTGACGCTACTCTCGTTCTCATCTTCGTTGTTGAATGATGATGATCTGAACGACAATAGAGTTAGTTAGTTGCCTTGCTAAACAGCATTCACTCTTACTTCAAAGTGAATTGACCCAGCCTCCCCCATTTACTCTAATTTATTCGCTCTACTATACCTCCCATGTAGAGAGCTCTGCAATTCCTCCAACATTCCTTCCACCGTCAACCTTGCTCACTTACACCAACCCTGCTTACAACCTACAAATTCTGCATTCGACACAGCATATAAATTCCAGCACAAAACCCTAGCATAGCACTCAGCAAATTGCCCAGCATGGGTGTCACTACCAACGAGTTCCCACTCCTGAATTCCGTTGGCCTCTACGTTGCAGATACCGCCGGAAATGGTATGTCCTTGCAACAAACCCCCATAAATTCGGATGGCTAATATTTGTACAGGCAACTGTCTCTTCAACGCCCTATCAGACCAGCTTTACGGTGACCAGTCAAAGCACCACGACATTCGCTCCGCTGTCATCGATTACATGCGCGAGAAAGCCTCGTACTACAAACAATTCATCGTGGTCCACCCTGGTGGTGGTGCCCGTCGTAATCCCAAGCGTAAGAATGCTGGATCATTCTCTACACCTTTTAACGCTGCCGGACCTACTGCCGCCGAAATCGAGCGTGTCTTTGAGGGTCATCTCCAGCAAATGGCATGCGGAGGTACTTATGGTGACAACATGGAGATTTCGGCCTTCAGCTCCAAGTTCGGAGTGGCTGTGAAGATATACCAATATGACTTTGCATATGTGGTCTCGGCGCTCCCTCAGGGTACCGAGGAGAAGGTGGTGCACATTGCATATCATGTAAGCAGTACTGTTAGGGTTGTACCACGTTTCTTGGACTACCACAATGCTAATTAAAATCTAGACCTGGGAGCATTACTCGTCCATCCGGAATTGCGCTGGCCCTCACACTGGTGTTCCCAACGTTGAATACACCCACGTATCTCCAGAATCCGAGGCTGTGAGCAACCAGAAACTCGGCCAAGTCTCTCATGTGCAGCCTTGGATGGTCAACACTGTGATGTCATCGTTGCCATACCTCGCCGACCGTGCAATAATTCAGAAGACGCTGGAAGAGTGCAAGGGCAGCGTCGATAATGCAGTATCGAAGCTTCTCGATGCCGAGGATCAGAGTAGCGCTTCGGCTAGCCAAGGAAGCTCCAGTGTGGAGCGTGACGCAGATAGTGAAGACGAAGATGTCATTTCAATGGCACGTAAGAAGCAGGATCGTCGTTTGAGTCGTGCCACCCGTGCTGCCCTCGAAAAGAAAGAAGAGCAGCATCGTATGCACGAGCTAACGGTCCGGATGAGAGAACCCGTCCTTCCTTCAACCAAAGAGTCCTCGTCCACCCCAGAGCCTGACTCTCTGGACGCGAGCAAATCACAGGATACAGACGAGACCGAAGAAGAAGACTGGCAGCACGCCTCCCCTTTCAAAGTATCTACGGCTACATCAGCCTCAACCTCAGTGTCGGACAATACTACCGCTGGCAAGCCTCGTCCTAGTGGTATACGCTTGA
>JAABUR0100001588.1_pt1 | contig 39847 bp, 34 predicted proteins | sample 5560091 | NCBI WGS metagenome assembly JAABUR01 (sample SAMN10711879, study PRJNA513375) | rock metagenome | isolation source: Antarctica rocks | place: Antarctica: Victoria Land, University Valley sud | reverse complement strand
GGCGAAAGAAAAGAAACAAAGAAAGCTTAGAAAGCTAGAGAAACAGCGTTTAATAGCTGAAAGAAAGATGAAACGAGAAAAAAAGAAGACGAAGCGAAAGAAGAAAGCGAAGCGAAAAAAGAAGCTATGAGCGAAGAAATTGAAGCAACGACGTCTAATTCAGAAGCAAAAGCTGAAGACTAAAGAGCTTCAGAAAGAACAAAAGAAGAAGTCTAAAGAGGTGAAAGTACAGCAATTCACTGATTTTGTTGCTATTGAGAAGATGAAAAGAGAGTCAAGTCAAATCAGATCTACGCGAGCTGAAAGACAATTCAAAGCTTCTAAGCAATTTGATGATTGATTCTTATAGCTTGAAAGCTTTATATAAATATCGACAACTCTCTATATTAATTGCAATTTGATTCTATGAATGATGATTGAATAATAATAAAAAAAGTATGAGTTGCTAATCGAGTTTAGAATGTGCACGAAATCGAAACATGCATTGAGTCGAAAATACTTCTAATATAAAATCAATAAACAAACATGAATAAACCGCTAGTGAGTTTTAAACACGTTTATTGTAGAATAAACGATTTTATTCTAGCTCTAGCTGAACTGTAACTTCATTAAGATCAATCATATTATAGCGATATAAGATTGTTGATCTTTTAACATGACGTCGACTATTGCAGACTTTCTTCAGCGTCTTTTAGAAAAGATCTCTTAGGTAGAAGGTGACGAAAGAAGAAATGTGCAAATCATTTCTTTCTATGTGTTACATGTTGCAAAAGCAATTACTACTATCGTTCAGAAACGAGAAAGAAAGAAATAACTGTGTGACTCGAGAATTGATATTGAGTTGTTGAAAATGAAGCGAAATGAGATGACTGCGATGAGATCAATAGTACATGTATGATGCAGAAGTCTAGATGCTCTTGAAATTTGCATCACGAATGAGTAAATACTCTGTGAACGAGAGTCGTGATCATCGCGATATCACTATCAGATGATGCGCGAGATGAGTTGCAATGCAACAGTAAGAAATACTTTTACATCGCTGACAATTTCGCATAGATCTAGAGAATGACTGCGTTCAAGTTTGAGTGCAGCATGATAAGAGATCTCGAGAGATTGTTCTTAGAAAAGATCAATCTCAAAGATGAACGATGAGACTCAGATTACGATTCAGTGCCTTTCATCAATTCTACGAGTCACGACACGACTGAGTGTATTCATTGTTGCTGTGTCATTGACTCTACGCGAAGTGTTGATTTGAATGTTGACATGTCTTGACTCTAAGAGCAGATAGTACTTTTAGTCTAATTTACATATTGTGTGAATCTTATCACTAGTCAAGTGAAACATTGATTTCTGTGTTCTGTAAACGTTCTTGATCGATGACTTGAAACTTATTTGTACTCTTGCAGCGCGATCTTTCGAGTTTCTTCAGCACACACTTCACTTCGCCAAGTCAAGATGCTTTGTGCTAGCAGCTCATCTTCTTCGTCTTCATCATTGAGTATCTGAAATTCAAACGACGATGAATGATAAACTGCTTCAAATTTCAGAAGCACTTGTTGAGTACTCTTGTCGTTGTTCAGAAATGCAATAATTAATGCTGTCTTATCTGATTTCAATCGATGATTTACGTCGACTTCTGCCTTCAGCAGCCGTTGAACATTGAGAAATCGATCATGCGCAGCCGCAATAAAAAGCGCTGTATAATCTTCAAAAGATTCGATGACTTGAAGATCAAAATCGAGATCACTTTCAAGAACAGCATTCAGTATCTGACGATCGCTTTGAATAGCAGCATGATGCAGAGCTGACAGTTCTTCAGAGCTCATTTTCTTGACGTCAGTCTCTGCATCTAACAGTAGTCGCAACATCTCAAAGTTTTTCTGTTGTATGATCAAATGTGCAGAAAGAAAACAATTGACTTTTTTATTAGAATTCGCATCACGTGCTAATAAGAGAGTTGTAGCTGTAATATAGCTCTCTGTCACTGCGCAGAATAGCGAAGTTTGTTCATTGAAGCTTTCAATATCGATATCTGCTACGTGAGAGAGTAGCTCTTGAATTGTATCGCATTGTTCAGCCTTCGCTGCACAGTGTAATGCGCTATCGTATCAGTTCTCTAGCGAAACATCTGCTTCTGCATCAAGCAGCATTCGAACTAGCTGCACATGATCGCGAGATGCAGCTAGAATCAATGATGTAGTTTCAATATGTGTAGTAAAATCAACGTCTAGCTTTCTTGATTTCAGTATCTGACGTGTAGCATCGTTCAGACTAAAGAACGAGATGAGATGAAGCTCATTACAACTATTAGTCTCGTCTGACTCTCAATATATCATTTTATAGCCTTGTACGAATCTCATAATTTGAACGACGCACGATCTTCTAGATGAAGAGCGAAGCAGTCTGAAAGCTAAAGCTTTTATTTTATCAACTTTAAATTGTCAAACATGATGATCTCAGTTTCTTGCTACATAATTCAGAAATCGATATTTTTGTATTCATTTCTCAACTGAGTATCTCTCTTGACAGCATTCTGACGCAAACGAGTCGAAGAACAGATAAGTCAAGCACATCTTCGCAATTTCTTTCTCAGTTGATATTAATATCTTTTTCGACTGATCTCGAAAATATTCTTGAATCGAGAAATGCACAAGGCGAATTGTTGAACTCTCTTCATCAGCAGTAATCAATCTCAAGCAGCATTCAATAATTTACTCTTTTGCTGAGCAATATCGCGAATTGAGATCAGTTTGATCAGAGCGAATGACAAGAGCATCGCTTAATTCTGCTACGATCAACGATCTTATCGAGTGAGATATTTACATCAAAGTCTTCAGATCAAGTCTTCGTTGACTAGTGAGCTGTCTATCTATTCTCACTAGTGTCTCTTCGATCGCATCATGTAGAGTAGTCGACATGATAAGAAGTGCTTCTTTCATTTCGTCAGCTGTAGATTCGATCAGAATTCTCTGAATCTGTAGTACGACTAATAAAAACCTGATCAGAGGTCAAAACAATATCTTCTCAAGAAATGAGAAAACTCACATCTTTTGAGCTGTCTTTACTATTCTTTCTACAACTTCAATTCGTAAAGAAATGTTCATGACTTTCACAGCTCTGCTATTCTCGATTTTTCGAGAAAGATATGATTGCAAATTCAATGCATTTGCTTCGACTTCAATTTGAAGAGCATCTTCAAAAGCAGTTGTTATGTTCTGCGAATGAAAGCGACTTGTTACAAAAAGTCTGACACTCGTACTCTGTTGCAAGAAAGTTATCAATTTCATCAATGTTCTTCAATGTTTGTTCTTGTCGCATTCATTCAGAGCATTAATGATGATGAATACTTTACTGAAATTCTCGCAAGTTGTCAATAGTGTCTTTTCAAGATCTTGAAGTTTCGACTGTCTATCTTGTACAGAGAATCTGTGATGTAAGTTTGAAGTCGATTTCGAAACGAAACATCTTGTTGTCGCAATCTGTCTGAGAATACTTTCTAGAATATGAGTAGATGACTGATTCTTCTGATCTCGATAGTCAAAGTACTGAAAGACTACAACGACATGTTGATTTCTTGCATCGTTTCTCAGACGATCTATGATCAAGAACCTGTTTTCAATCAGCGTAGTCAGAAGAAACTGTATGAGATACTGACGCAAGCATCGACTTTTCTGATTCTTGCAAGCCGTGACATTACAAGATATAGATTGCATTTCTTTCATCTCGTCATTTTTGAAACTCAGATCTCTGCAACAGTCATTCATCAGTTTCGTCTACATGTGACGTCTTGATACTATGATGCTTTTTTTCATAGTCAAAAGACAAGATTCAGACCAAAATATTATTGCGTTCTCGCTCTTTTTGATCATTTCGATACATTCGATTTTGCTCTAATTACACATATCAGATTGCTTCAGATTTTCGCTTGAACAGATTCATGTAATTTCAATGTGAAATGAGTTTAATGAGAGAGTACAATTGATTAATGTAATATGCGTAAGATGCAAGACTGTACTGAAAATGATTTATTGATGATTGAGTTCTCAATTGATTTGACGCAAGTCTCAACGTCATGAAGCAATTGAAAGTCTTCTAGTTGCTTCTTGAAAATTTTCAGAACATTTTCAAAGATTTTCAAGAGCAGAGTGCTTGTAAGATTATGATGATTTCTCAAATGAGCGTGCGAGACAAGAATCTATACTAGTCATCGATAGTTAAAGCAAATTGTATTCACTGCGAAAGAGCTCGCAACTCTTGAATGAATTCAAGATGTTCTTTCTTGTTCAATGATCATAATAATCGACTTCTTTGACTTGACTCAACAGCACTTAGCTTATCACACAAAGTCGTAAGCTTTGCCTGATCAGCGACGATACTGCAAGTCAGCATCGAGTCTCTGTCAACTACACGACAGTCTTCGTCGTCGCTCTTCAGAAAGACGTCAAGACGTTTAAGACTAGTATCAAGAACTTCAAGCTCTTTGATAAGTGCAACTGTCGAGTCTTTTGCATGCATGACTTCGTCAACATACTTCTTCGTCACTCGCAAAGTTTGCGTCGTTAGAGTAATCAAACTAGCGATTTTCACAGTAAGTGAGAACGAATTCATGATGTAGAAAGTAGAATATGCGTTCTACAGTCAATCGATATCGAATGAGATTCAGCCCTATACGGCTGAGCTTTTCGCATAAGGTCGCGATATTCTTTGCAAGCAGTCATGTAGATTTTCTACTCATCACATGCATCTACAAACAGTCAGCCCTTCATGTGAAGTCATCGTAAATATCAAGAGTTATGCAACGAAGAGAAAGAATTGAATAATGAACGTAAAAGTCGTCTCAAGATGATCATGCTACATTATGCTAAGACAGTATGAGAAATATCATGAAGGCATGATCAGACTCTTGACAAGAAAACCTTGCTTTCTTTGAAAAAGGTTCGCTATACTCTCAAGCCAGTGATTAGATTTATACACAGATGTCAACAACATGAGTTCGCTTGATCTCATCAGTCTTTCGTGTCTCAATCGCATTCGAGAAAGTCAGTCAATATCTCTCAACTTTTCTAGTCATCGCTCTTTGAACGGAAACACTTCAATCAAACATTTAGCGCCTTTGCAAAAAGCTTCAGACTCTCATCAGCTGATAGCTCGACTTCGAGGTCAGAGAGCTTCTTGAAAAAATCGCTAGCATGCATCGCGTCTAGTCATACGTTTTCAAACACAGCATTCTCGAGTGAAGACTCGTTGCACGACGATATCTTCTGCGTGCTCGTTCGATTTGAAGCTTTTTGATTGATTTAGATAACGAAATGCACAGTCAAGATGCGTCAGAGTCGATTTCATCGTTCGTAAACATGACATTTGAAGACTTCATGTGTCAGTCGCTCAACTTCAGAAGTTCATCGACGTCAGCTTGAAAGAGAGCGTAGAGATGCGATTCTCGACAGTAGTATTTTGAGATAGTTTCAAGATTATCGAAGCGAGAGATGAGATTGCGCGTGTTTGAGATGTTAGCAACTTGTCATTGAGCAAATTGAGTGCAAAGCTGCCAGGTTCAAGAGGCAGCATCAACGAGGTCGCGAACGAACTCTCGAGTGAATTCAGAGTCGTTGATGTAGATCTTTTGAATGATAGAGTAAAGAAGAGCGTAAAAGGCCTTTTTGAAACCGTAGATTGCAACGATGTCAGCTACAATGATGAGAGAATTGTTCATGTTGCTGATCAAGACGAAGCTGAGAGATTGCAGAGTAAACGAGAAGTTTGTCGAATTTCACTCTTCTATTCGATCGCAGAAATCACTCAGAGTTATCTGATAGTCGAAGGTTTGAAAGCTCTTGAGCTTCTCTGATAGAAATTGACGATGACATTGACAACGTCTCAGTTCATCAAGTCATTGAATTTCTTGACGTTTGAAAAGATGACATTTTGTCTTGAATTGACGTTGTTTGTAAAAAAGATTGCTCTTTTAAGAAGCGAAATTTCTTTCGCGATTTCTTTGATAAGAATCTGATCGACATATTTAATCGCAGCGTGAGTATCATCTGAGCAATTCGACGGCATGATTTTTATAATAGTATTGTAATATACAGATGCATCTAGCTGAGCTTGCACGATCGCGCTTGAAGCTCAGCTTGCAAAGATGATGTCTAGATTGCGCTGATGAATTCTCGCAGCTCATGTATCAGCATAGCTGTCATCATGTCAAACTCATGAAATCTTATTCTCTATGAGTGATGCATCATCGTGGCCTAGCGAATGAAAATTGGTTGCAAAGAATACGATATCTTTCAGAGTCTGATCATTGCTTAGATATTTGTAGGCATCGTATCTCGTCAAAGCAAGACCTGTTTCTGAATCGACCTGAAATGATAGACTTCGTTCATAGAATCGATGTTTTCATACGATGACGATATCATGATACTTGCGAGTCAATTCTAAGACGTTGAACTGCAGACTCTTGCCGTCAAGAAGTTGCAAGATCTCGTCATTGCATGAAGACTGAGTCATCTTTTTCATATCAAGTATCGTTGAGCCAGTAGTGATTCTTGTACGTACGAGTATTTGAAGAAGTGAAGTGATCAATCGAGATATCAATTGTTGCGACAATCGAGCCTCTCGCTTTTGAGACGCGCACTCTTAGAAAACCTTGACAAAACAAAGAGAAACAGAAATGAAAACATTTTGAGGTAAATGACATGATCTACAGAGTCTTTTCAGAGCGAAATAGAACGACTTTAAAGCAAATAATCTTCACAACATATCTTCATTAATTGTCAGCTTTCTCGCAGTCTGCTCGTCAAGAGCATTGACTATACAGTCTGATATGATAGTACTCGAACAGTATTAATCGTTGAACTCATCTCATCTGTACTCAATTTTTGCTTGTTTCTCTTTTTCTCAATGTCTTTTTCTCTCTGACTGCTCTTAATCTTCTTCGCAGCCTTCTTCTCATTATCGCTCTTATCAGTCTTGATGCTCATTTTGCTCGTCACGTTCTTCTCTCTCTTTGTCTCATTCTTCGCCTCATCATTTGTCTCAAGTCTCTGCTCATTTCGCTCTCAAACTTCTGCACAACTGTCTTATGACTCAATTTAAAGATGAAGTCATTGCATCGAAATTGCTTGAAGAATGTGTTGAAATATGAGATCATATGAGAGCATATTGATATATTGATTGTTGCTGTTAGAAGTCTAGCTAGAATCGAGCAGGTAAAAACTCTACTAGCGAGCCTCAGCTTTATCAGCTCTATGAAGACGAAGATTATCATCTTTCCTATTTTCAACAGAATGAGCGAATCATGTACATATTGACATCGACGTTTTCTTAACTCATCAGACAGTGAAGATCGCGTCATCATTTGTAGTAATAGTCTTCATGACGCTGCTGAATGATCTCTTCATCAATATCAGTCTGATCTGTCGTGACATACATCTTGATTGCATTGTCAAAGAACATTCAAGTTGCGCGAATCATGCTCGTCTTATCGAGATCTGCTGATCAGTTTCGATGAAGAACGCTGATCTTCATCTTGTCGATGACATGTGAAATAGTCAGATCATCGATACGAACATCACTGATGAAAATGCTCTCAATGTGACTAAGATTGAGTTTCATGAACAAAAGATAACTATCATACTTGACGAATGATACAAAAGCTTTCTCGATGAAAAGAACGATCTGTTGACGATTGAGATCGTACGAAACGTAATGATTGATGTCATATGTTTTGTATTTTCAGATGAAGAAGTGAGTCATACCCTTGACAGTTCAAACTGTTTCATAGTCAGCAACTATCTTCTCAAAATTGATATTGAAAGAGAAGTCATCTTTGTATCGATTTGAATAGAAGAGGCGTGCTCATTAAGCTTATCTGTTTTATTTGAGTCAAGATCGACTTTGCTCACTTGATCGATGATTCAATATATTCTCTCGCTGCTGTAGACATATATATTCTTAGAACGTTCACAAGAAATCAATCTCTGATGAGAGAAATTTGTTTTGTTTTCTGTCTCTAGACTTATCTTCTCTCGAATCGAAAATAGTAGAGAGATGACGCTGATGACTTGTCGTGACGATGACATATCGAGACATTCTATATGTTCTTGCTGTCTTATGATCGAGAGCTTCAAGAGCACTTCAATCATCATCTGAATTGATTGATCAATTGTTCTTGTAAAAGCGTTGAGTAAGATACTATCTCGAGCTGTCATAGTAAATGGTTGAAGCGACGTGAAGAAACTAGCGTATTGCTTTCACACGTCATTGCATTATCTCTCTGAAGCATCAAGTAGAATAGTACCCGAAAAGCACTTACTAAACTATTTCAAGAAAGCGTAAATTCTCATAAGCGAACCATTAATTATCAAAATAAACATATGTACCTTTGCACATCTTATTTCAATTCTTTTCAGGCCAATTGAGCAAACGAAAAGCACTTAAAGTGTTTTCAAATAATACATTAGACACGATGCCTAGTCTACAGTGCGATCATAAAAAGACATCTGTCGCGAAGCTCTGATAATCGAGTCGAGATTCTCTAGTTTGAAACAAGTCTAGAATGACAAGCTGTCAAGCAAGTGTCAAGATTATTGTGTGACAACTCTATTAAACGTCGAAAGAATCGAAGAGTGACAGCTCAAGTTGAACTGCTTCGCGCTTCTTGAATTTACCTTCTTCTTGACTGACTTAAACTTCACTCTCGTTCGCAAATGAAGAAGGTTTGCAATATGATACGACGAAGCAATGAAAGTTTCTGCTGTCGAAGTCGCTTGCTCGATTCATGAGTCATCAATTTCGCTACTACAAATACGCTCTTCATCTTACTAATAACTCAGCTTTCTACATTCACAGTATTTGCACTACTACTGTTTCACTTGATACTCGTCTGTTCTTCTTACTTGTCAATAGTACTTAGCTAGGCTTAGTCAATCTACAGTGTATAGCTATAATGACAAGCTCAAAAGCTCGAACGCTCTTAGTGACTGAAGCAAATGAATACATTGGTAACGTCATCGTCAGAGTCTTCGTGCAAGCAAGATGAATCATCTACGAACTCGTTCGTAACGCTCAGTTCAGAACATTCTTGACGACGAACGAGATCATTTCTGTTCTCGAATCAGCTGATGACTCTGACTTCATTCAGCGTCTGCAAGCTCAGAAACGAACATTCGACGTGATAGTCTCTACGACAGAACAAATTCTCGATTACATCTCTCACTACAACGACACGATCGCGCTTATTCGCGCTCTCTCTTTGACAAGTAACAAGGCTGATATTCGCTCGCTTGTTCTTTGACTGCAAAGATTACGGCACGATCTACCTCGACGAGACAGAAGTTCTCGCTTCGCATACTGAGCAGTTTCTCATCAATTCTTCATCATTCGTCATTCATTGAGCTATCTACGTCTCAAAAATCTTTGATCACAGCGATCTTTTTAACGTCGTTCTTCTTCGCTCAACAATCGTCTACGACCTCAGCGACAGCTTCTATGACTCGTTGTTGAAGATGACTGCAAGAGTCGCTGAAAATGATGTTCTTGAGCTCATCGTCGATTCTCGAAGTATATTGCACGAGACTCATGTCGACGATTGCGCTGAAGTCTATGTTGCGATAGCGACACATGAGAACAGAAACGCGATGAAGGGAAAGTGCTACAACATTTTCGAGCATCGATACAAGACACTGAGCGAGATTGTCACTGCGCTGGTCAAAGAGTACAAGATAGCTGACGGGATAAAATACACATCAGCGAGAAAGAATGTTGACATTGATGTGATGCAGATGCTCATTAGCTTCTCGCAGTGAGTCTCGTCTGAGAAGTTGAGAAGCGATGTTGAATGAAGCGATAGAAGACAACTGTTCTTCGAGAGTCTGCATATGTACAGAAAGGCTTATGAGGCAGCTGTTGCGCAGAATCATAGTGAGGTACTGAAGATTCAAAGTTTCGTGCGTCTGTTAGAGAGACAGAAGGGAAGCAAAGTTGTTTGAGTCGTGAGAATGTTCATCGAAGATCTATTCATGACTATGTGCTGTTGTTCTGCTAGATATACTGAGAAAGTTAAGCTATAAACTGAGAACTCAATGCACTTGCTTCATTGAAGGCGATTGACTTTTTCAAGAACACAGATAACGTCTCTATAAGAGTAGAACATACTCAAGAGACAGCATTCACATCGAATATACGGCATAATTGTTTCAACAATTAGCGATATATTTTCATCAGTACTCAGACGTCTAAATTTCATGACTCATGCTAAAAGATTGAGAAGCTGATAAATATGTCTTGAACAATTTGTTTCATCAGATACAATTTCATTGATGTCTCTTCGTTGACGAATTTGACAGGTAATATAGAATTGCACGAAGATCAATCGTCGTTGTTACTGCATCTGTGTAATGATGATAATGATACAGTTCAAGACGAGCGAAAAAGTGTAGCTCAAAGAGCTGTCTGTTCAGACAGCGACAAGAAGACGACTCACAAAGTTCTTAAGTGATCTCTCAAGCTTTTTGCTTCGTTCATCTCATCATGCTCAATGACAGACTTCTCAATCTTGTTTGATTACTCATTTGTGAAAGATCTTGTCGTACTTCGCAAAAAAACAATAGACTCATAAACGAGATCAGTCACAAAATCTGAGCTACACTGTTCATTTAAGCAAGTCAGCAAAGAAGATATAAAAGATTGTTTCGTCTCTTTTTTTCAACTTCGACATTGAGCTGATGAACAAGACAGAAAAATATGAGGTTGTCAATCAATGAGTCACGCAGCAGAAGAATATTTGTTGCTGATTGCGATGAAGACAACGAAGTATTCTATCGAGACTTCGTAGTCTAAAAGCTTCGTCGACTATCACTTAGTATTTGTAGCTTTGCTTCTAAGTCTTCATTCATACTCTGATCGTTGCAATACGATTGCGCTACTTTGTTGACTTCTGACTTGTAATCAAATTATGAAACGCAGATTAGCACTATGTTGTATTGCAACATGCTATATCGAAATCTGTCAAGAGTCTCTAAGACAGGTAACACTTGAAGCAGTCATCTAGTCGTTCTAATAGTTTTCGATTGACATCGTTGAGTCATCGCAGTCGTTTCTACATTTCTGATGCTGAAAATAGAAGCGAGAAGCGCTGACGTTAAGATCACGTGATACGCGCAGCTGTGCGACTGAGATCAAGCTTTCTGTACTCTCACGTCATCTCGTGTCTTCTTTTCTTCAGTTATTCTTCCTCATTTGTATTTGTCAGTCTCATTCATTCTCGTTTTTGTTCTCAGCTCTTGAAGACGCGTACGACATGTCAGCTAACAAGCTCGCGCTGAATTCTCAATACGAAATCATAGATCTCGCGTTTGTAGCTGATCATGATCACTGAAACGATTTCGAGCCAACAAATATTCAGAAGCTAGATCGCGAACTTGCTCAGCAGTTCTCGATCGAACTCGCAAAGATCGTCGTTCATCAAAGTCGTCGTCACGCTCTGCTTTGAGTCTGCGCGCTTCTTGTTCTCGTTGCTGTATCTTTCGCGATTCTTCAATTCAGCTGACGACAGCGTTATTGACGTGACAGCAACGACAATCTGATGACAATCAGCGAAAATCTTGCCGTTCTTCAGATCGCGATCAAAGCTTATGAGATCTGCATTGTGCTCTCGCTCTTCGATCTCGTTCTGCATTATCTTCGACAGCGATTATTCTCTTCTTGCGACCTTTCTTTCGACCTTTTCATATTCGTCTATCAAGTCGCTCTTGAAGATCAGTCGATATCACTGAGGTTCTTCTATTCGATCAGAACGTCGATGCGTCACAAAAATATTCAATGACAGTTCATATGACTTGCTCTCGTTCTTCTTCTTGCAACCTTGATAGATTTTGCTTCTGACTCGACTTCGATCATCGTTCTGATACTTCGACTCAACTGATGATCTCGTCAGAATCTGTTCGCCTTTTACAACAGTTTCGATGACTATGAATTTCGACGTGCGATCACGTTTCAGATGTACATAGCGAAACAGCTTTTTTCGAACGTGATTGACGCTTCAAGTCTATCTGAATCATATTGCCTGAGCGCAAACCTCGACGTCAACGCGTTCTGCTCATACGCAGGCTATCGTCAGATTTTGTCAACTCTCAACTTCACAGCCTCGAGTGACAACGTCACAATCGACTCTCTTTCAAGTCGTTATCTCTTCACACAAGTAGATATTTACGATGTTGCTCATATCTGAATCATCAGTCATGTTCTCATCAATTACTTGTCGCTGACTCTTGACACGAATGACGTTGAGAAGAATTCATCTACAGTTGAAAGCTTGACTCAGCACAGTAGTGTCATGACGTCTATCGTTAGTACATATTGTGACCAACAATCTGCAACGACTTACGATCGAAGCTTGACTGCGTTAGCTACTAGTTTTAGCACTCTTCTGACGTCTGATGACGTCGTTTCTTTCTTCGAATTCTTTGATGTACGACAGATCTGAAATGAAACGATCTTGATCAAGTTCAATGACACGATGATTGCATTCGAAGACGACATTTTCAATGCAAGTATTTCGAGAATTCTTGCTTTCATATATACGCTCGCGAGCGACGAAAACAAAGTCAATATTACGATGTGTGACATCAGAGCTATCTGAAACGTCAACAAAATGTGAATGCTTTCAAGTGAAATTAGAGACGTTGTCTCATCAAATTTCACGTGAGCAGCATACACTGATAGGTCGAAAGCCTTGCAGACTTCTGTGACTCTCAACATTAGATCGTGAAGAACTACTGTTTTTCTGATCTATGACTGACGAATGTTACAGAAAGAAAGATCAATGTCGAGAACGTCGCAGCTAAGCTTCATCAAGTATACGACGAATCAATCTCAATAATCATTCGCAAGAAATGAGCAGAAGCGCTTAATGAGACGAGTAACAACTTCAACATATCAGTACTTTCTTAATTCATGCAGAACGAAATTGCGAAAGTCAATCAAGAGATTGTTTCTTTCTATGATCAAACTGTTCAATATTCAGGCACGACAGAGAGTATCATACTATTTAAAGTCATCGTCGACGATCTGACTCGCATTGACGACAAATATCGTGTCAATCCTCTCTACAGCTATGAACGTGAAGTCACAGTATGTCGTAACAGATGATGCTCAAGTGAAGCTTTCGTGAATTCAGAAATGAACTCTGCAATTTTGAATGAAACTGTGAGGCAATACAGAAGCTACACTGACGATCTAAGAACTCTGTCATGAATGAATGAAGATCAGTTGCTGCAGTCGTTCGTTGAACTCGCGAATGTCGATAATGTGTGAACAAAGATTTTCTTTTCAGTCAAACGTTATGACTATGCGTGAAGCTTTGACATCGTCATCATCAAAATCGCAACGACGATCTTGATGCTTCACGCTCTCATCATCATCATGCATTCGTGCGTGCTACTCTTCACAGGTCGCTTCTACGTCTATGCAAGCTCGCTCGGGAAATTAGTGACTCTGACATTCAACTCTCGATCGTCTGTCGTCTTAAGGTCGACTTCGATGATCATCGATAAAGATGCGAGTTGAGCTCGATCAACAGCTGTGAGAGAGTCACATGAGCAGAAAAAGAATGACGTCGATCATTTGCAGCTTGTTGTTGATGAGAATCTTCATACAGACGTTGAGAATGAGTTGCTTCATCGAAGATCAATTGCTGGTAAAAGATACAAATAAGATGATCAATGAGAAGAATACTGCGATGAACTCGCAGTTTAGATCGAGCTTTCGTTGTGTGAAACTAACGAAACGCAGGCTTGAACGATCAATATAATGAAGAGCAATTTACTCTAAGAAGAGCGCTGCATATCGAGAGTCAGAGATGATGACTGAACTTGAATGAAGTCGTCAAGATAAACGCTGATGAGATGAGAGAGAAACTTTCACAGTTCAAACAAGGCTTGATGAAGAGTGATTCAGAAGTGTGAGTGTTGTTACATTGCAGTCAGGTTTTTCTTGAATTGATCAAAGTTGTCGTTTCTTTGTGAAATCACGAAACGATTCGGGATTGAAATGAGGTTTCTATCGAAAGAAGACGGTTGATACTCTGCGTAGTATGTTGAAATGTGCTATTCATACCTGAGTAGAGTCGTTTCAAGATGTGTTCACATTTTGATGAAAATGATCGAGCGATATAAGTCAACACTCTACTCGATCTTAATCATTGAATAGAAGCTTTTGAACGCGACGCAACTCGAGAGTAGCACAGATGCGAAGTTGTGCATACAATACTCTGCGATCAGAGAAGACGTACATGAGTCGCTTTCTCGAGCTCATTTCGAAAAACAAAATTTGTGAGAATGTTCTGAGATTATCGCAATCTGCACGCAGAATCAGACGACTTAAATCATATAGTCGATAACGTCAATATTTGCGATTCATCATCACTCGAATAATCATTTCTTTGCATCAAGAAAGTTTACAAGCTTAAAGCTGCATCATTTCGCTCATGCTAATCAATAGTTCAGCTCTTGTCTTCAGAATGAAGAAGTAAATGCGAAAGACAAGTCATTCTGCGCTCGATAACTGAATGATATGCAGTACACATCGCTGCTGCTTTGAAATGAAGCTGCATGATAAAGACTTGAGCTGAGAACTCACAAGCTTGCGTCTTTCGTGCCTTCGTTGCTCTCTTCGAACGATCAACGTTCTTGAAAGTCTTATCATGAAACCTTGGCGAAATTTTGTTGTAACGATCACAACGTTGCAACTTCTTCATGCGACACATCAAAGATATAAGCGCTCTCGAATATCAAATCATTATGGTCGCAGTCTTATCAGTTTGTCTACAGAGACTTCTTAGTACGCTTATTCTTACATCTACAGTTCACATTGAACTCATCTCGCTCATATTGCAGCATGATAGACAGAAAGAATCAGTTCTAATCTCAGCCTCAAAATTTCGACTCTGCTACAGACTCTTAGAATGTCTAGAGCGATTTCCAGTCTTCTAAGATGCATGTAAAGAAGGCACAGCACATCTTGAACGCTCAGTGAGCGTCATACTTATTCTCTAATCTCTTAACTCTATGATTCAATCTTGCTATCATCTATCTCACTTATAGAGTTCGATCTCATCAATTTCCCTTGAGCTTGTCTTTCATTTGTGTAAACGTCAAGAAACATATTCTTCTGAAGTAAATTCAGAGTTTATCGCGCTAATTTCTTTAATATCATTTATACATCTCGACAAATCACTCTTATTCTTGACTTTCATATTATTGTATTCAAGTACAATTAAACTATAAGCTCTCATCTTTTTCAGCGTATCTTGAGCTCTCAATATCAGTGCTCGATGCTTCTCATCAGATGATGATCAGAACAGAGAATCTGCTTTGCTCGTCATGTTCTGAGTTTTCGAGAGTCATTGCTTTGTTATGCGCTAAACTTTTCATACGTCTCAGGCACAAAATTTTAGAATTGAATGATTATACTATGTTTCTAGCCTCGATATAGATGATGAATCTGATGTTCGATTCGATCTTATCAACTGTTTATCAGGTATTTCAGATGATAATTCATTACAGTTGCTACTCTCTGTGTTGCACATGAAGACGCACGACATTCATTCTATCTAAAATCTGATGAAACTGCATCGATCAGACAATTCAACTATCTAGATCAGTCTTTCGACGCACTGACTTACACAGTCGACAAGATGAGCATTGTGTTTCTCGTACTGCGAATTATAGAATTCAAAAACAATTGACAGAATTGATTTATTTATGTTAACGTGATGATAATGTTCATCATCGCTGCTGTGTCTATCAAAATAACCTGAATACAATGTACTTCAACATGAGCATTGTGAGAAATCGTCATCGATTTGACGTGCTGAAGTCTCTAGATTGTCGAAAATACTGTCTTACTTTACGTAGATGAGTATTATGCATTCGATCACTGTCATTGTCAAGAATATCGATTGATCAGAGTTTCAATGTACATAACATTTGTGAATTTTGCGATTGCACTGATTTCAATCACGATCATAAGGAATTGAATATGAGCTTCAAGACTAAAATCAGTCTGTGTGTTCTTTTAGCATTGAGTGTTCTGTAAAACAAGTCGAAGCAGTGTTGAAAGTTTATAAACTAGTTGATATCAGCGTGAGAATATGTTCTGCTATCAAAACTTCGATCATATATGATCTTGAGACTTCTGTGAATCTCGCTTGTCAGTGAATCGCAACTCAAGCAGTGAAAAAGCTAACGCATCTCAGAGAAGACATATACTGTTCTTGCGTGATCATCGTACGTTCTCTCTCATCATTTTCTTTCGCTCGTTGCGAGAATCTTCTAGATCTTTGATCTCAACAGCATAGAGAAATACATTATAATCGTCTGCGATTGTGTTTTCATCATCAAACCTCTTTTCGATCGCGTGTTTAAAGTAAAGTCTTTGAAATCTTTTCGATTCGCTCATTCTAGCAAATGACTCTGACAGGCAGAAAATTGTCGATCATTCTCAAAATTCAACAGATATTACTAGCACAATCGACTCAGACATTCGCTCTACTTATTTGAGCTTTAACTCGCAAGATATTCAGGTCGAACACGACGTAGATGTCTATGTTTTTAATTGCGATTCTGAAAAAGAGTTGATGATTGAGAATAACATAATGTAAGCAAAAGAAATTGACTTGCTGATATGTTGTTCTTTTGATATTTTCTCTCATTGAACAGAATAGAATTTGTACATCATTATCATTGAAAGACTCTATAGCTAATCAAGTTATCTTTCAGTGCAATCAATGAGAATATCATCTTGATAGAGTCAGAAATTCAGCTTTCGTCTGTATCGAGTCGAAGAAAGGCTTACTGTAGATCGCACTAAGAGACAAAGATCGTCATGATGAAGAGTCAGCTAGATCAATCGCTTCTCGAGACTGAGATTATTCTTCGACAGCGAAAGAGATGTTGATACGATATTCGAGGGTGAAAAAGCGAAGAAGCGACAAGAGAATTTTTATTTCTGCTGAGAGAGTGTTTTTGACTCAGAAGCATGATGAGAGATAGCTCTCGTTTTCTTCCTCGAGCGCATTTTCGCTCGAGCGCTACAGCAATTACCTGACGTCGCGCTCTGCATTAGCGAGACTTGTCTCTCATTCTTTTCACGCTCGAAACCTCACATGCTCTCACAGTCTATTCTTCGCGAGTCATAATGAGCTGATGTGATATTCACTTCGCTCATCGTTCTCACAACGTTCTCTTATTCAGCCTTCTCAATTCTGTTCTGCTTCTATTCTACTGTTCATCGACTCGACTCACATAAACAAGCATGACGTCTTTGAAAGTGCTGATGCCTGAAAAGCTCTCACTCGAGAAACTGTCTCTTCTACAAGCTACTGTTCACGTTGACGAACGACTAAAGCTATCGCTCGATGAAGTGCTTGCTCTAATTTCAGACTACGATGCTCTTATCGTGCGTTTGAAAACCAAGATTATCTTGTTGTTGCTGACGGCAGGCAAGAATCTGAAAGTGATAGTCAGAGCAGACGTTGATGTTGACAACGATATGAGCGAATTACGACTTCAGAAAGACATTGAATCGAGCACAAGACTTACGAAGACATAGTTGATATCACAGTCTCATACTCAAGAAGCATTGTTCATCTGCTGATGTTTCAGATACCTAGATCTTGAGATCGTCACGAGACTCGATATAATTGTCATCAACTTGTCATCGAGTAATATTGAAGTATCATGTCTTTCGTCTATCATCTGCACATCTTCTCAACCTCTCTGACTTTCTCAGACTGTCGCTGAACATACAATTGCCCTTATTCTTTCGATTGCTAGAAACATTTCCGACGCATGCGCAAGTCTAAAGGCTGGAAAATGAGAAAGAAGTCAACTCGTGAGCGTGAAAGTCAAGGGAAAGACACTGAGTGTGATAGACTTTGAAAGAGGTACGCATATCTTGTCTTATATCACAAGTGTCACAATATCTGATACAGATCAGTTAATATTACCGTTGTCAGACTGACAATCGAACTCGAGATGAACGTTCTAGCACTAAATTCATACGTCTCTCAAGTCGTCGCTGCGATAAACAACGTAAAACTCGTTACTTCGTTATCAGATCTCTTGATAGCGTCGAATTTTCTGACAATTCACACTTCATTGATCGCTTTCATCAAAGGCATGATCTCAGCTGTCGAGCTTCAGATGATGAAGAAGAATTCTCGAATCTTCAACGTTGCATGTGACGACATGATTGACGAAGAGAGTCTTCTTAAAGTTCTTGAATCTAATCATATTGTCGACGCTGACATTGATGTCTTCACTACTGAATCTCTCTCTGCGTTCTCTTTCGCTGCTAAATTGATCGCTTATTCAAAGATGATTGCGACATTGCATCTAGACGCATCAACTCACGAAGCTCAGAACAACGTCAGCACAGATGTATGCTCTCAAGTTCTTTTCATCTTAGGCGAAGATCTTTCTTAATCAGCAGTCAACGCGTCTCTGATTCTACCTGATGAATACGTCAAACTGCAATCATTTGTTCGACTCATCAAAAAGATGAGCTCTTTATACACTCAGCACTACTTCAAACTCGGTCAGAAACACTCTCAAGTCACGACTTGAATCACATTCAACCTTGTGTACGAGAATTCTCTTGCAACAGTGACAAACATCAAATCTCTCTTCGCGACTTTCATCAAGAATCTTACCTCGCTCATATCATCGCATGCGAGAAACATCAACATTGTAAACGCGAACTTGATCATCAAAGATCGCGACATCGTAGTCAACGAGCTTCACTTTCGAAATGTCATTTCATTCACCTACTTGTCACTAGTGACTCTTCGAGCTCGCCTCTTTCTGAACAACCCCAGTCATGATCAAGAAGATCACATAATATTCGACTACATCACGCAAACTCAAATTCACATCTTGCGTCTCTTGCGCTTCGTCATCTTCTTCGTTTTCGAAGACAATCTGCTCATCTGTCACAACTACGACAGTTTCGGCAAGATCGAGACGATGAATGCGCTGCTGAGCAAGAAAGAGATCAACATCAATTTCATGAGCGTGACGTCTGTTGATAGTGAGGTCAAGAGAAACGAGAAAAAGAGCGATGAGACGCTGATGATTTTGAGAATTGATCGAGAGATTGAAGGAATGATGATGAGAAGATTGAAGAGAAAGAAGGAAATTCTGAGTGTTAGTGCGCTTGCGTTGTGAGAAAGAGAATAGAAGTTGCTGAGATGCTGATGTGATGATGCTTAGTATCTTTCATCGTAGTCAGCTCTTCAACTGAGCAGATGCTAGATTATTAACATTTTACTCAATCAACTGATGCGCTTGCGTTATAGCGGAAAAACAACAGCAGCTAGCATATCAACACTCACATACACTCTATCATCACTCGTTCTGATCATGCATTTTATTGCTATATTGTCTCATCTAATCTTGATAAAACACATCGACATGTTCTGACTTCAGACAATCGCAATCTTCTAACGAATGATACGACGTATTATTCATTAACTATTCGATTCATTATAAGGAAAGACTATCACTATCATTCAATAAAATCTTTTTTACTCATCTCGATTTTTCATTGATAACTTCTTCGACACAAGTTGTTTCTTCACGATAAATTTGTTTCTTGCTCTTCTCGACTCAAACCTTTCTACTGATCTTGCTGCGTCATGATGTTGAATGATGATCAGGTTTTTGTTATACGAGAAAGCGTTAAAACTATTTGATTAGTAAAGTCAGTCTGCTGCTCTCTATTCTTCTTTTGCTAAGTCAATTCTGAGCTTCTGATCAATTCGCTCAGCATTAACATCACTACTTTCATCAGCACTCGTTCACTATTCTGCATCACAAGTTGCTGAGTGACTACATAAGTAGAGTTATCGTTTGCCAGTGAAACTCTACGACTTGAGACGACAGAGAGCTGCAGTCATAATATTTAAAGAGCACAATCTTTGTGATAGATTTGACGAAATGAGAGAATTGAATTGCGCTAAGCTAGATGTTCAAGTCAATCTTCTGAAATAAAGAGAAGTGTATTTGCATGCAAGAAACATGATTTCACGAATTTTTGAATACTCGTACTGCTAAATCTCATATTGAACAGTTGTAGATTGATGTTCGAGATAGAAGAAGATCTTATGACAAGAAAAGAGATGAAAGTAAGAAAGATGTTCTCAGCTTACTAAGATCAAGAAAGTTGACAGATATGACACGAGCTTTCAGTAAAGTGACAATATTAGGCTTGATGTATATTCAGATGTGCAGACTCTTTCGCATTATGATGTGTATATCTCTGTCATGTTTCGTCATTTCTGATTTGATATTCGACCTCGTTATGTAGGGTTGAAATCTAATCAAATGACTTGTTTTCTTGAAACTACTTGAGTATCTGACTCAATCAACCTGTATCTTGTGCACAGTCAATGACATAACTCTTATGTATCATTTTTTTCATATTGCGCTGACATGATCAAGAGAAAAGTCGATGATAAGTACTTGTATCACAGATCGACACATTATCACGATGACGATTCATTAAGATGAAGAAAGCGAATAAAATTCGTCTTAGCTATGACAATTGTAATTCTCATAGTCATGACAAGCTATATGAAAGAACATTTCTTCATGTCGAGTGATCGAGCGAGTATCTTAGCTATCAAACACTCAAGCAGCTTAGAGATACGACACTGTTGCACTGAATTATTCTCACGAATTAAAGACTTTTGAGAAAAAGAATTCAACAAAGAGCTGAGCGAATTGAACACATTAAGAGATCTAGATCTATCATTTGCATCAAGCTTCTTGCCTAGCTCTTACTGCCTTGATCGTTCGTATGTCTTGTAGAGAGTGAATTTAGACTCTTTGATACGTGCAATTCTTGCAATGTAGGTAAACGATTCTCAGATCTTGACATTTGACTTTATTCTTGAAACATGAACTTCTTGTACAGTAAGTAAATGCTTCTTTCATGTCGACAGAAGTCGACTGTCACGCAATATTTCAAAGTCATCTGTTAGCAATCATTGCAGCGTAATAGATTATCTGTAAGAATCGCGTACGATCTCACAGTGATCTACTCAGTAAATGCTTAATCTATTTTATATCACGTCAAACGTGAAATCAGACTGCAGATATAGCTCAGGTTCAGCTTCGACATGAACTTGACGACAGATGCTTCAAATGAAAAAATACATGTCAGTTGACATCTGATTCTGAAAGCTCGTTATTAAACTCATTGAAACTAATGTAATCTCTGATATTGAGATTTCGCGCTTCGTTTTTGCTATTTGATTCTGTCAGAGTCTCGATAGCTGTGAAGTGTGTATATTGAATGTTCAATAGCCAGTCAGAATGTTCACTAATGCATTGTAAGTCGTTCGACCTCGATCATAGAGCTCTTTCGAGTGCATCAGGAAGCACAGATGAGACATAGGTAGAATCTTAAAGTATCATGTAGTCGTTATAGTGATCTGATGAACTTCACAAAGTTCTTCAATTTTGCAGAATGATCAAGATGTCTTCACTCATTTCTGTGTCTTTCAGCGACTCAGAAGCGCACCTTTTCAGAAGGTCAGTTATGAGTGCACGTTCTGAAGGAAAGAATTCAGAACCTTCATGTAGATTTTGTTTTTGAGATCAGACATGAAGCTTTATCTGATTTGTTATCAGGCGTACTCAAGCTATGAACATTGATCATTTGAATCTTGAGATGAAAAGTTAGAAACTTCTAATACAGTGAAACCAAGTCAAGCTAAGGGAAACACTCTGATCTTCTAGTCGTATTGATCTTTTCATTACCGTCGAGTCGTTTTGTTGCTCTTCGCGTCATACCGTATACTGATTGTTGAAGCAGATTACTAAATGGTCAGAGATGTTTTCAAATGAATGTCTCTCGATAGCTATACACGTCTCATCGATTGCTCATCTTGCTCTCATTCTTCTATGTTTTCATAGTTCTCGATGCTTGCATATGCGTAGAAAATCTTTCGTGTGAGAGAGAACAGGTATTGTGCAAAACATAGTCTAAGAATAAAGACAAATCTCACATTGTGTCACACGTATGTTCACTATCGTTCTTATCATCTTATTGTGTCACACTATGTGAATTCTTTCCTTGAAACTTTTCTTTTCGATGAGTAGCTATTCTCAAGATATGACGTCATATTTGATGACTTGACTCACACTCTGCTTCATAGAGACTTCATCGCTATGTAAGTGCGACATCTATGCCGATAGTCGTTTTTCTACCTGATATGTTTTAAGTTCATGTGAATGTATGTGAAGTGAAGTCTCACGAAGAGAAAATGACTGTGAAGGTAGCATTGTCGAGTTAGAAGCAAGGCAGTAGACAACAATCACGTCAGTCAGGCCTCTCGAAGATTTCGAAGACAAGATAAAGATGCTCTAGCTCTGATGAAGACGATTAAGTCAATCAAGCGACTCTCGACACATTTGCTCACGCAATATCTGAACGACTCTATCTAGTACAACTGAAGTAGCAGAAAGTACAATATGTTGCTGTTGCAGTCAGCTCTTAAAGTTTCTCAGTGACATCTGAAACCAAGCATCGATGAGCATTTCAAAGTATCGCTGTGCTCTTTAGCGTCTGTAGTCACTCATATTGTAAGATTGAGCACTGAAGCTCTTAGTCAGCCGTTCGTGATAGAACGTGCTTATAATTACTTCTGCTGTGTGATATTTGCATCACAGTTCACAAGACTGAGAATCTGAAACAGTCTGAGTTCTTCATCAGCTCAGTCTTCACTCGCTTCAAGCTAACTAGCACGTGACCAGATATTCTTCTATCACAGGCTCATCACATCGCATTAGCTTCGAATTCTTTCAAATCATCGTGTCACTCACTGCGATTTCGCATTCAGTCTTCTGCTGAACGATCATGAAGATTCATTCATCGTCTTCACGCTCGTCTTTCTATCGTTCATTCTTTCAACTTTCTTCGCTCGAGAAGAAATGAAAGTCGTTGAAACTGTTAGTGACCTGATCACTGTTATCGTCAGCGTAACTGCTGTTGCTAAACGTCTCAATGAAGTGAGAAACAGGTATAATAATGTCGCACTTAATACGACTCTGATTGCAAGTCAGGCAAGTGGTTTCGTCGTGTCTTGACGAGCTAGAACTAACTTCGAGCAGCTCTCAATCATTAGAACTGCGCTTCAAGTCATCGTCGAGTGAAGATTCACAGATCAGACATCAAGTAGACTCTTCAGACAACTCGATGATGATCTGACTGTCTTTCTCAACTGTTGCGTCATTCTTATAACTGTTGTTGACTTCAAACTGAGCGAGATCGATTATACTTCAGACATGAAGCAGAAGATCAAACACTTATGACTGAAGAATACATTGAAGAAATACATATCGAATCTTGAAGATCAGATGCGAGCATTGCAGTTGCTATTGACTATATTTCAATGATATATACTGATGATTGAACATGAAGATGATGAAGGTTAATAATTGTGCAGCAGAACGATCATCGAGCAGAGGCAGAAACTTGCACTCGAGAAGAGTCGTACTATAATTGAGAATGTTCGAGCTGAAATCGCTTCATTGCAATATGAGAATGAGAACTTTCAAGATGCGACATTCATACTATCGATGAATTCTTCAGTAAACTTTGACGTCGACTCGATACTTCTGAGATCTTCAGCGTATATGAGGATTTATGAAAATGTGAGAATCGAAGAGAGTTGACATAGAGTGACAATACTGACTAATTCTTCTTCAGCGTCGTTCTCGTGTTTCAGAACTTTTCTCTCAAGCTCTGTCTCTTTTCGAACTTTCTTCTCGACCTTTACCTTCTTCGAACCTTGCTTCTCAAATCACATCTTCTCAAGAACTTTCTTCTCAATCTTCATCGCTCTTATCGCGACCTAGTGCAGACAGACTTGATGTGCGTAATTACTTTCTCATAAAGAATCCGAAACAACATCAAGCAGATCTTTGCATCTCAAGTTTGGTCGATGCTGTTGAGCTGCCGGCGAAGAATACTATTCTCAGCATCGAGCTGAAGGCTGAAACGCAAGAACTAGCAAAATCTTGTGAATTAGCTAGTGCAAGAGATTCGAAAGATCTAGGCGTAGCAGCAGCAGCAAGTGAATTTAATGTGACATCAGCAACATACATAATTCAGAATCTTCTGACAGAGTCTTCTCAAAGTGACGTTGTAACATCTATCAGCGAGGCTGTGAGTTCTTTGTCAATCACGAAGAAAACAGCAAGATCGCAATCTACACACTCAGATCTCTACGACAGTAGCATCAAAGATCTAGAGAGCGAGAATGAGTCTAGATAACAGATTACAAGTTCGACTTGCGACGCTCAGCTCTCAAAAGCGACGATTTCAACAGAAACAGAGAGTAGAGCGCTAGAAGACTGTATTTTCAAGCGTCTAAGCGCAAGAAGTATTACAAGCTCGTCTTCTTCAAATACAGATCTATACAGCAGTAGCATACAAGCATCAACTGTAGCTGATAGCTCTCTTGTTGTGCCAGATACAAATAATCACTCTACAGAGTTTAGTCGTTCTACAACAGAGAAAATCGTCGACTCTTGATCTATCAATCTGAAGCTAAAGAGTGACGAAGTAATCTCAGATCGCAGCTCAATCATGAAGAATGAAAAATTACTTGTACGAAACATCATCAACAAACCAAATTCGTACAGCTCAAAATTCGATTCTACTGCTTTTGAAATCTCTGACGACAAGACGAAGTCACCTGTCATAGATCTATCAATGAGTCATGCATCTGATGAAAGAACAACTGAAAAGTCTTCTGTTTCGAGAATTAATTCATATTTGAAACCTTCTCGTTCACACGTTGAAGAAGGCAGCTTTAGCTTTATCTTCTTCAATCTTAGCGATGAAAACATTCAGACTAATTCAGAAATATCAATGAATGATCAGCTGATGAAGCTTCAGAGTGATTCACGCGAAATCGAGGCGTCAGCAATTTCTACACGCTCTCTTTCTTTGATTTCAGCCCCTTTCTCTTCAGTTACACAGCATACAGACTCTGCAGATTCACAGCTCAAGCGATCTGTTGATAGCATCGTCTTCGAGCTGCATATTACTGGCATATCTTCAAGATCATTGTCGAATCACGCTTCATCTCTATATAGTGAGGTTGATTCGAATATTTCATCGACTAGTCATTAAGATCATCAGATCTTACGCAGCTCATCTACAACGATCTCGTCTGACACGATAGACATCGTAATTTCTACAGATTCGCAAGGCTCGTTACGAGAACAAGCTCAGACTGAGCTTCGTCATCTTCAACTGCAGCTCGTCGAAGTCAAAAGAAGAGACGATACACACATGACTAAAGCATCGCTGCAAAGATTTATCGAGCTGATTCAACGCACTTATCTTTCAGAATCAGTGGTTAGAGAGTCTTTCACAAGTACAGACATCGTGAATAAACTGAAATTCAAAGGGAAAAGTCTAATGCGACTATCTTCATTTTCCCATTTGACAAGTGTCAAGGCCTCAACACTTATCGAAGCTGCAAGTGTCGATGATCTATCAAGACTTGAAAGTCTGCTTGACGACAAGATCAATGTGAATGTCAGAGATGACAACTATAGAACATCTCAGATGACTGCTGCAATTCACGAGCATCTGAACTGTCTAAAGCTACTCAAGAACTATGCTGTCGATGAATTTGCGATTGACGATCAGGAAAGAACAGTTATGCACGTCGCGATGATGACGAATAGACTCGAAGCAGTAAATTGACTACTAGAAGCATATTCGCCATCGTCATCGCAGATCTCGAAAGCCTGACGACTCTTTCAAGTCGCTCATGCTGTCAAAGAGATGATTTCTCACAGAGTTTTGCGTGAGGTTTCAGATGCTGAAGGTTCGAAACCATTGCACATGACTGTCAAACTCAACTTGCAAGAGATGATTCAACTTCTCTTGACGACTGATGCGCAAATCGATTGTAGAAACAACTGATCTCATATCTCGCTTCATGAAGCAGTCATATTGAATCGTCGCGATATTGCACAAACCTTGATAATCAGTGACGCGAAGATGAAGATGATTGTTACTGAATCGATGTCATCATTGCATTTGACAGTCAAGCATAATCACACAGAATTCATCGCTCTTCTTCTAGAAAACAGTGCAGATCGCTATGCGTACGATGATAACGATGACTTACCTGTTCATGTAGCGGCTCGGCAGAGAAATATTCCCGTCATAGAAGCTTTGATTACGAATCGCGCAGACCTTGAAAGGACGACAAAGCATGAAGAAACGCTGATACATATTGCGTGTCTAACAAATGAACTGATTCTGGCGAACTATCTGATGCAGAATGTCGTGAACATGAATTCTTGAGCAAGACGTCAGCAGACGCAATTCGATTTAGTCGACAGTGTTTTATCTTCGTCTTCAAACATCAAACGAGCAATCGACCTTTCTCAAACGCCTTTACACTATTTCTGTACGGCTGGTCTCTACGAGATGAGCGCCTTACTTCTAGACAATGATGCGTGAATCAATGCCACATCAGATGATGAAATGACTTCGCTTATGATGGCGGTTGAATCTGAAAACACCAACCTAGTATGTCTTTTACTAGCGCGTGGCGCAAAAGTCAACGCAACAATGCCTGAAAGCTGCTTGATCGCGATGCACATCTCAGCCAGAAGGGGCGATTTAGAAACCACGCAGGTTCTGTTTCGTGACGGCGCGAACATGCTTGCTCGGACCAGTGATTCTCGCACTCCATGGGAGTATTCTGTATTCAAGATCAAAGATGCCGAAAAACGAAAAGCCATCGATGAGTATTTCCGTCGGATCAATGCGGTTCGAATATACAACTTCAAACTTAACTCTCCCCAAGCACAAGCGGGCATGGACGGGGATCAACGAGCATTCACATTGCAAGGAAACACCAATCCGGATACGCGAGTCATTGGGGGATACGAGCCATATCCAGGTAGAGGGCCATTTCAGCCATCGTTTGTCCCCGCCCCTCAAGCTACGTACCCCCAACAGTACATTAACGCCACCAACGACTCGTTTCCAGAAGCGCCTCCTGCCTATACACCGGGTTCGTCAGCGCCCCGAAACCTCGTCGACCGGGCTCCAGTGCATAGGCCTGCAAGCGGCTGAAAGCGATTCGGTGGGTTTGTCTTTAGGAGAGGCACCAAAACATGCAAGAGATGGAGCAAGCCACATCGCTGAACTCGGCATCTGACTCCAGAAGAGACCTTGAGGCCGAGAAGCTGCCTCACATGAAAGATTTGGGATAACAAAGAGTATTCGGCAGCAAATGTGTACAAAGCAATAGTTCAGGCACTCGAACACCAGGCGCTCACAAGGGCCACCGTGCAGAGATGCAGATAGTACGGGGCTCCTCGTGCGGCACAGGAAGAATCACATAATGGACGTTGAAGGTTCCGAGACCAATATCAAGCGAGGTGGCATGCATGTATCGAGTGACTTACTATGGTATGTAGGGATGAAGGATGGTTGCTCCCTCCTTCAGCCGGAGTGAAGACAATGCCATTACGACTCGTTGGTTTTCGATTTCAGACGCTCTAAGGTCGCACGGATAATTGTCGGGATATAGGGTTCTAGGAAGATGCTTATAGATGGATGATAGGGATTGTTTCAATTCCGAGCCTAATGTCTATTTGATAAGTATTCCGAACCGTAGTACACCGGTGCACGTCGCAACGATGACGCAATGGACTGTTTTATACAAGTTCTGGGATATCTGCACACCACCGTAGTACTCAGTCCGGTAGGTAGTACATACTTCTTTTTGCCTCTTTCGGCGCTCTGACCGGCAACAGATGATTGGCGGTGGGGAATAAATAGTCGCCAATCATGACGAGAGTTTCCCCTGAGCGGAGACCATTAGATTATGTGTACCTTACCTTACGGAATAGGATGCCGATCCCGCTAAATTTAAACTCTGTGGGGAGCCGAGGTTAACGTACCCCACCCAGATCGAGAGACCAAAATAATTGGCTATTGGCTTGCCACTTACTTCTAGGGGGAACCCACGGTTCTCTTGGTTCGAAACCAATCATCTCATTGCCACTTATTGTGACACTTCCGCCATGTCTATTCGGACGCTGCTTCTTGTCTGGGTTGCATCTCCGACCATTCTATCCTCCACCTTCGCACCCGGACGTTGATGGGCAGCAGCACCAATCGACATGTTGATCGTCCGGCCGTTTCACTTTGTGGGGGAAACCGTCGGCGTGCAATTGCTTAACGCGTACGGTATTCCGAAATGGGTAATCCTGGCCATGGTATTAAATTGACTCAATCAAATTCACCCATAGCATAGCCGAGGCTCCGCTGGTTTTTATATGTCGATGGTATGTCCCGAGGTTTTCCATTGCCTTGTGCAAGACCCTCAGAGCTCCTCGGTCGCAATCCTTCTTCTTCTTCTTCGCCCATCGCAGAAAGAGTAATTTCCGACCATGCTCTTCTCTCATCTCATCTGCGGAGCCGTGCTCTTGGCAGCGCCATGTCTTGCAGCGCCCGCGGAACTAGGGCTGAGGTTCAATAAACGCGCTGGTGCTTTGCCGACCTTGACTCTGCCGTATGGCACCTGGCAAGCGAGCAGCTATAATCCAAACGGCGATGTATGTCGTCTACACCCGACATCTTGCATATCTGCACAAAAGATCCACTGACTGAAAACATCGCACCAGATTTATACATTCAAAAACATCCGCTTTGGAGCTCCTCCGGTGGGAAACTTGAGATGGGCCAAGCCCGCACCTCCAGCGCAAGAGACGACGGTGCAGGACGGCTCTTACGGCCCTATCTGTATTCAGGCGCCCATCAAGGGCCCTCAACTGACGGGTCCTGGCGCCAGCTCACCCATCGGAATGGGCGTGAACCAATTTCTTGCAGGCATACCGCTGCCGTCCTTTACTGCTGCCTCTGAAGGTATAATCATTCAAGTAGATTTCCTATCATCTTGTTACCGGTTCCTGATATGAATCAGACTGCCTTTTCCTCGATCTCTATGTCCCGGGCAAGGCTATCAACAATCCGTCTGTAAAGTTACCCGTCATCTCATGGTTCTACGGAGGAGCGTACGTCTTTGGAGGAAAGGATCAATTTGAGCCTCTCCTGCCATTCTATGCTGGTACGGGCCTAGTTCAGCAGTCCGGTGGAAATGTTATTTTTGTCTCGAGTAATTACAGAGTATGTCTAATCCTCCGTTCAACAGGAATCTTTCGTGATGCTAATGATACCAGCTCGGCGCCTACGGTTTCCTCGCTGGTACGACCATGGAAAAGGAAGGTCTCCCCAATGCCGGACTTTACGACCAAAGAGCTGTCCTTCAATGGATTCAAGACTACATTGGTCTCGTAGGCGGCGACAAATCTCAAGTCAGCGCATGGGGAGAATCAGCGGGTGCAGGCTCCATCATGCATCACCTGGTCTCGTTTGGCGGAACCCAGGACCCGCTGTTCTCCAAAGCCGTCATGCAAAGTCCTGCCTTCTCACTCATGTTCGATAGAAAGGGGGGTCTGGAGAATGTTTTCCAGAACTTTACTGCTTTGGCGGGGTGTGCTGGACAGGGTGTCGCTTGCCTTAGAGCTGCTAGTGCCGATACATTGAATAAAGCCAACACGGCGCTCAATACCGCAGGACCTCCGGGATCTTTCGCAGTCGGTCCATCCGCTGATGGCAATCTTATCCGGCAACTGGCTACTCTTGAATTCCAGTCAGGTACGCGTGACCTCCTTTTACCCCGTTATGGCACAGATCACTAACACACTTTTAGGCAACTACTGGAAGAACATCGACTCCCTAGTCCTCTCCCACGTCCTCGACGAAGCCGACCTCTTCGTCCCCACCACCGTAAACAACGACGCCGACTTCACCGCCTTCATCTCCGCCGCCTTTCCCGCCTACGCCAACAGCATCATCACCGACATCCAAGCCCGCTACCCCCCCGTCATGTCCCCCAACAGCAACTACACGACCGAGCGCGCCAGGCTAAAAGCCTTGATCGGCGATAGCAGCTTTCAATGCAACGTGCGCTACCTCTCCGACGCTTATGCAGGCAAGAGCTACAATCTGCAGTACTCGGTTACTCCCGGCTTGCACGCCACGGATCTGCTACCTACATTTTACGACCTAAACCTCGACCTAAACGTTTTCGGCGGCGAAGTCAGCTACCCCCTCCTCCCCGGCTTCGGCAGTTTCGCCCAAGGCTACCAAAGCTACCTCGTCAGCCACGCCAGAACCGGCGATCCAAACACCTACAAGAAAACCTTCAACATCCCCATTGCCATCCAATGGCCCAAGCCGGATTTGAGCGGAGACGCGATTAACAACATCTTGGATGCGAATGATTTCGGATTCAAGATCACGCAGGATGGGGAGACGCGGAAAAGTGTGTGTGGGTTTTGGGAGGATGTGGCGGCCGGGGTGACGGAATTGGGGGGGTATGCGCCGCCAGGGAGCGTGGTGACGAGTTCGCTTGTTGGGACGCCGGGGAATCCGTCTGCGAATTATACTGATTGATGGGTTCCGTTGGTTTTTTCCTGATTGCTCGCCTTCCCGCGAGTGTTCGTGTACAAATTTGCCCCTTTGGGTTTTCGGAATCGTTTTGCACACGCTACGACATTTCGTATTTATATTTTCGAGTACTCGGGGTGTAATGGTATCACGAGAACTACGCGGGTATTGAGTATTGAGCATATATAGTACATGGCATTTCAAGCTTTAATCAAACCCATCTTCTTTAATCAAAAGTAAACTAAGCTGCTTGCCACAGAATTACCCTCTTTTTGATGCCGAAAACTCTCGAGAGCTTGAACCTTACTATTTCCTTCTAGAAGGCAACAGAGCGAATCAGAAGTGCGTAGACGTTGAAAGAGCAGCTGGAAGCAGGATATATCTGCCAAGGAATGCAAATAAATTATCCAAAGCAGCAATGCTCTCTTCTATTCTAGTCAAATACCTTTCAGAACCACAGAGTATACCATACGGTTTTCTAAATTGCGATAGAGTATCCCAATAGAGAATCGAAGTTTCAACCGATGGCTTTCCTGTCTTCTAAATCTCTATCTTCGTAGAATTATCCTATGACCTATCCCGATTCTCCAACAAACAGATGAGTCCCATCGCCCACTCTATCCCCCACCAGCCCCCCCCATAACAACAAACTCTCGGAAGTAAAAGCCCATCACCAATCACCAGCACTGCCCAAACCCTCACCTCTCGGCCGGACATACCCGGAACCCGGCGTTACTATTCCCCCCAACAGCCCCCCCCAGGCTTGTCCAGAAGCCGTTAGCGCCCGCATCGGCGCTCACAACATGGTCGCTCCGGGTGCTGCATCATAACATCACAGCTTTTATATGCTGCATTGTTTTCTTTCAATGTCATACTTAGGTACCTAGGTAAGCTCTCGTACCGACGCTGTATTACAATCTTGTATCTGTTGTTGAGCTGGGTCTGTCTGGTATCGCTGGGTGCTGGTGCTGTCTGTGTCGGTGGTATTTGTATGAAAGAGAGTGTGTGTGTGTGTTGCTGGAGCTCTAGGTGAGTGGTTGGACGCGAGCTCTGCTTATCCTGGCAGCGACTGAATCAACAGAGCTAGGAATTTTTCTGCTGAAAGGTTTACATCAGACTGTAAGTGTCTATCTTCTTATGCCAGAGCTTGTTGTCATTCAATTTCTTTTGGCTGATCGTTTGCAGGCCAAGCTCATCCTAGCAACGAGTTTTGGTGGTGTCGAACCATCAGAGCAGAGTTTTCTGCAGCAAGCTTTGCGTGAGACTGTAAGTGTCTATCTCCTCGTACCATGGCTTGCTGTCAACCGATTTCTTTCAGCTAATTGTTCCCAGGTACTCTAGCTCTTGGAAGAAGAGACAACAAAACCAAGATCAACCCTTGTAGAGCGAGCTGATGCCAATTGTTCTCCACGACATGAGCTGACCGGTACGTCTTTTATTTGTAGAAATGCTTGTCATCTCAATATTCTTTACTCTTGGCATGGGATGGCGCTCTGAGCTGACAAGCCGTACCTAATAGAAGCAAAGTGCGTAAAGATACAAGATTAAAAAGTCTCCACTTGACACTCAGCCCTCGAGGTTTTAGTTCTCCAAGATGGAATCACATAATCCTTGTCTCCTGCCCTTTATCATAAAGCGGACAACCAGTGGCTCTATCATCACTGAGCCGATTGAGCCTGAGGGCAGTCCTGGAGCCTTAATTCAAGCACAGGGTGACTTAACCTCATCTTGGGCTCGCGGTCGTAATCATACGCCAAGAGAGAGAATACTAAGTCAAGGTTTGTGGGACGAAGGACACCACATGGAGGCACTAGAAAATGATTCAGAAGACGGTGAATTGAGTGAGGAAAATGGAGAAGACGAAGAGATGACTGTAGGAGAAGGAAGTCTAAGACAGCCCGAGACTGCTATCACGGTTCCAGACCAGTTTACGCCACTCTCAGATCTCTCCAACCCAAATCAGTTACCTGATATCCCAAGTCCAGAAGCGTCCGGCTCCCGGAATCGAATCGAACCTCGTGAATCTGTCGCATCATGGCCTTTCAAGAATCCAGGCCGTAATCGAAGCAACGACCCAAACTATCCGTGGATTGTAGTTTCAAGCCCAAGCTCTCTCTTAGTCCGAAGTAGGCATCACCGTCCAGAAACTGCCAGCCACATCGAAACTATGAGAAGATTGACAAGAGAACAATTTGCCATAACAAGTGGTAATAGCTCAGAACCTAGCTCTGCAACTCCAGAACCAAGAGTTGATGGGACTCGAGGAAGCTCAGGTCACATGCCCTCATATTCAAACGATTCGACCTCAAGTGACCACAGCCGAAAGAGGAGACGCGCAGAGCTGAGGGATTCCGCTGCCGGTATGGTGCCAGCGAGTTCTAGTGGATGTGAGCAAGGTATGTCTATCCCTTCAGAGGGTTAGTAAAGACTCGTGAAACCCATGATTGCAGCTAACATATTTTAGGACCGTTATTAGCAGACCTTAATGTTGGCAATGATACGGACGTTGGCTCTGCTTCACCATTCCATGTATCTGACGACCTCCAACAATTTCAACAACAAATGCAGGCTAGTGCACAAACTAGGTTAGCGTCCACTTCTATCAACCCACAAACCAACAACGTATTGCCAAACGTTCAAACCAACAACGATCTACCAAACCATCAAACCACGTTGACCCACACACCTCAGATAGACGTCTTGTATCTGTCTCATCTAATCCCGCGACGCTACGACATGGAGCAGCGTAGGCAGCTCCTGCATATCTTCTACTACCATGCACCCTACCTTCCAACGGTCATCTCCATGACAGACGCTTATATATCCACAGAACGCTATTATGCTATGTCTCAGCCAACACAAGAAGATGACATTGGAGCATCCACTTTGGTCAACCCTCCCCTTGGACCTACTCGTCAAGGATGGCCAAACAAGCCGATTCCCACAGAGGTCATGGAGCAGATCGCTCAGTACCTTTCCCGCGAAACTCTCCTGAACATGCGTCTGGTGAACCGCGAATTTGAGAAGCGAGTTTCAAGCGTCGCCTTCAAGACTGTGGTGGTACCTTTCCGCCCAGAGATCTATGGTATGATGATTCATGATAGCAAGGCTAAGAAACCTGCGATCACCGACATAAAGGGTAAGGGGAAAGCCAACGAAACCAATTCTCAAACAGAGGACGGAGATGATGAGTTCTATCCTCTTGGTGACTACTGTAAGGTTAAAGCCGAAGATGTTTACGATGGCATGAAGGTTTTCGAAGCCTGGGGTGGTCATATCAAGCAGTTCGCTATGATTTTTGAGATTGACCAAGGTAAGCGCGCCTATTTGCTCAGTATTCCCCGAATGCACGATCACCACACCAATTGTGTATTCTTCCAAGTCCACTGTATCTTTCACGCAACATCAAGTACATTGCTAACCTCATTACAGTAACTCTACGGAACCCGCCAGTAAAGCAGATCTCTGAAAAGATTTGCAGCTTCTGGGGCAACTACATCTGGCCGCTTCCAAATTATAGCCGCTACGACGCCGTCGCTGGTCTTGAGAAGAAAGCTGACCAGACCCGTTGCATGACCGCAGCACTTTCAAAGCTTACCGAAGTGTACGAACTAGGACTATGTGTCGACAGTGGCCTTGGTTGGCTTGTCGGACCCGATGTTTCCGACCGAGCAAAGTTGTTTGCTCAGCAGCCCAAGGTGTTCGGGGCAAAATTCGCCGTTCCAGATGCAACTGCCGAGCGTCGTCGAACATGGGACACCATCAATCGTTTGCTAATAGATGCGTTAAAGAAGGCTTCCCCGAGGCTTGCAGGGATGAAGCGAATTGCTCTTGTACCAGGACCGCAGGTTTTGACCCAGACAGGCTTACCGCCAGTATTTGGAGATGACAATTTTATGGTTGAGACAACAATGAGCTTCCAGAGCCCCCGTGTCTACCAAGATCAGCAGCGCATCCCTGGGTCAATGGGGCGGTTCCGAGAGACCACGACTGCCGCTCAGACGAACGCTACAAAACCACTGCTGCCGGCAAAATTGACCGATGCACAAAAGGAATGGTTACTTGAGACTGAATGGGCACAACGCGCTTTTCTCTCTAGCTATTGTCTAGCTTTGATTGATAATTCGGCCATATTCCAGCATGTGCGGACCCTCACAATCCCTAAGTTGTCCAGCCGCTACTTGGCATTGCTACAACGTACCGATATCTGGGCCGCTCTACCCAAGATTGACAACATGACAATCCTAGTCTCCCCTGACTGGCGCAACGTCGTCAAATCTGCAGAAGGTACAGTCAATACCCCAGATCTCTTTCCTTCCGACGCTACGGAGGTTTTCCGAAGCTTCCTCCTAACCTGCGTCCTTAACAACGACAACATAAAGACGCTGAAGATTGGTTGGGCTGATGGAGGCGAACGTGCACCGGGAATGTGGGCTCGCAACAAACATGTCCTCCCTGCACCGGTTATGAACATTTACGAAGGGCCAGATGCGTTGACTTTGGTTATTCCGGTCCTCGTTTTGCCTCATGTTCAGCGTCTAACATTTACAAATTGTTGGTTTACCCCCCAAGCGCTCAAGAACTTTTTCAACGACATGGAAGAAGCTGCATTGGAGACTTTGACCCTGGACTCCGTTTCCTTGACAGCGGATCATAAGGCAGCAAGTTCCATTCCAGCAGACAACGCAAATGCCCATGACATGGACCACGAACGTGATCCTATTATTCGATTTCGGTGGTCAATCGGCACTCATTACGTTTGCGTCGGTCTCAATGGAGCACTGTGCTTCTATGCGAATGGAGGTGTCGTCGTTACAGAAGAAGACGCCGAGGACGCCGGACTTGTCATACGAGAGCAGCCCACAGATCCAACCAGCACCGCTTGGCTCCGTCGTAGCCCTCGTAAAGGATCCTGGGCCGACGTCATCGACACTGTCACACCCGGCGAAACCCTCGCCCACCAGAAATACCTCCGCGCCATCATCCCGAGCGACGAGGTGCCTGTTCCCCGCCAACGCGGCAACCTCGCCCGCATCAACTTCAACTCCTGCGGCTACGTCCGCCTCACCAACGCCGACGGCACCTTCCACCAGCACGACATTGGACGAGTCGTTCGCGGGCCACCTCCCTGCCTCGAGAGTCGCTACGACTGGCTCGAAGGCGTGATGCTGCAGTGCCGCGACGACCATTTCCTCGGGCAGATCGTGCCGTCGATGGTGGCGTACGAGAAGGCGCTGCTGAAGCACGGCTTCGGGATGCAGATGGGCTGGGGTGACGACGAGGCCAAGTGGGAGAGTCTCGAGGACGGGCAGCCGGAGGGCGGGTCCGGGCGATTCTCGGGCTCCGTGGAGGCGATGGGGCCGGGTGGAAAAGCGGCTTTCTGATTTTTGTTCCATCGCGTTTTTGTACACCATGTCCCCCCCTTTTCCTTTTTCGCGTTTTATCATCTGGAATTCTGCATAGCACTGGGGCAGTGCCGGTACCAAGCATAGCGATGATACCCACCAATGGCGTCTTCGTTTCTTCGTCCACCAGCTCGCGGGCCTCCCTCCTTGTGGGGGGCGCCTGTGGGCTGGTGGGTCGGCTGGCTAGGTTGTATTCTTGGCCCATCAGGTCGCGGGCTCCCTCCTCCTTTGTTGGGGAGGGGGCCTGCGGGGTGATGGGACCTCTTAGCCGGGTCACTTGTTAGTTAGAAAAAAATCACGTTTTTAAGAGGTTGTGGTGACGACGTGCTCGATATATGTGTGTAGTTACAGTATTGTGACTAACTGAAGTGACAAGGAACAGGCCTCGCTCTCTCTTGTTTTTTCTTCTACATCGCCATCTAAATCCCTATCTCATATCACGAGAACAGTAATCAACTTCAAGCATATTTACTGTAGGTAGCAATAACACCCACCCCCTACGGTAACCTCGTCCTTCCCCTCTCCAGCTTCTTCCAACCCCACACCCTCCCCTCCCCTCCCCTCATACATCCATCTCCCCCACCGAATAAACTCCCCAAGCAAGTCACAGTTTCGCACACAAATTCTCACTCCCACCCCCCCGTTTCTGAGGTTTTCCATGAGCAGTATGAGGATTCAGCCATCATGTAGGAATAACGCGCAGGAATGATGGGAGTGGTTGTGGAAGAGGGTAGGAGATGGGGAGGTTGTTTTGATGGGAAAGGGGGTAGGGGGGGGAGATGGGTTGGGCAGTTGGGTAGGGGGTGGGGGTGGGGTGGTTGGTTGGCTGGTTGGGTAGGTGGGTAGGTAGGTAGGTAGTTTGAACTTGTGGTGGCGTGACTGAGGGTTCTTTCAAGATGCTGAGACCCAGATGAGCTTTTAATTGAAGAGCTCTCTTTCAGGAATATGGGGGGGGTGATGATGGAGTTGAGCTACGTATAAGAAGAGTTCTTTCCGAGGTAAAGAGGCTTAGGTTAAAACAACTATTAACTAATTGAGATCAAGAACACTCAAAGAACGGAGGTTGAGAATTTGGCATTTAGCCTGTCGGCTTGAAGATTTGTATTGTAAGCATTCAATGGATCGTTTATCTCTTTGTGGATTTTTTTTCTTTGAGTTTTTGTGGGAGGGAAATGGCGGGTGTGGGGGTTGTGGGTTGAGGGGTGTGGGTGTGGAATGGTTGGGTTGGGAGATGTGGGGGGCGGTGGATGGACGAATCGGTGGGTGTGTAGGAAGTATAAGAAAGAAAATAATAATACTATTAATCAACATTTTTCTCTATTTCATCCCATCACAAGTCTCCAACCCCCCGAAAACTCCGTTAACAGAAAATTCCACCATTCCTTCCATCCCCCTTTTCCTCTGCCCATCCCTTCCTCTTCAATTTCTCTCCGCTGTAATCCCGTCAAATCTGTGCACTTAGCCACACGAAAGCGAGAGCGAGGCGCGGGGGGGTTTTTGATGAGGCGAGTTCAGCTGGCTGAGGGCGAGAGGATGTTCGAAGTGTCAGAGTTGAGATGTGGAGGAAACAACGGGGAGGGGGATCAAAGAGCGCAGATATCGAAAAAGAAAAGGACTCATCAGCCGGACACACGAAGGCGCAAACGCGCGCGCGCATCTAAGAACGATGAAGAGCCTGGGATGGAAACTGGAAAGAATGATAAAGATACCTATAACCCAAAACCCCTGAAACCCCCCAAGAGTTAGCAAGCAGAAAAGCCGTAACAAACCAAAGGACAGCGTCTCATATGCTAGGTTTTACAGACGAAAAATTTGACGAAGAGGATAGTGAAGATTTTTCAAAGAGAGATCGTAGTGATTGAAAGCATCTGCGGACACGAAACTGCGGACGCTCTCTATGATCCGAAAGCAAGAACGTGAAAATGAAACACCTACCCCGCCTTCCCCGCCGCCGCCCACCTCTTCACGCACCAACACGATATATTCTTCAAACTCTCCGAACTGTCAAGCACTTGAGTGGTTAAATATGGCAAGGTACATTTCCAAAGCGGTATCCGCGTTATGCTTACGGTTATCGATGAAGAAAAGCATCCGAGTGAACATCGTTGGCTGGGGTTGCTTTGTTTATTTTTGGGGGGGGGAGATAATGAGGGGTTTGTAAGTTGAGGTTTTGGTTGGACGGGGGCGGGAGCAGGGTGATGGCGATTACTAGGATTAGAGAGCTTTTGGATTTGGTGAGGCGGGGTGGGAGGGGATGGGGATGGGGTTGGGGTTGGGGTTGGGGTTGGGGTTGGGGTTGGGGTTGGTCTTGCAGCGGAATGTGTGTTTGGGAGTGGGGTTTGTGGATCAATGGGTGGATGGATGGATGGAGAGGTAGTTTTGTTGATGAGACGAAGAGTTTGCTGATAAAGATGGACGTACGCGTTGAAATTTCCCGGCCCACGCCGTTAGGATTTTGATGGCCGGGCGAGTAGATGGGTTTGCTGATAGAGAAGGATGTACGCGCTCACTCTTTGCCATACCATCTTTCTGAGATGGGAAATATGGGAGACCATCCATGGCACGTAATCCTGGATTTGTAGAAGCTTTTGATGATTCGCCAAGCCTCTATGATCTATAGCTAGCGTAGCACATAGAACATGTCCGGCTCCTACAGTCACCTGTCTCCCATCCATAACTCTCCGTCTATGATGCAGTGATAGCCCTCCTGACCCTTGATCCCCTCTGTCTGCTGTTAAGTCTCGCTTCCTCGCGCGCGACAACCTGGGGGCCCTTTTGCACTACCTCGGCGCCCTCAGTAAGGATCAATTCGATGTGGCAAGGGTTGGACATGTAGGGGTTTATCTAGCATTGCCATTTACATTAGCCATATCGGGGGGGTTAAAGAGGCGGAGCGAGGAAAGGAGGAGTAATGAGCTAGGATGAGTAAGAGTTGAGGATGACTTACGCGACCGTGAGCACGATATGTGCGTCGACGTTGCTTAGGCGCCTGGTTGACCTGGATGTGCTTGACGATAAGGTTTGAGGTGTCGAGGCCCTTGGTGTCTGCGTTTGCTTCTGCGTTTTTGAGGAGGCCGAGGAGAAATTCGGCCGACTTGACGGGCCAGCGAGCGCGGGTGACACCGAATTGTTTTCCTGTGGGATGGAAGGAGAGTCAAAATCTAATCGAAATGATAGTGCAGGGTGTAGGAGCCAGTGGTGCCGTTGCGGTAGAGTAGTGTTCACCCCATTCCCCCTTAGTCCAAGCAGAATGTTTCTCCAATCTACTAACCTTGACTCGCCCGTCCAGTTCCCCCAGCATATCTTCTCATAGGTACCGCCTCCTTGTGTCCGATAACATTGCCCAAATATGTAAGAGCACGGTCGAGTTTCCATCCGTTGATCGCTTGGGCGGTTTCGCGGGTATTTTTGAAGGAGACACGCAGGTAAGCACCGCGGGCGCGGGCAGACTTGCCAGACTCAATTTGCGTCGCTGCGTAGCGGACCTAAGTAGAAGAAGGAGAAGAGGTTAGCTGGGAAAGGAGATGGTGGATGATAGATGACGGTGGGGGGTGAATGCTTGAAGGTGCCATGGTGCGCTGGCGATGCGACAATGGAGCTATTCACGGTAGGGTTTTGTATATCGCGATATAAAACTTACCATCTTGAATGTGGCCGGAGTGGTCGTTGATTGTAATTGTTGGTGTTGCGCTGTCGTCGATGTTCAAAGTGTGAAATTCGCTAAGCGAGTGTGTCCTGCGCTAGTGAACTTAGCTCCCTTTGGCTAAAATCGCGGAAATCTTCAATTCACCTCAAGCCATCTTTAATCCCAACACAGCAATCTCATGTTCTCTTAACACGATCATTTGGAGAATGGGTTTGGTATGCTTTGAAAT
>JAABUR0100001586.1_pt1 | contig 39892 bp, 45 predicted proteins | sample 5560091 | NCBI WGS metagenome assembly JAABUR01 (sample SAMN10711879, study PRJNA513375) | rock metagenome | isolation source: Antarctica rocks | place: Antarctica: Victoria Land, University Valley sud | reverse complement strand
GCCCCGGCGTCCGCCCCAACGTCACCGCTCAGCCCCGCCGGAAAGTCCTCGTGCCATAGCAACATCGTCCCGGAAAGATCAAACACCGGCCCGCACCAACACACGGCGAAAAACACCAGCCACCTAGTGGTCCGTCTGTGATTTAGTGCGGTAATATGGGCCGCGAGCCCGATGCAGTGCGCTGCGTCCACAACGTCCCGGTGCGCATCGATCCCGCCGGTCGCTCCACCGACGACGAGGTAGCCGGACCGGCCGAGGTCGTCGTCGAGCGACTGCAAGAGTTCCGCCAGCTCGGCCTCACCGGCTTCAACCTCATGCTGTCCGGGCCCCAACCTCTTCGCACAGACGCAGGCGATAGGCGAGGACGTACTGCCAGCCCTGCGGTGACGCGGGCAGTAGACCTTGCCATTCCCACGGCCGGCCGCTTCCATCTCGCCGTGTCAGATGTCGATCCGCCATCGGTCGGCGAGGAGCCGGGTGCCCGATGGTGGCCAATGCCTGGTCGTCGCGGTGGGTCGCCGCCGTTATGCCAGTCTCGTCGGCTGGCGTTGCGGTGTCGGTACCGCTTTGCCGGGGGGTGTGAAAGCGGCCAGCAGGGTCGCGACGATGGCCCGGTCGGCTTCGGCGGGGCGGAGCCGGCCGGCGTTGCAGTCGTCGGCTGCGGCGTGCATGACGGCGTAGCAGGTGGTGACCAGCCAGCGGCGGGGTAGGTCGCGGCGGAAGGCGCCACTGCGTTGGCCGCGGGCGATCACTGCGTCGACGCGGCGCAGGTGCCGGTCGTGGTGTCCGCGGATCCGCTCGGCGGGCAGCTCGCGTTGTGCGGCCTGGAGCAGCGAGCGGAACTGGTGCACGATCGCCCAGGTCGCGGCGGTCAGGCGGGTCAGCGCCGCGGCGGGGTCGCCGCGGGTGTCCGTGGCCTCGAGCAGTGCGTCGGCCTGCTCGGTGACGCGGGCGAAAACGGCGTCGATCAGCTCGGCGCGCGTCTTGAAGTGCCCGTACAGGGTGACGCGGCCGACGCCGGCGGCCTGCGCGATCTCGCCGATGGTGGCGTCCGGGTCGCGGGCCAGGCAGTCCTGCCCGGCGTCGAGGATGGCGGCGATATTGCGGCGCGCATCGGCCCGCGGGGCGCGTGCGCTCGCCTGTCGCGCCGTGTCGCGCAGGACGGGTGAGCCTGCTGATGCCATCGCGATCTCCTATCTTGGACGGCCCTGTTCAACCTATGTTAGCGTTCACGATGTTGAACATGACTGATCGAGTTAGCGTTTGGGTCCTGGACGTACTGGGGCCCAGGCCGGAGGGAGTCCCTGATGACGGCTGCTGCTTCACCGACGCCGGTCAGTGTCGCGGCGGCCGCGGGCGGCGCGCGGCGGTGGGTGATCCTGACGCTGCTCGCGGTCGCCCAGCTGATGCTGGTGCTCGATGTCACCGTGGTGAACGTGGCGCTGCCCGATATCGGGTCGGCGCTGCGGCTCGGCCGGGAGGCGGTGCCGTGGGTGATGACGACGTACACGCTTCCCTTCGGGGGGTTGATGCTGCTCGGTGGGCGGATCGGTGATTTGCTCGGTGCGCGCCGGGTCATGCTGACCGGACTGGTCGTGTTCACAGTGTCCTCGCTGCTGTGCGCTCTCGCGGGCAGCGCCGGCGTGCTGCTGGCTGGACGGGCCGCGCAGGGCGTCGGTGCGGCGCTGTTGTCGCCGGCCGCGCTGGCGCTGCTGATGAGCACGTTCACTGGACCTGAGCGCGGCAAGGCGCTGGGTGTCTGGGCGGCGTTGAGCGGGGTCGGCACCGCGTTGGGAGTGATCCTCGGCGGTGTGCTGACCTCGAGCGTGGGGTGGCGGTGGATCTTCGCCATCAACGTCCCCATCGGCGCGACGATCCTGGTGGCGCTGCCGCTGCTCGTGCCGCCGGCCCGCGTCGTGGATGCACGGGCACGGTTGGACGTGCCGGGCGCGCTGCTGGTCACCGCCGGCACCGGGGCCATGATCTATGGGTTGATCAATGCCGGCAGCCACGGCTGGGGCGCGCCGTCCACGCTCGTGCCGCTGGCCGCGGCATCGGCCTTCTGGGTGCTGTTCGCTGTCGCGGAGCGCTCGGCGCCCGACCCGCTGCTGAGGGTGCGGCTGCTGCGTCACCGCCCGGTTGCGGCCGGCGCCTACCTGATGCTCATCGCCACCGGGCTGCTGGTCGGCGGGTTCTTCCTCGGCTCGTTCGCGCTGCAACGCGAACACGGCTACAGCGCGGTGCACGTCGGCGTGTCGTTCCTGCCGATTGCCGTCGCGATCATCGCCGGCGCCCGCACCGCCGGGCTGCTGCTCACCCACGTCAGCCCGCGGGCGGTGGCTGCCTCTGGCCTGGCGTTGGCCGCCGCCGGCGACGCCACGGCGGCGCTCTGGTCAGGACCAGCCGGACTGGTGCTGGGCCTGGCCGTCGCGGCGCTCGGCATCGGCGCCACCTTCGTCACCGCATTCACCGCCTCGCTGGCCGATGTCAACCCCGCTCAGGCTGGGCTGCGCTCGGCCATCGTGAGCACCTTCCACGAACTTGGCGGCGCGCTCGGCGTCGCGGTGCTGTCCAGCCTGGCCGGCGCGGATCTGACCGCGACCCACCTCGGCCCGCATGGCTTCACCCGGGCGTTCGGTGCCGCCGCACTGGCCGCCGCAGCCTCGGTGGCTGTCGCGGCGGTCCTGGTGCCCGCCGTCACGCGCCCCGCCGGGCGGACCACAGCCGCCCACTAACTTAGCTTGAACTTCGACGATGGAGTGCCCCCAGCAGGATTCGAACCTGCGACACCCGCTTTAGGAGAGCGAATCACGGCCTCTCAGAACGGCCCCGGGGCCGTGCTCACCAGGGCCCGGAACTATTGACAGGCAACGGTTCTCGGCGGTCCGGGTGTCTCTCATCATCTCGCACTGTTTCGCGGCCTTTCGCGGCCTGCTGCGGCCTGTGTGCGGCCTGGACGCGGCCTGGCCTGGCGCTGCGAGGCGCTGAGCCGGCCTGTCAGCCATCGAAGAAGCCGCTTCGGTAGATCAGTTCGGCGGCGTCCGCCCGGGCGCTGTCGCTGGCTGTGGAGTCCAGCAGGACGGTCAGCCGCTGCTCTACCAGCTCCCGGTATTCGCGGTCGCGGATCCGGTCCAGCAGGTCCCCAAGCGTTGGGCCGTCGGGCGCTGTCGCTGGCAGGTGTGCGGTCAGCCTGTCGAGACGAGCCGTGAAGTCCCTTCGGTCCATCGTTGCGCCTCCCGCCTCTCCAGCTCGGCCAACCGGACCGCCAGATCCTCGTCTGACAGCCGCGCGGCCAGTTCCAGCACTGCCCTGGCGGCCCTGACCTTGGTCGCTGGCGTGCCGTTCGTCATGGCGGCCCGAAGGCACTGCACGGCCTGCGCTGACGCGGCCAGCAGATCGACGTGTGCGTCGTCCGCGAGCGACTGAGCGCGACGCCGGTACTCCGCCCGGAACGCCTCCGACTCGCTCCAGCGCCGGACTGTGCGCTCACTGACACCAGCGGACGTCCCGGCGCGCTTCGGTGAGCCGTTCTCCAACAGCGACGACAGCGCCCGCACCTGCGCCGGATTCAGCGGGCGGACATCGGCGGACACGCTCACCGTTCCATCGGCTCTCGTGCATGTTGTTGCCACTCGTGCGACCTGTCGACCCGGGCCATGCCGTCCGTGTCCACGTTCCGCGGCGGCAGCGGCGTCGGGTCGAGCAGTGACCGGCCCGCCTTGGCTGCGTCCAGCAGTCCGGCACCGGACGGGGTCGGTAGTCTGGCGGCCCGAGACGGATACGTCCGGAGACCGTCGTCTTCGGAGTCGAGCACGTCACGCGCCACCGCGACGTCGCGGCGGGCTTCGTCGACCAACGCGTCGAGCTTGGCGCCAAGGGCGACCAGCAGCTCTTGCCGCGCACGTTCGCGCTCGCGGAGCTTCGCCAGCACCTCGCCGGCCACAGACGCGACGACGGCCGCCCGCCGATCCCGGTGCGATTGCTCATCGGCACGTTGAACGTCTGAGGCCCGGTTCAGGGGCGAAAAGTCAACGCCTGCCGGCGTTTCCGGGATCGCCGCGCCGGAACGGACAGCGGCCGTGACGGCCTCGCTGTGGGCCGCGTCGGCCTTCTGCTGGGACTGTTGGGCCTGCCTGATCTGCTGGTCCAGGCTGGCGCGCCGCGCTGCGAGCGCGTCGCCGGCCCGGATCCACTCGGCATACTCCGGCGCGCTCGACAGGGGGTCGTCTGGGGACGCCGTCGGTCTGCGCGTCACCGGGTCGACCACCGTTCGGTGAGGTCCTGGACACGCTGAACATCGGCGGGCCGGAGCGCGGACCTGCGGATCGCCGCCAGTTCGCCGCGCTGCCACGGGGTCGGTTTCCGCAACTTCTCCAACTCGCGGAGCCGCCGCCGAAGATCTTCGGTGAGCCGGTCATCGGCCGGCCCGGTCATCGGCCGGCCCGCCCAAGCGCCCGGTCGGTCGCCCGCTGCAAAGCTCGGACGATCGGCGTCGGCGACGAGCGCCGTTGTCGTTCCTCGGCAAGTCGTTCGGGTGACCGGACCATCCGTTCCGCGACGGTCGGCCGGTCAGGGTCGCCCAGCCCGTCACGCTCCGGCCCGTACAGGCCGGCGGGAATCCGCGTTCGTTTCGTCGTCATCTTGGTGTTCCCTCTCATTCGGTTGTTTGATCTTGCTGTGCGTCGCAGCACCGGAGACGGCGCCGGGTGGGGCCATGAGCGGCGAGGCGGGAACCCCGCCCGGCACCGACCGCGGCGCTGCGAAGTCATGCCGACACCAGTGCGGCCCGCTCGGCGCGGCAGTATGCGCAGAACACCCAATCCGGGCCGTGCTTCCCGGCACCGTCGAACTGCCCGTGTGGCGTGTGATGGCAGTCCGGCGCGGCGAGCCTCGCGGCTTCGAAGTCGTGACCCTCGGCAGCCACAACGCCCGGCGGCCGCTCGGTGGCCAGGTTCCGGGCGAGGTTCACATGGGAGCCGCCGCCCTGAGCCGGCCCGAGCGATGCGAAGCGGTCCAACAGCTCGCGGACAGTCCACCCGGACCGGATGCACGCCGCCACGGCATCCGCGAATGGCCGGCTCTCGCGCAGGTCCGGGCAGCGGCTCGTCAGTTCATCGATGACCTGCCCGACCTCCGGGTTGGGAAAGGGTTCCCGGGTAAGGGAAAGGGAGGCGCCGGCCACGCCGGCACGTTCGCCGGCACGTTCGCCGGCACGTTGAGCGCCGGCCACGCCGGCACGTTCGCCGGCACGTTCGCCGGCAGGTAACCCGCCGGTGTCGTCGGCACGTTCACCGCCTGTCGACCCGCCGGTGTCGCCGGCACGTTCAGAGTCGGGCAACCCGCCGGCCATCCCGGCAGGTTGCAAGAGCACCAGCCGGGCGCGGTGCCGGCCCCGGGTGTCCTCCCGGCGCAGCAGTGCCGGCCGCCGATCGGTAGGCGCCGCCAGCTTGGCCAAAATGTCCCGGACGCTTGACGCGTGCATGCCGGTCCAGCCCGCCAGGTTGGCGCTTCCGGGTGCACAGACCACGCCGTCGAACGAGTCCAGCGCCAGCGCCAGCATGACGAGGCGCTCACCTGGGCTGAGCCACCCACGCGGCAGCTCGGCAACCCACCGGACCGCGGGCCGGCCCCCGTCCACATCGAGGTATCCCATCGAGGCTCAGACGGCCTCTCGCGGCCTGTCGGCCTTGCTCTCGATCCATGCGTCGATGTCGTCGCGCCGGAACCGCAGGCGGCCGGCGACGCGAAATCCGGTCGGGAAATCGCCCCGATATCTCAGCCCGTAGACCGTGTGCGGCGAAAGTGCGTACTGGGATTCGATGTCGGGCAGCAGCAGCCATGCTGCTGCGCCCCTTGCTGTTTCGGTGCTCTTCATCGCAGACGATCGCCCTTCGCTTGTCGGAATCTCCACCTGCCGACAGTGTCTCAGAGTTCCTTGTAACCTGTCCACCGGTGGACTATGATCGAACCATGGAACTGGACACCGCTCTTGCCCGTGGCATCGACCGCGAGATCCGCAGGCGACGCGACGAAGCGAGGCAGGACGACCCGCGTTCCACGTTCTGGACGGAGCGAGACGTAGCACGCCGAATGACGGACGCCGGCTACCCGATGCATCACCCTGCCGTCGTCCTGACCCGCCAGGGTCGGCGCAAGGTTCCGGCTCACGAGTGGCTGATCTTCGCGCTCGTCCTCTCAGTTCCGCCTGTCCGGCTGCTCGACCCGTCGCCGGGGAAAACGGTTGATCTGGCAGGGGAGTCGGTCACGGTTGACGACCTGGCGAACTGGCTACATGGCATCCAACCGCTCGACTCGGTCGAATCGAAACCGCTCTACTACGCGAGTGCGGGCCGGTTCCGGCGCCCGGATGCCAGCCACTTCGCCGCCACGATTCGGGGCCTCGCGGATCACTTCGATACCGCCGAGAGTGCAGAACGGCGGCAGGAACTCACAGAGGACATCGCGCGGGCAGCAGTTGACCAGATGAGGAACGCGCGGCAAGTCCGCAAACACGTCGCCCGCCGGGCGCAGAAAGGGAAAGGCTGATCATGGGGTTCGTTGAGCGGCGTGCACAGGGAAAGTGGCGGGCCAGGTATCGGGGTCCGGACGGGCGGGAGCGTTCCCGGACTCTTGGCCGGCGGATCGACGCTGAGCGTTGGCTGAGGGGCCAGGAAACCGCGGTGTCGGCTGGCGCCTGGACGGATCCCGGCCGCGGTGCGATCACGATCGATCAGTGGATCGATGCGTGGCTGCCGACTCGGAGGGCGGACCTGCGAGCTACATCGTGGGAGCGGGTCGCGTCGATCTGCGATGGCCACATTCGGCGCCGGTGGGGAAGCCGGCAGCTCGCCTCGATCTCCAACGCTGAAGTTCGGGCGTGGTCGGCGTCGCTGCTGGATGGTGGGCTGGCACCGCGGACGGCCCGGAAGGTGATCATGGTGTTCCGGTCGCTGCTGGCCGCTGCGGTCGCTGACAGGCGGATCCAGGCGAATCCTGCGGACTCGGTGCCGCTGCCGGCCGATCACGGCGAGGAACGCGACTGGATGACGCAGGAGCAGGCGCACGAGCTGTTGTCCGTGCTCCCGGCCGAGCACCGGATCGTTGTGCTGCTCGGCTACTTCGCCGGGCTCCGCTGGGGCGAGCTGTCCGCGCTGAGGCGCCGGGACATCGATGTGTTGCGGAGTCGGGTCACCGTTGCTCGCAGCGCCGTCCAGGTGGGCGGCAGGGTTGAGTTCGGCCTGCCGAAGACCCGTGCAGGGGCGCGGACGTTGCCGCTCGCGCGGACGATCATGCAGCAGATCTCAACGCACCTGGACGAGCGCGTCGGATCGGACGGGGACGCCCTGGTCGTCGCCAGCAGGACGGGCGGGCCGGTGCTCCGGCAGAACTGGATCCGCCGTGTCTGGCGCCCGGCGTTGGCTGCTGCCGGTCTGCCCGGCGCGTTGACCCCGCATTCGATGAGGCACGGCTACGCGTCGTGGCTCGTTCAGGCCGGCTTCTCAGTGAAGGAGGTCTCTGTGTGGGCCGGCCATTCGTCCATCGACGTGACCCTGCGGGTGTACTCCCACATCGCCGAACTGCGGGGCGACGACGCGGCGGAAAGACTTGACGCCGCTCTCACTCCGGCGCCAGTTCAGACGGCCGGATCGGTGTCTCAGCTGAGGGCAAATTGAACCCTGCTGCGGCCTGGGTGCGGCCTGGACGGTTCCGGGGCCGGCGCTGCGGGACCTTCCGGGCAGAGTTTCCGCAGGTCAGGGTATGCGCCGGGTGGTGCCCCCAGCAGGATTCGAACCTGCGACACCCGCTTTAGGAGAGCGGTGCTCTATCCCCTGAGCTATGAGGGCCGATCCGGTCAATGGTAACGGGCCGGGTAACGGCTCCTGATCATCGATCTCGGGACGTCGACTGGTTAGGGTGTCTGCGATGACATCGCCATCGTTGCCGTTGCCGAGCGCTCAATCGGCGCATCCGCGTCGGTTCGCCGAGCACGATCCGTTCCTGGCCGAGCTGCGAAAGATCTGCCTCGGTCTGCCGGGCGCTCAGGAGAAGATCTCCCACGGCCATCCAAACTTCTTCACCGGCAAGGTGTTCGCCATCTTCGGCGGCCTGGTGAAGGGCGATCACGCGGCGGCCGACTTCGCCCGATCGGTACTGTTCCTGCCCGACACCGACGAGCGAACGGCACTGCTGGGCGAACCGCGCTTCTTCCACCCCGCCTACTACGGACCGTACGGGTGGGTGGGGCTCAACTTCCTGGCCGGCCGCCCGGATTGGGCCGAAGTCGCCGAACTGGTGGAAATGTCGTACCGGAACACCGCCGGGAAGAAACTGATCGCCGAACTCGACGCCCGGCGGCCCGCCTGATCACCGGTTCGCGGCGCCGGCGAAATCTGTCGGCCGGGCCGGTAACCCATGTCGCTGCGGGCGGTGTTTCCTGCGGCCGAGCGGGCTGGATTCGCTTCGCGGTGCGGGCGGAAGCTGGAGGTCGCCTGACCACGGGCGTCGCCGAGGGTGCTGATCCCGTCGTGCGCCTGCGGGTGCGGCTCGGCTGAGCGCCTCGCCCTTCGGCTGCGCACCCCCCCGCCGCCCCGGTGAGCGCACACTGGCCCGATGGAGGTCTCGTTGGTGTCCGGGGACATCACCGTCCGCGAGGTAGATGCGATCGTGAACGCCGCGAACTCCTCGCTGCTCGGCGGTGGGGGAGTGGACGGAGCCATCCACCGGGCGGGCGGACCACTGATCCTCGCCGAGTGCCGGGAGATCAGGGCGCGCGACTATCCGAACGGTCTGCCAGTGGGTGAGGCGGTCGCCACCACCGCCGGCCGGCTGCCGGCTCGGTGGGTGATCCACACCGTCGGACCGGTGCATGACCCCGGCAAGGACCAGCGTGACCTCCTGCGGTCCTGCTACACCGCGTCCTTGGCGGTGGCCGACCGGCTCGGCGCCGCCAGCGTCGCGTTCCCGCTGATCTCGGCGGGCCTCTACGGCTGGCCGATCCAGGACGCCATCGTGCAGGCGGTTTCGGCGATGTGCAATGCCGACACCGGTGTGGAACGAGCCGAACTGGTGCTGTTCGGGGCGGCAACCCTCGACCTCGCGCGCCGCGTCCTTGCCGACACCTGACCGTTGCTCGTTCGGCGCCCACTCGGCAAGATGCCGGGCGGCGGGAACCTGTCGGCCCGCTGGTGACTCGTCCGGGTATGTCGACCTCCGCGATTGCGTCGCCGCTGCCGGACCTGCGCCGGCCGACCCGCTCGTCACGAGGCAGTCTTGAGTGCGGAGGAGGCGGGGTGGACGACCCGGCGTGGTTCGACGAGCTGTACCGGCAGTCGTACCGCCGGTTGGTGTTGATCGCGTTGTCGATCACCCGGAACCTTGGCGACGCGGAAGAGGTCGTCCAGGAAGCATTCGCTCGTGGCTATGCCAGGCGCCGGACGCTGGAAGGTGTCGACAACCCCGAGGCGTGGCTCACTACCGTGGCATTGAACGTTGCCCGCCGCAGGATGCGCCGCCGGACCTTCGGTGCCGGGCTGGCCGGACCGGGGCCGGACGACGCCAACCCGGTCGACCGCCGAATCAGCAACCTCGACCTGTTCGACGCCATCCTCCGGCTGCCGGAGCAGCAACGCGAGGCCGTCGTCCTGCATCACCTCGCCGACCTCCCGCTCGAGGAGATCGCCCGGCGGCTCGGCGTTGCGGTCGGCACGCTCAAGTCCCGTCTCGCCAGAGGTCGTTCAACGCTCGCCGATCTGCTCGGTGACGAGCGGCCCTTTCCCGAAGGCGCACAACCATGAACTACCACTTCGATGACGATCTGGAGGAGCTGAAAACCCAGATCCGCCGGTCGATCTCGCCACCGCCGCTGTCGGCGATCGTGCACCGGGCGCAGCAGGGCCGCCGCAGACGGATCGCCGCCATCGGCTCGGTCGGGCTGGTTGCCGCCGTGGTCGCGACAGTGCCGATCGTCGTCGGTGCCGGGCGTGCTTCCATCCCGCCGGCACAGGCGCCCGCACCGCCGTCGACGACCGCGGCGCACATCACCACCGGCCCAGCGGGGACGACCACTACCGCTTCCACTTCGGCCAGGAGTTCCGGCATCGGATCCGACATGTCGGTCAACGGGCTCGACTTCGCCGATCCGAACAATGCTTTGGCCGTGGTGCAGCGCGGCTGCGCCGACCACCGGTGCACCGTGGAGGTCTGGGTGTATAGGGACGGCGCATGGTCGACGCGCAGGAGCCCCTTCCCGCCGCCCCAGACGAACTGGTTCAAGGGTACGGTCACCAATTTCGGGAAGGGTCGCCTGCTGCTCGGATTGTTCGGAGACATCACCTCGTCCTGGTACAGCGCCGACGACGGCAGGACCTGGACCGAGCTCCCGCAGCAGCTGCTGTCGGTGTCGACCATTCCGAAGGACGCCCGGCTGTGGGTGATGTGTGCCGACAGCGGATCCGACTGCCGAACTCGGCAGTTGCGGATGCTGCTGCCGAATACCGGCCGGGTCGCCGTGTTGCCGAATCCCGCCCACTTCGAGCCCTTCGACGGTGTCGAAGCAAGACAGGACAGTTCCGGTCGGTGGTGGCTGACCGGCAGTGTCGACAAGGTTCCCGCGGTGGCGACCAGCGATGACGACGGCCGCAGCTGGCAGGTTCATCGGATCGCCGATCGCGCGAGTTCCAACTGGACCGAACTGACGATCGTGGGCAACACCGTATGGGCGAGCCTGTTGGATAACCACGGAGCATCAGACGGGATGGGAGGACTTCGCGCCGTGTACCGATCGACGGATCGCGGTGGAACCTGGCGACGGGTATACGCCGCCGGTGCCACGAACGAGGTCGACCTCAAGGGAGCGCCGATCCCGCAAGGCGACGACCTCGGTATTTGCGCGACAGTTCTCGGCCAGTCGATTCGGCTGTCGCCGAACGGTGCCGCCAAGTCTTGGGCATGCCCAGGCGACGGCTGGCCGATCCACATCAACGGTGGATACATCATCGAAGGCAATGGATCTCCCGGAACCATCCAGCTTTCCCTCGACGGGTCCAGCTGGCGGACGATTCCCGGTCCCGGCTGACGAATCCGACATCCACCGGGCCGTCGCGGCGTTGAGGTGTGAAAACCCGCGGCGCACAAGGAGGATGTATGGCGGACTCCGACTGGTTCCACGAACTGATTCGCGGCGGCTACCACCGGGTGGTGCTGGCGGTCCTGCCGGCAACCCAGCAGCTGACGGCTGCCCGAACGGTGGCCACCGCTGCCTTCGCCCAGGGCTGGGTGCGGCGGCAATTCCTGATCGACGACCCGCGCCGGGAGCAGTGGCTCGTCCGCACTGCGCTGGCCGCGTCGGCTCGGGATTCCGGGCACCATCGCGGCGGCGCAGAGCCGGCACCGATTGTGCCCGGCGACAGCGCCGCCAGGAGGTTGCTGGCGGCGCTCACCCATCCGCCGGCCCAACCGGTCGAGGCGGTGATCCTGCACGAGGTGCTGGGGTTCTCGGTCGCCGGTGTGGCCGGGCTGGTCGGCGTCACCGTTGAGGAGGTCCGATCCCGGCTGGGTGGCGGATGGATCCAGCTGGCGATGGACCTCGGCGGGGACGTCAGGGTGGAACTGGGAATCGCCGGGCTGAAGGACGAACTCCGGCAGCAGGTCGCCCTTCCGACAAGGGAGGAGCTACTCCGAGCGGTTCAGGCCGTCGCGGCGCACCGCGGGGTTGCCTGAACGCAGACGTGCTGGTGCCGCCGTTCAGTCATCGACGCCCCTGGCCACCAACGCGTCGCCCATCGCGTCCGCGAAACGAAGCGTGCGCACCACCACCGGTGCGGCCAGCGCCACCAGTGAGAAGCCGACTCCACGGGCGCGCCGCGCCTGATTCACCTCGCCGACCACCCCCACAATCAGCGGCACGCAGCGGATGGTCATCGCCAGCACCAGCCCGACCCGGTCCGGGTCGACGCCGAACCGGCGGAGCGGCCCGAGCACCCGGACACAGAGATCGAGCAGCGCCGTCACCCTGGTGGTGAGGGTGACCAGCGCGGCCAGCGCGATGCTGACGAGCAAGCCGGCGCAGATCAGCACGGCCGTCCGCCAGTCCGCCAACCAGACTTGCAGCGCGGCGATCAGCACGATGAGCCAGCGCATCGGCCACACCTGGGCCGCCGCGGTGCGCCAGGAAATGCCGGCCAGCGCATACAGTGCCGCCGCCGCGATGGCCGCCACGCCGACCTGCCACGGCTGACGCAGCAGGGTGATCGCGACCACTCCGAGCACCATCGCCACCAGTTTCCCACCGGCCGGAAGCCGGTGCAGTGGCGAGGATCCCGGCTGGTACAGCCCGATCGGGGCGCCGGTCATCGCAGCGATCCCTGGTAGGCGGCGATCGCGATGGCCGGGACGTCGTCGGCGACCACCCGCCCCCGGTCGATCACCAGCACCCGGTCGAAGTCGGCCAGCAGATCCAGATGGTGGGTCACCAGCACCACCTGCTGACCCAGACCCGCCATCAGCTCGGACACCATCCGGGCGTTCCGCAGGTCCAGCAGCGTGGTGGGCTCGTCGGCCACCAGCAGGGACGGTTCCCTGATCAGTACGGCGGCCAATGCCAGCAGCTGCTTCTGCCCGCCCGACAGCAGATGCGTGGGGTGGTCGGCGTGACCGGCAAGGCCGAAGCGGTGCAACACGTTCGCCACCCGCTCGGCGATCGCGCCGGCCGAGAGCCCTGACCGGCGCAGCGAGAAGGCGACGTCCTCGGCGACGGTCGGCATGACGATCTGATTGTCCGGATCGGTGAAGACGAACCCCACCATCCTGCGTACCTGCTTGCCGTCCCTCACGGCGTCCAGCCCATCGACGGTGACCCGACCGGCGGTGGGCGCGACCAGCCCGTTGATCATCCTGGCCAGCGTCGATTTCCCCGAGCCGTTCCCTCCGACCACGCCGATCCGCTGTTCGGTGAGCAGCAGGTCCACACCGGCGAGCACCACCTGATCACCGAACCGGTGATGCACGGCGCTGAAACGGATCTCAGTCATTCCGCGATCACCCGGCGCTCGCCCCGGTCCGCTCCAGCAGCATCGCCATCCCCAGGCCGCCACCGACCGCGCAGGCCGCCACCCCGAACTGGGGGCCGGCCGCTCGTACCATCCGGGAGAACAGCCGCACCAACAGGACCGCCCCCGAGGCGCCCCACGGATGCCCGTATCCGATGGCGCCGCCGTCCGAGCAGACGCTCGCCTCGTCCAGGCCGGCCAATTCGACGGCCGCCAGCGCGACCGACGCGAACGCCTCGGTGATCTCGACGGCGCCGACATCGACCGCTCGAATACCGTTGCGGCGCAACAGCTCCGTGATGGCAGCAGCGGCGCCCAGGCCCGGCATCGCCGGATCGCAGCCGACGGTGACGAAGCTGCGGATCGCCAGACCGGCCGGCTCCGGATCGGCGGTCACGGTCAGCAGCGCCGCCCCGTCGGACACCCCGGACGAGTTGCCGGCGGTCGCGGTTCCGTCGGCGCCGAATGCAGGTGGCAGCCGGGCCAGCCGATCGGCGGTCAGCCCCGCGCGGGGCCGCTGATCGTGGGAAACACCTTGGATGGCAACGATTTCGCCGTCGAACACGCCGGTGTCGCAGGAACGCTGAGCCAGTCGGTGGGACCTGGCGGCGTAGGCGTCCTGGCGTTCCCGGGAGATCCCGAGGTGGCGGGCCAGTGCGTCGGCACCGGTGCCCATCGAAGGATCCAGAAAGCCCGGCGGTGCGAACGGCGCCCGGCTGTATCGACGTGGTTTCCCGCCGGGTTCGGCCGGTGGCCAGAACCGCCAGGGAGCGGTACTCGCCGACTCTGCCCCGCCGGCCAGCACCGTCCTGGCCGTGCCGGATCGCACCAGGGTGGCGGCCTGGGCCACGGCCTGCAGGCCCGAGGCGCACTGCCGGTCCACCGTCACACCAGGGGTGCCGAACCCCAGCCCGGCCGCCAACGCGGCGACCCTGGCGACATTCCCGCCCGGACCCAGGCAGTTGCCAAGGACCACCTCATCGATCGCCGCGCCGCCGCCGGCCCACCCGGCCGCCTCGGACAGCAGCGGCGCCGCCAGGCCGACCACATCCACGTCGGCGAAGGCCATTCCGGCGGTACCGATCGCGCTGCGGCTGGCGGCGACGATCACCGGCTGAGGGCTGGGCACCCGCACCCGCCAGACGCTAGACGCTCCAACTCGACCGGCACGTCCTGCCCGGAGGCCAGCGACCTGATGCCCGCTGTGCACACCGCCGTCGCGGCGTAGCCGTCCCAGGTGGTCGGGCCGAGCACCTCCCCGCGCCGGGTGGCGTCGATCCAGGACTGGATTTCGAGGTCGTAGGCGCGGGCGAACCGGGTCCGGTAGTCCTGCGGCACCTCGCCGCCCCAGCTGCCGGGCAGCGGCGGCTGCGGCGCCGCTGTGGTGCGGTAGAGGCCTGTCTGGGTGAGACCGGCGGTGATGCTGCCTCGTTCGGCGACCACCTCGCAGCGCACCTCGTAGCCGACCTGAGAGTTGGCGAACACCTCGGTGATCGCCAACGCGCCGCCGGCCATCCGGAAGATGGCGATCTGCGGATCGGCCACCCCCCGGGGGGCGAACGAGGTGGCGGCGGGCGACATCACCCGCACCGAGACGATCTCCTCACCGAACAGAAATCGGGAGACGTCGACCTCGTGCACCAGCGAGTCCCGCACGATCATCTCGCTGCGGAAGTCGGCGCCCGGGGCGGACAAGTTGCGGTGCACGTTGTGCAGCAGCAGCGTCCTGCCGTACTCGCCGGAGTCCAGCAGCGCCTTCATCTGGGTGTACTCGGGGTCGAACCTACGCATGAAGCCGACCTGGATGAGAGGATGGCCGGCCGCACGTTCGGCCCGCACCAGCCGCAGCGCCGAGGTCGAGTCCATGGTCAGCGGCTTTTCGCACATCGCGTACTTGCCGTGCTGCAGGCAGGCCATCACCTGCTCCTCGTGGGCGAATCCAGGCGAGGCGATGATCACCGCGTCCACCGAGTCGTCCGCGATCAGCGCCATCGGATCGGAGATCACCCGCACTCCGTCGAACCGGCCGGCCAGCCCGGCGGCCCGATCGGCGTCGACGTCCGACACGGCGACCAGGGTGGCGTTGGCGGTCCGCTGGGCGACCCGATGGGCGTGGTCGGTGCCCATCAGGCCGACGCCGATGATCCCGACCCGAGTTTCCGGCATCTACTTCTCCTGCATCTCTGTCTGGTCCGCGTGCTTCTGGTCGGCAGGGGTGAGATAGGAGCGCTGATCCTTCTTGTGCTCGGCGTACTCGGCGTACGCCGCCCGGGTCGACTCCAGTTCGGAGACCTCGCTGACCGGGACGTCCCACCAGGCGCCGCTGTCCGGCGAGGGAACCGTCGGGTCGGTCCTGACGTGGATGACGACCGGACCGCCGTCGCCCGGCGCCGCTTTGGCCTCCGCAATGGCCGGTGCCAGCTCGGCGCGGGACCGCACCTCGATGACGTGAGCGCCGAGACTGCGGGCATTGGCGGCAAGATCGACCGGGAGCAGCCCCCCGTCCAGCCGACCGGAGCTGCCCCGATAGCGGTAGCGGGTGCCGAACCGTTGCGAGCCAAGGGATTCCGACAGTGCGCCGATGGACCCGAAGCCGTGGTTCTGCACCAGCACGACGATGATCTTGGCGTGTTCCTGGACGGCGGTGACGATCTCGCCCGGCATCATCAGGTAGCCGCCGTCACCGACCATGGCGAAGACGTCCCTGCTCGGATCGGCCAGCCGGACACCGAGCGCTCCCGGGATCTCGTAACCCATGCAGGAATACCCGTACTCGACGTGATAGCCCTTGCGGTCCCTGACCCGCCACAGCTTGTGCAGATCGCCCGGCATCGACCCGGCGGCGCACAGCACCACGTCCCGCGGATCGCTGAGCTCGTTGACCGCCCCGAGCACTTCGGACTGGGTCAGCAGACCCTCCGCCAGCCCTTCGGTGATCTCCGAGCCCGGATGATAGGCCGCCTCCACCTGGGCATCCCATGCCGACCAGAGACGAGCCAGCTGCCGGCGGTACTCGGGCGAAACGGTGTACGGCTGCTGCTCTTCCCCGGGCAACGCGCCACCGGCCAGCGCCGCGCCGAGCTGACCGAGTGCCTCGCCGGCGTCGGCGACCACGGCCAGCCCGGAGTGCTTGCCGGCATCGAAATCGGCGATGTTGATGTTGACGAACCGAACCTTCGGCGCGGCGAACGCGGTGCGCGATGCGGTGGTGAAATCGCTGTAGCGGGTGCCGATCCCGATCAGCACGTCGGCCGCCTTGGCCAGCGCGTTGGCCGCGGTCGTACCGGTGGAGCCGATGGCGCCCACCAGCTGTGGGTGGCCGTGCGGTAGTGAGCCCTTGCCGGCCTGGCTCTCGGCCACCGGGATACCGGTTGCCTCACAGAAGGTCTGCAACGCCGGTTCGGCGCGAGCATAGTGCACCCCGCCGCCGGCGACGATCAATGGCCGCTCGGCGCTGCGGATAATCGTGGCGGCGCCGGCGATCCGGTCGACCTCGGCCGGTGGCCGCGCAACGTGCCAGTTGCGTTCCGCGAACAGCTCCACCGGCCAATCGTCGGCCTGCGCCTGGACGTCCTGCGGCATCGAAATGGTCACCGCGCCGGTGTTCACCGGGTCGGTGAGCACCCGCATCGCCGACAACAATGCCGACGGAAGTTGTTCCGGCCGTTGGATGTCGTCGAAGTACCTGGACACCGGACGGAAGGCGTCGTTGACGCTGAGGTCGCCGGCGTAGGGAACCTCCAGTTCCTGCAGGACCGGGGCAGACACTCGGCCGGCGAACGTTCCTGACGGCAACAGCAGCACCGGCAGCCGGTTGACGGTGGCCAGTGCGGCGCCGGTGATCATGTTGGTGGAGCCCGGTCCGACGGAGGCGGTACAGGCCCAGGTCTGCAGCCGGTCGGTGTGCCGGGCGAAGGCCGCCGCGGCGTGCACCATGGCCTGTTCGTTGCGGGCCAGCACATAGCGCAATCCGAGGCCCGGGCCGTCGAGTTCCCGCTCGAGTTCCTGCTGCAGCAGCGCCTGACCGATGCCGGCCACATTGCCGTGCCCGAAGATCCCGAAGGCTCCGGCGATCAACCGTTGCCGCGTCCCGGCGCGCTCGCTGTACTGGGCGGACAGGAACCGCACCGTGGCCTGCGCCACGGTGAGCCGCAGGGTGATGCTCATCGCTCTCCCGAGGTCGGCAGTCGCGGGTCGGTTGGTTGGCCGGGCCAGGTCTGCCGGATCCAGCCGTGCGCCGGGTCGTCGCAGATCAGCCAGGCGCGCTCCGCGCCGGGTCCGGCCATCACGTTCAGGTAGTACAGGTCGTAGCCGGGAGCGGCCATCGCGGGGCCGTGCCAGCCGTAGGGGACCAGCAGCACGTCGCCGCTGCGGACCTCGGCGAGAACGTCGATGGGGCGTTCGTCACTGGCGTAGATCCTTTGGTAGCCAACGGGATCCGCCTGTGGTGCCGCCTGCGCGGCGACGCCGGCTGCCAGTTGCACCTGGAAATAGTAGATCTCTTCCAGGTTGGTTTCCTCGCCCGGTCGCTCGACGTCGTGCTTGTGCGGTGGGTACGACGACCAGTTGCCCGCCGGGGTGATCACCTCGCAGGCGATGATGGACTCGGCGTCCAGCACGTCCGGTGTGCCGAAGTTGCGGACCTCCCGGGAACACTGTCCGGCCCCCCGGAGCTCCACCGGAACAGCGGCGGCCGGCAGATGCCGGAACGGGGGCAGTTCCCGTCCGGTCGTCGCCGCCAGGGCGATCGCCACCGTCGAACTGCCGGTGGCCGGCCCGGACAGAGTCAGCCGCGAGCCGGGGGGGAGGTAGGCGATGTCGGTGGGACCGGCGAACACCGAGCTCCGGCCGGCCAGGTCGGCCAGGTGGGTGCCGGCGGCATCGGCCGACTCGATCGACACCGGACCGGACAGCGGCACGACGATCGCCTCCCGGTCGGCGAAGTGGAATTCGCGCCGGACCCCGGGTTGCAGGGTCAGGACTGTCAGCCCGGTATGCCGCCAGCCGTCGATGCTGTCGTCGATGACCACCGATAGCCCCTCCCGCGAGCGGGATCCCAGTGGAAACGTCCACCTGCTTGTGGTCATCGCTGCCTTCCGGATCCTTGTGCTCCGGATCCTTGTGCTCCGGATTCCTGCGCTCGCGATCCCTGCGCTCGCGATCCTTGCGCGTGGATCGGTGTGCCACCGGCCAGCGCGGCTTCGACTTCGGCGGTGCTGGGCATGGCGGTCGAGCAGGCCAATCGGGAGGCGACGATGGCGCCGGCGACGTTGGCGAACTCCACCATCCGTCGCAGCGGCCAGCCGGCGATCAGCCCGTGCACCAGTGCGCCACCGAAGGCATCGCCGGCGCCGAGGCCGTTCACCACCTCGACCGGGAATGGCGGCACCTCGATCCGTTCCTCCCTGGTGGCCGCCAGTACCCCTTTCGGACCCTGCTTGACGATCGCCAGCTCCAGGCCGAGATCGAGCAGAGCGTCGGCGGCCCGGTGTGGATCGTCCTCACCGACCGCCACCATGCACTCCTCACGGTTGCCGACCGCCACCGTGACCAGGGGCAACGCCCGCGCCACCTGCTCGGCCGCCTCGGCCGGGTGGGGCCAGAACATCGGCCGATAGTCCAGGTCGAGCACGGTGTGACGCCGGCGTCCGCGGATCTTCCAGGCGTCGAAGTGCGCTGTGCGGCTTGGCTCCTGGGACAGGCCGGTGACCGTGCACCAGAACACCGCGGCGCCTGAGATGGCGTCGGCCGGCAGTTCCTCCGATCTGATCATCAGATCCGGTGCGGTGGGGTAGCGGTAGAAGTAGAGCGGGAAGTCGTCCGGCGGGAACACCTCGCAGAACGTGACGGGGGTGGGCGGCCCCTGGACATCGGCGATGAACCGGGTGTCGACGCCCAGCCGCGCCGCTTCCTTGCGGACGTAGCTGCCGAAGGGGTCGGCTCCGGTCCGGGTGATCAGCGCGGCGCGCCGGCCGTGCCGGGCGGCGGCGACGGCCACGTTGGTGGCGCTGCCACCGAGGAACTTCTCGAAGGTGCGGACATCCTCCAGGCCGACGCCGTGATCGAGTGGGTAGATGTCCACGCCGGTGCGTCCCATCGCGATCAGGTCGTCGCCGGCGGCCTCGGTGACGCCGGTGGCCGGGTCGGCGACGGTGGGCTCAGGCATCGGTGTCCGCATCGGCCGGGACGGTATCTGAACCTGCGGCGTCTTGCCCGGCTGCGGCGTCTTGCCCGGCTGCGGCGTCTTGCCCGGCTGCGGCGTCTTGCCCGGCTGCGGCGTCTTGCCCGGCTGCGGCGTCTTGCCCGGCTGCGGCGTCGCCGGACGCTGCCTCCGCTCGGACGCTGCTGGTCATCGGGACGCTGCTGGTGATCGGGACGCTGCTGGTGATCGGGACACTGCTGGTGATCGGGACACTGCTGGTGATCGGGACACTGCTGGTGATCGGGACGCTGCCGGCCACCGTCAGGATGTGCGCCACCGACGCCCTGATGTCCTGCAGCGGGTCGGCCACAAGCGGGTCCGTGGCCGGATCTCCGGTCAGCGCGGTGTCCTGTTCCAGTACGTACCAACCGCGATAACCGTTGGACTCCAGGGCAACCAGGATGGCGACCAGGTCCACATCGCCGGCGCCCAGCGGGACATAGATGCCGGCCGCCACGGCATCGGTGTAACTGATCTCGCCGGCCCGCACCTGAGCGGCCAACTCCAGCCGGACGTCCTTGAGGTGGACATGGCCGATGCGGTGCGGATACTGCCGGGCGATCGCGACCGGGTCCGCTCCCCCGATCAGCAGGTGCCCGGTATCGAGGCAGAGCGCGACGGTCGAGGAGTCCAGCACCCGCTGGGTCTGCTCACCGGATTCGATCATGGTGCCGACATGGGGGTGCAGGGTGGCCAGCAGGCCGCGCGCCGCAGCGGTCCGGTCGATCCGATCGAGGTTGCCCAGCAAGGTGTTCCAGCCCCGCTCGTCCAGGGCCGGGCGGACGTCGTAGCCGCCTGCTCCGGTGGCGGCCGCGATCACCACGGTCGATGCGGCTGCGGTCACCAGAGCCGTCATCGCGCGTTCCACCTCCGGCAGCGGGTCGTGGGCCGGATCGTGCAGGACGGCCGGCACGAACTGCCCGACGGCGGCCAGCGAGAACCGGGCAAGGGTGGCCGCCTTCTCGGCCGGCGAGTCCGGCAGGAATCCCTCCGGCCCGAACTCGGTGGCTGCCAGACCCACGTCTCGCATCTGGCCGAGCACCACCTCGGGCGACAGCTGGAAACCCCAGCCCGGCACCTCGCACACGCCCCAGGAGATCGGCGCCCCGGCAACCCGTTCCCGAACCGGAGGGCGGCCGGTGGTGTGCAGACCGTTCGACATCTGCGGTAGTGCTCCCTCGTCATCGAGTGCGTGACCGTCGGACGCCTTCTGTGGCCGGCCGGGCGGTGGCCCCGCCGGTGATCCCCGCTGATCGTTCGGGTCTTGCGTTCGCAGTGCTACCCGGTCGATCTTGCCGCCTGTCGTCCGCGGAATGGTAGGCGCCTGCCGCCAACGCCGCGGAAACCACTCGCCGCGGAGCACCCGCCTGGCCGCGGTCCGTATCGCCGCCAGCTCCGTTCCGGCGGCCAACTCGACCACCGCGACCAGTTCTTCGCCCAGGCGTTCATGCCGGCGCCCGAGAGCGGCCGCGTCCAGCACGCCGGGGATGCCCGTCAGCACCGACTCCACATCCTCGACGATGACGGTGCGCCCGCCCACCGTGACCGCGGTGTCGCCCCTGCCGGAAATGTGCAAGGTCCCGTCCGGCTGCTGCCCGCCGAGATCACCGACGGTCGCGAAGCCGTCCGCGTCCCGGCGCAGCGCGCCACCGGACCCCAGCGTGCCCAACGCCTGAAACTCCGATCGTGACCACACTTCTGCGCCGCGGATCTGCACCTGCACTCCCGGAAAGGGCAGCCACCGGCCGGGCCAGGCGCGGGCGGCGACGAACGACAGCTCGGCGGCGCCGTAGTACTCCGCGACCCGGATGCCCATCGACACCGCCCTGCGGGCAACCGGATCCGGCAGCCTGGCGCCCGCGACCACCACTCGGCGCAGACCGGTGGCGGAGTCCAGCAGCCGCGGCAGCACCGCGGGGACGCAGATGGCGGCGGTGGCGACGAGCGGATCATCGGTGAGGGTAGCGCCCGTGCACAGCGCGTGCACGGCGGCGAAGAGCTGCAGGGTGGAGGACAGCGGACCCGTCAGCAGCAGCCGATCGCCGGAGCTGAGGTCGGACAGCGCGGTGTAGCCGGCGAACGAGGACGTCCATGACCTCAGGGTGCGCACCACGGCCCGTGGGGCGCCGGTCGAGCCCGACGTGGACGCCACCAGAAAGGTCTCCGGTCCCATTGCCGCGGGCGCGAACACCGCCGGTGGCAACGGATTTTCGGGATCGGCGATCAGCACCGGGACCCGGGCCGCCGCGGCGGCGAACACTCCGGCCAACTGCTCCGGCGGCGCCAGCAGGGTGACGTCCACCGGTCCGGTGACGTCCACCCGATCGATGGCCGCCACCAGTTCGGGGTAGCTCCACCGACGACCGTCCCAGACGCAGGCGGCCCGATCGGCAGCGGAGCCGGCACCGACACCGGCCGGCGCCAGGCCGGGCGACCACGGATCGACGGCGGGCATCAGCCGCGCCGGACGTGTTCCTTCTGCGCGGACACCGATGCCCGTCGGTCACCCATCAATCCCGGGTGGGCGCGGTGCACCTGCTTGGCGACCAGCGCCGTCACCACCACCTTGATCGCGTCACCCGGAAGAAACTTGCCCGAGTCGGCAACCGCGGTCCACAGCGGCAGGCCGGTGCGGACGGCCGTCCAGGGCACCCCGATGAGATAGATCGCCCCGATGCCGCCGACCGCGGTCACCACGATGCCGAGCCACAGGGGATAGGCCGGCAGGATCCGCCGGGTGAGCGCGCCGATCACCGCCGCGCCGAGCAGGAACCCCCAGAGATACCCGGCGGACGGGGAGGCGAAGAACACGGACGGCCCGCCCCGCCCGCCGGCCAGCAACGGCAACCCGCACATCACCAGCGCCTCAAAGACGGCGACCGCGAGCACGCCCTTGCGGGCGCCGAGTATCGCTCCGGCCAGCATCACCCCCAGGGTCTGCGCGGTGATCGGCACCGCGCTGATGCCGATGCTGAACGAGCCGGGCAAACCCAGGGCGGCGATCAACGCGGCGAACACCGCGATCTGGGCGAGATCTCGGGCGGTGGATCGGCGGCCGGCCATACCTGCTCCTGACAGTCGGGCATCACGGATGTCCGACCCTAAACCGGTGCGGAACCGGGCCATGGCCGGGGCCCCGGTCACTGCCGAGGGGCGGCCGTGCTGGCGTTTGCGTCGAGCCGAGACGCGGGAACGGGTCGGGGAGACAAGGCGGAAGTCGGGGGGATAAGGCGGGGGTCGGGGGACAAGGCGAGGTCGCGGGGACAAGGCGGGTTCGGGGAGACAATGGCGGGGTGCTGCACCTGAACATCCCCATCGCGCGACGCGAGTTCTCCTTCGATGGTGCCCGCATGTCGGTGCTGACCGCTGGCGAGCCGGGAAGCGGAGTGCCGATCCTGGCGATCCACGGCTTCGGGTCGTCGGCGCAGTACACCTGGCAGACCACCGGGCACCTGATCGGTCTGGCCAGGGCCGGCCGCTACGTCATCTCTCCCGACCTTCTCGGACACGGTCTGTCGGCCAAGCCGATAGAGCCAGGGGCGTACCGCATCGACCGCCTGGCGGAGCTGGCGACCGCCGCATTGCAGACATGGGCCGAGCCGGGGAGCGCCTATTCGGGGCCGGCGGACCTGCTCGGATACTCGCTGGGTGCGCGGATCTGCTGGGAGGCGCTGGCCAGCGGCCGGAGGTGGCGACGGGCCGTGCTCGGCGGATACGACGGACGCCACCTGTTTGACGGGGTCGACGAGCCGGCGCTCCGCGGCGCGCTCGGAGATGCCACCGGCAATCACGGTGGAACCGCCCACGGGCAATCGCTCCCCCCGGAAACCAGGCGGATCGTCGACATCGTGACGGCGGTGCCTGGCAACTCGCTGCCGGCACTGCTGGCGATGGTGCGGGGCCTGTCCGGTGCTCGGCCGGCCGCCGGGTCACCGACGGTCCCGATGCTCTTCGCCGCCGGCACCGATGATCCGCTCGCCAGCGGGGCCGAACGGCTGGCCGCCGGCCTGGAATCGGCTGAGTTCCTGCCGATCCCCCGGCGCGATCACATCAGCGCCGTCCCGGCGAGCGTGTTTCGCAAAGGCGCCGTCGAGTTCCTGGCCCGATGAGATCGAGGTCGCTCACCGGAACTTCACAACTCCGGCACAGGCAGCCCGATACGGTGTCGTTAGGCTGGGCGTTGTCGTCATCCGCCGGGGGCGACGACGACAGGGAGGCCCACAGTGACCACCACTTCGCCCGTCGGGCGAGCGCTCATCGTGTCCATCACCGACGATCTGGTGCACGGCGACGGCGATCATGGCGCAGGTGCCCTCGTCACCGAGCTGCTCCTGGAGTTCGGTTTCGTGGTGGACGGGTCGGTCGCCGTACCCAGTGAGCCGGTCGACATCCGCTCGGCGCTCAACACCGGTGTGATTGGCGGCGTTGACCTGATCGTCACCATCGGCGGCACCGGGGTCACCCCACGTGATGTCACCCCTGACGTCACCGAAGAGGTGATCGACCGGGCGCTGCCCGGCATCGCCGAGGCGATCCGGTGGTCCGGCATGGTCGCCGGCGTCACCGACGCGGTGGTTTCCCGCGGGATGGTCGGCGTGTCGGGGTCGACGGTGATCGCGAACGTGGCCGGATCGCGGGCCGCCATCCGCGATGGTCTGGCCACCCTGATTCCGCTTGCCCTGCATGCCCTCGACGAGCTGTCCGACCCGGTGATGGACTGACGGTGTTGCGGTGACCGCCGCGGGGGACGTCGATCCGAGGGAAGGCGCCGGCGATCCGGTGATGCTGGATCCTCCGCCCGTGCAGGTGCCCGATCCACTGCCCGGCCCGCTGGATGCGCTGCCGGACCCACCCCTGGATCCACTGCCGGCTGACGCTGCCGGCCGGCCCATCGACAGCCGCCGGCTCGCCGAGGTCTTCGGCGACGAGGAACTGTTCCCGGACACCACCGGCGACGAGCGCGACGATCGGGCCGCTCAGGATCGGCGGAAGGACAGCGACCGCTGGCTCACCGAGAACCGGCCCCCGCACCACGATCGATGAAGCCCCGGCTGCGAGCCGAACTGACGCGCGCCTGTTGTGCCGGTCTGCAGTGCCGCTCAAGTGAACCGCACCGCGATCTCGCCGACCAGTGCGGCCGCCGCCAGCGCGTCCGCGTCCCGCTCCGGAACTGCGACGATCGCCAGACGCTCGCCCGGCCCACCACCTCCCCCGGGTCCGCTTGCTGTTTTCTGGATGCCGGGCACGGCCAGCACCACGGCATCGGAGGTCAGCCTGCGCGGCGCCCCACCGTCGTCGACGACCAGCACGGCGACATGTGCGCCGGGCTGCAACAGGGTGGTGGTCGCCGGGTCGGCGAGCCGGATCGGCACCGCGACCCGACCCGGTCCCGGATCAGGTCCGGTGGCCGCAACGATCCGGGCGTCCGTCACCACCTCTCCTTTCCGCACAGCCGCGGACAACGACCGGCCCCGCACGGCGGCCGGGTCCAGCACGGCGCCGTCGGGTGCCATCGGCAGCCGGACCGGGTGGACGTCCGCCGACCCAAGGAGCGTGCCGGCCGGCATGTCCCGGCTCACCGCCAGCACGGTGACGCCCGGATCCGGAGGTGGAGGCCGGCCGATGGCCAGCACAGCCGCGGCGACCAGCAGCGCAACAGCCAGCATCCTGCGCAGCGTCCGAGGGCGTCGGCCACCCCGCCGCCGGCTGCGCAGCGCCGCGCCGAGACGTTCCGGCCACCGTGGCTGCAGCGCACCGGCACCCTGCCGCCGGGAGCCGGCAGGGGACGACGGCGCAGACTTCGGCGGCGGCCTGCGCCTGGGTCTTGCGTGTTCGGCTCGCCTGGTTCCCATTCGGCCGACGGTAGGTCGCCGGCTCGGGGAGGGGCGTCGCGGTTCGGAGGCATTGTGGATGGATCGGTGCCGGTGGACAGCTCGGGTTCACCAGGGATGATCGCTTCAGCAGCCCGGCCTGTGAATTTGCACGGTAAATGGCACGGTCTTGGCGAGCTATCTGGCACCATTTGGGCGATTTAAATGGCCGCTCTGCCGTTGCTACGCCAAGCTCGGCGGAAAGATCGAACTGAGGTTCGAGAATCGTGCCAGATAGCGTGCACAGAAGGTGCCAAATAAATCGCCCGCCAATTCACAGCCATAGCCGGAAGCTGCGCGACCAAAGCGCCGACGATCTCGCTTCTCCTACTGCAGTCAGCGCTCTGCATCGCCTGTCCCGCAGCAGGATCCGTGACCGGGCAGCGCATATCGGAACCGCTCACAGACCACCTGGCCTCCGCACGTCGTGAGCCGGCTCGCCTCGTTGACCCCAACTCATCGCGGTCTGAGGAGTTGCCCGGCCAGGCGCCGCCCAGGCGCGGTCGACAAGCGCTCTGCGCCCGTTAGTGACGGGCGGCCTCGATCGCCTTGGTCGAGCGGTACGGGGTTGTTGTCGGTTAGGCGAGGGTGCGCCGAACATGCGTGTGTCTCAGCTGCTCGGAGTGCGGTCGTCGCCGAGTAGGAGGTCGTGGGACAGGGACCAGAGTCGTTCGGCGTTCTGCTCGTTCAGTGCGTAGGGCAGGTAAGTGCCCGCCGGTGAAGGGCCGTCCTGTGTCCAGGCTTGGGCTATGGCGCAGTCTTCGAGGTACTTGCCGCTGAGGCCGTCGAGTTCGGTGGCGGTTGCGGCCCAGACGCTGGTCGCGGCGCCTTGCGCCGGTGTCTTCCAGCCCGGGGCGGGCTCGGTGTTCGCGTCCGCGGGCCAGCCTCGCGCGGCGCGGTCGTCGGGGGACATGTGTCGTTGCAGTCCGGTGGCGATCGCGCCGGGCATGACGGCGTTGGCGGTGATGCCCTCGCTGGCGTGGCGCGCGGTGAATGCCACGGCGAATAGCGCATTGGCGGTCTTGGACTGCCCGTAAGCCTGCCACGGGTCATAGGGCCGGCGGTGGTAGTTCGGGTCGGCGTAGTTGATGTCGCTGCGGCGGTGGGCGCTGGAGGTCACGCTGATCACTCGGGCTGCTTCGGCGCGGCGCAGGTTGGGCAGCAGCCCGATCGTGAACGCGAAGTGGCCGAGGTGGTTCGTCCCGAACTGGGTCTCGAAGCCGTCTTCGGTGCGCCCGAACGGGGTGGCCATCACCGCGGCGTTGTTGATCAGGATGTGGCAGGGCTTGCCGCTGTCGGCGTGGCGTCGCGCCCAGGTGGTCACCGACTGCTGCGAGGCTAGGTCGAGGTGGCGGTAGACGACCGGGCCGTTGCCGGCTCGGTGTTGCAGTTGCTCGGCGAGGGCCGGGCCACGTTCGCGGTCGCGTCCGGCGAGCACGACCCGGGCGCCGGCCGATGCCAGCGCGAGCACGGTCTCGCGCCCGAGGCCGCCGGCGCCGCCGGTGACAATGGCTTCCTTGCCGCTCAGATCACAGCCGGCCACGACCGCCAGCGCGGTGCTGCTCGCGTCCACCCGCCGCGCGGACGAATCGTAGCTCATCGCATCAGCCAAGCGCCGAACAGGCGGTGCAGCAGCGGGACCACAACCCACAACATCAGCGCGACCATGATCGGCACGATGATCGCGAATCGCCCGTACAAGGGCAGATGATCCAATGCCGGTGCGGCAGCAGCGACGGCCAGCGTGATCACCGGGTACAGGGTGACCACGATCAGCAGCCACAGTTTCCAGCGCGTCGGCGCTGCCGGGCGGCGGGGTCCAGCAACCACGGGATCAGCCATGACGACAACGATGCGGCGACGCACGTCGGCGGGGAAGGCCGCGTCATACCTAGCAGTCCCAGGGCCACGCTGGGGCGCCGATGTCGGTGTCACACTGGTAGCTGTGGCCGGATCCACCGCACTGGGCGATTTCCTACGCGCGCGCCGGGCACGCCTCCGCCCCGACCAGGTCGGGCTGCCCGCCTCGACGGGCCGCCGACGCATACCCGGGCTTCGACGGGAGGAACTCGCCGCCCTCGCCGGGCTCAGCATCGACTACTACATCCGCCTCGAACAAGGCCGCGAACGCAACCCCAGCCCGCCCGTCGTGGACGGATTGGCCGACGCGCTGCAACTCGACGCCGACGAGCGGGCACACCTACTCGCCCTCACCCACCACGCATCCGGCAGAACTCGGCCCGTCGGCACAAACCCCGACAGGAGGGTGCGCGCCGCGGTCCGCTTCCTGCTCGAACGACTACGCCCCTGCCCAGCCCTACTGCTGACCCGCACCAGCGACGTCCTCGCGGCCAACCCGGAAGGGCTGGCGTTATTCGACGGCCTTTCCGGATGGCCCGCACCGAAGCGCAACACACTGCGGTACGTGCTCACCCACCCGCGCGCACACGACCTGTTCCTCGACTGGGAACACGCAGCCGCCACCGGCGTGGCCAACCTACGCAGCGCGTACTCAGCCGACCCTCACGCCGCGGACCTGACCTCGATCCGCGACGAACTCAACACCTGCAGCCAAGACTTCCGCCGACTCTGGACGCGATACGACGTGCGACCCCGACATGGCAGCCTGAAAGCCTTCCGCCACCCCTCGGTCGGTGACATCGAACTGACCCACGAGACCCTGCACCTACACGACACCGGCCAGCGGCTCAGCCTCTACCAGCCCGAGCCCGGCAGCCGACACGAGCAGGCACTATCGCTGCTCTCGATCACCACCCAGCTCAGCGCCGCCGAAGACCACCGGTAGCACAACGAACCTCGCCGCGAGCGGAACGACGACCGGGACAGCGTGTCCGATAGCCGATCGGCCAGCGACAGAAGATCATCAGGCAGCCGGACCAGGCGCAGTAGCAGGACCGGCCGTCCCAAAGACCCGTCCGATTTGAAGTCCCGCTGAGGTACCTGATACGGCACACCGCTCGTCATGACTGGACTCAAGATCGGCTACACCAGGGGTGTCCACCGTCGGACAGGACCTTACCGCCCAACGCGACGGGCTCGCGCAGCGTGTGCTGCCCGAGGCGTTGGGACGCCGGATGCAGGCGCTGGCTGGGTCCGAGTGCGGCTGCGGGCCGAACGGTTGGACTGGGTACCCGCTGTGCTTGCTGGGATGGGTTTCCCGTTCGCCGTCGAGAAACCCGAAGAGCTTCGCGGTCTCGTTCGGTCACTGGCCGAACGGCTCACCGCCGCTTCCGACGGCGATCCCGGTCCGGCGCAGGTCGTCGACGTCGGTCAGTAGGTCTTCCGCCCTCGTCGCGCTGAGGTGCCCACGCAAGGTGTGGCCAGTGAGCGCGCTTCGTCGACTCGCTCTGGGATGTGGTGCGTCTACTGGGCGGTCGGCTGCGTGAGCAGGTCGCGTACGGTGCGTGGTTCGTGGCCGAGGAGTGTGCCGAGCAGCGGGTCGACTCCGGCGAAGAAGCCCTTGTCGGCGGCCTGGTACATGCCGAGGGTGAAGCGCGCCATGGCCTCCTGCTGCCCTGCGGCGACCTGGGCGGCGACCCAGTCGTCCTGATCCATCACCGCGAGCCCGATCGTGCGGCCGGTCAGCTTGGACGCGATCTCGGCGATGTCGGCGAACGTGGGCGCAGTGCTGGCGGTGAGCGTCGTGGGGCCGTTGTAGGCGCCGTCCGAGGCGAGGATTAGGGCGGCGGCCTCGGCGGCGTCCTCCCGTGCGGTCCATGACACCGGTCCGTCGGCGGGCACGGTGATGACACCGGTCTCCCGCCATGGGCCCATCAGCCAGGTGAGGCTGTGCGCGTAGAAGCCGTTGCGTAACGAAGTCCAGGCGACGCCGGACCCGGCGAGCAACTGCTCGGTGGCGGCGTGGTCGCGCCCCGGGCCGAACGGGGTGTCGAGTGCGGCGCCCTGGTGGCTGGTATAGAGAATGCGCCCGACTCCGGCGCTGACGGCTGCGTCGATGGCGGTGCGGTGCAGGCTCACCGCGTCGGCACCCGGGTCGCTGGACGACACCAGCAGCAGCTGGTCCGCACCTTCGAACGCGCCCGGCAGCGAGGCCGGGTTGGCGTAGTCGCCACGCCGCACGGCCACCCCGCGATCGGCGAAGCGCTGGGCCCCGGCCGGGTCGCGCACGGCAACGACAACCTCCTCGGCGGGAACACGCGCCAGGAGGTGGTCGACGGTCGCGCCGTTGAGTGCGCCGGTTGCCCCGGTGACGATGATCATGAGCAGCCCTTCTGTTAACAACGGAATCCATCGATCGACATCGCTGGAAACATGACGATAGCAGATCTACGTTATCGTTGGAACATGACTGAGACGACCAGCAGCAGCCGGAGCGACATGCGGTCGAAAATCGTCGACGTCGCGGCCCGGCTGCTCCACGAACAGGGACCGGTGGCGGTCACCACGCGCGGGGTCGCGGAGAAGGCCGGTGTACAGGCGCCGGCGATCTACCGTCTGTTCGGCGACAAGGACGGCCTGCTCGATGCCGTGGCCGAACACGTGATGGCCACCTACGTATCCGCCAAAGCCGCGATCGTGCAGGCGGCGTCGGCAGATGACGCCGATCCGATCGACGATCTGCGCGCCGGGTGGGAAATGCAGATCGACTTCGGCATCGCGAACCCCACGCTTTTCGTTCTCCTGAGCGACCCGGGCCGTGGGTCGCGCTCGCCCGCGGCGCAATCGGGCAAGCATGTTCTGCAGATGCGAGTTCACCGGGTCGCGCTGACCGGGCGGCTTCGCGTCAGCGAAGAGCGCGCGGTCGACCTCATCCATGCGGCCGGCACCGGCGCGGTATTCACGCTGCTGTCGAGGCCGCCCGAACAACGTGATCGGCGTCTGGCCGACGACTTGTTCGACATCGTCCTTCGTCGCATCCTCACCGACGCTCCCGAACTTCCGGAGAATGGCCCCCTGGCGTCGGCGGTCGCCCTACGCGCCATCGCGCCCGGACTCGACATGCTGAGCGACGCCGAACGGCACCTCCTGGCCGAATGGCTCGACCGCGCAACCGACGCCCTATAGGCGACCGTTCGGCAGGCCGCTGGTGAGGGCATTTTTCGAGCCGTCGGCACCGATCACTACCGTGTCGAGATATGGAATGCCGGATCAACAACGTCCTGGTCCATTACGTCGAGCATGGCGACGGAGTGCCGCTTGTGGCGCTACACGGTGCCGGTGTCGATCACCGCGAGATCGAGGCGGCAATCGAGGCCGTCGTCCCCAGCGTGGGCTACCGGCGGATCTATCCGGATCTGCCGGGGATGGGCCGCTCGACAACCGACGGCCTCACCTGCAACGACGATGTCGTCAAGCTGCTCAGTGCCTTCCTTGATCATCTAGGCGTGGGACCAGTGATGCTGGCTGGGCATTCCTACGGCGCCTATCTGGCTCGCGGACTGGCCGCAAGACGACCAGACATGGTGCTCGGCCTGGCGTTGTTCTGCCCTGTCGCCGAGCGGTCACGCAACGTGCCCGACCACGACGTGGTTCGCCAGGATGCCGACGCATACGACGAACTCGAACCTGCGCAGCGGGCGGGATTCGATGAGTACTTCGTCGTGCGTACACCGGCCACCGCTCGCCGCTACCGCGACCATGTGGTGCCCGGTACGACGCTCGTCGACGAGGATGCGTTGGGGCGCATCTTCGCCGGGTGGACGGTCGACGTCGGGTCAAAAGCTTTCTCGGCGCCGACCTTGATCGTGGCAGGACGAGGTGACTCGACCGTCGGGTACTCCGACGCGACAGAACTGATCGAGCGCTACCCGCGCGCCACCCTGGCAGTCATCGAGAGTGCCGGCCACGCGCTCATACACGAGCGGCCCGAACTACTCGCCGCGCTCGTGGGCGACTGGCTCGATCGGACACGCCCGGACGACAAGTGACCGTCCGGCCGCGACTGATCGCGTGCTGGTCTTGGCTCAAGTCCGTCAAGTTTCAACGGCGACGGAAGCGGCGCGATCCCTGAGCGCAATCTCGCGCCGACGACCCTTGTCCACAGGTATTGACATGCAAGGCGTTGCTTGCCTATGGTCGGTCCATGGGGGACGTGTTCAAGGCCCTGGCGGAGCCCACCAGGCGAGCGATCCTCGACGAACTGGCGGAGCGCGATTCCCAGACCTTGTTCGAGCTCTGCTCGCGACTGATCACCAAGCACGATGTCGCATCGTCGCGGCAGGCGGTCTCCCAGCATCTGGACGTGCTGGAGGACGCCGGCCTCGTCAAGACGCGGCGCGAGGGCCGGTGCAAGTTCCACCGCCTCGACCGGCGACCCCTCGAGCGGCTCGCCGACCGCTGGCTTCAACAACCCCCGGAGGATCCATGAAGATCACCGTGACCAGCGTCCTGGTCGACGACCAGGCCAAAGCGCTCTCCTTCTACACCGACGTCCTGGGCTTCGCGAAGAAGAACGACATTCCGCTCGGCGAGCACCGCTGGCTGACGGTCGTCTCGCCCGACGCGCCCGACGGGGTCGAGCTGCTGCTCGAGCCCGATGAACACCCGGCCGCGAAGCCGTTCAAGGCTGCGCTGGTCCAGGACGGTATCCCCGCCACATCGTTCGGCGTCGACGACGTCCAGAATGAGTACGAGCGGCTGCGCGGCCTTGGCGTCCGCTTCACGCAGGAGCCCACGGCTATGGGGCCAGTCACCACCGCCGTGCTCGATGACACCTGCGGAAACCTTATCCAGATCGCCGAGCAGGCCACACCCTGATCCCGAGGATGGTTACCAGCGGATGGGCCGTCAGCGTCGATGAACGTGCCGGATGTAGCGCCGGTCGGCAGGGTTGCCGCCGTCACCACCGCCTGCGCCGCCTGTTCCGGGGTGGTCGGCGCCTGATCCCCGTTGGCCGGGGTGAGGTCGGTTTGCACGAAACCGGGACAGACTGAGGTGACCACGATCGGGGAGTCGGTCGCCGGGAGCCAATCCCAGCGCCGCACGGACCTCCGCTGGGATCACCAGCCGACCTTGCTGACCCAACACCGGCGTGGCATCCATCAGACCATTGTGCCACGTATCTTCCAATCGTGGCACATGCTCGTTGGGCCGAAGCGCATGACCTGGCACGGTCCAGTCCGATGCTGAGCTCGCCAGGCTCAGCGGCTCGCCGGGCAAGGTGGCAGCGAAGACCTCTCACAGTCTTCACGCTGACCGGCGACGACCGTGGCTGGCTTGGAGCGAACGTTCGTATCGAGAATCGACTGGGCGGCAGTCCAGCTCTGTACGATGCCCTGCTGGGCTGGATACCCGATGACCTGCGTTTCGCGGCTCACGTCGTTGCGCTCGGCCGGTGCGCCGTTCACTGGGTCAGTCGGCGGACACGCGCAGGATCCGGTCGTCGCCATCGGTCGGATCGCCGCGGCCATCGGTGTTGGACGTGCTGACCCACAGCTGGTCGTTCGGGGCGACGACCACGGTTCGGAGCCTGCCGTACTCCCCCCGGAAATGCCTGATCGGCTCCGCTGTCTGTGGGCCGGTGCCACCACAACTGCCGATGATCGGAATCTGCCACAACGTCCGGCCGGCCAGACCGGCCATCCACACCGACCCCCGCCAGATCGCGATGCCACTGGGCGATGCGTCCGAGGTGGCCCATTCTCGCTGCGGCGCAACATATCTGGGGTCCGCACTGGGGCCTTCAACGATCGGCCAACCATAGTTGCCGCCGGAGGTGATCAGATTCAACTCGTCCCAGGTGTCCTGTCCGAATTCGGAGGCCCACAGTCGACCGAAGGCGTCGAAGGCCAGACCCTGCACGTTGCGATGCCCGTAACTGTAGACCAACGGCGCTTCGGCGAACGGGTTCCCCCGGGCACCCGTACCGTCCGGATTGATCCGCAGGATCTTCCCGCCCAGGTAGCCGAGATCCTGTGCGCCATCACGGTTCCTGGCGTCACCGGTGCCGATGTACAGAAGCTTGTCCGGACCGAAGGCCAGCCGGCCGCCGTCGTGGTTCGCCGCCTTTGGCAGTCCGGTGAGGATCGGCTTCTGGTCGCTGATCTTCCGGTCGGTGACTGTCAGGCTCGCCACCCGGTTGTCGTCAGCGGTGGTGAAATACACGAACACCGTATGGTCGGTCGAGAATGCGGGCGAGATGGCCAGGCCGAGCAGTCCACCTTCGCCGTCGTGTTCGACCCCATCCACCGACCCGGCGTCGCCGACAGTGCCGTCGGTGCCGATTGTCCGCACGGCGCCGGAATCTCGGTCGGTTACCAGGGCGGTCCCGTCGGGCAGAAGACCAATGCCCCACGGGGTGTGCAGCCGGGTCGCCAGGTCTGAAGCCGTGACTCTAGACCCCGGGAAAGGTGCAAGGGCCGAGGTCGCCGGTCCGGCTGAGACACTCGGCTCCGACGGCTCCGACGGCTGCCAAGAGCAAGAGCCGGCCGCCGATGAAGGGGTGGCCGCGGACGAGCTGCTGGGCGCCGACGAGCTGGTGGGAGCCGACGAGCTGGTGGGCGCCGACGAGCCGGCCGGGGTCGAGATGGCCGCCGCAGAGGAACTCTGAACGGATGAGGCCGGAGACGGCTCGGCGCCGAAGGCGCAGCCGGCCAACGCGAAACCGACAACAAGCACCAGGCCGATCCGCACCACGGGTCGGGCCATTCACCCAGTGTGCCTGAGCGGCGACCGGCCGACCAGCGGCGATCAGCGCTTCGCGGCCTTGGCGGCCGGCTTGCTCGACAGGTTGCCGCCGGAGCTGCCGCCGGTGGAACCGCTGCTCGACGAACTGCTGGTGGAACCGTTGCTCGAGCTGGCGCTCGATGAGCCGGAGCCGGACTCCTTGCTGCCCGAGGATGCGCTCGCCGAGCTGTCCGACGGCGTGCCGTCTGCGGACTTCGGACCGGAATCGGAATTCCCGCCGGTGGCTTTCACCGGCTCCTTGCCGGCGTCCGAGTGGCCGTTTTCCGCGTTGCCGCTGTCCGAGCCTGAGCCACGCGCATCGTTGCGATAGAACCCGCTGCCCTTGAAGACCACGCCGATCGATCCGTAGACCTTGCGCAGCATGCCACTGCACTCGGGGCACGCCGTGAGCGAGTTGTCGGTGAACTTCTGCACGGCCTCGAAGCGGTGATCGCACGTGGTGCACGCATATTGATAGGTGGGCACGGAACCTCCATTGAGCGCGGATGCGCGCTGGCACTCTACTGGTAAGACTGCCAACACGATCCGGGGAACGCAAACCGCCGCGTCGGTGTTCCCGCAGGGTTCCGCAAGCGCCGGTTTCTTTCGCTCGATCATGGTGGGATGCGCGCCTGCGGGCGCGGCAGCGCTACCGACCGAACTGGCGCACCCCGCTGGCCGGCGTCACCATCGCGGTCATCCGGACGTCGTGGTCCTCGGCCGGAAGCCTGAGGACCCACTCGTCGTCGAACACCACCGCGATCAGCTCGCCCCGCAACCCCGACAGCGTCCGGTCGTAGTGGCCGCCGCCCCGGCCCAGCCGCACCCCGCGGGCATCGACCAGCAGCGCCGGTACCAGCACGGCATCGGCGAGCTTCACGGCGTGGGATCCCAGCGGAGTGCCGACGGGCTCGTCGATTCCGAACCGGCCCCGACGGACATCGTCGCTGTACTCGGCCCAGTCCAGCGGTGCGTCGGGGCGGGTCAGCGGCAGCAGCACCCGGGTGCCGGCCTGCTGCAGCATCACCGCAAGGCCGGGATGCATCGGCTCGCTGGGGAGTGGGAGGTAGCCGGCCACCAGTGCCGCCGATCCGGCCAGGTGCAGCGCCAGGTGTCCGGCGATCGCTTCCCGGGCGGCGTCGATCTCGGCCCCCGCCCGCCGCCGGCGGCGCTCGATCGCCAGCCGGCGCCAGGCCTGCTTGGTCCCGGGCGGGATCTCGTCGGACACCCGATCACGGTAGAACTCACAGGACGGCACCGTCGGGCGCCGCGCGACCCGATAGCGTGGGGCGCTGACCACCGGAACTTTGTCGAGCGGAGCCGCTGGATGCGATCGGTCACCGAACAGCTGGATCGGGTGCTGGCAGCGGCGCTCACCCCGCCTCCGGTCCGGGTTGCCATCTCCGAGGCGCAGGGACTGCTGTGCGCGGAGGAGGTTGTCGCTACTTCGGCGCTTCCGGCCTTCGACCAGGCGGCTGTCGACGGCTACGCCGTGCGGTCGATCGATGTCCGGCACGCCAGTGCGAATGTGCCCATCTCGCTGCCGGTGGTGGGCGAGATCCCGGCCGGCTCACGCTCGGCGCATCGACTGCAACCGGGCCAGACCGTCTACGTGGACACCGGCGCGCCGCTGCCGACCATCGCCGACGCCGTCGTTCCGCTGTCCGCCGGGCGTCCGGCTGGGGCCAGGGTCGATGTCACTGAACCGGTGGACTCCGGCGGTTTTGTGCGGCGCACCGGCGAGGACGTCCAACCCGGTGACGTCGCGGTCCGCTCCGGCGCGTTCATCGGTGCGGCTCAGGTGGGGCTGTTGGCGGCGGTCGGCCGGGACAAGGTTCTGGTGCATCCGCGGCCGCGGTTGGCCATCATCTCGCTCGGCGACGAGCTGGTCGACGTGTCCCGCACCCCAGGCCCCGGCCAGGTCTACGACGTCAACTCGTTCGCGCTGTCCGCGGCCGCCAGGGACGCCGGAGCCGAGGTGACCAGAATCGGCATCGTCACCGACGAACCGCGGCGGTTGGCCGAGATGGTGGAGGCCAGGCTGCTGGTCTCCGAGTTGGTGGTGATCGCCGGCGGGGCCGGCGGCCGGTATGCCGAGCGGGTGACGGAGGCCCTGTCCGGGCTCGGCGAGATCGATCGCACCCGGGTGGCCATGCAACCCGGTTCCACCCACTCCTTCGGGCTGCTCGGATCGGGCAACAAGGCCAGGGCGCCGGTGTTTCTGCTGCCGTCCAACCCGGTCTCGGCGTTGGTGGTGTTCGAAGTGATCGTCCGGCCGGTGATCAGGGTGATGTTGGGGCGCCGCAACGCTTATCGACGCACCATCACCGCCAGGACGATGGCCCCCATCGAGTCGCCGGCAGGTCGGCGACAGTTCCTCCGCGGGCAGCTGATGCGCGACGACGACGACGAGTACCTGGTGCATGTGCTGGGTGCCGGCGGCTCACACCTGCTGGCGTCGTTGGCCGAGGCGAACTGCCTGGTGCTGATCGACGAGGACACCACGGCGTTGCCGACCGGCGCGGAAGTGACGGTGTCGTTCCTGGCCCAGCGGGCTTGAGCCGATAACAGATGAGCGGCGGCCGGTGATGCAGGCGCAGTCCGGCGGGTTGCCGCTCGGGGTTCCGCCGGTTCTCGGCCCAGTGGCCGGCGACCTGGGCGCGGTGTCGCTGCGGCCACTGCACCGTCGCGACGGCGATGCCTGGCGAACGATCCGCTTGCGGGACGAGAAGTTGTTGCGGCCATGGGATGTCACCAGTTCGCAGAGCTGGGCGGCGCGCCACACCCGCGCCGAATGGCGACGTCATCGTCGGCAGTTGCGGCAGGCGACCCAGCGCGGTGAGGCGCTGACCTTCGCGATCGTGGTGGACGACCGATTCGCAGGGCAACTGACGTTCGGCGGCATCCAGCGCGGAGCGCTTCGATCCGGGTGGGTCGGCTACTGGGTCGACTCCGAGTTGTCCGGGCACGGGGTGGCGACCATCGCGTTGGCGCTGGCGGTCGACTACGCGTTCCGGTCCGCCGGCCTGCACCGCATCGAGGCCACCATCGCCCCGGCCAACGTGGCGAGCCAGAAAGTGGTGGAGCACCTGGGGTTTCGCCGCGAAGGTCTGCTGAAGAGGTATCTGGACATAGACGGCGGATGGCGCGATCACCTGCTGTACGGGATCACCGCCGAGGATGCCTCCGGTGGTCTCGAGAGCCTGATGAGAAGGTGGCGACCATGAATCCGACAGACCCGATCGAGGCCGCGGTCCGCGAGCGCGTCGGTCAATTGACGACGGCCGGCGTCGAGGTCGTCGACTGCGATCCGGCGCTCGCCGACACCGCCGCATTCTGCGAGGCCTACGGCTACCCGCCCGAGGACTGTGCGAACGCCATCCTGGTGATCGGGAAGTCGGAGCCGCCGGCCCACGCGCTGTGCCTGGTGGGGGCCACCACCAGGCTGGATGTGAACAAGACCGTGCGCAAGCGGCTGGGCACCAAGAAAGCGTCCTTCGCCAGCCCGGGGGCCACCACCGAACTGACCGGCATGGCGATCGGCGGGGTGACACCGTTCGCCGTTCTGGACGGTCTGCCGATCTGGGTGGATGCGGCGGTGATGCGCCGGGATCGGATCGTGGTCGGTGGTGGCAGCCGGAGCTGCAAGGTGGTCGGTCCACCGGAAATGCTGCGCGAGCTGGCGTCCGTGGAGATCGTCGAGGGGCTCGGCCTCGCAGGCAGCTGAGCGCCGTTGGTGTGGCGGGCGCTGGCGTGTCTGCTCCCGCTCTGGGACTGGTGTGACTAGCGTGATTCGCACCGGTCCGCTGCCTCGGAAGGGGCGTGCCCGGCCGTCCGGATGCGAGAGGAGTCAAGCCACAGTGCCGAACCTGCCGACCTCGCTGATCCTCGTCCTGCTGGCGGTCGCCTGGCTGGTCGTACTGGTTCCGATGTTCGCCCGCAGCCGCGAGGCCGTACCGGAAACCGACGACAGCGCAGCAGGTTTCCGGGTGTTGCGGCACGCCGGCGCCAGACTCCGGCCGGCCCGGCGTGGTCATCGTGATGAAGGCAGCCGAGATGAAAAACTGACGGAGGATGACATGGCGGACCGTGACGACGTGGACTCCGACGACAACCTGGTGGCCGAACTCGTCGACCAGCACGACGATTTCGATGACGACGACGACGACGAGCGCGACGCCGACGTCGACGACCTCGACACTGACGCGGCGGTCCCGGGCCGGGCGGACGCCGACACCTCGGACGCCCGGCGGCAGCGGGTGCTGGTTCGCGCCGGCGCCGGCAGTTCTCCCTACCGCGGCGCGAACGACGACCGCGAAGCCGATCATGCCGCTGCCGCTGACTATGACGGTGCTCCACACGCCGGAGCAGTGACGCAAGCGCGGCCGGAAGAGCCTGCCGGCTGGCATCAGATGGACGCGGCGGACGAGTGGGTATCGGAACATCAGCCGCCGGCCGTCACCTCTCATGCCCGGCCGACCGGTTCACGTCCGGCGGGGGCTGAGTCTGCCGAGCCGGCGCCGACCGACCGTCAACTCCCGCACCGCGCCGGTCGCGGAGGGTTCGACCCTGCCCACGCCGCCGCCGCAGCCGCCTACCGATTCCGGCGCCGGCGATTCGTCACGCTGATCTTCCTGCTACTGACGCTGGGTCTGACGGCGGGGGCGGTGCTGATCATGCCGAGTCTGGCCATCGGCGCGGTGGTGTGCGGGCTGGTGATGGTCGGTTATCTGTTCTACCTGAGCCGTCAGGTGCGGATCGAGCGGGCGATCTCGGAGCGGCGGATGGCTCGGCTCCGACGTGCCAGGGAGATCCGGCCGGCCACCGTCCGCCAAGCCGCCCCGATCTCGCCGTACCAGCAGCAGGACCGTCAGGCGGGCTCAGCAACGCCGGGTCCGGCCGAGCCGCTGGCGGGGCGGTCCTCCCAGCTGCCGCCCGATCACCGCCCCGGACACACCACGGTCGACCTGGACGATGACGACCCGGCATTCGACGATCTGGAGAAATTCGAACCGATCGTCTACCGGCGCGCAGCCGGCCAGTGAACACCAGGCCCGGTGGGCGTCAGCCGGCTGCTGGCGAGCCGTATGCGCAGACCTCCGCCGGGGTGCGATTCGACTGGGGCGTGCACGGCGCGTTGGCCATCGCCGACGGCGCCGACGTGGTGGTCGTGGTGGACGTGCTGTCGTTCACCACGGCGCTGTCCATCGCGGCCGAAGCCGGCATCGAGGTCTATCCGTACCGGTTCCGGGACGCCTCGGCGGCGAGTTTTGCCGCCAGCAAGCAGGCGGTGCTGGCCGTTGGCCGGTCCGAGGCCGGGACCACCGGGGTCAGCCTGTCGCCGCTGTCGGTGCGGGCCGCGGCTCAGCCCGGAGGCGCGCTTGCCGAACGCGGCCGGCTGGTGCTTCCCTCACCCAACGGCTCGGCGATCTCCCGGGCGCTGACCGAACGTGGATCGACCGTGGTCGGCGCCTGCCTGCGGAATGCGCCCGCGGTTGCCTTGTGGGTGCGGCGGCATTCGGCCGGCTCGCCGATCGCGGTGGTGGCAGCGGGGGAGCGCTGGCCGGGGGACACCCTGCGGCCGGCGGTGGAAGACCTCTGGGGCGCCGGGGCGGTGATCTCCGCGCTGGGCGGCACCCTGTCGCCGGAGGCGCAGGCCGCGGTCGCCGCCTACCGCGCGGCGTCCAGGACCCTGCAAGACTCCTTGGCGGCCTGCGCGTCCGGCCGGGAGTTGATCGCCGACGGACACGGCGACGAGATCGCGCTGGCCGCCGAGTCCGGCACCTCCGTCGCCGTCCCGGTGCTGCAGGGGGACTGCTTCCGCCCCGCCTGAGCTGTCCCGGACCGGTGACCCGGCTGTTATCCTTGACCGGCGCTCGCCGCTGCGGTCCGGCGGTGGGAGCGGCTTGGGGCTGTAGCGCAGTTGGTAGCGCGCTTCGTTCGCATCGAAGAGGTCCGGGGTTCGATTCCCCGCAGCTCCACCATTGTCGCCTTACTCGAACCTAGATGGTTGATTCCTTGAAGGTCAGTGGTCGTAGGCGGTCAGTGAACGTTTGGTGGTGGTTCCGGTGGCCCAGTTACGCCAGATTCCGGCGGCCATCGCCAGTAGGCGTTGAGCGACTCTGGTG
>JAABUR0100001585.1_pt1 | contig 39901 bp, 43 predicted proteins | sample 5560091 | NCBI WGS metagenome assembly JAABUR01 (sample SAMN10711879, study PRJNA513375) | rock metagenome | isolation source: Antarctica rocks | place: Antarctica: Victoria Land, University Valley sud | reverse complement strand
TGGGATGCTTCCCGAGACGCCGCGCGGCGGTACCGTGGTCGAGGGTGGGGTCGGCGTGGAGGAGCAGGGCCAGCTTGGCGCGGGCGACCGGGAGTTGCGGGGCGTGATGCTGGCGAATGAGCCGTTCGCAGTCGGCCAACTGCTCCGGGGTGAAGGTCGGGCAGTGCGTCGGACGCGGCCCAGGCATGAGGGCACTCCATCGCCTCGGCCCCGCCAGTCGGGGCCAGCGACCACGAGTCTACCCGCCCACCCCTATCCTGCCAAGTATTTGCGAACTAGACCACTTAGCCTACGCGAGGAAGTGCTGCACGAGCGTCACGGTCGCCTCCGTGTTCTCCTCCATTAGCCAGTGTCCCGCGGCCGGGACGACGGCGCCCGCCACCTGGTCAGCGACGAGCCGCATCAGCGTTGCCACCAGCGCCCCGCTGGACGCCTCGCCGCCGACGGCGAGGACCGGGACCGTGAGCTTCCCCGCCGCGAGGAAGCCCCGGTTATCGGCCGCATCCTGCGCGAAGGCGGCGAACTGCGCAAAGCCCGCCCGCATCCCGCCCGGCAAGCCGTAGAGTGCCGCGTAATGCGCCCGCATCGCCTCGCCGAAGGCGGCCGGGTCGGCGGAAAAGTCGTTCCAGAAATGGTCGAGGTAGAGGCGTTCGCGGCCGGCCACCAGCCGCTCCATGTCGGGGCCGCCGAAGCCGAAGTGCCAGAGCCGGGGATTGTTGGTGAGCCGGTCCCACGGGCCGATCCCCGGGAGCGGCCCATCCAGCGCCACCCAGCGCGTCACGCGGTCGCGCTGCTGCGCGGCAAAGGCGAAGCCGACCAGGCCGCCCATGTCGTGGGTGACGAGGGCCGCCCGCGCGACCCCGAGCGCGTCCAGGACCCCCGCCACATCCCCGGCCTGGGTCTTCTTGTCGTAGCCGCCTTCCGGCTTGGAGGAGCGCCCGAACTCGCGCAGGTCCGGGACGATGACGGTGTGCGTGGCGGCCAGCGTCGTCGCCAGGGGCGCCCAGGAGTCCCCGGTCACGCCGTAGCCGTGCAGCAGCACGACGGCCGGCCCGCGCCCGCCCACCCGCGTGTGGATCGTCGCGCCGTTGGTCGCGATACCCTCCGTCGCGAAGCCGTCGGGGTACGGCGTCAATTCGCCCTGGCGATAGGTGGAGGTCGTCGTCTTCAAGCTCCTGCGAAATGGACGCGGCACCGCCAGCCTCGCGCAGCCCAGGGCAGCGTTCAGCTTTTCATGCAAGCGCAGGGGCTGAGATAAAGCGGTGCACCGCTTCGCTGGCGTTGTCCTGGTAGGTGGTGTTCGCCAGATCGGGGAAAATCTCGCGCTGGTCGCTCACGGGACCCGTCAGCGTGTTTGCCGCGCTCCCGTAGAAAGCACCGCTCTTCAAGGTCTCGTCGTGCAGCCCCGCGATCAGCCGCTTGGCCCCCCGATCGACCGTGTGGACCAGCCCGAAGAGGGGCGCGACCACGGGCAGGAGGACATACGTCAGCAGCAGGCGGAGGGGCAACGGAAAGTCGCGCGATACGCCCGTGCCGCGTGTGTTCCCGGGGCTCATCGTGATGAGCCGGAGCTGGGGGTGGCGCCGCGCGGCGGCGGCCATCCACATGGCCCCGACATACTTGACCTGGCCGTAGGCCAGCGTGCCGTCGGCCTTACGCCCGCGGAAGTAGGTCCCGTCGCAGAGCGACGCGAACTCATCGGCCGAGGATGTCGCCAGGGTCGGCCGCTGCATCCCCAGCCGCGGGAAGCCCCGCGCCGCTTCGCTCCCGGCGAAGACCGCGGCCCGCCCTAACTGGTCGGCCGCGATCAATCCGTCGAGCAACGCGACGTGCCCCAGGACGTTGGCCGCGAAGATCGCCGTCACCCCGTCCTTGGTCAGCGCCAACGGTGCCTTGCCGCCCGCGCCGCCCGCGTTCATGACCAGGTCGTCGATCGGCTCGCGGACGGACGCCAGCGCCGCCCGGACCGAGGCCGGATCGGACACGTCCATGATGACGATCGCGAAGATCGTCTTGCCGGTCACGGTCTCGAGCTCCTTCTTGGCGACGGTGGCTTTCGCCGGGTTCCGGCACGCCAGGTAGATCGTCCTATAGGTGCCGGAGAGCGCCAACTGCCGCGCGACCTCCTTCCCGATACCGGCGTTGGCCCCCGTGATCAACGCGACCTTGCCTGCGATACTGTCCACCTTGCTCTCCATCGCTATCCCAGGTATCCTTCCATTCGATACCCGTGGGTAGAGTATCCACGGGGCTGGCTGCGGATGTCAAGGGTTACGTACTCGATGGTAGCAAACACCGGCCGGAAGCGCGCTCCCGGACGCCCCCGCGAATTCGACCCGGATGCGGCGCTCGACCGGGCGGTCGAGCTTTTCTGGGCGCGCGGCTTCGAAGGGGTCGACGTCGCCCGCATCGCCCGCGCCGCCGGCGTGACCAAGCCCAGCCTTTACCGGCTCTTCGGCGACAAGTCCGCGCTGTTCTTGCAGGCGCTGCGGCGCTACGGCCAGACCGTCGGCGCGGCACCGCTCGCCGCCTTCGACGCGCAGCCGGCGATCGGTGACGCGGTCGGCGCCTTACTCGAGGCGTCGGTCCGGGCCGCCACCACCGCGGGTCGTCCGCGTGGCTGCCTCATGGCCTGCGTGGCCGCCGCACACGCCGAGGGTTCGGAGGACATCCGCGCGGAGATCGCGCGCGGGCTCGGCGCGTTGGCCGACGTCCTAGAGTGTCGCTTCGCGGCGGAGATGGCCAACGGACGCCTGTCCACCGCCACGTCAGCGCGGGCGCGCAGCCGCCTCATCGTCGACCTGCTGCAAGGGCTGTCGTTGCGCGCGCGCGCCGGTGCCCGCCGCGAGGACCTCCTCGCGGACGCGCGCAGCTACGTGGCGCTGGTGCTCCGCTGAGGGGCGCGCGCCCGACAGCACCAGCGGCTGGGACCGCATCTGGGACCGCGACGAGACCTTGCGGCGGATGGCCGCTCGGGGCTGCGCCCAGCCGTTCGCCCACGTCCCACCCGCGCTGTTCGATGATACAGCCGAGGAGGCCATCTTGGCCGAAGTCGACGTGTTCCATTGCATCATCAGTAGTGGGGTTGTGTTGGCTTGCTTCCGCGCAACCCCCTCGACCTATCCCCACGAGTATTTATGAAATGGAGCACTTAGCCTCTCGGTCGCGCACCTCGACACCGACGGTACGGTTTTGCTCGACGAGGCGCTGCACGATCTCGGCGAACTCCCGCTGGAGTCGGTTCGGACAGACGTTGAGCCCCTTGACGAATCTCTTCGCGTTCTCGACGGTCTGTGCGCTCGCCAGCTCGGCCAGGCGTTCCTCGGCCCGCTTGCGGAGATCCCGTTCGCCCATGGCCTTGTTGTGCGCGTTGATGCGCTTACACCACATGGGGTAATTGGCGAAGAAGGCGCGCCGCTGTAAACCGCAGAGCGCGGCAAACTCGTCGTAGCTGGCGGGCTGGTCGGTCTCGTCGAGCTCGGTCAGCCGCGCCTCCATCGCCGACTCGGCGGTCAGCGTGGGTTGGCGATTGTGCGCCGCTAGCTGGACGTGGACGTCGGGCGTGTTGAGGAGGATGACGACGCCGATGCCGAGGCGGCGGGCAGAGGTGACGGGTTCCATCGCGCGATTGCTGGCCGCGAGTTCGGCCAGCAGCACCCCGGCAGTGGCGCGCTCGGTCTCGGTCAGACCATCGGTCGCCGGCCGTTCTGCGGCCTTTTCCCGCATCGAGAACTGTGCCCCGGACCGCAGGGCGGCCTCGCGGCGACGCTGCCGCATCGTGCGCTCTGCGGGGATATCGGGCTGGTCGGGCGGGAGATCGGGGTCCGCCGACACGATCCCGGCGCGCGGCCGTTCGGGTGCGAGGCCCGCCGCCGACCGTCCCTCGGCCGCCGCGATCTCGCCGAGTACTCGGTCGAGTTGGGCGCGCCGAGCAACGAAGTTGCCGAGGCGCGGATGGCGGGGATTGTCGCCCCGGAGCGCGTCGATCTGCGTGTCGAGGACGGTGCCGTCCTCGACCAGGGCGGTCTTGCTCTCGGGGGTGTAGGGCGCGTAGTCGCAGCCGTCGCCCTCGGGACCGATCCAGCACGGGTCGCCGCAGACGCACGGACCGTTGTGCAATGGCAGGATGCATTCACCGTATTTCGTGGGCTGGACGAAGAGTCCCTGGGCTTGGATGACGGCAAGGTCACGCCGGTTGACGTTGTCCAGCTTCACCGCGGGGTTGTCGAGGAGGGGCACCGTCGTCCCGACGACGAGGCGGCGCTCGTGCATTTCCCTGATATGCCCGACATCCGTCTCGCGCCCGTGGATGCAAACCCCGGTCATGGGGCTGAATCCCTCCCGGGTGAAGCGTTGGAAGGTGTGCCATAAGTCCCTTGCGAGCCCAGTGGTGACGGGCGGCAGTGCGCCGCGCAGGGAAAGAGCGACAAGCTCGGACGAACCACGCCGGGAAGGTGCGTGCAGGGCCATGTGCCGGGACGAGGGAGCACTATCGGCATACAGGAACACCGCGAATTGCCTGCGGCTCTTCCCTGCGAACTCCGAGCGCGGCGGCAAGTCCGCCCAGGTCGACCGAGTTCACGCGTTTCAAGCGCAAACGCTGCCCCTCCTTCAACCTTCGTGCGGCGCTGTGAACCACAACGCAACCCGCCTGGCTACACCCACGCGGTCCAAAAGGGACCAAGAAGTTCGTCGAGACGCTGTTCGAGCAGTTGTCTTGAGGCTCGCGGCTGGCCCGCGGAGGTCAACGATTCATGCGGACGCGCGCAACTGCGGTCGATCGCACGCGGCATAGGACACGCGACCGAGCCACACGTTCGGATCACCGCACTCGTCGGTGGGGCCTCACTCTGCCCCTTCGCCGAGTGCGATCGGGCGGGTGCGCGGGGCCATTTCGGCGGGGAGGAGGAGCGAGATCGCCCCTGTGACCACCACGAAGAGGGTGGAGACGACCAGGCAACCGACGAGCCCGGCGACCTGATAGACCAGCCCCGAGAGGATGGTGCCGATCAGCCGCCCGCCCGCGTTCGCCATGTAGTAGAAGCCGACGTTGAGCGCGACCTTGTCGCTGTCGGTATAGGCCAGGATCAGGTAGGAGTGGACGGCGGAGTTGAGCGCGAAGACGACCGCGAAGGCGATCAGCCCTACCACGATCGTTGGGGCCGGGGCGAACCCACCCGCCAATCCCGCCGCGATCGCTGCCGGGATCACCGCCAGCCCCACCGCGAGGCACAGCGCCGTCTTGCCGTCCGGCTCGGCGGCCCCGCCCGCGCCGCGCCCCCGCAGCAGCCGGGGGGCGGCGGCCTGCACGAAGCCATAGCCGATCACCCAGGCGGCCAGGAACCCGCCGACGAGCCAGAAGCCCCAGCCGAGCTCCGTCGCCAGGAAGACGGGGAGCGCGACGACGAACCACACATCCCGCGCGCCGAAGAGGAAGAAGCGCGCGACGGAGAGGATGTTGACCGCCGGGGTCTTCGAGAAGAGCTGCGCGAAGCCGACCTTCGCCTTCGCCTTGCCGAGTTGGCCGGTCAGGAAGAACCGCGTCCCCGCCAGGGCCAGCGCGATCCCGACCGCCATCGCCACCGCCGCCGCCCGGAAGCCGATGAGGCTCAGCAAGGCCGCGCCGAGGAAGAAGCCGATCCCTTTCAGGGTGTTCTTCGAGCCGGTGAGGATGGCGACCCACTTGAAGAGTGTCCCCTCGCCGCCCCCCGCGACAAGCTTGACCGCGCTCTTGGCGCTCATCTTGGTCAGGTCCTTGGCGATCCCGGAGAGCGCCTGGGCGGCCATGACGTAGGCGACGGAGAGCCATCCCGGATCGGCGGCCAGCATCCCGAGCGCCGCCACCTGGAGGGCAAGACCGGCGTAGAGGGTGGTATTCAGGCCGATGTGCGAGCCGAGCCAGCCCCCGAAGAGGTTGGTCACCACCCCGAAAAACTCGTAGAAGAGGAAGAGCGAGGCAACCTGCAGAGGGCTGTAGCCGAGGCGATTGAAGTAGAGGACGACCAGCATCCGCAACGCGCCATCCGTCAGGGTGAAGGCCCAGTAGGCGGCGGTCACGCTGGCGTAGTTGCGCTGCGCGGCGTTCATCCGGGCCTCCTACGCGACGGGTAAAGTCGCCGCGACCTTGGCGGCCAGTTCGACGAGGCGGTTCGCGTACCCGATCTCATTGTCGTACCAGGCCAGGATCTTCACCTGCGTCCCGCCCACCACCAGCGTGGAGAGGGCGTCGACGATCGCCGAGCGCGGATCGTCCTTGTAATCAACCGAGACGAGCGGGCGCTCCTCGTAGCCGAGGATCCCCCGCAGCGGGCCATCCGCCGCCGCCCGCAGCAAGCCATTCACCTCCGCCACGCTCGTCTCGCGCGCGACCTCGAAGACGCAATCGGTCAGCGAGGCGTTGAGGAGCGGCACCCGCACCGCCAGCCCGTCGAGCCGCCCCGCCAATTCGGGGAAGATCAGGCCGATCGCCGTGGCCGAGCCGGTGGAGGTGGGGATCAGCGAGAGGCTCGCGGCGCGGGCGCGGCGCAGGTCCTTATGGGGCGCATCCACGATCGTCTGGGTATTGGTCATGTCGTGGATCGTGGTGATCGTGCCGTGGCGGATCCCGAGGCCCTCGTGGATGACCTTGACGACCGGCGCGAGGCAATTGGTCGTGCAGGAGGCCGCCGTCAGGAGATGGTGTTCCTCCGGTACGTAGCGGTCATCGTTGACGCCCATCACCACGTTGAGCGCTCCCGCCTTCACCGGCGCGGCGACGATCACCTTGCGGATCCCGGCCCGGAAATAGGCGTCGAGCGCCTCGGCGGTGCGGAACTTGCCCGAACATTCCAGCACGATATCGACCCCTTGTGCTGGCCAGGGGACGTCGCCCGGCTGTGCGTGCTGGCTATAGGCGATCGCCGTGTCGTCGATCGTCAGCGCGTCATCCGTGCCTCGCACGTCGTGTCCCCAGCGCCCGTGGACCGAGTCGAAGGTCAACAGGTGCGCCGAGGTGGCCGCCTCGCTCTTCAGGTCGTTGATGTGCGCGAAGGTGATCGCCGGATTGCTCCAGGCCGCGCGGAGCGCCAGCCGTCCGATCCGTCCGAAGCCGTTGATGCCGACGCGGATACCCAGGCGTGAGACCCTCCAATGCTGCTGGCCATTCGCGAGCGACCCACGTCGCTCGCTCGTCCCTGCCGCTCAGGCGGCGCGGTACTCGGGGCGCGCGCGCAGCAGATGGCGCACCCGGACATTGATCTCATGACGGACCAAACCTCGCCACGACCTACCTTACACATGTTTGCACTTGGGGCTGGCAGAGATTTGACGCTGGTCAGCCGGGGTTTTCGGCACCAGCGCCCATATGCTGTCGTGTCAGCATCACGTTTTCCTGCCACCAGCTAACTGCAAACATGTGACAACAAGGTTCTGGCGAGGTTTGGTGGGGCAGGCGCTCGATCGCTACGACGCCCTCCTGGCTGGCGGCCGGTGTGCGCTGCGGGGGCGGTTCGACACTGGCGAACTCGCCCTCCTGGCCGACGCCGACAACGGCACGCTCTGCGAGGCGTGGTCGATCCCGTGCCTGCGCGGCGATGTGGCGGACGCCATTGCCCTCGATGGGTTGGCCGCCATGTGGGGCGTGGACGGCGCGGCGCTGCTGGTCAAGCTGGCCGCCCTCACCCCGGTCGAGGCCCACGCGCTGGTCGCGGCGATCGAAGCCTTCCGGGAGACGGTGGTCGGCGGCGAGGGGCAGGCTACCGGCCGGGCGTTTCGGTCAATCTTCCTTGCCCTCTCCCTGCTTACCTTTCTTGGGCGGGGGGATGAAAATGAGCTCCGCCGGGCAGGCGAAGAGGCGGGCCAGCTGTTGTAGATGCCGCGCCTTCGGTTCGCGCGTGCCGACTTCCCAGTTGTAAACGGTCTGGGGCGTCACTCGCAGCGCGTAGGCCACGTCGGCTTGCGATCCCCCGCCCTGTTCACGCAGTTGTCGCAGCGTCATCATCCCCGGCTCGGGGTGGTCCAGAAGGTTATTACGAACTTCTGCGATCCGCTCGTGCCAGCTCATCTCCACCCCTTTCTATACTGCTCGGCTCCGCCCATTGTAGAGGAACGATATGAAGAACACAATAAAAGTTCTCCCCTTGCATATGTTGATGAAGTCTGTTATAGTCCTCCTTGTCGGGGTGACCGGGAACGTCTCGGAAGGCCACGACGCACGTCGAGAGGAGCGTGACATGCCTACGGTCGCCAGCGCCAGTGCCGCCCGCCGCCTCGAAGCCCGCGCCCGCGCCCGCCAGCGCCGCGTTCGGGTCGCGGTCGTCTCCCCCGCGCGCCACTACCGCACGCGCTCGCAGTCGCTGCCCGATACGACCTATGCTCTGACGCGCACCGGGGCCGGGTGGCGGTGCCAGTGTCTCGGCTATCGCTACACGGGCGCGTGCAAGCACCTCGGCCAGCTCGTGCGCCGCGCGGAGCGGGAGGGCTGGCCGTTCGGGCGCATCGCCCCCGCAGAGGTGCCCGCGACGAGCGACGGTGCGGCGCACGAGCCGTCCTGATCGTCCCGCCGGGGCGCGCTGGTACGCGCCCCGGCGGGGGAAACGAGTGTGCTCGACCACGAGGATGAGGGGAGAGGAAGCGATGTCAGGATGGGGAGGCGCGACACGGCGACGGGACGTGGCCTTGCCGCAGACCGACACCATGGTGCGCGTCGAAGCACGCCAGGGGTACGAGGGGGTGGCGTGATGCTGGACACCGAGACGCGTCATCTGCTCTCCCGAGCCGCCTCGGCCCTGGTGGCCGAGCACCCGGAGCAGATCAGCACCATCTACATCGCGCGGGTGCTCGCCGTCTGGGGTTCATGGGACTGGGTGGGGGATAACGTGCTCTACCTCCACCGTCCCAACCGGGGCGTCGTCGCCGCGGACGGCGACGAGTGGACATGCTGGACCTGCACCTCGCTCTGGTGCGAGCACGCCTGGCTGGCCCGGATCGTGGTGCGGGCGCGCGACGTGGGGCAGCCCGAACTGACGGGCTGCTAACCCATCGGGCGGGGCAGCCCGTGTTGCCCCGCCCCGATCCGCATCTCATCAAGTGGCCTCTCGGCCAGTGCTCACCGGGGGCACAAAGATGACGACGACCATCGGCACGGCTGGCGAGGTGTGCGCCACATCAGCCGGAGGAGGCAGCAGTGAGCAAGGACAAGGACCGCCCGACCTATGCCGGCTTCATGGAGATGGCCCCCCACTACATCGCGCACGCGCGAGCAGCGCGCGAGCTTGGCGAGCATAGGCGCGCCGAGCTGTGGTTCGGCGTGGCAAGGTGCGCCTATCGCGCCGCCGTGGAGGAGAGCCGGAACAGCGAGGAGAAGCGGGCGGCGCTCCTCGCCCTCGACGATCCTGCCTTTGACGCGTAGCCCTTCCCCGGCGCGGCGGCACCTCAGTGTCGGACCGCCGCGCCCCGCGCGCTCACGCCGAGCGCGCCACATTGGAGGGACCAGTGACCGCCAAGCTCACCGCCAAGGCTATCGCAGCAGCGGAGCGCGCCGCGCGCGTCGAGAAGGAGCGCCGCGACCTGCTCACCTATCTCAGCCCCGGCCGCGCCGTCTACGTGAGCGTGCTCCACCGCTCGACGTCGGGGATGCGGCGCGTCGTCCGCCTCTACCTCGCCCACGGCGGCGAGATACTCAATATCACCCACTCGACCTCCGAGCTGCTCGACTACCGCCTCGACCGCGAGCGCGGCGGGATCGTGCTCGACGGCTGCGGCTACGACATCGCCCATCACGTCGTCACCCACCTCGCGCAGCGCCTCTTCGACAACGACCGGGCGCTCGTCCCGCGCAGCCTCTAGCCGACCCCGCCGCGCGGCGCGCTCAGCATCGAGCGCGCCAATCTTGGAGGAACCCATGCGCCCGCGCATCACCCCGACCGACGTCACTGCGCTTGCCGAGGCCGAGCGCCAGCTCGCAGCAGCGCAGAAGAACTACCGCGAGGGTTACCACAGCGTGAGCCGCCTCGACGTCCACGCCTGGGAGCGGCGCGTCGCCGAGCTGCGCGCCACGCCCCCGACGTGCTGCTGCGGCCAGCCGCTCACCTCTCGGATGGAGCTTGAAGCCAGCTGGTGCCTGGGGTGTCGTCTCGGTAACCGCTGAACCACCGCCCGGCGCGCGCAGCAGCGCGCCCGCCGTCGCCGCTCGGCAGTAAGCGCACGAGGAGCATGATGGACAAGTTCACCGCCCGCGAAGTTGCCGACCGCTTCAACATCACCCGTGCGTCTTGGGGCCTTGCGGGGCACGCCTCCTCATGACCTCCTGCACACATAGCGCTCGTGAGGGTGGCAGGCTTATTGTCGAGGAACGGCGCGCTATGGTCGCCAGGGCGCGCAATCCTTGCCTTCGGGCTGGCCATGCTCTGCCACCAGCAGGTGCAGCATATGTGCAGGAGGTCATGAGGAGGCGTGTTGCGGGGCACCGTTCACCCCGTTATTTATCCTTCCTTTTGCCCGCACTTGCGCCGGGGCCGATCCCCGACAGGATCGGCCCCGGTGCTTTTCCGCCCCTGTTTGCACCAAAGGACGGGGGGCGGGCTACGCCAAACCTCGCCATATGATCCGGTACACATGCTTGCACCAGCCTTGGCAAGAACTCCGGCCACTCTATCCAGTTGCCGCGCCATGATCGGTGCCAGGATATCGTCATTTCTCGCCACGCGGAGGATCAATATGTGTCAGGGATCATGTGGCGAGGTTTGGGGGGCCGCTGTACAAGCCTGTTTTTCGATATCCGTCACTGCTACCCCCTCCACTCCCTCAAAACGAGACGGGCAGGATAGCACGGTGGCCCTGGGACGGGTCAAACCTTGCCACGGCCTACCCGACACATGTTTGCACCGGAGCGTGGCAGCGGTGGCTATATGTTTCGGCGTTGTGGGCGTAGACTACGATAGACGCGCTGCGCAACACTGCGGCGCTCAGGCGTCGGGGGCGCGTCGGGGGCGCGAGCGTCGCCTGAGGCGTGCGTGGCCGGGGTTCCTACTCGGGGGGATCCCGCCGTGGCCCACCAGGAGGTCGCCATGCGCGTCCTGTTCACCACCCTGCCGTTATCCGGCCATTTCTACCCGCTCATCCCCATCGCCCGTGCCGTGGCCGACGCCGGCCACGAGGTCGGCTTCGGCGCGCGCGCCTCCTTCGCCGCCACGGTCACGCACGCTGGTTTCCGCCACTTCCCGGTCGGGTCGGACCAGGTGGACTTTTTCCAGCGGGGGGCCTTCGCCGACCTGTGGCCTCGGCACGCGCTCCCCGATATCCTGGCGCTGGCCGCGACCTGGCCGCCCGACCTCGTCGTGCGGGGGGCGCTGGAGTATGGCGGCTGCCTCGCCGCCGAGGTGCTCGGCCGCCCACACGCGGCGGTCGGCGTCAACGCCGGCGGCGACCTCTTCCGCAGCGACCAGCTCGCCGCGCCGCTGGCCGCGCACCGCGCGGCCTACGGCCTGCCGCCTGATCCCGACGGGGCGATGCTCGACCGCTACCTGACGCTCCGCCCCTTCCCGCGCGGCTTCCAAGACCCGGCCCGCCCGGTCGCCCCCACCGCCCACTTCGTGCGCCCCATGCTCGGGGATCGCTCGGGGGAGGAGAGGCTGCCCGCGTGGGTCGCGACCCTCCCGGATCGGCCGGTCGTCTACGTCGGCCTGGGCACCGTCCTCAACCAGCCCGCGATCTTCCGGGCGTTCCTCGCGGGGCTGCGCGACGAGGCCCTGACGCTCATCGTCACGGTGGGCCGCGACCAGGACCCGGCGGACTACGGGCCGCAGCCGGGCAACGTGCACATCGCGCGCTACATCCCCCTGTCGCTGCTCCTGCCGCACTGCGACCTGGCGGTCACGAACGGCGGCTCGGGCACCCTCACGGCGGCGCTGGCCCACGGCCTGCCGCTGATCGTCGTGCCGCTCGCCGCCGACCAGCCGGCGAACGCGGCGCGCTGCGCGGCGCTGGGCCTCGGCCGGGTGGTGCCGCCCGCCGACCTGACGCCGGAGACGGCCCGCCAGGCGGTGCTGGCGGTGCTCGGCGACCCCGCCTGCCGCGCCGCAGCCGCGCGGCTGCGCGCCGAGATCGACGCCCTGCCGGGGCCGGAACATGCCGTGGCGCTGCTGGAACGGCTGGCGCTCCATCGCCAGCCCATCATGGCAGCGGGGTAGGTGCCCCCTCGTACTGCCATCCTTGAGTGCAAACATGGGTCAAGCAAGCCTTGGCGAGGTGTGAGACGGGCGGCCTGGCGGCGGCGGCGGGGTCGTTCTGGCCGCGCCCGCCCTGGGGCCTGGGGCCGGGCATCCAACACTATCTGCCGCCCTTCATGTTCGCGCCGCCTGCCGCCGGTCCCGCCGCCTGCGCGCACGGCGGCGCGGCGGGCGGCCTCGCCTGGGCCGACCCGGACGCGGACATCGCCGCCGCCATCCTCAGCACGCGCGCCGGTGGCCCCTGGTTCTCCGACACGATGGCGGCCATCAGCGCGGCCATCCTCGATCATACGCGTGACGCCCCGCCACATCATCGGGGCGCTCCCGTAAAGTTGGTGCTTCAGGTTCCGCAGTAGGGACGACACCCACGAAAACGGTCGAATGCGGGCTTGCCGGTGCTCATTCTCGGCCATTTCCGGTCCGTTCTCCCCACCCCCGAAGTGATTTTCAGCCGAAGCACCAACTTTACAGGAGAGCCAGCATGTTCTGGCGAGGTGTGTTCCGCACAGCGAATATTCCGGTATCACGACCTCATATTGCATAGAAATTCCCCATCGGGGAGGGGCAAACGCCGGATGCGTCTGGTAACCTCCGTCCGCGCCTACGGGATGACCCGAGGGTGCCGCCGGGATGCTCCGGCGGGAGAAGCAGGGGGGTGGATCGTGGCGAGGGAGCAACGCGGAGGCAGGCGCGCGGTGATCGGGTTCCGGCCGGTGCGGATCGCACCGGCCGGGCGGGGGGCGGCGGCGGACCTAGCCGGGCGGCTGGCCGACGCGGAGCCGAATGCGGCGGCGCGAGAGCGCATCCTCCGGGGCCAGGAGATCGCGGAGAACGAGGCCATCACCTTCACCCTGATCGACGGGGTGCTGGTGGCGAATGTCAAGCGGTATCGTGTGGAACTCCGGCCGAACGGCGAGGCGCGCTACTGCTCCTGCCCGGACTGGGAGTATCGCGGCGAACGGGTCGGCCCATGCAAGCACCAGTCGGGGGCGGCACAACGGCTGATGCTCCTCGTCGGCCAGGTCGCCTAACGGGGAAAGAACACGGATCGGCGGGTGCCCCGCTGGGAGGCGGGGCACCCGCCGGCGGACGGGACGTGGGGAGGGGGAGGGAGTGGACACGGGCTATCGCGTACTGCGGCCGAGCATGGCCGAGATCGACCGCGCGGCGGCGGAACTAGGTTCCTTGTTGCGAGGGCTGGCGTGACCAGGGCACAGCGCGCGCGGGGCGTGCGATAATCCCCGCCACAGCGCGATAATCGTTGCCAAAAGTGCGCCGCCGTCCTCGCCCCCGGCCGGAGCGAGGTTTGGCACTGGGGAATGATGGGCACACACAAGGAGGTTCCTTTGGCAGAGCAGCACGCACCGGCCCCCACCCATGCCTCTGCGACCGGGCAGGCGCTGACCGAGGCGCACTACCTCGACACGCACTACGAGGCGTGCCGCCCGGAGTACGAGGCGATGCTGCGCGCGGCCGGGTTCGCGCCGGGGTCGCACGTCCTCGACGCGGGCTGCGGGGGTGGCTCGTTCCTGCCCCTGCTGGCCGAGCTGGTCGGGGCGACCGGGCGGCTCACCGCGCTCGACCTCGCCCCGGACAACGTGGCCGCTGTGCGCGAGCGCCTGGCTGCGTGGGCGCTGCCCTGTCCGGTCGAGGCACAGGCAGGCGGGGTGACGGCACTCCCCTTCGCGGACGCCACCTTCGACGCGGTGTGGTGCGCGAACGTGCTGATGTACCTCGACGACGACGCCTGCGCGGCGGCCCTGGCCGAGTTCCGGCGCGTGACCCGGCCGGGCGGCCTCGTCGCCGTCAAGGAACTCGACGTGGCCTTCTCGCTGGTCTACCCGGCCACGCCCGGCCTCTCCTGGCGGTTGTGGGATGGTCTGTTTGGCGCGGGGGTCGGCACCGGGCCGCTACGCTCCCACGCCCTGCGGCGGCTGATGGAGGCGGCGGGCTTCGCGGCGGTCCGCCAGCGGACGACCGTGGTCGAGCGGTGGGCACCGCTGCGTCCCGTCGAGCGGCGGCTCTGGGGCGGCATCTACGCCCACTTCGCGGGCCAGTCCGAGGCGCTGGCCCTTCCCGAGGCCGACCGCGACTTCTGGCGCGAGCAGCGAGATCCCGCGTCGCCAGGGGCCATCATCAACCACCCGGAGTTCTACCTCAGCGAGGGGGATGTGCTGGCCGTCGGCATCGTGCCGGCGGCCTGAATGCAGGCGCTCGTGTGGGCAAGACGCCCGACAGCGCCGCCGTGCAACGATTGGCCGGGCACGCCGCTGTCTCGACCACCGTCCGCTACGACCGGCTGCATCTACCCTACGTGCGACGCGGGGGGCAACTCCGGCGGGGTGGCCCGGCGGCGGCGCGTGGTCGTCCCCGCCGCACGGCCCACCCCGACACCCGGTGTGCCGCCCCGTCGTCCCGACCTAGCCCTCGCTGTGGAGCAGGACTTCGTAGGCGCGCGGCGGGACCGGCGTCTGCCCGGTCACCGTCAGCGGGCCGAGCTTGGCCATGGTCGCGCTATTCTGCGCCACGGCGGTGCGCGCGGCCGCCTCGCTGTCCCAGAGCAAACCTCGTCTTATGATCGCTGACACATGCTTGCACCGAGCTAGGCAAGAATCGGGGCCGCGGTGACGAGTGGTAGCGCCATAATACGCAACGGCGCAGCGGGATTGCTTGCCAGGCGAAGGATCGCTAGGTGTCCGACATCATGCGGCGAGGTCTGGTATCGATGCCCTGCCTGTGATGGAGCAATGCGCCATCATCGAGAAGGTTGTGACGTTCGATGACTTCACGCCAGACAATGACCCTCACGGCGAGCGAGACTTCGGCGCGTTCGATCATGGGGGAAAGCGCATTTTCTGGAAGATCGATTATTACGCACCCTACCTGGAGCGCGGCACACCTCGTCACGACCTCCTGGCTCTTGCCGACTTTCGATGATCCGGTTCCGGCTTTTCCTGAGTGCAGCGCCCGTGGTTGGCCGACGACGACGATCTCGCGACGGTGGGCATCAGGCACGGCTGATCTTTCCACGCCAGTGCGCACAACGGGCGGAAGGCGATCATCGAAAGACGGCAAGAGCCCACATCATGTGGCGAGGTCTGGACCTGACTGCGATCAGCCGACGCCCACGCGCGCATCGAACGCGCGGCGGGCCTGCTCGATCTGTTCCAGGTTTTCCGCCGCCCAGATCCAGACGCCGCAGAAGGCCATCCCGAGGCTGGTGCCGAGCGACGTGAGCTTGTATTCGACCTTCGGCGGCACGACCGGATGCACGGTCCTGATGAGCAACCCTTCCCGCTCCATCTGCCGCAACGTCTGCGTGAGCATCTTCTGGCTGATGCCGGGGAGCGCCTCGCTCAGGCGCGTGAACCGCAACTCCCCCTGCTCCGTCAGCGCTTCGAGGATCAGCATCGTCCACTTATCGGCCACGCGACCGATCAGGTCGTTGACCAGCGCCTCGATCCGGGGGTCGAGATCGGTTGGAGGGGTTTCGGTGGCATACACCCTCGCCTGCGCGATCTGCTCCTCGGTGAATTGCTTTCTCTTCAACATCGCTACACTCTCCCTTGGGTAAGTACAGCACTTTATAGTACCTACTTTCATTCGGAGAGTATGCGGGATTAGAATACGGGGAGCAAGGATATTCATCGTATGGAGGGAAGTCGCCATGAAACTGGAAAATCGGACCATCTTGATCACGGGCGGGACGAGCGGCATCGGCCTCGAATTGGCGAAGCAACTGCACGCGCGGGGGAACACCGTCATCGTCACCGGGCGCGATCAGGAGAAGCTCGCGGCCATCGGCAGCACGCTAGGCGGTGTCCACACCATCCAGAGCGACGTGAGCGATCCGGGCGCGATCGCGGCGCTGTACGACACCGTGATCGCCCGGTTCCCGGCGCTCGACACGCTCGTCAACAATGCCGGGATCATGCGCAACCTGAACCTCAACCAGGAACGCGATCTGCGCGACGTGACACGCGAGATCGAGATCAACCTGAGCGGACCGGTACGGATGGTCCAGCAATTCCTGCCGCACCTGAAAACGCGCCCGGATGCCCTGATCCTCAACGTCTCCTCCGGCCTCGCCTTCATCCCGTTCCCGCCGTCGCCGGTGTACTCCGCGACGAAGGCCGCGATCCACGCCTTCACGCAGGTGCTACGTCTGCAACTCGACGGCACGGGTGTGACGGTGATCGAGCTGGCCCCGCCCCCCGTGGAGACGCCGCTGCTGCGCGGCGAGTTCGCGGAGGAGATGAAGGGGCAGAAGGGGATGGCACCGGCGGCGCTCGTGCGGCGCACCATCGCCGGGATCGAAGCGGGCAAGCTGGAGATCCGTCCCGGCCTCAGCAATGTGCTGAAAGCCATGAGCCGGATCGCGCCGCAATTCATGTTCAAGCAAATGGCGAAGCAGACGGCAGTTCCTAACGCATAGGCACCCCTCCCAGCGATGGGCGAGTACGCGTTTGGGCGAGCGGAGCAACCCCGGTCGGCCGGCATGGTGGGCGGCGAGGGCGACGACGATGGTGGCGGTGGCGGTGCGCAGACCTCGCCGCATGATGTCGGACACAGAGTGATCCTTCGCGTGGCAAGAAATCTCGCTGCGCCGTTACGGTCTCTGGCGCTACCACTCGCCATCGCGGCCCCAATTCTTGCCTAGTGCGGTGCAAGCATGTGTCAGCGATCATAAGACGAGGTTTGTCCCAGAGCGTGACGACTATCCCCTCGCCGGTCTGATCGTCGCCGCCGAGGTAGCCGCCCCGGAAGCCCCCCGCCTGCCGGTAGAGCGCGAAGAGTTCCTCGATGACGGCATTCGCCTCAGCCATCTTGCCCGGCTGCATGGTGCCGGGCGTCACGCGGATGTGCATCGTCCCCCTCCTCGGTCGTGTCACCGTTGGTGCCGCTTGTCCCGTGCTGGCGGGAGTATAGCGCGACTCGGTGTGCGCCGCGCGTCGCGTGCGTGGCCCGGCCAGGGCACCCCGGCTCCTGGCCTGCCTGGTCGAACGCCCGTGCGGCTGGGCACGGGCGTTGTGGTATGGTGCGCGCCACAGCAACAGCGGCGCTGACCGCCCGCAGGGGCAACCAGCGGAGAAGGAGGCCCCTGTGGCCGAGAGCGTGGCAACCGACACATCGCCCGTCGCGGAGCGGGCCGACTGCTGCATCGTCGGGGGCGGTCCGGGCGGGGCCTGCCTCGGCCTGCTCCTCGCGCGGGCGGGGGTGCGGGTCCTCGTCCTGGAGGAGCGCCGCGACCTGGCGCGCCAGTTTCGCGGCGAGACCGTCCACCCGCCCACGCTCGCCCTGCTGGAGGACCTCGGCCTGCTCGACCGGGTGCTGGCGCACGCGCGCTCGCGCAGCGACCGCTTGCACGGCTATGCGCCGGGCGCGCCGCCCGTCCCCCTCGACGGCTTGGTCCCCGGCACCCGGCATCCCTACCTGACCAACGTGCCGCAGGAGGCGCTGCTCGGCCTCCTGCACGCGGCCATCGCGGCCGAGCCGGGCGGCCGCGTGCTCCTCGGTGCCCGCGCGGAGGGGCTGGTCGAGGACGGGGACCGGGTGGCCGGGGTCCGCTACCGCCTGGATGGCGTCGCGCGGGCGGTCGCCGCCCCGCTCACCGTCGCCGCCGACGGGCGACACACGCGCCTGCGCCGCCTGGCCGGGCTGGCCTTCGACGAGGCGGACGGCGGCATCGACATGATTTGGTTCACCCTGCCGCGCCTGGCGGACGACCCCTACCGGGGCGGCCCGCGCCTCGCCAACGGGCGCATCCTCCAGGTGCTCGACCGGGGCGGCCGCTGGCAGTGCGGCTACGTCGTGCCACGCGGCGGCTGGGCCGCCCTGCGGGCGCGCGGCATCCCGGCGTTGCGCGCCGACCTCGCCGCCCTTGTGCCCGAGTTCGCGGCGCGCCTCGCGACGGAGCCGTCGCTCGCGCGCCCGGCGGTCCTGCCCGGCGCGCTCGGCCGCGCCCCGCGCTGGTGGCGGCCCGGCTTCCTGCTGCTCGGGGACGCGGCGCACACGATGTCCCCGATTGGCGGGGTGGGCCTCCTGATGGCGGTCGCGGACGCCATCGTCGCCGCCAACGTCCTTGTCCCCGCCTTCGACCGGGGCACGGTGACCCCGGCGGACCTGGCGGCCATCCAGCGCCGCCGGGCGCTGCCGGTCGCGCTCGTCCAGGGGGTGCAGGCACTCATCGGGTGCCGCATGTCCCGCCCCGGCCTCCTGGTCGCGGGCGTCGCCCCCGGCGTCGCGCCGCCGCCGAGCGCGGAGGAACTCGCCCTCGCCGAGGCGACGGCGGCGCGCCTGCGACGGTCGGGGCGCGCGCTGGCGCGGAGCTTCGTGTTCGGGGTGCTGCCGCCCCGGCTCGCCCCGGCGGTGCGGGCGCGCGTCGCCCGCAAGGCCGAGGCCGGGTAAGCGTCTCGGCTCCGTCCCGCGCCTGCCCCGGCGGCGGTACGCTGGGCGTACCGCCACGGCATTCGCGTGAGGGCACGCGGAACCCTTGACAAAACGGCCCGCGCGCTGTACTGTACGTACATCAGGGACGCGCGGGTGCTCCCGCCGCCGGAACTCCCTCGGGAGGGTTGGCGAACGGGAGACGGGCGGACCGGTCGCATTGCTCCTCCGGGGGTCGCGCGACGGACTTCCTCGGCGCGGCGGCGCAAGCCGCCGGGCACGCGAGCGGAACTGGACGGATGCCGCCGATGGCCTCTCGGGGTTGGCGGCAAACCTCGCCACGACCTACCTTCCTACGAAAATACCCCGCCGCGTCCGATTTTCATGGTCGCTGCTGTCGGAACAGACATCGCACTTACCCATATTTATACTTGGGGCTGGCAGAGATTTGACGCTGGTCAACCCGGTTTTCGGCACGAGCGCGCATCTACTGTCGCGTCCGCACCACGTTTTCCTGCCACCGGTAACGGCAAACATGTGACAACCAGGTTCTGGCGAGGTTTGTGACGGACAGATCGGAACGCCTCCCGACGCTTCTCCTCGGGCGCGCTTGTGGGGTCGGGAATGCTCCAATGGAGTTGGCGCGGCGCGCCAGGGAAGGTCGGGCAGTGCTCGCGCACCCGGTCGCAGACGGTGATGACGTAGTCGAACGAGCGTCCGAGGAACTCGGCAATCGCTTTCGAGGTATATTCCGCCGGGTCGATATTCCACTCGGTCAGCAGTTCGGCGGCGAGTGGATGGAGCCCCGTCGGCGTATCACCAGCACTCACCACCGTCACGCGCTGGCCCCCCTCACGGCGAGCCAAAGCCTCCGCGAACTGGGAACGTGCGCTATTGTGGGTGCACAGAAAGAGAATACTGAGGGAAGCGTTGCCCGACCGGGCGCTTTGCTCATGCGTAATCCCGATGTCGCTGTGCGGCCGTAACACCGTGCCCGCTCGACGGTAGAGCGCTTCCAGACGTTCCTGGTCGATGCTGTAGTACACATCACGACTGTCCGCGCTACTACGTCGGTCGCGTAGGAGCCCGATGCCGCGCAATAGAGTCGCGTCGCAATAGTGCCATCGGTGCCCGTATACTGCCGCAAGAACGGCGGTGGAGGGGTGAGGAGCGAGGGTATGATCGGGCGGGCGGTGTGGTTGACCCAACATCTGACAGTCTTTCGGGCGATGACCGGGATTAGCGTGGCGGAGTATCGCCAGATCGTCCAGGAGTTGGCGGGGCCGTATGCGGTGGCGGAGCAGCGGCGCTTGGCGCGGCCAGCGCGGCGGCGGGCCATCGGGGGCGGGCGGCGCTTCATGTTGTCGATGGCCGATCAGGTCTTGCTGGCGATCATCTGGCTGCGCCAGTATCCTACCTTCCCGGTGCTCGGCTACTTGTTCGGCCTCGATGACCGTCCGGCGGCGCGCACTGTCGCGCGCCTGCTGCCGCTGCTGGAAGCGGCGGGCCGGGATAGCATGCGCCTGCCCGATCCCGGCCCGCGCCACCGGCGGGATCTGCCGCAACTGCTGAAGAACACGCCGGGGCTGATGGTGCTGGTGGATACCTGCGAGCAGCGGGTGCAACGACCGGCGGGCCACGAGGCGCAGCAACGGTGGTACAGCGGCAAGAAGAAGGGCCACACGATCAAGAGCCAGATCGCGGTGGAGGAGGAGACCGGGCGGATCGTTGACGTGGGGGACAGCGTGCCCGGCCCGACCGCGGACATCACCGTGTTCAAGGACTCCGGCCTGCGCGAGCGGCTGCCGCCCGGCACCGGGCTGATGGGGGATGCGGCCTACCAAAGCCTCGCCACGCTCCACCCCGAAGGCTACAGTCCTCGCAAGAAACCGAAGGGCCAGCCGCGCCCCGAGGAGGACCGCACCTATAACCGCGAGATCGCCCGCCGCCGGATCAAGGCCGAACACAGCATCGGGCGGCTGCGCCGCTTCGACGCCTTGACCACCCGCGACCGGCAGCACCGCACCGGGCACACCGGGCGGGTCTGCGCGGTGGTCGGCCTGATCAACCGCCAGCTCGCCGCCTAACCGCCCCGGCGGGGGAAGGGGGGTGACAACCCCGCTGCACTATTGCGACGCAACTCTAATAGCTTCAGGTGGTAGGAAACGGCGTTCTGTGGGAGGGCAACATGCGCGACGAGCTCGCCGACGCGCAGATCGCTCTCGGCGAGCGCGCGGACGAGGGTGAGGCGGGTGTGATCACCCAGGATACGAAAGAAATTGACGGCCTCATCTTCCGGAGGGATTTGCCCGGCGCTGTCATTCATAATATGCACCTACCACACGTTGCTGCCGCTGCAACAACGAATACGTCAATATTTCTTGATGCAAAGTACCAGGGATGGGTGGCGTGGTCAAGATGGGCACGGGTCACACGACAAATTATGGGATGCAATGGGGCTTTACCCTCGCGACGCTCGTCGTCGTCGTGCCACTCGCGTCCCTCGCCGAGGCGCTCGCTCCGCTCGTCGATCTGACGGTGGCGGCGCGAGGGCAATGGCGCCGCGGCACGCCATGGCTCTTCGTTTGTTGCGCCATGCTGTGTGGCCAGCGTAGCACGATCGCCGTCTCCCGCTGGGTATCAAGCTACGGACCCGGCCTGGCACGTGTGCTCGAGCGTGAAAGCCCCGTACCATTCACGGATGCGTCGCTCCTCACCGCGATCAAAGGGCTCGACCGCGACCGATTCGAGGCGCTGTTACGCGCGTGGGCCACGAGGCAAGGGATCGATCCAGACGAAATAGCGGCGGTGCCCGACGTGATGCTGCGGGATGCGCGCGGCGCGATCCTCCCGGGGATACGACCCCTGGCCGCCTATGCGCACCACCACCGCGCTGCCGGGCCCGCCCCAATGTCACCGGAGGAGATCACCCAGATCGGCGACGCGCGGATCCCCGCCCCCCTCGCCTCACTCGGCGTTGCAATCGCCGAGGCGCTACCGCCCGGGGGTAAGCGTGCGCACGAACGTGGCGTCGCACTCCTGACGCTCGCGGTCTGCGCCATGATGGATGGTGCCCGAAGTTATTACGCGATCAGCCGATGGGCGCGCCAGCATGCACCGTTGCTCCTCGCACCACTCGGGCTCCGCTCCTCGCCGAATCTGACGCACTACACGTTCTGGCGCCTCTTCACGCGTATCGATACGACCGAATTCGAGCGCTCACTCGAACGTTGGGTCCTCCGGCAAGGGGTTACGTCTCGCGATATCACCGAGGCAGCAACCCAGAGGCTGGTGAATATGCACGGGGAACTGCTCCCCGGTGTCACGGTCGCGAGCACTTATGCTCGACTGTTGACGATCCCGAGGGACGACTACCAGGGAGAATCTGTCACCCCGCCGGTCGACGCGGATGTCGGCGTACGGCCCGCTTGATGCGCCTCTGGGCGAGTGAATGCCGGGTCACCGGTGCTGCACAGGTGCGGAAATAGCGACATACTACCGAGCGCGGCGCACATGGACAGGCACCACGCACAAGGCCAGTAACGACACTGCGAAAACACCGTCGGCAGAGGATCCGGCGCTACTTCGACCCAGATGCACCATATGGCGACACTGGCGCGTCACAGTCCCGTACCTGATGCCGAAATGAAAGGAGGATCTCACCGATGTCCGAGGCCAGTGAGGGGACGTCGCCGCATGCAAGACCCTACCTACGACTCGACGAGCATCGTTTCAGCGGTTATCGCGACGCACGAACCGCCGTGCCGCTGTGCTGGCTTGGCCCGTTGGCGCACATCAATGTATTAGTCGGCGCGACGAACGCAGGCAAGAGTCGCTTCTTGCGCGCGTTGGCTCGCGAAGCACCATTCGTGATCGTTCCCGAGGAGGCGCTCCCGGTATTGGCCGCCCTCACCGCACTCTGCGCGCGATGGGGACAGACCGATGAACGCTTGCCGATGCAGTTTATGGGATCGAGTCGACCCCGTGTCACGCACGCAAACACATCGACATACGCGCAAGAAATCCACCGCTTGGCTGAGCCGGTCGACAACCACGGGCAGTTCACGTATGACGCGGAGCTTTTCCGGTGGGTCTCCAAAGCGGTGGAACGCACACTCGGCCACCCTCCCGACGAGTCGGCCACGATAGAGGCCTATGCCGGTCTGGAAACCCGCCGTCGCTGGCTCGCGCGCCTGCCGGAAGGATCCGGCGTGTCTGCGGAATTCAGGAACGCCCTACGCGAATTGTGTGATCTACTCGCGCGCTGGGTCGACCTCGCGCCACTCGGGATCGACGCCCCGCGCCGCATCTACATCCCGACTCTCCGCTCGGCCGTGCGGCTGTTCGACCCACAGGGCGGCACACGGATAGAGAATGATATCCTCGAGGCGACGTTCCGAACGAACTACGGCTGGGGACTCGGGCCAACGGGCCAGCAGCCGGAGGTTTTCACGGGCAACCGCCTTGCCTGGGCGGTGCAGCAGGAACGCGGCGGGACGGTGGAAGATCGCGAGCGGCTGCGACGCTTCGAGTGGTTCCTAGGACAGGAGTTCTTCGGCGGACGTGCCATCGAATTGGTTCCGCGCGCCGAGACGAAGGATGAGCACCAGCGCCTCGCCATCGGCATCGCGGGGCAGCCGGATCGGCTGCTTCATGAGTTGGGCGACGGGATTCAGGCGATCATCATCCTGATGTACCGCCTCTTCACCGCCGAACGTGGCTCGTGGCTCTTCATCGAGGAACCCGAACTCAATCTGCATCCCGGGTTGCAACGCATCTTTCTGCATGCGCTGGCGAACAACGCGTATCTGCGCGAGCAAGAGCTGCGCGTCTTCCTCACCACCCACTCGAATCACCTCCTCGGTACCCTCCTGCCCGAGGCGACCGACGTCTCGGCCTTCTCCTTTCAGGAGAGCGCTGCCCCCGGCCAATTCGTCGTGCGCCCCGTCCTCGACCGCGACCACAACGCGCTGACGTTGCTCGGCGTACATAACTCCTCGGTCCTCCTGGCGAATTGCAGCATCTGGGTCGAGGGGATCAGCGACCGCATCTATCTACGCGCGTATCTCCGCGCCTATCAGGACGCCGAGGAATTCCGCAAGGCCGGGAGACGGCTCATGCGCGAGGATATCCACTACGGCTTCCTCGAGTATGCGGGCTCGAATCTGGCCCACTATCTCTTCGATCGTGTCGATGCCGCAGGGGAGGAAATCCCGGAACAGATCCGGGCGCTCGCGCTCTGCAACCGCATCTTCCTCCTTGCGGATCGCGACACGGGAAAAGACGAGAAGCACGCACGGCTACGTGCTGCGGCGGAGGGTAGTGGGGGCCAGCTGGAATACCACACCACTTCCGGCATCGAGATCGAGAATATGATTCCGGCGGTGACGCTCGGCAAAGTGCTCCCTCAACTCGTGCATGCGGCACCGACGGAGGTACCCGCACTCGACGCAGATAACTACCGCAACATACCGATGGGCAGGTATCTGCAGGGAACGCTGGGCAAAGCCGGAGGGAATAGCCTCGCCACCGACAGCGGCACACTCACGAATTACTATAAGAATAAGCTGGCACGACTCGTGGCAGGGCAGGTCACCTGGGACGAGATGGACGGGGATGCGCAGACGCTGGCGCGCACAATGTATGCGTTCATCGAACAGCATAACGCTTGATGTGACCGTCGTCTCTCTCAGATGTCCGCAATTTATTGCCGACCGTAGAATGGGCGATAACCATCAGAGCATCGAATCAACCCTGCGAAGGCGCGACGGCGACTCGAGCGCCGACGCATAGGCCGGGGGTGCAGCAAATGCGGACGAGGACCCCTCACAGACGAAGATGATCCGCTCGCAGATGTTAGTCACGCGGTCGGCAACGCGTTCCACGTTGTGCGAGATCCAGAGCAGGCGCGTACCGCGCTCGATCGCACCCGGCTGGTCAGCCATGCAGGCGAGCAAGTCGCGGTAGATGCGCCCTTGCAGGAGATCAATCGCGTCGTCTTCGTCCCAGATGTCGCGCGCAGCCTCGGCGTCGCAGTTAATGAACGCCTCGAGGCAGCGCCGCAGCATGTCGACGGCCATGCTCGCCATTAGCGGGAGGTCGATCAGCGGCTTCAGCGGCGGCTCGTCGAGGCCGCGGAGCGCGAGCGTGGCGATCCCCTCGGCATAGTCCCCGATCCGCTCCAGTTCGGCGGCGATGGCGATCACGCCCGCGATCATCCGCAGGTCGGACGCCATCGGCTGCTGCATGGCGATCAGCAGCAGGGCACGCTCCTCGATCCGCTTCGCGAGGAGATCGATGGGCGTGTCGCCCGCGATCACCAACTCGGCGAGCGGGCCGTTCGGCTCGCGGAGCGCCACGATCGCGCGTTCCACCGCCGACGCCACCATACTGCCGAGGATGAGCACCTCGTGCTCCAGGCCACGTAACTGCCGGTCGAAGCTCTCACGGGGCATCAGGATGAGTACCTCATCGCGCGTCGACAGCGCGTGGACTACAAGCGACTGTGGATACGGCGTTTCAGGACGCATACGGACGCATAAGCCGGGTCCGCCGTGGGTGGACCCGGGGCGGACCGACCGGTACGCGGCTCATTCATCGTCTTCCGCTTCTTCGCCGGGGAGCGGCGTGCTCTCCAGGATGGCGCTCGTCGCGCCATCGTTGACGAAGCGCGGCCACTCCCCTTCGATCATGAAGAGGCTTTGCTCGCAGATGTTCGTGGCGCGGTCGGCGACGCGCTCGAGGTTATGGACCGTCCAGAGGAGATGCGTCGCGCGGGTGAGGATACTCGGCTGGTGCGTCATCGAGACGAGGAGATCGTTGTAGAGGCGTTGCTGGAGTGTGTCGATCGCCGGATCGTCGTGCCAGACGCGTCGCGCCAGGGCGGCATCCTGCGTGGCGTAGGCGTCCAGACTGCGCTGCAACATCCGCCGCGAAGCGCGCGCCATACGGTAGAGATCGTGGGCCGGGGGGAGGGCCGGTTCGCGCAACTCGCGGCAGATCAGCTTGGCGATCCCGGTGACGTAATCGCCGATGCGCTCCAATTCCCCGGCGATCATCATCGCGGCGGTGATGGCGCGCAGATCGCGCGCGGTCGGCTGTTGCATCGCCAGGATGACGATCGCGTCATGCTGAATCGAGGAGTGCAGGGCATCGATGGTGTCGTCGGCGGTGGCGATCTCCTGCGCGACGGGTCGATCGTCCTCCTGTAAGGCGCCGATCACCCGTTCGAGGGCCGTCACGGTGAGCCCGCCGAGTTCGAGGGTATGCAACCGCAATGCGGCCAGTTGAGCATGGAATTCCGAACGCGCCATCCGCCTCTCCTCATTGAGCGACGGCGGTGCGTTCGCGCCTCGTGATCGGCGACGACCGCACAACCGCCCTGTGCGCCTGTGCGCGCGAGTGGCCTACCCGAACCGCCCGGTGATGTAATCTTCGGTGCGCTTCTCGCGTGGTTGCGTGAAGAGCTGTTCCGTCCGTCCGTACTCGACCATCTGCCCGTACCCCTCATCGCCCGCGAGCATGAACGCGGTCCAGTCGGCGACGCGTGACGCCTGCTGCATGTTGTGGGTGACAATAGCGACCGTGAAGCGCCGCTTCAACTCGATGATTAATTCCTCGATCTTATAGGTCGAGATCGGGTCGAGTGCCGAGCAGGGTTCATCCATCAGGATGACTTCCGGTTCGACCGCAATCGTGCGCGCGATGCAGAGGCGCTGCTGCTGGCCGCCGGAGAGGGAAGCGCCCGACGCCTTCAGCTTATCCTTGACCTCGCTCCAGAGGGCCGCGCTGTGCAGACTACGCTCAACGATCTCGTCGAGTTCGGCTTTCCGCCGCCCACCGTTGAGCTTGATTCCGGCAATGACATTATCGTAAATCGACATCATCGGAAAGGGATTGGGCTTCTGAAAGATCATACCGATGACGCGCCGTACATTGACCGGATCGACACCCTTGGCGTAGATGTCCTGGTTGTCGATACGAATTTGCCCCTCGACGCGTGCTCCCGGCAGAACTTCGTGCATGCGGTTCAGACAGCGTAAGAACGTTGACTTCCCGCAGCCAGAAGGTCCGATCAGCGCGGTCACTTCGTTTGCGCGGAAGGCCATCGAGACATCTTTTATCGCGTGGTTCGTGCCATACCACGCATTCACCGCTTCGGCGACGAGCGAATACGCCTCGGACTCTACCTGCGTGTTATCGGTGTGCATGTCGCGATGGGCGATAGCATTCGTGGCAAGCGCTGCTGTTGGCCGTTCTTCTGATTTCGTCGCCTCGACTGGCGAGGGCTTTGTGCTACTCATGATCTCTCTCTTCCTCTCATCGCGCGATGGGATTTGCTCTTCTCTCGCACCACATGGTAGTTCTCGAATCGTATTGATGCTTACCGTTTCAACTGTGCCCGGCGGGTTAGCAGGCGCGTCAGCAGGCTGAGCGAGCCGATCACCAGGATGAGCACGAGCGAACTCCCCCACGCTTTTGTATGCGAATCGGCATAGGGCGATTTCGCGTAGTTATAGATTTGAACCGGCAACGAAGCCATCGGCTCATTCAATTTGAAGCTGAAGAACGAGTTCCCTAGCGCCGTTAGCAAAAGTGGCGCGGTTTCGCCGCCGGCGCGTGCCAGCGAGAGCACCACACCAGTGACGATGCCGCCGCGCGCTACCGGCAAGACGATATGGATGATAGTCTTCCAGGTCGGTGTGCCGAGAGCCAGCGACGCTTCCCGGAGATTGTTCGGTACCAGGCGTAGAATCTCCTCGACGGTGCGAGTGATGATCGGGATCATGATGATCGCCAGCGCGACGCCGCCCGCGACCGCATTGAAGCTGTGGAAGACACGACGTACAAGAATCGCCCAGACGAAAGCACCTACCGCGATGGACGGCAATCCGGTGAGTAAATCGGCGACGAAGCGGACGGTGTAGGCGTAACGCCCGCGGCCAAACTCCGCCAGATAGATCGCCGCCCCGACCCCGACGGGGATACCGAGCAAGGCTCCGACGCCGACCATCGTCAGGGAGCCGAGGATGGCGGGGGCGACCCCACCGCCAGCCTGACCAAGTGGTGCCGGGCGCTGGGTGAAAAAGTCCAGATTCAGCGCGGGCGCACCATTCTTGATGATGTACGCGAGAATGATAAACAGGATGCCAACGCCGAGCAGCGCACTCCCGACGATCAGGCCAGAGGAGAGCATATTCACGGTGCGCCGTGCCGTTGCCCGACCATTGGTCGCGCGCAGATTGAGTGGTGACCTGTTCGGGCGGTTATGGAGTGTTCCTGTCGCCATCCGCGCTATCCCTCCTGGCACATGGACGGTTGCATAAAGCAAGGGAGGCCGCGAAATCGCCATTCGCCAGCTCTGCCGTATCGATCAATTTCCCGTCGCGCGGGTGTCGCCGCCGAAACGACTGACGATCAATCGTGCGATCAGGTTGGCGATGCCCGAGACGACCAGGAGTGTCAGCGCGATCGACACGACCGAGCTGAAATAGATCGGGCTATCGGCCTCGGTAAACTGGTTGGCGATGGCACTCGCCATCGTGTACCCCGGCGTCAGGATCGACCACCCGATCTTGGGCGAACTGTTGCCGATCGTCAGGGTCACAGCCATCGTTTCACCGAGTGCGCGCCCGAGCCCGAGCATCGCCGAGCCGATGATACCAGCGCGCGCGTATGGCAACACCGCACCTTTAATCATCTCCCATTTCGTCGCACCGAGCGCCAGCATCCCCTCGCGCTGTGTATCCGGCACCGTGGCGATGATCTCTCGCGCCACAGACATAATTGTCGGGAGAATCATGATGGCGAGGATGACCGAGGCGACCAAAATATCCTTGCCGATCGCCGGTCCCTGCACGAGTTGGTTAAGGCCCGGTATCTGCTCAAGGCTATTCTTCAGGATCGGTCGCTCGATATTGTCGCGCATGAATGGCCCGAGGACGAAAAAGCCCCAGAGGCCGTAGATGATCGAGGGAATCGCGGCCAGCAATTCGACGATGAACGAGACTGGCCCGCGTAACCAAGCGGGCGCATACTCGACGATGAAGAGCGCGGCTCCGATCGCGAGTGGGGTGGCGAGCAATAACCCGATAAACGAGGTATAGACTGTCCCATAGAGATAGGGCAGGATACCGAAGATCTCCTCTTGTGGATTCCAGACGCGCCCGGTAATCAGCCCGAGGCCATAGCGCGTCAGGGCCATCCGTGCATCGTTGAAGAGAATCAGGAAGATCGCGACGAGCAGCGCGAGGAGTACCCCGGCCAGCGCGATTGTGGTCCAGCGAAAGAGCGGGTCGGCACTGACAGCCCCGCGCCGACTCGCCAGAATCTCGCGTGCCGTTTTGGCCGGTGCGCGTCGCGTCTCAGTCGCCTGATGCGCCGTCATGTCGCCCTCCGTATACGTAGGTGAGCAGGGGGCATCCATGCCCCCTGCTCAACCGTCGCTCTTGGCTTACTTGCCGGGGAAGGCTTTCTGTCCATTGACGGTGATCTGGTTGATGAACTGCTCTTCACGGACGACGAAACTGTTCGGTACCTTCGCGTAGTCGAGCCCTTCATTCTGGGATTGACCGTCGTGCAACCCCCACCACAACATACGTGTGAGGGCAATCGCCTTCGCCTGATCGGTCTGCTTCGGGCAGACCAGCACCCAGGTCATCCCGGAAATTGGATAGGAGGCCGCACCGTCGGCGTTGACGATCTTGAGGCGCAGATCGGGCGGGGCAGTCGGCGCGAACTGTTGCGCCGCTGCAGTCACACCAGCATTGGATGGGGTGACGTACTGGCCCGCCTTGTTCTTCAGGTCGGCCACCGGGAGCTTCTGCTGGTTAGCATACGCCAGTTCGACGTACCCGATCGAGTTCGGGTTGTTCTTCAACTCGCCCGCAACGCCGGCGTTACCGCTGGCACCGATACCGGTCGGCCAGTTGACCGTCGTGCCACTCTTCGGGCCGCTCGCCCAGCTGCTGCTGACCGCCGACAGATAGGAAGTGAAGATGTCGGTGGTGCCGCTGCCATCCGAACGGTGGACGACGATGATATCATTGTTGGGCAGATTCACCCCTGGATTTTGGTCCTTGATCTTCTGGTCATTCCACTTGGTGATCGTACCGGAGAAGATGCCGGCGATCAGATCGCCATCCATCTTGAGTTTGGTGTTCTCCAGCCCTGGAACGTTGTACGTGACAACCACGGCACCCAGCGCGATCGGGAAGTGCAGGATGGTATCGCCGCACTTCGCCTGCGCGTCCTTTAGCTCCTGATCCGTCATGAAGGCATCGGAAGCCGCGAAATCGACCGTTTGATCGGTGATCGCCTTCTTCCCTGCGCCCGAACCGTTGCCCTGATAGTTGATGTTGACATTGGTCAGCTTGCTATAATCGTCGAACCACTTGCTGAAGAGCACCTGGACGAACGTCGAACCCGCGCCATTCAGCGTGCTTGCCTCGCCTGGATACGGGCCGCTGATCTTGATCGACGTGTTCGGGGTCGTGCCGCCGGTCGCGACCGACGCCGTCGCCGAAGCACTCCCGGTGGCCCGCGTCGCGGTCGCCGGGGTGGTACCGGTCGTCTGCGTTGACGTCGTGGAACGCGTACCGGTCGTCGGTGCCGCCGAGGCGCTGGTCGATGGCGCGGCAGAGGATGTCGTCGGGACCGACGACGCACCAGGAGCGGTGGACGCGGTCGGGGCCGTCGAGGCAACGGGGGCGGTGGAAGCAGCCGGGGCGCTCGTCGCTGTGGACGCGTTGCTGCCGCAGGCGGTGAGAACGAAGGTCAAGGCCAGCACCACCGAGAAAAATGCTATCGGTCGCGCGAGCGGTCTGGACTTGCGGGTTGACACCATTGTCTCCTTCGCTGATGTAAAACGCACCGGTGTGGACAAGAGCCCCTCCTATCGATACTCCATGCGCCGCACCATTCCCGTCCCCACACGGGCATGTCGGCTCGGTTTGGCACGTCATTGTGCCGACCCCATCGATCGTAAGGTTAGTCAATGCGTGTAAAGCGTCCCTTAAAACAACGTTAACGGCACGTTAATTCTTGCCGCGCCGTCGAGGCAATATCCCCAGGAGGTACTACGCGCGGTATGCGTCGCCACAAGCCGAGCTTGGTCAATCAAAATGATTTGATGTATTTTCCCCGCGCGGATCGCGAGCAGCGGATTCGCGAGTGGCGAGGCCCCCGGCATGTCACGCCAAGGGTCTATGACGACGAAGGAGCGCGATGATGGCCGACCAAGGCAGCACACCGATCCGCATCCTGTTCCTCTGCACCGGCAATAGCGCGCGATCCCAGATGGCCGAGGCGCTGTTGCGCCACTATGGAAACGGACGTTTCGCGGCATACAGTGCCGTCACCAGGCCCGCCGAGCGCGTCCATTCGCTGGCTATCGCGGCGATGGAGCAGATCGGCATCCCGCTCGACGGGCAGTTTCCGAAAACACTCGACACGCTGATGCGCGATCGCGACTTGTCCTGGAGCTATGTCATCACCACGTGTGACGAAGCCGAGGAAGCCTGCCCGACCTTCCCGGGCGACACCAAGCGTATCCATTGGAATTTCCCCGATCCCGTCGCGGCACCCGGGATGGACGACGAACGCTTGCGCGCGTTTCGTGTCGTCCGCGATGAGATCAGGCGTCGCGTCCAGCTATTCGTGGGGCTGGGGGTGCACCAGCGCCTTAACAGCGCCCGCTGACACCCCGAGATAGCCGGTGACGATCGTCCGATCTGACGGGCGTTCGGGGGCCTCACTCTCGCGCAAAATAGCGTTGCACCGCGCCGACACCGCCCGTATGGAGCACCAGCGTCGCGATGACCTGCACGACGTGCTGCTCGCCGGACTCATCCTTCAATGCGTGCAGGAGGGGTCGGGCGCGCTCGTACCAGCGGAGTGCGGCGCGGGCATTGCCCTGGGCAGCCCAGGTATGTCCCAGGTTGACCAGGACAGCGGCCTCGAATGGGCGATCGGCCAACGCCTCCGCGATGGCCAGCGCGCCCGCGTGGTAGCACGCCGCCTCCGACCAGGCCCCCTCGTCTTGGCACAGGCCACCGAGGTTATTCAGGGCCATCGCCTCGCTTGGCCGGTCGCCCGATTCGACCGCGAGGCGGAGACCGCGCTCGATGTATCGCCGCGCCTCCGTGCGATCGCCGAGCGCGTGATACGCGCCGCCGATATTGTCGAGGATATACCCCTGGGATGCCCGATCGTCACTCGCCTCCACCAGCGCGAGGGCGCGCGTCAAGTATGGCAACGCCTCGGCGGGTGCCCCCCGCCGCAAGTGCACGATACCGAGATGGTTCAGGATCGTCGGGGTCGGCCGCTCCAGGAGCGCGAGCGCCGCTTCGCTGTGTGCTAAGGCCTCATCGAGCGCGCCGCGGCTCGCGTGCCCGATGGCGATGTTATTGAGCGTCGAGGCGTGACCGACCGGATCGCCGGCACGCTCCATGAGCGGGAGGGCCCGCTGGAAATGTTCGAGCGCGGCGCTCGATTCGCCGCGGTGCTGATAGCGTAGGCCGATGAAATTCAGCAACTGGGCCTCGCAGAGCGGCCAGGCAAGGCAGCGCGTCGAGGCGAGCGCCCGCTCGAACCACGCCAGCGGCTCGTCCCAGAGTCCGCGCCGTTGCATGAATTCGCGTACGGCGAAGATATGGTCGACCACGCGCGCATCTTCGCCTGCGGCGGCGGTCGCCCACGCCCAGGCGCGGCGCAGTTGTGGCAATTCCGACTCGATCAGGCGCCAGTTCCATGGATCGGCCTCGGCGAGTTGCCGGTGATGATCGCAATGGCGAACGGCGGCACGCGCTTGATCGGGCGGGCCGTCGTCGAGGCACCGTGCGGCGACGGCGGAAAGGACCTGATGGTACTGTCAACTTGAGCCGTCGAGAAATGGGAGGGCTGGCTGTGCGATACTCGGGGCATGAAAGAGATGAAGACGCCTCGCTACGCCGGGCAGCGCTTCCCGCCCGCGATCATCGCGCACACTGTCTGGTTGTACCTCCGATTTGCCCTGAGCTACCGCGATGTGGAGGAACTACTCGCCGAGCGCGGCGTGATCCTCACATACGAGACGGTGCGGCAGTGGTGTCGGAAGTTCGGCCAGCAATACGCCAACGCGCTGCGTCGCCGCCGCCCGCGTACTGGCGACACGTGGCACCTCGACGAGGTCTTTATTTCCATCAACGGCGTGCAGCATCACCTCTGGCGGGCCGTCGATCAGGACGGCACCATCCTCGACATCCTCGTGCAAAGCCGTCGAAATACGACCGCTGCCAGGAAATTCTTCCGTCGGCTGCGCAAGGATCGCGCCTATGTCCCGCGTGGCGTCAGCACCGACACGCTCGCGCGCGATGGTGCCGCCAAGCGGGTGGCCCTCCCCAGCGTGGCGCATCGGCGGCACAAGGGCTTGCATAACCGCGCGGAGAACTCCCACCAACCGACCCGGGAGCGCGAGCGGCGCATGCGACGTTTCAAGTCGCCGGGCCATGCCCAGCGCTTCCTCGCCGCCTAAACCGAAGCGCCGATGAGATCTACATGGGGAGCGTGCTGATGGGCCTCGGGCGAGGGAAGGATCACGGTTTCGGCCAACGCTTGCAGCGTGCGGCGGCAGCGGGACTACACCTCGGCGGTGCGGTCCGCCAGCCCGTCGAAGAAGTGCGCCATCCGCTCCTGGACCTTGGCCTTGGTGCCTAGACAGGTATTCGCCGTCACCTCCTCGCGCGCCCAGGCCCAGATCGCCTCGTCGGGGTTGAAGTCGGGACTGTAGGCGGGCAGGCGGAGCGCCCGCAGGGCGAGGTCCGGCGTCGCCAGGTAGTCCCGCACCGCCTCGCCGCCGTGGGCCGGGCCGTTGTCCCCGATCACGATGAGCGGCCCCGTCTGGTTGGCCCGCAACTGCCGGAGGAACGCCGCGCTGGTCGCGGACGAACTCGTGCCGGTCCGTTCCATGTACGCTGTCTCCCCGGTCTCCAAGCAGACCGCGGAGTAGTAGCTGGCCTGCTCCCCCCAGCGCGGGCAGGTGGAATCGACCAAGGCGGGGTGGCCTTTGAGGACCCACTTCCCGTGCAGGTCGCCGTCCGCGCGAAAATGGGCCTCGTCCACGAAGAAGATCTTCGCCCCGGCCGCCTGCGCTTCGACCAGCAGGGCGGCGTAGTCCTCCACGAAGGCGGCCCGCTTCGCGTCGTCCGCCTTGAGCAGGCGTTTCTTCGGGCGTTTGTAGGCGAAGCCCAGCCGATGCAAGTAGCGCGTGCAGGCGCTACGGCAGAGGCGGACCCCGCAGCGTGCCTCGATGAACTGGCGCACCACCTGCCAGTTCCAGTTCGCCAGGGCGATGCCGACCGCTGTCGGCGTCGCCTGGACCGCCACCTTCAGCCCGGTCTGGGCGTCCGGGTCGCGGGCGGGGGGGGGCCACCCGTCTGCTCGAAGGCCAGGGCAGCGGGGCCGTCGCGGTCGAACGCCGCGAGCCAACTCCCGATGGTGTGGGCCTCGCGCTCCAGCACGTCCGCCACTTTGTTGGCGGACCAGCCTTGCGCCAGCAGCCACAGGGCGTGCCAGCGCTCGCGCTCGCGCGACGTCGGTGCCCGATACATCCGCTCGCGGACTGGCCGCAGATCCAACTCCCAGCGCGTCAGTGCCGCCGCAAGGTCGATCATGCTCCCACTCCTGCCAGCACCCGACTACGGCGGTGAGCATACCTGACGAGCCATGTAGTTTCCATCGGTGCTTCGGTTTAGGGTCCCATCGCCGGCCACTGCCGCCCGCGCCGCCACCGCCTGACCGCCGCCGCCTACCGCGCGACCAGCGCCGAACGCTGCGCCACCTGGCGGGCGGTCACCGGCACCCCGGCGAGGGCCTGAGCGACCACTGCCCAGCGCCTCAACACGTTCTCGCGCCGACTGCGCGGTTCATCGCGTGCTCAAGTTGACAATGCCCGAAATGCTCCAGCGTCGGAATACCCGACATCGTGCCCACCGGTCCCTCCCATTCACTGCGCTCGTTCGCGCGGCACCGCAGCGGTGCCGCACCGCCACCGCTTGCGGCGGCGTGCCCCTTCTACTGCGCAACGGACAGCCTCGCACCGTATGGCAAAGCTTGCCGGGCGATCACCGCTCCCAATGCCGCTGCCGACTGGGGGCGGGCGAAGAAATACCCTTGCCCCAATTCACAGGAGAGCGCTTCCAGTTGTTGCACCTGATCCGCTGTTTCGATCCCTTCCGCCGTGACGACGAGGCCGAGGGTGTGGGCGAGGGTGATGATCGCGCGGACGATCGCGGTGTCCTCGGTGTCGCTGCCGAGCCCGACGACGAATGAACGATCGATTTTCAGCATGTCCACCGGCAGGCGCTTCAGGTAACCAAGCGAAGAATAGCCGGTGCCGAAATCATCGATGCTGAGCGAGACGCCGAGCGCTTTCAAGCGGTTGAGCGTCGCGTCTATGAGTGGGGCATCGGTCATCAGCACGCTCTCGGTGATCTCGATACAGAGGCAGCCGGGCGCGAGATCGATCGTATGCAACAGCCGCTCGATGTAGGCGACGAGGTCGGGGTCGAGAAACTCGCGCGCGGAGAGATTGACGCTCACGCTTCGCGGGGCGGTGGCGGGGGAGGCGTCTTGCCAGTCGCGTAGCTGTTGACAGGCGGTCTGCAAGGTCCAGCGCCCGAGCGCGATGATCAGCCCCGTCTCTTCGGCCACGGGGATAAAGTGGGAAGGGGCGATCAGGCCGCGCGTCGGGTGCTGCCAGCGAATCAGCGCTTCCACCCCATGCACACGCCCCGTCGCGAGATCGATGGTCGGCTGGTAATAGATCACGAACTCCTCGAGTTCCAGGGCACAGCGGAGTTCGGTCTCCAGGGTCAGACGCTCGGCGGCGGCGGCGCTCATGCTCCGATCGAAGATGGCATGGCGCGCTTTGCCATCCGCCTTCGCCCGATACAAGGCGATGTCGGCATCGCGCACGATGTCATCGGGTCGCGCGTAGCTCGCGCCGTTTCCCTCGGCGAGTTGGGCGATCCCGATACTGGTGCTGATGTAGATCTCGTGTACGCGCGTATCCTGCATGATCTGGAACGGCTGTTGCAGCGCTGCGGTGATCCGCACCGCGATCGCGAGCGCCTGGTCGGCGTGTTCCAGCCGCTCGAGCAGGATAGTGAACTCATCGCCGCCGAGTCGCGCGAGGACATCGTCGGGGCGCAGGCAATTGCGGAGCCGCTGCCCGACCGCGATCAGCAAGCGATCGCCGACCTCGTGCCCCAGGCTATCGTTCACGACTTTGAAACGATCGAGATCGAGGAAGAGGACCGCGCTATTTTCGCCCGCGCGCAGGCCCCGTGTGAGGGTCTCGCTGAGGCGACCCATGAACAGGGCGCGGTTCGGGAGGCCGGTGAGCGCGTCGTGATACGCCTGGTGGCTGAGTTGACGCTCGACCGCGCGGCGATCGGTGATGTTGATCGACACCCCGATGACCCCGGTGAGCGCGCCGTTCCGATCGGAGAACGGCGTGTACGACGACTCGAACGTCAGCGCTCCCAGGTCCACCGTGGAGCTGAACGCTGCCCCCGCGAGGGCGCGCCGCCCATCGGCGACAAGTTGCGGGATGGTCCGATAGACATCGAAGATCGAGCGGCCCACGAACGTGCCATACGCGGCTTCCAAGACCGCCAGACCCTGCCCCTCGGCGAGTGTGAAGGTGCCAGCGGGATCGAGCGCGAAGAGCACGATCGGGACGTTGGAGACGACCGTGCGGATGAGCGCCTCGCTCTCGCGCAGCGCGTCCTCGGCCCTGATCCTTTCGGTGACATCGCGGCAATTGATGACGAGGCCCTGCACATCGCGATCGTCGAGGAGGTTCGTCGCCAAGCCCTCGATGTGTCGCCAGGAGCCGTCGGCGTGACGGAGCTGCACCCGCAGTGTGGCGATGGTATCCGGCGCGGCGAGTGCATCCCCGAGAAAGCCGGTCATCGCGCGCCGGTCGCTCGGGTGCACCAATGCCGAGGCGGCGGTGCCGAGGCGCTGCGCGGAGTCATACCCCCAGATCCTGGTGATGGCGGGACTGGCGTAGGTGATCAGGCCGGAACGATCGACGATGAGAATGACATCCGACGCTTGTTGCACGAGGGCGCGGAAGCGTTGATCGGCCTGTTGTCGTTCGAGGAGCTTCCGCGTGGAGAGGTCGCGCGCGATCCCTTCCACGATGACCGGTCGATCGTCCTCGGCGATCAGACGCGCGTTGATCTCCACCGCCAGGTGGCTGCCATCCTTGCGGACGAGTTCGAGGGCGAAGGGTAACAAGTCTTTATCGCCGGTCAGGATCTTCACGAGGGACGCCCGCGCGGTCGTCACCGATCCTGGTGCCATAAAACGCGCGAGGGGCTGGCCGATCATCTCGTCGGGGGCGTAGCCGAGCAACTCCTCCGCCGCGCGATTGATCGCGATGAGCGTGCCGTCGTGCGTGTGGCTGTAGATGATGTCGCCGGCATTCGCGACGAAATTCCGGTAGCGCTCGTCGGCGGCGCGCAACGCCCGCTCGCTCTGCCGACGGGCGGTGATGTCGCGCGCCAGCAAGATGAATTGGTCGCGTCCCAGGCCCCGGTCGTCGATCCGATCCTCCGCCTGAAGCGGGGCGATGGCGACTTCGAGGTCGATCAAGTGGCCCTTCTTATGCCGTAGCGGCACCTCGAAACGACTGCCGTGCTCCGCAGTCGAGGAAAGGCCGGAGAGGCGTTCCTGCAAGCCCTGGCGCTCCTGTTCGACGAAGAGCAGCAGGAGCGATGGAAGGGTATACAACTCCCCTTGACTGTAGCCGCAGATCTGGGCGAAGGCGCTGTTGGCATAGCGAATCGCGGCGGCACGCTCCGTGACGATCAGGACGCCTTCGCCGGTCGCACTTTGCGCGCGGAGCAAGGTTTCGTAGAGGTCGATCTGCCGTCGCAGGCGCAACTCCGCCCACACGCGCTCTGAAGGTTCGCGCAGGGTAACGACCAGATGTTCCACGTCGGGATCGCGCAGGAGATCCGTCAGCGCGATCTCAAGGGTCTGCCATTCGCCGTTTTGCCGTGCGAAACGCAACGCAGGGGCGCTCGGTGTGGGGTCATGCTCCGGGGTAGCTTGGAGCAACGATCCGAATTCGTGATGATCATCGGGATGCAGCCATGTGGCGAGAGCTTGACCATCGAGGAAGAGGCTCGATCGATCGAGCAGGAACCGGGCCGCTCCATTGGCGTAGCGGATCGTCCCTGTGGCATCGAGGAGAAGTGTCGCCGTCGGACTCCTCTCGATGAGGGTCGTGAAACGCCTACCGCTGCGCCAACGCTGGCGTTCTTCCTGGAGCGACCGTTCTTTGTGGCGGTGGAAGATCAACACAAGACGGCCCGCTGCCAATCCGACGAGCGCAACAACAGTGCACGCGACGATGAAGGCGACCGACCAGCGCGATGCGTCGCGGAAATAGAGCACGAGCAGGGTGCCGCCGCAGAGGACGCCCAGGGCATACTTCAAGGCATGGTGAAAAATCTGCGAGGCGATGGGCAGCGCCGCAGGATGGTGCTTACGGATATGGTACACTGGTAGATCTCTCTATCGTTGCTTCGTCCGGGCTCACGGCGATACCCAGATCCAACGCCTTTCGCCCGTATCCCGCTTACGCTCTCCCCAGCACAACTATAGCGCTGATACCCGCGGGGGCGAACGGGTAAAAAGTCCTGCATGGTCTGGTACAGGACGACTGCTGAACTGAAAATACCGTGGGGCGAGGCGACCAGGAACTCCTGGTCGCCCCTGTGCTGGCGCCCGTGCTCATCCATGCCGCCTCACGCGCCTCTCCGGATGCGCTATGCTGCGGAAAGCCCAGCGAGACTCGGGCTGCGGCATATCCGGCACGGTGCTCAGCGAGAGGGGGCGCGCAGGTTCAGGACCATCGCGACGGCGATCAGACGCCATGCTCAGGCCGCGCTGAGCACGATCCACTGTCGCCTCCTCGCGTGGCCCAGGCCCCCGACCCGAGCGTGCATCGGTGGTGCAATCGGCGATCTCACGCGGACGAAGGCCGCGCTCGTCGCCGAGAACGCCTTCCTGCGCCAGCAGCTCGTGGTCCTGAGCCGCCGGGTCAAGCGGCCCATGCCCACCCCCGCCGACCGCCTCCGCCTCGTCCTCCTGGCGCGCCTCGTCCGTGGGTGGCGCGCCGCGTTGCTCATCGTGCAGCCGGACACGCTGCTGCGCTGGCATCGGCAGGGCTTCCGTCTGGTCTGGCGCGTCAGGTCAGCCGGCGCGTCGCAACGCCCGCAGGTGTCGGCGGAGACCGTCGCGACGATCCAGCGCTTGACGGCGGAGCATCGGCGGTGGGGTGCCGAGCGGATCCGCGGGGAACTGCGGAAGCGGGGCATCCACGTGGGCAAGCGCACGGTCCAGCGCCACATGCGGGCCGGGCGCCCGCTGCGGCCCGGCGGGGGTGAGCAGACCTGGGCAACCTTCCTGCGGAACCACGCCCACGGGACCTGGGCCGGCGACTTCCTCCCGGTCGTCGACCGCGGGTTCCGGACGCTCTTCGCGTTCTTTGTCGTCGAACGCGGCTCGCGCCGGGTCGTCCACCTGGGCGTCACGCGCCACCCGACGGATGCCTGGGTGGCGCAGCAGCTGCGCGAGGCCACGCCGTTCGACCAGCGCCCGCGGTACCTGATCCGGGATAACGACGGCCAGTACGGGCCGACCTTCGCCGGGGTCGCGGCCGGCAGCCAAATCGCGGTGCTGCGCACCCCCGTCCGGGCACCGCGGGCGAACGCGACCTGCGAGCGCTTCCTCGGCAGCGTGCGGCGCGCGTGCCTCGACCACGTCCTCGTCCTGGGCGAGGGACACCGGCGGCGCGTGCTGCGGGAGTACGCGGGCTACTGCAACCGCAACCGGCCACACCAGGGGATCGGGCAGGCCGTCCCCAGTGTCCCGAAGCCGGCGTCACCCGCCCGTCCAGCCGCACCCAGCGTGGCCCTCCCGGTGCTGGGCGGGCTGCATCACGACTACCGCCGGGCGGCATGACCGCCCTTTGCCGCAATGAAATGCACCGGACGGCGACGGGAGCTAACACACCAGAGCGGGCGCTGGCAGATCGTCGCCGACCGTAGCGACTTCGGGCTGCTCCGCCAGATCCCCTGATCGTATAGTCGGCGCTCTGCCAAGCCTCTTCAATGCCACCCCCGATTAATACTACAGCGAGAGTTCATGGTACCCGTGGCGTCGCGCGAGGCGGCGCTTGCGATGGGCGTGGTAGGCCACCAGGTTGCGGTGCTGCCAGTAGCGCAGCACTTCCAGCGCCCAGAGCGGAT
>JAABUR0100001582.1_pt1 | contig 39969 bp, 32 predicted proteins | sample 5560091 | NCBI WGS metagenome assembly JAABUR01 (sample SAMN10711879, study PRJNA513375) | rock metagenome | isolation source: Antarctica rocks | place: Antarctica: Victoria Land, University Valley sud | reverse complement strand
TATTTCTCACATAGGCTATCAGGAGAATCAATTTTGCTCATAGTTCCGTAATTATAGCTTCAGAAGAATATGTAACGCACGCCTCACAGTTTTGCTTATCCTCACACAACAATAAGAAGCCTAACGCCGGAATTCAGCGGCGCGAGCATAAACCATTCAAGTAAACCGAAGCAAAGATTGATGAGAGGCTGGCAGTCGAGCGTCCGGCTGCAATGACTTGATAGACCGCTTGTTGAATGAAATGAGCTGCGTGCATTCTCTCATACTTGCAATGTTCATCAACGTGACTGTCTTGTGATGCGAAGCGGTCTATCGCATATTATACCGCGAAAAGATAGATATTATGTCCTCAAGGGTGCTTATCAAATTGGATGCGGTTGTAATCTATCGTCCCCTAAAACTACCGTTGCGGTTGCCTCAACTCTTCAAGCGTCCGTTTGTGCGCTTCGAGCCGCTCTCCGGCTTCGCGCAAGCGTCCTTCGGCGGTGAGTCGCTGCCAGTCTGTGAATTCCTGATAAGCACGCTCGATCAATTGACGCTGAGTTTGCGTGGGCGCGATTGATTGAGCGCCGGGCGCGTCGGCCTGTCGTTGCGGCGCGGCTTGAGTTGTGTTCTGTGAAGCGGGTTGCGTTGCCGTGCCTGTGTTTGCGTCGCCGAAAAGATTTGTCAGCGCTTCGTCAAAGCTTTTGCCGTAGGCGAGGCGATCTTCGGTGGCGAGGACGACGAGGCGCAGTTCGGGCATCGGGCTGCGTTCGGCTTGCAGGTAAATCGGTTCGACATAGAGCAGCGCGCGCCCGATGGGAATGACGAGCATGTTGCCGCGCCGGACGTGCGAGCCTTGTTGATTCCAAAGTGTGAGCTGCGATGAGAGTTGCGCGTTCTGATCTATGCGCGCTTCGATCTGGAGCGGGCCGGGAATAGTGCTCGATTTCGGGAAGTTGTAAACGAGCAGCGAGCCGTAAGCCGCGCCGTCGCTGCGTCCGGCCATCCAGCCGATCATATTATTGCGGTTCGATGGTGTGAAGGGCAATATCTCGACGAACTCGTTGGCGATTGTTTGTTCGCCGGGCAATTGCATCAGCACAAAGTAAGGATCAAGCGGCGCTGCTTCCTGTCGCTTGTCCGCGCTTAAATTGATTTGCCGCGCGACGCTCCACACGTCTTCGCGTTGGAAAAAGACTTTCGCGTTCTGCGTGTGATACAGGCTGAAGACTTCGCCCTGCGTGCGGATCAGTGTTTCGGGATAGCGAACGTGTGCGCGCAAGTCTGCGGGCATTTCGCGCGCATCGCGAAAGAGGGCGGGAAACGTCGCGCGGTAAGCGTTAATGAGCGGGTCTTGCGCGTCGAAGACGTAGAAATTGACCGCGCCCGTGTAAGCGTCAATCGTGACTTTGACGCTGTTGCGGAAATAGTTTGTTTCAGCGCCGGATTGATCGTAAACGTAATGGCGTGAGTACGGATAATTCGCCGTCGAAGTAAATGCGTCAATCATCCACGTCAGGCGTCCATCGTCGCCGACGATAATGTACGGGTCGCTGTCGTAAACGAGAAAAGGCGCGAGAGTTTGCACGCGCTCCGCTATGTTACGGCGCATCAGCACGCGGCTGTCGTTGGTGATTTGATCGGAGAAGGGAAGTTTGGAGAGATCGTCTAGTGACCAAGCTAACAGAAAGCGGCGAAATGCGCCTCCGAGTTGAACGCCGCCCGTGCCTTCGTAAGAAGAATAATTATTGGCTTCGCCCTGCGGGTAATTAAATTCTTTCTCGCGCGTTTTGACGTAAACATCCGTGTTCGTTTTCTGCCCGAAATAAATCTCCGGGCGCGTCACTTTGATCTCCTGCGCGCTGGATTCGATGGGCATGTTGGAAAGCACAAACTGCGGCATTCCTTCGGGCGTGAAACCGTTGACGGGATTCATCGTGACGCCGTAGCCGTGCGTATAAATGAGTTTTTCGTTGACCCAATTACGCGAAGACGGCGGCAGCTTTTCGCTGTCAAGTTCGCGCGCCGCGAGCATCATCTGGCGCATTTGCCCGCCTACGCGATAACGGTCAACGTCCACGTCCGGGAAATCGTAGTAAGTGCGAATCTCCTGAATCTGTTTGAGCGTATCCTGTAAGGCTTTCCAATCCCAGAGCCGTATGTTGTCAAGCGTTGATTGGTTATTGGCGAGATCAAACGCCGCCGTCGAATTTTCCGCCGCATAATCGCGCGTCTCAACGTTGTCAATCTTAAAAGCGCGGCGCGTCCAATTTATATTGTGCTCAATGTAAGGCGTCTCGCGTCCCAATTCATTCGGCTTAACGATAAAACTTGTTACATAAGACGGAACGAGAATGAGCGCGACGACTGCCGTGATAATGGGCAAGGCGAGCGCGGCAATGAGCAAACGCACGCTCCGTTTCGTCAACGCATTGAGCAGCGCGATGGCGGCGGCAATGATTAAAGCGACGGTGACGATTATCAAGCCGGGCAATAAATAATTTGCTTCCGTATAAGTAACGCCGGAGAACGTTTGGTGATCCTGCCAGAGATACGGAAAGCGCGAGAGATACGCGCGCCACGCGAGCAGTATGAACAGCGGCGCAAGCGCAAAGGACAACACGGCAACAGGCAAGCCGTATGATCTTCTCGAAGTTCTTAAAGAAGGCGGCGCGTCCGCGTTGAGTGCCCGTAAGCTTTCGTTTTGCGTGAGCGCGAGCAAGGCATAAAAGGCCGCCGCGCAGAGTGTGATGAACGCAAGCATCGTGAGCCATGATGCGAGGTGCTGGTAGACGGGCAAAGAGAAAAGATAAAACCCAACGGCTTTACCGAACACTGGATCGCGCTCGTTCGTCGCCGCCCCGTGTAAATAAAGCGCCCACTTTTGCCACTCGCCGCTCATTGCGAGTCCATAAACGAGGCTGAAAATAATTGACACCGCCCAGCCGAGTGGACGCAGCACGCGCGCCGGTTGAAAATTGACGGGCTGGTTATTCAACACCACGACGCGGCGTTCGAGCGCAGTGTTGGCGAAAGCTTTTTCGAGTAGCCAAAAACCGGCGCGCAGGATAATCAAAGTCGCCAGCGCGAAAACGAAAAAGAGCGTCAGCTGCAAACGCCAAGTATAAGCGTAAACCGAAGCGTACCCCAGCGAATCGAACCATAGCCATTCGACGTAAACGGCAATGAAGCGCGACAAAGCAAAGAGCAGCGCAATCAGGGCGAGAATTACCCATCTTCGCCAATGCTTGCGCGTCGGCGGCGCAACGTCAATGACTTCACCATCGAAATCTACCGGCATAGGTCTTGTCATGCTTCACAGCATACTGCTAACCCACGCCGCACTCAACACAAGCTGGTGAATTGAAAGTCGGGGAATTCCTTGCCCGCAAACTCTTCCGTAAAATGGTCGCGCGCTTCATTCATAACTAAGCGCATCAACCGCGTCTTGCCGTGCCGCGCGCCATGCCGGATACAGCGCGCCGAGCGTGCCGCCCGCAAGCCCGACAAAAAGCGCGACGGCAATCCATTTGGGTTCGAGTTCGACGCGCATTGAGGTTGAACGCATCAATGCAAAACGCGCCAGCAGCGTCAGGATAAGTCCCGCCACAACGCCCAGCACGCTGACGAGAATCGCTTCCTGTTCGATCACCCACGCGATGGACGCTTTCGACATGCCGAGCGATTTGAGTATGCCGATCTGTCTCGTGCGCTCCGTCACAGTCGTGTACATCGCAAGCAGTATCACTAAAGTGCTGATAGCCGACGCGACGCCGACGACGACGTTGATAAAGACATTGAGCGCGGGCACACTCGTAGCGTAGAGTTCCTGTAAATCGCGCGTGAAAATAATTTGATCGTCCGGGAAACGCTCTTTGATGCGCGCTGCAATCTGCTCTTGCTCGGCAGGATTGCGGCAGGCGACGAGCACCGCCGTGCAATGACCCTCGCCTCCTAATTGTTCCTGCATCGTTCGCATCGGTATCTTAACGCGCGCCCCGCTCGGTGGTTCATAAATGCCGACGATGCGAAACGGTCGTTCGTATAAAGTGACATTTGAGCCGACGTGTGCATTGTTATGCTCTTTCTGCCAGATATCATCAACGATGGCGACATCACCGCCGTCCGGCAGTGCCGTTCCTTCTATCAAATTCATGTTGCTGATTTGAGAGTATTCGTCAAAATTGATGCCATCGATCAAGCGGTTGCCGAATCCGCTCTCGCTTTTGTCAAAACTTTGACCGAGCGGCACGGCGGTGCGCACGCCTTCGATTCCTTTAATCTCTTCCACACGCGAGAGCGGCAGCGCGAACGGTTGCGAGCCGATCAATCCGATTGAACCCGCGGCGCTGATTCTGATTTCCGCGCTGATGTTGGAATCGCGCCGCCCGCGTTCACGCAGCAATCCATGCGCGAGTCCAACCGTAAAGACGATCAGCAGCACGCCGAGCGCGATGCCGAAAATACTGACGAGCGTGCGCGCAGGCCTGTGCGCGATATTTGAAAGCACTAAGCTGTCCATAAGTTTTTGCAGTCGAGGACTTTTATCCGTCAAGCGGCGCAAGGCGTTCGGCACGCCGCGCCATATTAGTATAACAAGGCCGATTCCCGTCCAGAAAACCGTTCCGGCCTTACGCACAAACGCGAGCGTTACTCCGGCAGCAGCCGCGTAACCGAGCGTTCGCAAAATGATTTCCGTGCCGCCTTCGTAAACGCCGATGGTTGCGGGCACAAAGCCGAACACAAAATTGATAACTTTCGTCAGCGATTCAATCACCAATGAGGCTTCGATTTCAGGACGAAAGCCGAGCATTCTGAGCGTGATAAAAACTTCTGTGACGCTCATCGCGTGCGACAAAAAGTCGAAGCCGAGCATCGCCAAGAAAGCGCCGCGCCGATGCTTGTAAAAATCGTAAACGTCTCGCTCAACGCGATTCACTTGCTCGCCACGCTGTGCGACAATCTTGCGCCCGATGCTTAATTTCGCCAAGCGTTCGATCATCCATGTGAGCGGCATCACGCGCCGCCCCGCAGCGATGAAGATGGCTGCAACCATCAGACCGGCAGACGATGCAATCAGCACAAGCGCGTAGCTCACAATGGCAGGCAAGCGATACGAGGCGAGCATGACGCACGCGCCGCTCAAGATAAAAATCGCCACCGAAAAATTGTAAAGCAGATTATCTATGACGAGCGCAGGGACGCCGTAAACAAGCGGCACACGTTTGCGCAACAGCGCGACTTTCGTCGCTTCGCCGAGCAGCGGCCCTGTGAAGGTCAGAAAGCTGATCGCTTCGCCGCCGAGACGCGCCGAAAGCGCTTGAAAGAAATTGAAGCGGCGATGTTCGGGAGCAACTGCGCGGCTCATCGCCAGCGCGCGCAAGGCATGACGCGAGCCGCTGATCGCAAGCAAAATGAAGAAGCCGAACCCGATGCGTTTGAGCGCGTCGAAAATCGGTTGCACGCCGACGCGCCTGATAACGTAAACAAGTAGCGCGAAGCCGAGAAGGAACGCCGCGCCCTGCAACCAGAACATTAACCGGCGCGCGCTCGTTGAATCTTCGGACGGAACACCTGTGGTGGACGAATCAAGTTGTGCCGCGTCGTTTGACGCTTCACGCACGTTCGTTGTTTCATCGCCCACTATCATCGCGGCGCGTCTCCAACTCTTTCAGTTGTTGATGGAAATTTCTTGCGGTCTGCGTCCGGTGGCAAAAGTTCTTCGATGAGCCGTCCCGGAAAACGCCTGAATCCCTGCTGCCACAATGCTGAGATGGGTGTGTGCCCGTCGTCTTTGAGCGTGCCCGTCAGCGCCAGCACCGTCGGCACAAAGCTCAAACTATCATACGGTTCTTCAATGCTTCGCCCGCGCGGAATACCTGTGCGCGCGCCGCCCGCCAACATCAGCGTCGAATGTGTCGAGATGCGAAAAAAAGAGCCGTGATTGCCGCCCGGATTAAAGCCGCGCACATCGAAGTTCCAGTGATTGTTGGCGAGCACCAAAAGGTCTGTGGCGACGAGTCCGCGCTGGCGCAGTAGAAATTCGCGCAACGATTTTTCGTCTGCCGAAAGTCCGGGCGCGTTCGCGTCGAGAGTGTCGGGTTTGTGCGTGACGAAATGTTCGCACAAACCGATCAGGCCGTTGGAATATTTCGTTTGGTGTATGGCGCGCAACCATTCTGTATCAGTATGCCATGCGCTTAACCAAACATCACGCGAACTGCCTGCGGGCACATGTAGCTCGTCGTCCTCCCACATCTTGAGCGGCAGACCGGCGCGCCACTCGACGCGATCAAATCTCACTGCGCCGTTTGCGTCTTGCCGTAGATTCATAACGGGCACGTAGCGCAGTCTCAATTGCCCCTGTGCGTCTTCGCGGGCGAGTATCAATGCTTGATTGTCTGCGCCGTCGTAGAGCCAAATCGCATTGGTGGCGGCGCGATGATCTTCTTCGCTTAAATTCGTTAATTGATCTGGAGCAATACGCGCGGCGACGAAATCCACAGGGTGATTTGAAACTCCGGGTTGCACGTTGTTTCGCACAGACGCATCGTGCAACAAAGAGAAATAATCGACTCGCGCGAAGCTTCGTTGCATATCAAGATGATTGGCATCATCGAGCACGAAACCGTCCGGCGCGATGCCGACGACGTAGTTCTGCAACTGGTTGATGGAATTGTGATCGCCCATCGCGTTCTTTTGAATTACATCCTCAACTTTGAGTTGAAAGGGATCAAAGTTCGCGCGCCGCAAAGCAAGCAGCTTATCGAGCGTGCTGACGTAATGCGTGTAGTCTCGCTCGTCAGCCTGCATTCTTAAAAGCTGCGCGGAAAGACGCCGTGATTCTTTGTCGCGTCCGGCATCCTCATCTGCCTTCGTCCATTTTTTCGGTTGCGCTTCGACAATCGTGCGTTGTTTTTCGACGGCACGCTGCAACGCTTTCAACTCTTCCTTGAGTCCGACTGAATTTTGTTCCCAAGCGGCGCGTCGTCGCTCAAGCGTTTGGAAGAAAGCATCCGTCAGGGCGCGACGAAGAATTGCTGAAACTTCTTGGCGTTGTAACTGCTGTAAAAGTATGTGTAGCAGATTAAGGTCGCTGTCGCGCAGGTGAATCGCCGCGCGTTCGTTGCCGTCGAAATCCACGAGCGCCGTCGGGTAATCAGTGCTTTGATTTTTCAAATAATAAGAATCCGGCGTCGTCGTCGTAATCAGCGGAACAAGGGGATTGATACCCTTAATCGCGTAGTCGTTGAGCAAGCGGCGTTTGGTAATGACATGATGGCCGCCACCCGCGCGACTGCCGAGAAGTTTGACCAAGTTATAGCCCTGGCTGTAGACGCGCTCGTCTGTGTTGAAGCCGTGATCGGAAACGAGTATGAGCGCGGTTTCCGCTGCCATCGGAGATTTCTGGAGTGTCGTCCAGACGCGCCCGATGGTTGCATCTACGTTCTGCAACGCGAGCAACTGCGATGCGCGGTCGCGATTATGATGTGCCATATGATCGAACACGGTCATGTAGTAATCCAGATAGCGAATGCGCGAATCGTTTAGTTTCTCGATCATCTCGCGCTCCAACTGCCCTAACACAATGTCGTTCCGCTCGAAACCGATTGTCCATTCGTCAACAAACTCGCGCGGGTTCATCAAAAAACTGTTTTTCAAACCGCGCTCAAGCGTCGTCCAACGCACGCCGCGCTGGTAAAGCTGAAAGCTGTGATAACGCTCGTTGTAAGGAAAAGCGTCTATCAAGAGCGGTATGCCCGCTTCGTCCAAAACTTCGACGCCCGGCGTATCTACTCGCCGCGACAAAGAACTATTGAGATAAAAGAAAATGGTGTTAAGGTAATCGTAGGAATGAAGCGTATAGCGATCAAACTCGACGTTGCCTTTGATCTGCAAGTGCTGGCCTGTGTCTAGAAGCGACCATGAAGGGGCGGAAAGACTCATGCCGCGAACGTAGAAGTTTGCGACGCGTGTGCCGCGCTCGTAAAAAACGTATGTGATCCACGGCAGCAAACTTTTGCCTGTCCGCGCATCTCGCTCGCGTGCGAAACGATCAATTGTGTCGTTGGGCAGGCCGTCAACTTTGATGACGACGACGCGCCGCGCCTGTGCGCAAACGCCGGTGTTGAGCAGTAAAAGCAGAAAGATTGACGCGGCAAAGATGAGCGCGTGCTGTCGCTTTAATCGAAGGTTTGGCGGACGCAATAAATTTAAGGTCACTGTCCAACCACGGTCTGAATGATTTTAGCGTCGTCGGGCGCAATGCGTTGTTCTTCGCGCAGCGCCATGCGTAGATATTCCGCGCTCAACGTGCGCCACACGGCTTCGATGCTGCCGTCTTGATACAAACGCAAAAGCTCTTTCTTCGCCGTTTCGTTATTGATGCGGTACAACCCGTTGATGCAGAGATGGCGCGTTTCAGCATCTTTTGTTTGAGCGAAAATACGCGCCGTCGCCTGTGCCGTTTTTTTGTCGGCGGTGGCGCCATGTTCGGCAATGAAACGCAAACTGCGCCGCACGTCTTCGATATTCCAGACTACTTCAATCTGCGGGCTGCTGCGCGACACCTCACGCAAAAAACGTTCATGAAATGCGATACGACGGCGCATGTCAAGGCGTGCATCGAGCGCCGCATCTGTTTTCTCTCTGTGGGTGTAAAGATCAAAGCTTAAAACGTTGGCGACGCGAAAGAGAATTTGTTCGGCGCGCCCGTGCATGAGCGGCACGGCCTCGGCGCGGCGATCACGGTCAAGTCGCGCGGGCAATCCGTTTGGCCGCCGCGCATAATCAACGAGCGCGGCGTATTGTGAGCGGGCAATCTGTGCTTCTGCTTCGTAATCATTGTCGAGCGGATTGATCGAGGCGCTTTCCAAGCGGCGGTCAATCTCATCGCGGAATTGCGGATCAAGCGTCGCATCGAGCGCGAGCAGCAACTTGAGTTGCGAGAGGGCGCGCAGGCGCGACGGCTGGTTAACATCCATGCCGCGCCGCCCCGTCACGAAGTTATAAACCGTCCGCCCGAAGAAATACGGAATGTCGCCGAAACGCGAAAGCGACAGAATATTACGCGTTATGTCTTCAATCGCACGGCGCGACATTTCACGCTTTTTCGGATTCATCCGGTCACGAAAATCGACGAGCAGAATCGGAATCTTCGGGTGATCCAACCCGTAAAGCGCGAGCGGAATCATCTCGACGCGCCGCGCGCCCGGAGTATCTTTCGCGACGCGTGTGTTGTCCGCGTCCAGATACACAGTTTCCGTGTAGCCTTTCCATGAAAGTAATCTTTGATCGCGCCAAGGACTTGCGATGTTGAGAAAACGAGCGTCGAACGGGCGATGAGAATTCTGTTCAAGGTCTGAGCGCGCGATCCAGAGCACGGCGTGTGTGGCGCTGCCGTCTGGCAATTCAAGCGGCTCAAAGAAAAGCGCTTCAGCTTCGGCGCGCTGGCGCAGTAGTTCCCAATTGTGGCCGCGCACGTCGCTGGTCTGCGTAATGTTTTTGCCGTAAACGCGCGGCAGTTGAATCTCATCGACGAGACCGCCCAGAGGCTTTTCCGAAAGCATCAATCTGGCTTGAACGTCGTGCAGTTCCTGCGCGGATAAAACAGGCGTTGCAGTAGTCGTCGCTTCATAAAGCGCAAGCACGGCGAGGGCGCGCGCAATGTGCGCTTTGCGATAATCGCCGACGTTGTGCTGGTATGAGCGCGTTGATGCTTTGACGGGAACACTGATGGGGTCTACCAAAACGGCTTGCAGCGCCGTCCAGAAAACATTTTCCCAGACTCTGCGATCCGGCGCGGCCAGATCAATCAAAGGCGGTGGCGCGCCGCCATTTGAAACACGTTTTTTGTTTGCGACGTGCGTGTAAAGAAACGGAATCGCAGCACCAACTTTCTGTTTAGCGGAAGGCTTCGTATAAGTCAACATCCACAAATACCGCAACCGGTCGTTTTCCGCGTCAGCGTCATTCAGCGTATCGCGCAGCAAACTGACAAGCGGTATTTCCGTCGAAGCCGCCTGATTATCTGTGCGCGGCGTAGCGGGAAGTCTGCCGAAGATCGTCAACAATTCAGCGCCGTTGCCGATGGGCAATCGCTCCAGACGAAACGCGGCGGAAGCGTTTGCGGGAGGCATGGAAACGTCCGTCTCGCTCTGTGGCGAAAGCGTTTGACTTAAACAGATATTGGAAGTGAACGGCGTGATTGCGAGGAAGAGAGTTAAGTAAATAAAGATTGTTCGCCGTGCGCTCGGTTCGGGGGGAACGCTTTTCATACTTTACCCTTTAGATTGGTCGTTTGAAATACTTCTGATGGAGCAAATTTCCGGCATCTCTGCGATCAATAACTTGCTTCTACAAGATGCGTTTCTGCACTCTGCAAAACACGGACGATTCTGTTTGGCAACCCGCGTGCCTTTACGCGTACTTCCTTAGCATTGCAGAACTAAGACGAACCTGCCGTCCTTTATGTGACATTTTTCAAGTGTCACGCAAACTTTCGCGTCGAACCTTTCTGATGATGCTGCTTCCCCCAATCGTTGCCGCGCGTCTATTTTCTTTAGCGCCGGGCAGGAAATTATATTTCGCCGTACCGACGGCAAAAGCGGCAAGATTATATTTACCGTGAGCCGCGTGTCAAAAGCCTGTGCGTCCCACAGAGCGCGAATTGCGAATGGGTGAATTCCATGAAGGTGTCGAAGCGCGCTCGTGGCAGGAGAATTAACGTGTAGCGTTGGCAGGCGAGGCCGCAACGCGCGCATTGGATGTGTTGGAAGAGTTTGCCGCGCCGGTTTTGTTTTCAGCGGGCTGTTCGGGCAGCTTCATGCCGCTGAGTTGCAGAAGTGCGAAGGCATAGCGAATCGGCACTGCGAAATTCGAGGCGGAATTCTCCACGAAGACCGCGAAGTTAACGCCGATCACGCGCCCGGATTGACCGAACAGCGGCGCGCCCGATCCGCCTTCCGCAGTAGTCGCGTCATAAGCGATGCGGCGCGCGTTGAGGTCTGTGATGTGCCCGCGTGTGGTTAAAGGCTGAATGTATTGTTTATCAGACAGGCAACCGAGCAGCGTTTGCAGAGACGAGCCGCAACGCGTCTGGATGCCGCGCGCCTCCGCGTCGTTATCAATGCGCGCCAGCAAGCGATCCGGCCCGGAAGGATAGCCGATCAGCACAACTTCTTTGCCAATCGCTACCGCGTCCGAACCCACGTCAAGCGGAAGAATCGGAATATCCGTCGGAATTTCTTTAAGGTCAAACGCGCACACAGCTAGATCGTCGCGCTGCGCGGCCTGTTTGAAACGCAGTGGAATGGGCTGCGCGTGTTCCGGGAAATAGGCCGCAAGCTTTTTCAGTCGCGGACGAGCCTTAACATTACTGCTTAAGCTCTGCACGCGCTGGTCGCCCGCGAGCCATGGCTGCGCGACGTGCCGATTGGTTAACACATAACCGTCGCCGACGTGAAAACCTGTGCCGACGAATTCAAATTCAGCGACGCTCCCGCCGCCTTCCGTCGTCAATTGTGGCGCGACGGTGCTGCTTCCGGCAGACGAATCTGCGAGGTCGTCGCTTTGTTGCGGTTCTGGATAACGCAGAGGCCGGTTGGTCGCCGGATCAACAAAGATGAATGAACCGGCAATCAAACACACGCCGTTGCCGTAGCTTGTGCGCAATCTAGGCGCAAACGATATGCTGGTGATAATACTTTGGTTGGAGCGGTCAATGTCGCCGAGTTGCTCGTTGGTGCGCTTGACCTGATCCTGCATTGCCCCTAATTGTGTTTTTTGATCGTTGATTAAACGGCGGCTGAACTGTAGCTCTTTGTACATCGCGAAGCCTATGTAAAGCAGACCGCCGACAAGCGCCACGACCAGCGCGAGTGAAACGAGTTTTGTCGTTATGCTGATTTCGCGGACGAGTTCGCGCGTGAATTCGCGTAAGAAAACTTTCGCGTCATCGCGCCGCGCCGTCGCCGCGGATACAATCGCCGCGTTTTCGATGAACGGCGCAACCTGTGCGTCGTATCGTGAAGCGCCTGCGACGGCCGGGAGTGCGCGCACAGGGAAAAACTGTAAAGCGTAGTCGGACGAGCCGAGCCGCACTTCGTCGCCGTCAGTAATTTCTGCGTTGGAAACGAGCGGCGCGCCGTTGTGCGTAATGTCGAGCGAGCGCGCGAAATTCGTGACGTGGTAAGAGCCGTTGGTGCGCGTCAATTCGAGCAGCGCGCCCGAAATCGAAGAGGCGTCCGGCAATGCGTTCGCACTCAAACGCAGATCGCAATCCGCGCCTGTGCCGACGCGTATTCGATCCTGCGTCAACACTTCCGTGCGTGTGTCAAGACCTTCGACGATGTGAATTGCCAGACCGCTTGCCATAAATGGAATTGCGGCACGTGCGCGCAAGCCTTTTCAGAGATAGCATCGCCGCTTTTGCGACGAATAATGATATTACAGAATCCTGCGGCGCGCGCAACGTATAGCGCGATGTTTAACTGCCGGACGAACGTGTTCGCGGTTCGATCTGCGTTTCGGAAACGCACTTCATGTTAGCATGTAATGACGTGCCGTGTGGGAAAGAGAACGGCGGCAAAACGAAACAAGCTATGGAAGCATCCTCGATCAAAGACGATTGCGACACGGTTTGCGCGCTTGCGCCGGTTGCCTACGCGCCCGTGCGCCATCACATTTTCGTTTGTAACGGAAAGTCCTGCGCGCGAGTCGGAAGCAATGAAGTCAAAGAAGCTTTTCGCCGCGAATTGATCGCACGCAATTTATTGTTCAGCAAACCCGCGAAGGGCGGGCATCTCAAAGGCAACATCGTCCTCACGGATTGCAGCAGCGTCGGCTTCTGCGCCGTCGGCGCGGCGGTGCTCGTTTATCCTGACGGCGTTTGGTATGCGCAGGTGCGCGCCCTTGACGTACCGGAAATTGTCGAAGAACACATCGTCAATGGGCGCATTGTCGAAAGACTCGCACTGCTTAAAGTGCCTTCGACGGGAAAGTAGCTTATGTCTTCCGATCAAACATATTCGATGAATAATTCAGAGCCTCGATCTTTTATCGAAAAATACGAGGAAGGATTAAGATATTTCATGAGGCAAGGAAAATTAAACAGCGCGCTCGAAAAGCTGTGTCAGGACTTAGAAAGCCGCTCGATTGAATACATGCTGATCGGCGCGGTTGCTTTGATCGCACATGGTTATGCAAGATTCACAGAGGATATTGATTTAGTTTTGACGAGGGAAGGGCTGGGAAAATTTCATAACGAGCTGATTGGTCTAGGATACCGCCCGGCGTATGACGGCGCTCGTAAAAATTTTCGGATGACACAGGAAAACGTTCCTATTGAAATTATCGTCGCCGGAGAATATCCGGGAGATGGAAAACCGAAGCCCGTCGCATTTCCTGAACCGCACAGTGCCTCCATCAAAATTGAAGGCATTCATGTTGTCACGCTCGACAAACTCATCGAACTCAAGCTTGCTTCGGGCATGACAGCCGGAGATCGTCTGAAAGACTTAGCCGACGTGCAGGAACTCATCAAAGCGCGTGGACTTGGCCGCGAAATCGCAGAGCGCCTTGATCCATTTGTCAGAGATGAGTACCTGCGCTTGTATGAAGCGGTTGAAAGCGCCAAAGGCAACGAGCCTGAGCGCTGGTAGGCGTATCCACATAAGCTCTTCGCTTACCGCTACGAAAAAGAATCCTAAACCGTTTACCAAGTTTGCTTAGTGTGCCGCTGAAACGACTCCGATGCGTATGCGAAGCGGCCACACGATCAACTTCTTTTCTTCGGGAGTGTCCCACGCGGTACGCAGCTCATTCGCGAAATCTATCACCGGATCAACGCCGCGTGCTTCGATGAACCTTTGCGTCGCAGACCAACTGCGCAGATAGCCGAGCAAGTCATGCAGCGACCACTTCGCCCCCATCTCAAAAGGCGGCGCGTGTAATTCTTTGAAAGGAAAGTGCAACGAGCGATAACCGTCTTCAACGATACTTCTTTCGGGCGGCCAGTATTCGCCCACTACATCTTCGTAAAAACCTACGATCAATTGATCCAGTTTGGGAGAAATTTTCAGCAGATTGTAAGACCACACGGCGAGTATGCCTTCTGGTCGTGACACGCGCCGCACTTCTTCATAAAAATTGTTTAGCTCAAACCAGTGAAGCGCCTGCGCAACGGTTACTAAATCAATCGAGCTGGCTTCGATGTTCGTATCCATAGCCGTCGCAACGCGGTAAGTTATTCTTTCATGCTTTGTCGCGTTGGCGATCTGTGCGTCGCTCGCGTCCGTTGCAATGACATGTTTGAAGAAGGGCGCAAGACCAAGCGCCGCCTGCCCGTTTCCGGTCGCGCAGTCCCATGCCTGATTATGTTGAGCTGTGATGGAGTGTAGATATTCAAACAAAGCAGGCGGATAGGTTGGACGATACTTTGCGTAATACGCGGCTTGAGTTGAAAAGTAGTTCTTGAAATTCATACTCCTTTTCGCCGCTTCTTTCATTGCCAGCGTCTGCTGCGTTGGTTCTCCTTACGCCGCCGTCGCTGCTTCTTTTGGTTTCCAGCGCAGCACGGGTTTGCGCGCCGCGGCGGCTTCGTCAAGGCGTCCGATGCGAGTCGAGTGCGGCGCGCCTAAAACTGTTTCAGGGTCTTCGACGGCTTCGCGGGCGATTGAGTGCATCGCTTGAATAAATTGATCCAGTTCCTGCCTGCCGACGGATTCCGTCGGTTCAATTAGCATTGCGCCCTGCACGATCAAAGGAAAATAGATTGTCATCGGATGAAAGCCGTAATCGATCAGACGCTTGGCAATGTCGAGCGTGTGGACGCCTTTGCGCGATTGCCGCTTGTCAGTAAAGACGACTTCATGCATCGGCGGCGAATCGAAAGGCTTGTCGTAATCGGAAGTTAACCCATGCGCGATGTAGCGTGCGTTTAAGACTGCCGCTTCCGTAGCTTCGCGCAGTCCGTCGGGGCCGTGCGTGTGAATGTAAGCGAGCGCACGCGCGTGCATTCCGAAATTACCGTGAAAGGCTTTGACGCGCCCGATTGTGTGCGGCTTGTCGAAGTCTAAGCGGTACTTATCGTTTTCTTTGACGACGCGCGGGACAGGCAAAAACGGTTCGAGTTCTTTCGTGCAGCAACAGGGGCCGGAGCCTGGGCCGCCGCCACCGTGTGGTGTTGAAAAAGTTTTGTGTAGATTCAAATGAATCACATCAACGCCCATATCGCCGGGACGGGCGACGCCGACAAGTGCGTTCATGTTCGCGCCGTCCATGTAAACGAGGCCGCCCGCGGCGTGAACGATGCGGCAGATTTCGGTGATGTTCTTTTCAAAAAGGCCGACGGTGTTCGGGTTCGTCAGCATGAGTCCGGCGACGCCGCCTTCGTCGCAGCGCGCGCGCAAGTGTTCGAGGTCTGTGAAACCTTCCGGCGTTGACTTGATGGTTTTGACGGTAAAGCCGGAGAGATTTGCGGAAGCGGGATTAGTGCCGTGCGCCGAATCAGGGATCAGCATCGTGCGACGCGATTTTGAGTTCTCGCCATCGCGTGCATCCAGATATGCGCGGATTATCATCACGCCGGTCATTTCGCCGTGCGCGCCCGCCGCCGGTTGCAAAGAGATACCGGAGAGTCCTGTGATTTCTGCGAGATGCTCTTGCAGTTCGTGTATCACGGCGAGCGCGCCCTGTGCGTCTTCTTCGGAAGCGAGCGGATGCAGATTAGCAAGACCGTGAATGCGCGCGACGCGTTCGTTCAAACGCGAATTGTATTTCATCGTGCACGAGCCGAGCGGATACATGCCCAGATCAACCGAATAGTTCCATGTAGAGATGCGTGTGAAGTGGCGCACGACATCTACTTCGCTGACTTCGGGCATTCCTTCCAGATCGTCTTCGCGGCGAAAGTTCTGCGGCAAAAAATCGTCGAGCGGTGTTTCTTCGACATCGAGCGGCGGCAATTTGTAGCCGACTCTGCCCGGCTGCGAGCGCTCGAAGATCAAAGATTCGTTTTGCGTCGGATGCGTGGTGACTTTTGTAATGTTGATTGACTGTGACATAAAACTGAAAAGATCAATGCTTGAAATTGTTGTTCGTTGATCCGGCGACTTCCTTTAAGCCTTCGATCAAACCGTCAATCTCGGCGCGCGAATTCGTTTCGGTGACGCAGACGAGAAAATCGTTCGGGCGATCTTTGAAGTAGCGCGCGAGCGCGAGGCCGCCCGTGATATTTCGTTCGCTTGCAAGGCGCGCGAGAATCTCTGTCGCATTCATTGGCGCGCGGACGACAAACTCATTGAAGTAGGGCGCAGACATATAAGGCAGCGCGAAGCCTTCGAGTTTGGCAATGCTACGCGAAGCGTAAGATGCTTTCTGCGCGCATTGAAAAGCGACTTCCTGCAAACCGCGCCGTCCCATTGTTTCCAGATAAACTGTCGCGGCGAGCGCAATCAAGCCTTCGTTCGTGCAGATGTTCGAGGTGGCTTTCTCGCGCCGTATGTGTTGCTCGCGCGTGGCAAGCGTGAGCACATAACCACGTCTGCCCTGTTTGTCAGTCGCTTCGCCGACGAGTCGTCCGGGCATCTGGCGCGCATACTTTTCACGCGTGGCGAAGAGACCAAGATAAGGGCCGCCGAAAGAAAGCGGCACACCGAAAGATTGACCTTCGGCGACGACGATGTCCGCGTCGCACGCGCCCGGTGAACGCAACAAGCCAAGCGAGATCGGTTCTGTAATGACAACGATGAGCAACGCGCCGACCGCGTGCGCTTTATCGGCGAGCGCCTGCAAGTCTTCGATTGAGCCGAAGAAGTTTGGCGATTGCACGACGAGCGCCGCCGTTTTGTCGTCGAGCGCGGCAACGGCTTGTTCAGCTTCGGTCGTGCCGGAAGCTTCGTCGAAATCAAGGCGCGCGAGATCAATGCCCGCGTGCTGAACGTAAGTCTGCACTACTTCGAGATATTCTGGATGCACTGCGGAAGAAACGACGGCCTTTGTGCGGCGCGTGACGCGTTCGGCCATCAGGACGGCTTCGGCAAGCGCAGTCGAGCCGTCGTACATTGAAGCATTAGCGACTTCCATACCCGTCAGTTGGCAGACGAGCGTTTGAAACTCGAAGATGGCTTGCAGCGTGCCCTGTGAAATTTCCGGTTGGTATGGCGTGTAGGACGTAAAGAATTCCGAGCGCGAAATGAGTGGGTCAACGATGGTCGGGATGTAGTGCGAGTAAGCGCCTGCGCCAAGAAAGCTTGGCCGTCGCGCCGCCACGTTTTGCGCCGCGAGCCGCTCGAAGTTGGCGAGCAACTCCATTTCAGAAGCGGCGGCGGGCAATTGTAAATCTTTGTGAAGGCGTATGTCTTCAGGGATCGAACTGAACAGCTCTGCGGCTGAAGTGAGACCGACGTGGCGCAGCATTTCCGCCTGTTCTTCGGGCGAGTTAGGAATGTAACGCAAGTTTTATTCTGTCTCCGCTCTGGTGAAATCTTCGTATTCGGCGGCGGTCAAAAGCGCGTCCGCCTCTGCCTTGTTTGTCATACGCAGGCGAATCATCCACGCGTCGCCGTAAGCATCGTCGTTGACCTTTTCGGGTTCGTCCTGCAAAGACTCATTGACTTCTGTGACTTCTCCCGCGATGGGCGTAAAAATCTCCGACACGGCTTTGACGGATTCGACTGAGCCGAACGCTTCGTGCGCCTCGAACTTTTCGCCCGCTTTCGGTAGTTCCACATACACGACGTCGCCGAGCGAGTTCTGTGCGTGATCCGTGATGCCGATGGTTGCGATGTCGCCCTCGACGCGTACCCATTCGTGATCCTTGCTGTAATGTAAATCTTCAGGAACGTTCGCCATTGTGTTCTTCGATTCTCCTAAAGTGACTTGAGATTTTGAAATCCCAAATTCAAGTTGTTGTTTAGCAGTAAACTGTCGCTACTTCGTTGCGCCACGTTCACGTTTGTAAAAAGGCGTCGGCACAATCCGCGCGGCAACGAGTCGACCACGCACGTCTATCTGTATCTCTTGTCCTTCACTCGCGTACTCGACAGGAACATAAGCCATGCCGATGTTTTTCTTTAAGTAAGGAGCGGGGCTGCCGCTCGTCACGCGCCCGACGCGCTCGCCATTAATGAGCACCTCCTGATCGTCGCGTGCAATGCCGCGCTCAATTGTTTCAAAACCGACGAGACGATGTTTGACGCCTTCTTCCTTTTGACGTGCGAGCACTTCACGGCCTGTGAAGTCGCCCTTATTCAATTTGCAAATCCAGCCGAGGTTCGCTTCGAGCAGCGTCGTGTCTTCGGTTATCTCATGACCGTACAGCGCGAGCGCGGCTTCGAGGCGCAGCGTGTTGCGCGCAGCCAGACCGCAGGGAGCGACGCCATCCGGCGCGCCGTAATTGCCCGCATCAAGCATCTTGTCCCACAAACGCTCTGCCATGTCGGGCGCGGCATAAACCTCAAAACCATCTTCACCCGTGTAGCCTGTGCGCGAAATGATGGCGGGCACATCGTCAACCGCGCCTTCACGAAAGTGGTAATACTTAATTTCCTGAAGCGGCGTTTCGGTCAGCGTTTGCAGAATGCGTAGCGCATCTGGGCCTTGCAGAGCGATCTGGCAATAGTTCGCACTCACGTTGCGCAGTTCAACCTGCTCATCTTTTTTATGCGACGTAATCCAGTCCCAATCTTTGTCCGTCGTCGAAGCATTGACGACGAGCAGCAGGTGATCGTGCGCGAAGCGGTAGACGAGCAGATCATCAACGACCGTGCCTGCTGGCGTCGTGAGAGCGGAATATTGCGCTTGCCCGTCAATCAATTTGGCGGCGTCGTTGGAAACGATGCGATTGACGAAACTGATCGCGTCACGTCCACGCACGTCAATCTCGCCCATGTGCGAGACATCGAAGAGACCTGCGCGCGTGCGTGTGCGCAAGTGTTCTTCGACAGTGCCGGGCGGATATTGAACGGGCATGTCCCAGCCGCCGAAATCAACCATGCGCGCGCCCAGACGACGATGCACGTTGTTGAGCGGCGTTTGTTTCAGCGCAGGGGCGGTAGAAGTTGAAGCTGGCGTGGTGGTGCTCAAATGTGTTTCCCTGACGCGCCTCCGTGCAAGAAAAACGGGGCTGGAAAATTTAGTATGTCGGCAAAAAAGCAAAGCTAGCACGCCGTGTGCGGTGCGTCAAGCAAACCTTTTGGAGAAGGTCAGAGAAGAGCGGTGTGAGTTATTTTGCGTGGAAACGGAGAGCGGCTGAGGCTGGCGTGTGAGTCGTGAAAAGTCTGCGGCCTTTATCTGGTCACTATCTGGACACGTCTACTTTTTGGATCACGAAGACGACGCGCATTGTCTGCGGCCTGCGATCCAGCGAGGCCGGAACAAACGCAGGGTTTTTGCGCAGTGCATTCTGAAAATCGTCTAACATGCGTTTGTCGCGTGGAGCATGTACGACATCCGCGAGCGAGGCGTTGCCGTTGCTGTACACGTCTGCAACAACAGTCATTTCTTCGTCACGTGCGCGTCCGCGTGGTGGCGCCCATGTGAGGGCGGCCAGCGCGCCGTGCGGATCGAGGCTCGGCGATTGCTCTGCGAATGGCGCGCGCCGTGCGGCATAGCCTGCGGACGTAATCGGCTTGGTGACATCGTAAGCCGCTTCGTCTTCGTTGCCCGCGAGCGCGCTGTATGATGCAGCGTCGGCCTCGCGCTGTGCCACTTCCCAATCGCGCAACGCGACGAGATGCGGACGCAACCCTACGAGCATCGCTGTGAAGAGAAGAATAGAAGCAAACGCGCCAACTGTGTAGGGCATCAGGCGCGGCTCAATCCATTGTCGAACTTTCTGCCACGCCGGAGCGGGAACGGGGCGCGAGGCTGCGGCGGCGGCTTCGATGGTCAGCGCGCGGCTGATAGTTGTGGCGAGGTCTGGCGGAGTGATTGGGCGCGACAGCGTTGAAAGACTTCGCACGAGGCTACGCATTTCTATTGCCTGCGCGCGGCAGACAGGGCAATCATTCAAGTGCGCCTCAAAGTGCGTGCGTGCGCGCTGTGTCAACTTGTCGTCAACGTAGAGCGAGAGCACTTCCTTCGTTTCCTCACACGACATCATTTGCCGAAACTCCATGCAAGCAAATAACTGGCCGACCCCGGCTGCTTTCCCTTGTTCAAGAAAGCAACTTGTAAGTTCTTCTTCTGTGCCGGAAACAAAACTGCTTTTTAGCAGGCGAGCGCAATCTTTCAAACGGTTGTTGCTGGCCGCATTGTCAATATTGCGCTCGCCTTCTTGATGAGCGTGATTTAGTCCCGAACTGAAAAAGCCTCTTCGTCACTTCGACCCAATTGGCACCGAGTTGTTGGTGAAGCCGGGGCGGGTCAATTATTCGCTTGAGAAAGAACTCCTTAACAGTTTTCAGTAGTCGGTTTTCAGTTTTGAGCAAAAGCAGTTTCTGAAAACTTAAAACCGACTACTGAATACTGTTCCATACTTTTATAGCGCGCCGTCGAGTTTTCGTTTTAGTTCGAGGCGTCCGCGCGATAATCTTGATTTGACTGTGCCGACGCTGATTGAAAGTGCGGCGGCGCATTCTTCGTAGCTCAAACCTTCAACGTCGCGCAGGATGACGACTTCGCGGTACGTGCTTCTAAGCGTGCGCAATGCTTTAAGTAAAACCGCTTCGCGTTCGTTAAGAAGCGCCTGCTGCTCTGGATCAATCGCGCCGCATTGTGAAAGGCTTGCGCCAAAGCTTTCATCGCTCTCCCTGTTCAAAGGCGCGTCGAGCGAAACGGTGCGGTCATGTCTGCGTCTACGCCACCAGCGCCAACGGTTGCGCGCTTGGTTGAGTGCGATGCGATAAAGCCATGTTCGTAAATCCGCGTCGCCGCGAAACTTTGCGATGGCTTGAAAGGCGCGCAGAAAAGTTTCCTGCGTTAAGTCGCGCGCTTCTTCGGCGTCTTCTGTTAAACGAAAAAGCAAGGCGTAAACTTCGCCGGAGCGCTCCATGACAAGCTGTTCAAAAGCCGCCGCATCATTCGCACGCAATCTGTCAATGAACTGTTTTTCAACTCCACTGCGCGCGTCACCGTTGGTTGCCGCAAAGTCTGCAACCCTTTCGACTTCTGCCTGCCCGTGGAGGGCGATTGGCTCTCCGAAGCTCACCGGTCTCCCCTCGGGGCGGGAAGCTTTTCGTCAAAGAATAAGCGCTTCCCACAGACTCGGAACCTTAGACACCGTGTGTTTTGGTTTTGTTCCCGAAAAATCTTCATAGTACGCGAAAGACCCTATTTGTTAAGCTTGTAAGACCGTCGCCGGGACAATTTGAGACTCCGGCATCCACGCTATTTTACTTTAGATGACGAAGGATGGCGAAATCGCTCAAAACGATTCGAGACGCGCGCGTTTGTTCTTTTGCCATCAAAAATCCATGAGTTTGTAGTGCCGCCGCTGTGAAATCTGTTCCTGAGCCACGCTTGACAAGCTCTCGAAATCATCGCTAGAGTAAATTTTCTGAACGCATGCTCCAGCCGCATAAAGAACGCGCGTCGTCGTGCGTTGATGCACAAAAGGAACATTTGAATGGCAAGATACCAGAGAAAACGCGCACGCGAATTGAAACATGATCGTTTCCGCGACACCACGATGAGCTTTCTAGACCGCCTCGGCGACAGTCTCGAAGGCAAAGGCCGCACAATTCTCTACGGCATCGTCGGCATCATTGCACTCGCCATTCTCTTGAGCCTGTTTTCATCGTATCAGGAGCGCAAAGCGAACGAAGCACGCCGCGCGCTTGGCCGTGCCATCGAAATCGCCAGTGCGCCCGTCGGTGAAGCCGCCGCGACCGCCGCGAATTCCACAGGGTTGAGCTTTCCATCGGAACGCGAACGCGCGCAAAAGGCCGTCGAAGAATTTCAGAAAGTAGCGAACAATTATCCTGATCCTTACCGCGAAAATGCGCGCTACTTTGCCGCCAATAATTTGCTCACACTAGATCACAACAAAGGCATCGGCGAACTGCAAGCTTTAACCAAGAGCGGCGACACACAGATTGCTACGCTCGCCAAGTTCGCGCTCGCGCAGGCTTACGAGTCAGATACCAAATACAACGAAGCCGCGCAAGCTTACAGTGAACTAGCCAAAGCAACGGGTGCTACGATTCCCGCCGACACAGCGAATTTGCGTTTGGCATCCGTCTACGAAAAACTAGGCAAGAAAAAGGAAGCCACTGATATTTACTTCAACATCGTTGATAACTCGCGCAAGGCCAAAGGCGCGGACGGCAAACCCTTGTCGCAAACTGCCGCCGCACGCGAAGCCGCGCAAAAACTCGAAACGCTTGACCCAACGCGCGCCGCCCAACTTCCTCCCGCAAACGCCGCCAACGATCTAGGTTTCTAAAAACAGATGACGGATGTCAGTCTTAACTAAAAGCCGGTAGCAAGAGCAAACTGCGGTATCTCACCTCCACATTCAATGGATAACCTGACGCATTCGCTGGTCGGTCTTGCCATCGCCAAGGCGGGACTGGAGCGAGCGTCGCCTGCCGCCACAACTGTTTGTATCATTGCCGCCAACGCACCCGACGCGGACATCCTGACAGCTTTTCAAGGCTCTTGGGTTTATCTGCATAACCATCGCGGCCTGACGCATTCAATCGTCGGCACGCTCACGCTCGCGTTGCTCATTCCGTTCTTGGTATGGGCAGGCGAGAGTGTGATCGCGCTGGTACGTGGCACACCGCCGCGCGTGCATTTCTGTGGCTTGCTGCTCGCTTCGCTAATCGCTAGTGCGACGCATCCCTTGCTTGATTGGACAAACAATTACGGCGTGCGCCCGCTTTTGCCTTGGAGCAATGAATGGTTTTACGGCGATCTGGTCTTTATCGTTGATCCTTGGTTGTGGTTGAGCCTCGGCGGGGCGACATTTCTGTTGACGGCGAAAACAAAGTGGCGCGTCGCTGTATGGGCGACGCTCGCGGCGGTCATCACGACGGCGCTTTTCGTGTTGCCCGCGCGCTCCGGCGTAGCGATTCCGCTTGCCTCGCGCGTGCTCTGGCTTGCGGGAATCGCTTGCCTTGCGTTAGCGCATCGTGCGCATCTCGCACGGTGTTGGGACGCATCTATCGCCGTTGTTGCGCTCGCTCTAATTATCGTTTACTGGGGCGCACTGTCGCTGCTGCATGAGCGTGCGCTGGCAGACGCCAAAATCTTTGCGACGCACGTTGCGGAGCAAAACGACGAAACGATTGTGCGTTTGGCGGCAATGCCTACGCTCGCCAATCCTTTTCACTGGCGCTGTGTTGCGGAAACGAATCGCGCAGTGTTTCGTTTCGAGTTGACGCTTGGCGTTAAGCAATGGAGTGACACAATTAATGAAGTCGTGCGTTATGAAAAGCCGCAGGGCGATGATTTGGCGCTCGTCAGTAAAGCCTCAGTTGACGAGCGCGCGGCGATTCTGCTTGACTTCGCGCGCTTTCCGGTCGCACGTGTCGAGGGCGATTGCCTGAGCCGTGCCTTCGTGCAATTCGCAGACTTGCGTTACACTGAACCGGGCGCAGGCGGGCGCGGGACTTTCTCTTTGCGTGTTCCCGTTTCATGCCCGCCGCAGAATTTCGAGAAGATCAGTAAATGAACGAAACCACGCGTATTGAAGAAGAAAGCGAGACGCCGGATAATAGTCTACCTTTATTCGTTATCAACGACGAACAACGCCTCGCTGTGCCGCACGGCAATCGCCGGACACTTGCCAGCGTGCGCGTCTCGCCCGTGGGCTATTTGCTCGTCGCGTGCTTTTTAACCTTCGCGGCCTTCGCGCTATTTCATGCCGAAAAAGACACCGCCGCGCTCGCTTTGCTGTGCTGCTCATGGCTCGTCATTCTCGGCTCTGCTTTTTTTGATCGCATCAAATTTGACGGGCGGATTTTGTATCGTAGCGGCATCGTTGCGTTCGTCAGCAAGCGCTTAAAGGGACAGGCGCTTGAACTAAAGATTGAAGCAATCGAGCGCGTCGAAACAAACGCAGTGCGAACGCTCAGGCGCGGCGGGCGCGTGCGTTACCGTTATCGCAGTGAAGTGGCGGGCGACGGGCAGCGCTTCGTTTTTGCTTCCGGCGGAAAGCAGTACAGGCAAATGACGCGCAGTCTGTTTGGATTGATCGGAGATGATAAAGTTGACGCGCGCACGGCGGAACTGCGCGATTATCTGGTTGATAAAAAAACATTGAACGACGCGCTTGGTGCATTACACGTTGCGCCGGAAAGCGTTCTTGAAGGCGCTATCGAAGATACCGCGCATTCGGGGAAAAGTATTGTGCTCCAACGCCGACGTGCCATCGCAAATGATAACGCTTCGACGTGTGATCTCGAACGCAGTTATAAATTACGTCGTGCCGGAAACGAACTGCGCGTCGCGGGGCGTTTGCGGGAAGCGGCTGAAGCGTTTCGCCGCGCGTTGCTCGTTAATCCACGCGACGCGCATTTGATTTATGACTGGGCGCGTCTGCTGCGCTCGCAGTCCAGCGCGAAGCGTGACGCGCGCCTGCTGAATCGTTCGCGTGCCGGATTGTGTTTAGCCGCGCGACGCAGCGCAAACGACGCTGGGCTGTTAGCGCGCATCGGCGAAAGTCTTCTTGAAGCGGGAGACATACGGCGCGCGGCACTCGCGTTTCGTCGTGCGCTGGACGGAGACGCGCACATTTATCGCGCCGAATTAGGACTCGCCGATATCGCTTTGCGGACAGGAAGACTAGCGCACGTCGTGCATCATTATGGCGGCGCGGCGCGCGTGGCAAAAGACCTTGCGGCAAAAAGCTTTGCTGCGCGTGAAGCGGACTACTACGCGCGGCTCAACAGCGACGACAATTATCTGGCAATCGAATTGCGGCGTATTAATTGGCTGCAAAATTTGCAGCAAGCGCGCCGCCTCGCCGCCCGCGTTACCTTGACCGGAATCGGCCTTGCCGTCGTCGGCGCATCGCTTGACGAAGACATCAGAGTCATCGGCTGGTCGCTCGCTTCCGTTGCGCTCGTCGTTTGGGCTTGTGTCATCATTGCCAAAACCTTCTTCACGCACAGACGCGAAGCGCGCCAAGCCGAGTAGCAAGCTTGCCATAATTTTGCATACAAGCTGTGGCGCGCTCATGCAGATTCCTAGAACTTTAATGTCCCAATATTGACCAGACGAGTGATCGTCTCAACTACTGCAACGATGCCTTCCGGCTTTTTTAGGAAAGCATTCGCGCCAGCGCGCCATGCAGCCGTTTCACAGTCGCTGGCCGAGAGCATGATGATCGGCGTGCGACGGCGGTGAGAGAGCCTGCGCGTTTGACTGATCAGTTCCAATCCATTCACGCCCGGTATATCGTTATCGAATAGCAGCAGATCGTAATGAGCGTTTCCTACGAGTTTCTTTAACGCTGCAGCTCCGTCATTGCAAATCTCGATTCTCCATCCTTCCATTTCTAACGTATCTTTTACCGCATAGGCGACCATTTGATTGTCTTCGACGTGCAGGATCGTGAGCGGGCACGGCGCTTTGCCTGTGGCCGGGCGAGAGTTCGAGCGTGCAGGATGGATGAGGCTGCGCTTGCGAGAGGTAACGGGTTTTCGTGCGTGAAGCAGATTCTTGTGCCGACTATTAAGCAGGGCGAGAAAGCTCTGGTGATGTTTGAAGCCGAGCAGGTGCGCCGCTCTCGTCACCGCGCCATGAGCGTCTTTCAGCGCGCGTTCGATTAAGTGTCTTTCGTAGCGGAGAACATCGTCCCAGAAGGAAAAGTCCTCCCATGTAGAAGGCGCGCCAAACTCCTGCACATGAGGCGGGGTGGTTTGCACTGTGTTGATGTAAAGCACGCGTCGCGCGCACGCGCTCAAGCGGGCGAGAATGCCCGGATGCTGCGAGTTGGCAAGCAACTCGGCGGCGCGTTCATAGAGAGCGCCCAACTCGGCGGAAGGGAAGCGCTCGCCGAGTTCTTCGATGATGGTGAGCACCGCTTGGCCTGCGCCCTCAAAGTCTCCGGCTTGCTGCGCTCCTTCGACGGCGCGATGCAGCGTCAAGTGCGCCAGTTTGTGATGGCCCGTGCGCGCCGCCGCGATTCCATAAGTGGTCAGTGCTTCGGCCAACAGAGATTGCTCGTCGCCCTTTTCGAGCGTCCGCACGGCGGCGCGGGCGACCTTCACGGCTTCGGCGTTGCGCCCTTCGGCGAGCAGCACACGTGCGCGCGTCTCGTTCACCTGCGCGATGTGGACGCAATCTTTGAGAGTGGTAAAGAGCGCCTGCGCGCGATCAAGATGCTCATTCGCTTCGCGGAATTTGCCGACGGTGGAAAACAAGAATCCGAGATTGTTTTCAACGCAGGCGAGGTAACGTGTATTCCCAGCTTGCTCGAAGTGAAAGCTAGCAGCGGCGTATTCAATTAGGGCGCGGTCAATGTAGTCTTGGCGGTGTTCAGCCCGTCCTAGATTCTCTAATACATTGGCGAATCCATTGTGGCACCTCCCGCTGAGTGCATGATTGTTGCTTTCCTCGAACAAAGGCGCAACTTCGGTATAAATCCTAAGCGCATCATTGTACCGGGATGCTGTCTTTTCGACTATTGCACTGCGCAGCAACGTGATTGCCCTTTGTTCGCTGTCTGTTTCAGCAAGTCGGCTTAGTGCTTGTCGCAGCATTACACGCGCTTCATCAAATGCACCTTCGCGCCAGTAACAAACTGCAAGGTCTGTTTGCGCCTCGGCTACTTTCAGTGCGCTCTTTAATTCCTCAAAGATCGTAATGCTCGCGCTAATCAGGTCTTTTGCTAATTCCTGAGCGCCTTCAATCTGCGTGGCACTACCGATCCAGCCAGTCAGCACGCCTGCGCGCAAAAGCACTTCCGCTGATGTCGCTTGGTCGAGACCATTCAGTACCGGACGCTCGCTAATCCGATGCCACAACTCGCCCATCGCGCCACGCGCTCCTTCGTAGTTACCTAATCCCTCAAATTGCTTTGAGAGTTGGCATCGGAGATGTGCTCGCTCGTTTTCGTCAACTGCCGGGTCAGCTATTTTGTTGGCTAACTCTTTCGTTAAGTTCATGTGAGGTTTACCTTTCTATATACTTGCTAAAATAATTGCATCTCGCACTGCGATGGCATTCCCAACTCGCCGAAGCGTTAACCGGAGTGTTAAGATGCGCCCACAACTTTCGTTTTGGGTAATCTGGTAAGGGACTACGTTTCATCGTCTCTTGCAACCGATAACTATACTTTCTAGGAGAAAACAATGAAAAACCTTCGACATCTCTGCGCGGTGATCGCGCTAACCTTTATGCTTGCCCTTTCCGCGTTTGCAGGCCAGATAGAAACCCCGTTCGCGCCGCCCACCACGACTTCAACAACGACAACGGGCCAGATAGACCTCCCTGGTGCGTCCACCAGTACGACGACAAGCAGCCAGAGCGTCGCTGCTCCTTCGGTTACGGAGACCGTGCTAAACCTGCTGCAAAGCGTGCTGTCACTGTTCTAGATAGCTCGCTTGATTCTATTTATTCCAAGCTGCCGTGATCGAATCACAGGCGACTTAGTATCCGTGTGTCTTAGAGCGCCGGAAAGCCCTTATGTCGCCGGGAATGCGCTCGTAGATGCGAAGATTAACTCGCAACGGTGAGGAAAGCAACAACCTCTTTTCGCTACTCTACGTTAATTATTGCGATTAGTTATCCTATTGCTTATTGCAACAAATCTTACAGTAGGTGGTAATGCCGCAACAGGGAAGAAAAGCTAGGTTCTGTTGACATTTCGATTAAGCTGTTCACATGAGGACAGTAAAACTAACGAACGAGCAATGGAAAAAGATACTGCCGTTTTTACGTTCATCTGAACAGGTCTATGTCGGCGATGAAGCCGAGTGCCGTCGTTTCCTCGAAGCCGTCCTGTGGATCACTCGCTCCGGCGCGCAGTGGAGATTGTTGCCGGATACCTACGGTAACTGGAACACCATCTACAAGCGCTTTGCCAGATGGAGCGAACGCGGCATTTTTGAGCAACTGCATCGGCACTTGATCGCTGAACCGGATATGCAACACCTGATTCTCGACTCGACCATCGTGCGCGCGCATGCGGCGGCCGCCGGAGCGCAAAAAAAAGCGGCGGACAGACGGCGCAAGCGTTAGGTCGGAGTCGCGGCGGCTTCTCCACCAAGATTCACCTGAGCGTGGATGCTCTTGGACTGCCACTGAGATTTCGCTTGACGGGCGGCGAGCGTCACGACATTACGCAAGCGGCGGCGCTTGTCGAAGACTGCGACTTTGAGATGCTGCTCGCCGATACGAGTTACGACTCGGCGGACTTTATCGAAAGCATCAAAGAACAAGGCGCGGAAGCGGTCATTCCACCGCGTCGCAACCGCAAAGAACAGCGTGAGATTGATCGGCACACATACAAAGAACGCCACTTGGTCGAGTGCTTCATCGGTAAGGTCAAGCACTATCGTCGCATCTTTTCAAGGTTCGACAAGTTGGCTAACAGATACTTGAGCTTCTTGAGTTTCGTTGCGGCACTCATCTGGCTCCGCTAACAATGTCAACAGAACCTAGCGCTTTGTGGGATAGGAATAAAATTGGAATGACGAGAAATAAGTGGCTTGCGGTTGCAATACCGGCTCTATTAATTCGTCTGCCTTTGAGTCCGTCGCGTGATCGACCCTTAAGGCAAAGATAATTGTCTTAAACAGCCAATCGCCAGTGTTCAGATCATTAGTAGATCGTCGCACTGGCGTTTTTGTTAAATTCTTTCGTTTAACTCTTACACTTCCGGCGCAGGCTTCTTCGCGCGTGGTGTTGAACTCTTCTTTGCTGCCGTGCGGCGCGCGTTTTCGGTGGTTGCGTCGGGTGTGCGCTTTGTGTTTCTGGTTTTCTTTGCCGCCGGTTCGATCACAGAATCAACGAGGTCGGAGACAGCCAAGGCCGCTTGATCGACGAGTTGGCCGACGCCCGTGATGATCTCCGCGCCGATCTCGCGCACAGGCTCCGGCACAATCGTGCGCGCCGCTTGCTCTGTCGCGGAAGCGACGGCGGAGAGCGCTTGCATTGCGGTCTCCGGCTCTGGATTCAAAAACGCGTCCCAGCGATAGCGCGTGCGTGTTGATTGCGGCTCGCCGAGGCGTTTGAAGATTAACTCTGTGACGGCGTTCGTGACCCAGTTGTGATAAAACTCGCCGACTGAATGAAAATCTGCGTCCGGCGCAGGGTTCATAAAATCAATCGCATACGGAATGTTGTCTTTGATCGCAAACTCGACCGTGTTGATGTCGTAGCCGAGCGCGCGGCAGATCGTGCGCACATCATTTGTGACACGCGTCGCTAATTCTGCCGTCAAATAATTCGGATCGTTGATGTACTGCTCGCCGGACAAGTACGCCTTGCGCGGGTCATACGGCATAATCATTACTTCTTCCTGCCCAATGCAGTAGCAGCGCACGAATTGATCGAAGTCTATGAATTCCTGCAAGGTCATGCAGAGCGTGTTTGTTTGATCGTACTCATGCCAGAGTTGCTCGATTGAATCCACGCGCGAAACGTTTTTCCAGCCGCCGCCGTCAAACGGTTTCATAATCGCAGGCAGCCCGACGTAATCAACAATCGCCTGCCAATCGAGCGGGAATTCAAGGTTACGCAAACTCTCGCTTGTCACGCCTTTGATGTAACTCTTTTGCGGCAGCAGTGCGGTCTTTGGAATCGCCACGCCCATTTTGGCGGCGAGCGCGAAGTTAAAGAATTTGTCGTCGGCAGACCACCAGAAAGGGTTGCTGATGACGATGGTTCCTTCCAGCGCTTGGCGTTTCAGAGCGGCGCGGTAAAAGGGAACTTCGTGCGAGATGCGATCAATAATCAGATCGTATTTGCGCGGTTCGTCGAGACGCACGCCGCCGAGTTTGACAAATTCCGCCGTGACATCGCCGCGACCGCGCTCGTTAATGCTTTTAATCAATGCTTCCGGGAATGATTGTTCGCGCCCGACTAGAATACCTACTTTTTTCATAATTCAATCTTCCTTCTTTCACGCGCGCCAAAGGCCACACGTATCTCATTTTTTGCGCCATAGAACAGTCAACCGAGTCACGTTCAAAACCGTGCACTCTAACGCTCTACAGCGCACGTTGTCAACGCCGGGGAAATAATCTAAGCATCCGTAAAGCCATGTCCGTGCATCAAAAAAAAGCTCGAATTTACGTGGTCTCGACGCGTAACTCTTTCGGTCTGGCTGTGTTACAATCAGCAAAACGAAGTAACCCGGTTTTCCTCTGTGCGCTCCGCGCGTGTGGTTTCAAAAGGCTATTTAAGAGAGGTTCTTTCCTGTGTTTCGACGCATCATCTTAGCGATTCTCGTGCTCTCGTTGCTGCTAAGCGGCGCGAATTTCCTGCCGCATAGTTTTGTAGTGCGCGCCGACGATAAAAAAGGTAATAAAAAAGAGGCTGCGGTGACCGCCGATCAACTCGCCGAATCCGTCGTCTTTGTTTACAGCAATCGTCTTGGGCGCAGTTTTCTGGAACAGATTCGCCGCAACGGTTTGGAGCGCGGACGTGTGACGCGCATCGGCAACGACGGGCGCACCGAAGAAGCGACGTATGAGCGGCGCTTTGTGCGCGGCGAGAATTCTGTTAAAGACAAAATCCGTCTCGATCAGAAATTGCCTTCCAATGAATACTCGCTTGTCTACGGCGACGGGCGCACGTTCGGCATCATCAACGGCTCAGAGTTTACGCCGCGTCAGGAAGCGAGCACAGACTTTCTCGCGCAGCAATGGCACGGACTCGATGCGCTGTTGCGTTATAAAGAGAACGGCTCGACGCTGAATCTCGTCGGCAAAGAAACACAGCAGGGCATCGAATTTTACGTGCTCGAAGTAACCGATAAAGAAAAGCGGCGCACGCGTTACTACATCAGCAAGAAAACTCTGCGTGTGATGCGCCTTGATTACGAAGAAGTAGCGACGGCGGACGGCGTTCCCGTTAAGTATATGCGCAAATTTTATGATTACCGTATCGTGCAGGGCACGTTTGTCCCGTACCGCTCGGTGCTTTTTGTGGACGGCAAGCAAACTCAGGAATCGCGCGTTTTGAGTGTCACCTACGGCATAAAGCTGGAAGACACGTATTTTCAGGGGCCGGACGCGCAGGCCAACGCCTCGTAGCCCGTCTATCCCGCGACAGTAAAATTCTTTTGAAGCAGAGCGTTGCCATTTTGCACACACGGTACTGCTCTTTATTCTTTTGGAACCAAAACACAACGCGCGCGTTTCTATCCACGCACGACGCCCGTTGCGTGTGTATAATCAGCAAGCCATCGCCGCTCACGCACAGCGAGCGGAAAGACTCTTTAGCTTAATTGTGAAAGATTAAGCCGCGTCGTCAGAGTTATGGTTCCGGTCTCTTTTGATGAGCACAGTAACCTCAATTGATGAATTGTACTTCGGGGTCGACGCGCCGGAGGTTGCTGCTGCGCCGATTCTTGACCACGCGGCGCAGGCATTGGCGTTCGAATCGCTTACGGATCACGCTTTGCTGGCGGCGACCTGCGCGGGCGACGAAGCGGCTTTTGCGGAACTCGTCAATCGTTACCGCAATCAAATCACCAACTACATTTACCGCGTGACAAACGATTACGACGGCGCGGTTGATCTTGCGCAGGAAACTTTTGTGCGCGTCTACGGCGCGATGCACCGCTATCGCACGGACTATGCTTTTTCGACGTACATTTATCGCATCGCCACTAATCTCGCGATCAGCGAACTGCGCAAACGCAAACGCCGTCGCCTTGTTTCGCTGACATCGCTGTTCGGAGAGCGCGACCATACAGGGGCGCGCGAATTTGATCCGCCTGATGCACAGCCTTTGCAGGACACCTCGTTGATCGAAAGAGAACGCCGCGCGGCAATTGCCAGCGCCATCGCCACGCTGCCTGAGAAATATCGCACGCCGCTCGTCTTGCGCGATGTCGAAGGCCAAAGCTATCAGGAAATCGCGCGCATACTGGAGATGAGCGAAGGCACTATTAAGTCCCGCATCAGCCGCGCCCGATCATTCTTGCGCGACAAACTGCGCGCCTTTCTGTAAACAGCAGGAGCATTTTCTTTTCCATGAATTGCCGTGCATTCCAACGCCAGATCGAAGAGCTTTCGCAGGACTGTTTTCCGAGCGAGGAAGCGCACGCGCACGCCGCCGCCTGCCTTTCATGCAGCGACTTTCATCGTCAACAATTAGCCCTCAAAAAATTAATTCAAACGCTTGAACCCGTGCGCGCGCCAAAGGATTTTGATCGCAAACTAAACGCGCGCCTCTCTGTCGCTTCGAACGCGCTCTCGCCACGCCCGTTCTTTTACCTCAATTTTATTCCCGGCACCACGTCAATTGTCTTCGCCTCTGTCTTCGTGCTGGCTGTTTGCGCCGCCGTGCTGCTTAAAGAGACGCAATTCTTAGATGCTCCACGCGTCACGCGAACACACTCCGTCGCCGCCGATATAAATGTTCCGGCTGCTGTCTTAACGGCCTCACGCGTTGATGCTCCCGTAGATAAGCGCACAGTCTACGGCAATTCCGCTATCGCCGATGTCTCATCAAAGAGCACGAGCATTCGTTTGCCGAGAAAGCCGCTGGCAACTAAACACCAATTTGAATTCGCTGTTTTGAGAAGAAAAGAGCGCGTTCCTGAAGAAGAACCGAAGACGCTTAAAGCTACCGAGCCGCCGACGAAATCCATCGTCTTCAGTTCCATCGCCGCGCCAATTGTGACACGCGCTGTGACGACAACTTTGAGCGCGCCGCCCGACACATCCAAAGCTGTCAGCGAACACACGCAGGCAAACGTTCAATTCGATGATTTTTTTGCGACGAGCGGTTTGAAGACAACCACTCTTGCGCCGCAACTCGCCAACAATTTCGCCACACGCGGCGGCCTGCTTGTTGTTTCCGTGCAATCAGAAAGCGCTGCCTTTCGCGCAGGCCTACGCCCCAACGATGTCATCGAAGCGGCGAACGACCAATTGCTTTCGGGCACAGACGCACACCAATCGCAATTTTCAAAAGATGTCGCCGATCTTACGCTGACCATCGTGCGCGTTAATCAAAGATTCTCAATCAAGCTTTCTTTAAGACCGCCTACCAAACAATAAAACGCTGCTCATCGGATCAATTTCGCGCCCATCGAACACAAAGCAGACTAAACGTAAGAATCTGGCTGTCTTTCTTTGTTCTGTGTTAAGCTAGACGCTTCCGAACGTTCGCTGCCTAAAATAATTCCGTTGGGAGTCACACGCCGCTCCTATGCTGCACAAAGCCGTTTCGCTTTATCACGAATTGCTGGCTGAAGGTGATTTGGCCGAATCGTCGCGTCAAATGCTCGACGATGGTTTGGAGCGCTCGCGTCTGATCTTCGGCGGACGCCGCCTTTCGCCTTACCTGCGCCCGCACTTTGTCACTGAAACTGATTTTGCGCGCGTCACTACAATTTGCGAAACGATCTGGAGCGCCATCGAAAAAGTCAAAGACGCCGCCGTGCAGAATTCTGCGCTGATAGACGAGCTTGGCCTAACGGAAATCGAACGTGAGTTGGTAACGATTGATCCGGGCTACAAAGCTGTGTCGCCGACGGCGCGGCTTGATTCTTTTTTAACGGATGATGCTTATAGCTTCGTCGAACTGAACGGCGAAAGCCCCGCCGGGATCGCCTATGCCGATGCCGCTTACGATATTTTCAACCAGCTTCCAGTGATGCAACGCTTTAAGGAAAGTTATCACGTGCGCCAGATGCACGGACGCCGCTTGCTGCTTGACGTGCTGTTGCGCGCACACGCCGAATTTCTCCGACGCCAACCGGATCATGCTCCGCGCATCGCTATCGTTGATCTGAAGGGATTGCCAACGCAGAAAGAGTTTGAGCTGTTCAAAGATTTCTTTGAAAGCGAAGGCTATGCGTCCGTCATCTGTTCGCCGGATGAACTTGAATTCTCGAACAATCGATTGCGCGCTGGCGATTTCGAGATAGACATTGTTTACAAGCGTCTGCTGGTCAATGAATATCTGCCGATCATGGAAAAATATCCGGCGTTGCTCGATGCTTATCGCGCAGGCGCAGTTTGCATGGTCAACAGTTTTCGCTCAAAACTGATTCACAAAAAAGCTCTGTTCGCAGTGCTCACAAATGAACGCCACGCCGCGCTTTTTTCCACAAGCGAGCAGGCGGCGATACGCGCGCACGTCCCTTGGACGCGGCTTGTCCGCGAAGGCCGCACGCAACATCGCAATGAGAGCATTGACCTCGTCGAATTTACGCGCGCTAATCGTGATCGATTGGTGCTGAAACCAAATGATGATTACGGCGGGCATGGAATTTATATTGGATGGGCGACAAATGAAGCGGGATGGAATGACGCGCTGCAAACGGCGCTCGCCGACGGTGATTATCTTGTGCAGGAACGCGTCCCGACGGCGCGCGAAGTTTTCCCCGCGCTAATGGAAGACGGCTCCATTGAATTCACAGAGCAACTCGTTGATCTCGATCCGATGCTTTTTTTCGGTAAAGTCGGTTCAGCCTTCACGCGCCTGTCTTTCACAGAACTCGCCAACGTTTCTTCCGGCGGCGGGATGGTTCCGACATTCCTTATCAGCGAAAAATGATGCGCAAAGAAAAGCATTACGGTAAATATCGCTATGAAATAAACGGCGGATGGCGAATCGTTGTTTCCTTGATCGTGCTTGCATTGTTCTACGTCCTGCTGTGCGCTGCGCCGTCGCTTGCTCAGGAACCTGTCGCGCCGGTCACGGACACGCTGCCCGCACGAACTTCAGATCAAGCGAGTAATGACAAAACTGACGAACCGGAGTTTATCGTTCCCTCGCGCCCGACAGTCGCGAATCCGGCTGAGTTTCAAAAACCGGGCGTGCTGCAACTCGAATACGGCTACGATGCAAATTTCCGCGCCGATGATTTCCGCACAATGCAACGCACACCGCTCGCCCTGCGTTTCGCCATCAGCCGCCGCTTTCTCTTTGAAGTGGATAACGACAATCTCATATCACAGACGCCAATCGAAGGTACGCGCGAAACAGGAGTGGGCGATACGCGATTAGGTTTGCAGGGCGTGGCTTTCCATGAAACGCCGGATCATCCCGCGCTCGCTTTTGCTTACTACATCAAACTGCCGTCGGCGAGCGTCGCCAAAAATCTCGGCACGGGGCGCGTGGATCACAGCTTTATCACGCTGGTAAGCAAAAAAATCAGCAAGACGACAATCGACTTCAATGCTATTTATCTTTTGGCAGGCCGCCAAAATCAAAACGGTTACGCTTCGAGCGGGCAGGCGGCGCTGTCCTTGGCGCGCAAGGTTAGCGAAAAATTCGGCGTGCAGGGTGAACTCTCCGGCCAGAGTCGCAACGACGAGCAGACAGGCGCAATCTTCGCGCTCGGAGCCGTGACGTATCAATTAAATCGTCGCGCTGTTTTCGATGCAGGGATGCGCGCCGGATTAAATGCCGCCGCGCCGCGCTACGGAGTTTTCGCGGGTGTGACCGTTGGCGTCGCAGATTTTTACAGGAGCAAAAAGCATTGATCGAGTACAATAAGGTGGTTTGAATAGCCTTTAATAAGAGCGGGGAAAATCAAACGTGGCTGAAGAATTTGACGCGAAACAGACGTTGCCGCAGGACGAGCGTAGGTCTTACGAACGCGCGCGCCTGCTTGTTGACGTATTCTTTAACGGCACGGACGCGACGGGCGTTGCCAGCACAAAGGACATCAGCGCCGGTGGCCTTTACATGAACACGCAGATGGAACTGCCTGAAGGCGCTGTGCTGATGCTACGCATTCCTTTCGGCGACGAACAGCAAATCGTCGTCAATGCTGAAGTCGTGTACAGCAATCCGGGACACGGCGTCGGCGTGCGCTTTCAGGGATTGACGGAAGAAGACCGCGCTTTGATGGAGCGCGAATTATCAGCGAGTGACGAATGAGTTTGCCGCAGCGAACGCTCGCCCGCTACGCTGGCATGATCTTTCGGACAACACGCGCCGCGCGCTCGAAGGAAAGCTTCAGAGCTTATACGAACACACGAGCGATGAAAGCGCCTTTGATGCGCTTACCGTTGATAAGCAACAAGCGCTGCTCATCTTTGTGCGCCGTTTCGTTGAACTTGATGTATGGGATTCCGTTAGACGCGTTGAAAACGTTTATGGCGCGGGCGGCGTCGGCATCAATTTCACGGCGTGGCCTGTGCTCGAATCTATGCTTCGCCGCAAACGGATTTTCACCGCGCGTTTTGCTTCGCACAAAGACGCAGTGATCGGTTTTCTCGAACGCAGGCGGCAGATGGCTGCGCTCCACTTTCTTTGCAGCAATAAAGAAAGTCGCCAGTGGAGCGCGCACTTTGATCTTTACAGTCCGCTCGCTTTTCCCTACGGCATGTGGCGGCATCTGTTGCACGAAAAGCTGCGCAGAGAAACACCCGTTTGGTTTCAGATCAAACGCGCTTTGTGGCGTTAGAAATAAGGACTGATGCTAGATTCCGGTGGCTATTGATATCTAACTGTGTAGCTCTGCTGCGTATCTTTGTGGCTATCAGTGCGTGAAGTTTTGAAGGGAAGGAGATCAAAATCATGTTCGATCAGTTTACACTTGGCATTGAAGAAGAGTTTCAGATCGTCGATCCGCAGACGCGCGAATTGCGTTCGCATGTTTCCGAATTCCTCGAAGAAGGCCGTATGATTTTGGGCGAACAGATCAAGCCCGAAATGATTCAATCAATGATTGAAGTCGGCACGGGCATTTGTCACAACATACAGGAAGCGCGCACAGACATCACGCGCCTGCGCGGAATCATCTCCGGCCTCGCGCGCAAGAATGGATTGGAGATCGTCGCCGCTTCGACGCATCCGATTTCCCACTGGCAGGATCAGAAAATTTCCGAAGACGAGCGTTACGAACTAATCGTTGAAGAAATTCAAATGGTGGCGCGTTCGCTTCTTATCTTTGGCCTGCACGTACACGTCGGCGTCGCCGATCAGGATCGCGCGATTCACATTATGAACGCGGCTCGTTATTTTCTGCCGCACATGCTCGCGCTCTCGACTTCTTCGCCGTTCTGGTTAGGCCACAACACAGGGCTAAAATCTTACCGCTCGGAAGTCTTCAAGAAATTCCCGCGCACAGACATTCCAGACCACTTCGATTCACACGCCGCGTTTCAACGCTACGTCGAACTTCTGATAAAAACAGGCTGCATTGACAACGGCAAAAAGATTTACTGGGATGTCCGCCCGCACCCGTTTTTCCCGACGCTTGAATTTCGTATCTGCGACATACCGACGCGCGTGGACGACACCATCGCCATCGCCGCGCTCTTTCAAGCCATCGTCGCCAAACTCAGCAAACTGATTGACAAGAATCTGGGCTTTCGTCTTTACCGTCGCATGTTGATTCAGGAAAACAAGTGGCGCGCGGTGCGCTGGGGACTCGACGGCAAGATGATTGATTTCGGCAAGCAAAAGGAAGTACCCGTGCGCGATCTGGTGCTCGAACTGCTGGAATTTGTGGACGACGTGCTCGACGATCTAGGATCACGCAAAGAAGTGGAACACGTTTACACGATTTTGCAGCGCGGGACTTCGGCAGATGAGCAATTGCAAATCTACCGCGAGACGGGAGACTTGCGCATCGTCGTTGATCGCCTGATCGAGCGCACGATGGAAAATGTTCCACGCGACGTAGAAATGAACGCCGCCGCGCCCGGATTATAGAAGCGCGTTCGAACTTATCTTGTGCGGAGATTCATCTAAATAACCTTTGCTTTTGTGATGATTTGAAATGTGGCTGATTGACCTAATCATAAACTTACCATCCCTTTTATTTGATTGGTGGTTAATGAGCGGCGATACGTGCCTCGAATGCGGCGGATTTCTATATCCAATTCCTAATCGAGGCAAAGAAAATATTCTGCAATGTAAGGCATGTGAGAAGTTATGGGTAAAAAAGGAAAACCTTTTACTTCCCCTTACAGCTTCGCGTAGAACCTGATTCTTTGTACGAGTACAAAAAGAGCTTATCGCTCGGCGGCGGTAAGCTCTTTTTGTGTGCAAAAGTTTTATTGAAAGACAGCTTTGGAAAGTTTGTTATACCGACACTATGCAACTCGCTTCCATCGCGCCGACGTGGACGAGAGATTCGCGTAGGAAATTCTCGAAGATAATACGCCCGTCGCGTGATTCGTTCGGATGCTCCCAACGCGTCGCACGTTCTTTGCTCCAATCCTCAAAAGACTTTTCCAGATGAAACTGCACTGTGTAAATAAGCTGTCCGCCGGAGCGCTTGACCATCATTTGATTACGGCAGAGATAAGCGGTTGCGAGCAGTTCAAAGCCGTCTGGCACGCGGTCAAGTTGTAGCCCGTGATTTTGCCACACGCGCAGAATTCTCGCTTCCTTTGTGTAATCCTGCCACACACCGGATTCGTCGTTGTCTATGCCGCAGAAGATCGGATCGTCGGGCGCGGTGATGCGTATGAAGCGATACTGATACTCGCATGTACGCTCTGCTCTACGTTCGTGCTGCTCAAGATTGTCGAGCGTTACGACACGCGCGCCGAAACTCAAACCAACAAGCTGGTGCCCGCCGCATATGCCGAGCACAGGCGTTTGCGTTGTTTGCACAAAGCGCGCAAAGTTTTCCAGAATGTCTGTGTGATAAAAATCGAAATCCGTCAGTGTGCCGCTCAAGACAATCGCCTGCGGCTGAAATTCTGCAACCGCAGAAGCGACTTCTGAAACATGCGCGACACGCGTTTCAGGATGCTGTACAAGCCGCCCGATGTTATTGAGAATATTGTTGAGCGCCAGCCCCGCGATCATGCGTTCACGTCTGAGGTGCGCGGCGGCGCTGCGTCCCCATTCCTTGCGTGCTACATCGGAAATATCGTTTTCATTGCGCAGTAGATTATCCACGACGAGCACGCGCGCACGCTCAATGCGCTTTTCTATTGGCTCAAAGCGACAAAAAGCTCGTTGGTTAAAGGGAAACGGCAACGGCTCTGGCACGTCGAGCGGTGTCTGCGCGGGCGCGTGTGGATCGTTGATGAGCGTTTCTTGTTCCATTATTGGTAAATCAATTTACCACAGCGTTTGTTTCAAACAGGTCGCTGCTTTGTGTTTTGATTGAAATGCGGGCGATCCGCGCCAGCCCCTGCCTGCGTAATTTCTTCGCGCACTTCGGTGATTAGCTTCCGGCGAAGACGTGCACCAAAATCTTTGCTGCGATTCTCCGCGAGATGATCGATCAATAACAACATGCGTTGCCACGCGAATTCAAGCTGATCCGCGAGACGCGAAAGCTGCGAAATATCATACGGCACGCCGAAGTTCGGATTACCTATACGCGCGAACACAGATAAGTATCTAGCTGTCGCCAAGTCCGGGCAAAACACGCGTCGCCGTCCGAGCTTTAATTCGACACCAAGCAAAGTATACTGCACTTCGACGGTTCCACGCTTTGACGGCACTTCGAGATGATACGCGCGCGTCCGCTTCGTTAAAATCTGCTCACGATATATCTGCGGCAACCACATCTCGCCGAGTTGTTGCTTGATCTCCGCTATGAGCGAGAGAAGGGAAACAGCGCCCGTTTTCTGCGTTTGAAGTACCACAGTCACAATTGGATGCGGCGCGCTAGATGCTCCGAGCACGCTAAGATTAAGAACGTTCATACAAATCAGTTGCGCGCGGCGTCGTGGCTAAGCAAAGCGAAAAGTTTATTGATGCGGCGATTGCCTTAACGCTCTGCTGTGATGGCGACGGCGGCCTTTTCGTTGCGAAACGCATCAAGCACGCGCCCCGGAAATATGCCCAGATAAAGGACACCGAGCACCGTCAAAACTAAAACCGCCGTGATGCTTGCCGGAATAAACGGAGCGCGCCATTCGGTTGTGCGCTCGCGGAAGAACATCACAACGACAAGACGCAAATAATAGTACGCGGAGATGCCGC
>JAABUR0100001579.1_pt1 | contig 40007 bp, 45 predicted proteins | sample 5560091 | NCBI WGS metagenome assembly JAABUR01 (sample SAMN10711879, study PRJNA513375) | rock metagenome | isolation source: Antarctica rocks | place: Antarctica: Victoria Land, University Valley sud | reverse complement strand
GCGCTCAAATTCTTCCGCCTTCAACGACCTCCCTGCCTAAAATCTCCACCTGTCCCTCAACCGTCCTTCGTTTCTCCAGCACCCACCGTCCTCCCTCTTCGATCGTTTCCTTGACATAACTGACGCTCTCGGCCCCACTACTGTTCCTACTATGTCCACCCTTTGTCAGCGGCATGGTACTCCTCTTTACCGGGGAGTGGCTGCGTTCTGCTTGCATGAAAGGTGCTGCCATTACTAGGCCCTCTTGAGCGGTTGACAGAGTGATTGTAGGGCTGGAAGATGCGCCTTCATCAGAGTCGGAGCCGATGTTTTGGCTACTCGAGAGGCTATAGTTGGAAGCATTGAAGCTATTGCGGCTATCGATAGGACTAGCATTGTTGGAATGATAAACGGCGGCGGCAGGGATGCTTGGGGGGAGGAAAGTAAGCGGAGAGCCACTGGAGCTGCTTTGAAGACTGCCGTTGCTTCCACCCCAGGCACCTCGACGTAGTTTCATCAGCGCCGAGAGTGACATATCGCCTCCTTCGTCAAGATGCATCATGTCTGTTAATTGCGCCAAGCCTTGGGTGCTTACAGATTGCAGAGGATAGCCGTGCATGGCAAGCGAAATTCCTGAATTACGGTTACTCCATTCACTCCGTTCGGTGATCGGCGTAAGACTTGGTTCCTGAAAGTTGACCCGGCCACTACGGCTTCTACCAAGACCTTCGATGCCCCGAGGCCCGAAGTAACCTCCATTGGCATACTGAGCTTCGCCGGAATCAGCAGCACGAGCGAAAAAGCCAAATTCTTGACCATAGAAGCCATCGTCGTCATTCTCGAGTGCTTCAGCATTTGCAGCGGCAATGATAGGATCATCTGCCAAGGCATCTTCAAAATCAAAGTCATCCGTGTCCTCGATAGCTTCATTGCCTGGTAACCCATCTACCTCGCTACTCATTTGAGCATCGTCAGGAATCATGCCTGGTGATGATTCAAGATCACTCTGCCGGCGAATGAATTGACCGTTGATAGCCGCTTGGTTGGCAGCAAAAGCTAGCGCATCATGGTAAGCCAAGAGGTTGTCTTGGGTGAGACCAGCTGTTTGACAGAACGCAGGGCGAGCAGCTTGAGGCGGGTCTATTACAGAATTTCTAGACTCCAACTTAGCAAAACCAACTTCCGGCATGCCGTGCTGTGTGATTGGCATAGGTTCGTTCTCTTGCTGAAATACGTGAATAGAAGGAGGCTGTTCTCCTCCTGCAGACATGTCATTCAAGCCTCCCAACGGTTTCAAATCCCGTAGGGGTAAGCCATAGATCCTGCTTGTTTCATCATCGAAGACCGACTCGTCAAAGGCTCCAGCATCAGTGTTTCCCAGGTCGTCAATCATACCGTCATCAAAATAAAGATCGCCATCTTCGTAATCAGGGCTTTGGGGAGGAATTGGCAGGTTACTCCCTGAGACCAGTTGAGGAGGATGCGAATGAGTTCCGGGTTCGATGGCTATGGCATTCTTGTATCGTTCAGGAGGTTTGTTATCGCGCTCGTAGGACCGTTCCAGTATCCCAGCAAAGCCCTGGTCAACCCCAAGATCCGGCGGCAATTTTGAGACCGCAAAGCCGATTACCTGACCTTGATTATTACGAGGAATATCCGGCAAAGTAAATTCTGTGCTCATAGGATTTGCACGGCCGGTAAAAGAAGACTTTGTAGGCGACACAAATTCGAAACCGTCAAGTGTGTGCGTAGAAACAGAGTTACCGATTGGATCAGCATCGGCATTGACACCAGGTATTGGCTCTTCAAAGCCTTCGTCATCATCCATATCGTCGTAATCATCGTAGTCTTCCTCATCTTCACCGTCATTTCTAAGGTCCCCGTTACCAGAGCGACCGGATGCATCGCTTGCACGAGCCTTTTGTCTCGCCTTCTGCCTATGTTTCTCCTCTAATACCTGTTCTTGGGTAGAAGATCCTACCCCAGCTAGGTCAAAGCTAAATCGTGAGGCGTTGCTTTTGAAGTGCTTGGGTAGTCCAGCGGGTTGAAACGAGGAGTCGGAGTTTGATGTAGATCGTGGTCGGATTACAGGGGGAGACGATGGCGGTGATGTTGCAGGTCTCTGTATGGCAGAGCTTTCTTTGTTGGCCGTCTTGGAGAGTACCTCAAGCGGTACTCTGGGAGGGGAAGGAGCTTTTCTGAGTGGAGGCGAAGGGGCCCGGGGAGTAACAATAGGATTGGTTGACAGAGATGGAGGTAGCTTCCTTGCAAATGGCGGCAGAGAAGAAGGATCTGGATCCGGTTGGGATTTTGCAAGGGACACTTGATACAGAAACGCTGATGTCCGCCGCTTCGCCGGAGCATTTTGCCCAGCTTTCCAAGGCTCTATGTCGTCTTCAAAGTGTTCTTTGAAAACTGGGGCATGTTCTCTTTCCGTACTGCTGGGACTGTCGTCTTCAACCAAAGAAGCGGAAGAATTAGCGGACAATTTAGGAGGCATAAACCCACGCGGGTCGTGCTGTTTGCTCGCTTTGCTTCCCGGTCGTGGGGCGCTAAAATCATGAACGACCTTGCCACGTATTCTTGGGTCATAATCATCCGGAAGTCTCATGCCAGGAAGAACAGGACTCTTGTATGGGGGATACTTCTCCGAAGACGGTTCCGCTACCGCCTGGAAGGACCGCCGTTTAGCTAGTAGCGACAATGGGTTGAGGAGGTTGAGTTTGTTCTTCCCATGGCGTACGGTGTTCATACTGGTAATGGATATTTCAGGTTGAGAGAGTTTGGGAGACGAAGGTTGAGACGGAGGTAGGGGAGGTGCGGGTGGCTGTTGGAGTTGAGGTACACTTGGGATTTCTGGAGGCTTTGACCTGGGCCTTGACAGTTTTGGGGGCTCAGAATAGGACCGCATTGATTCATAAGCAGCACTCCCGAGTGGAGGTTGGTGATGTTGTGTATGTTGGTATTGCTCTGGAGAGACGGAAGGACTTGGTAGCACTGTACCTTCGGGTAGCACTGTACCTTCGAGGGTCCTGTGCTGATGATCTTCCGTTGTGCCTTCGGCCATTGAACCAGTATACCCATCGTCATCCACCGCAGATCTCGATAATATTAGTGGAGGCCGCTGGGAGGGCCGAGATTGTGCACTCAAGCGTATAGGCTCCCTCTTCTCCTGTGCCTCGTATTTGGCATCGATTTCCCCGTGTGATTCGAGCCGTGAGGCAATGCGAGGAATCGGAGGTAAGATTGGCGGGTTTGCTGAAACCGGTGATGGTTCATGGGTGCTGCCATCATCGGGCGCTCGAGGTGGGATTGGGTCGAAAGAGAGTTCTGGAGAGGGTAGTGGGCCTTCATGGTACCGTCTTGACGAGGCTACTTGCTGAGGGTTCGTCACAGGGCCGAAAGTGGACCGTCGATTGCTCGGCCGCATACCATGAAGGTAGGAAAACATGACTGCAAATGCCAATGGAATGAGCCGGACTTCCTAGGGCAGAGTCATGGAGCTTGGAGCATTTTCGGATTGTGCGCATACTAGGACATTTGAGATACTCGGGGAAATAAGTCGGAAAGGCAAAAGATAAAGATTTGGTTGCTTACGGGACCAAGAATCCCACCAGACTCTGGTTGGAGCAACGTCTGGGCTGATGAAGAAATTCTACCGAGCATCTACTGGGCCCTTCGCATGTGTCTGGCTTCGGTGACGCTACTGGACCCGTACCGAACATCTACAGTACAGTACCTACTCTGCTTCCCGACCTTTACCCATTAACAAAGTGCATTGACAAGCTGGGTAACAGTATCAGAAGTATCAGGAGCTTGATTGCTCATCTAGGTACTGTAACATACATTTCTACACATAACATCTATCTTCTAGGACTATTCTAATGGATACTTTACCGACGAAGCACGCCAGCAACGAGAAAATTCCATTCTTTGGAAAATATCCAATACACAACTAACCTAGCTAACATGAGTTCCCCTCATAATGGTCCCAACGATAAAGCCGTTTCAAGCGTTCTCTGGTAGAGTTATCCAAGTTCCCTTCTCTCGGCAATCCCTCCACTCGATTTAACTGGCATGACCCAATACAATCCCCAACGAGGAGGCCTTGCAATCATTCCCGAAAGCCACTCGTCACGGTCATAAATCGAGGACCCTCCCATGCTGTATTGACATTCGAAAGAACAAGGAAGTCGAAATCGTGAGGCATCTGAATGGTGAATTGTCCGTCTAAGTGGATTGCGCCACAGAATTCGCGGTCACGATCGACAACTCGCCGACATGCCTTCTGTGCGTCGATCTTGAATGCGCTGTGAGTGTCCAAAATTGCATTAGTGGATACGATCACGAAGAGCTGTCGAAATGGAGACGCTCTCTCGGCGTCGTCGGAAATACATCACTATGCAGACAAATTTGAGGTTGCGATGGCATTCGAGTACGGTAACAAACGTCCTCACGAGTCATCTTGGCGACATATTTATCGTTTGCTGGATACCACACCCAGTCTCCTTTTCTTGATTGGTCTCTCTGATGCCAAACGATCCAAAGTTCTTTGATCGAGCCATCCCGGTTACGTCAGCTGGCTCAAGAAGCAGTTCACGCATGTCGCATTTCACACTTTCACGCGAGTATGCCTAAGGACAGCTTGCAAGTTCCTTTCACCGGCATAGGTTCGCTCAATGGCCGAAGAACAGAAATTATCATATTCGGCTGCTGGGCTGCCCTTGAGGAAATCGCATTTCATGCGCAAGGGTGATTGGCGTAGAAGACCTGCTATTGCGTTCAAAGCGTCACTGTACTTGGTAAGCTCTCGGCGAGCAAAGTGAAGCAGGAGAGCATCATAAGCCGCAAATGACGGAAACTGTGGGTCGAATGAACGTAAGAGGTAGTTGTGTTCAAAAATAATCCTTGACGAGTTTTCGTCATCCGTGGAATCTCACTCTAGATAGTCTGATGACATCTGAAATAAGCCTAGTCGTGAATGAGAAGATAAGGATCTGAGAGGGAACAGTTGTTTCGGAAACATTCGGCAATTAATTTGATCAATATGTCAGTCAACTGTACTTCCACGCTCTTCTAGACTGAATAGATGCTCGAGGTAATTCTCCACGTTCGAGACTATTGCTATGTTAACCCGGGGCTTAACTTCCTGAGTACATTAGGTCAGGTTACGAGAGCTGTGTTGAACACAAGGAAGGTTACTGTTCGTAACAATACCCCCTGCGGCAGTAACTGTAGGTTTTGCACGTCATAAATTGTATTCATCTTGTTATTCCTCGAGCATACCAAAAAGTTATCCTGAACGAGATAGGACATCTATCAAAAGAAATGTCGCGTCCTTGTCCTGTGTGAAGAAGGGGAGAGCATCCTTGATGATCTATGAGATGAACGACCAGCAGCATTTGAGTGCGCCGGACCCCATCATATTCATCTTGTTTTCCGTGCCAAGGCAATAAGATACTATATCCCCCGTACATAGATCAAGCCACGTACTGGCGTGTTGCGGGCGCTGTCACGATTTTGTACATTAACAACGTGAAAAGATGATTCAAAGTGAGCGAACATCGGCAAGGGAAATAAATCAGTCAAGTTTTCGACGGAAGCACATTCTTCGCCATGATGCTCATCACAGTTGAACAGCCAATTTGCAAGACGATTCGTGTCGACGAGCTCTTTCGGAACCGCCTTTGCAGCATATCTGAGGAACTCGTTATCTTCGTTATAGTTCTCTCCTTCACACACGAAACAACCCCACATGCCAGACGCAAGATGAATTTTGTACCCCGGCGGGTGCTCCTCTCCTTCAACTTCGATCCCCATTCAGAAGAAATCGATGCCCGTACGGTCGATCAGAGCATTCTGTCCTCACCCTAAATCTCGAAACACGCTGATTACTGAGATTGTTAAATCGGCAGAACGAATTCAGATCGTGAGATGACTAAAACCATCTTCTGACACGAACATGTTGCGAAAGGTCTTGAGGGCGTCATTTAACGGCGCACATTACGAAGCATCACTTTCGCTAAAGGCGAGATCTACCTTCATTTAGATGTAGTTTGCTAACAAATACATGTAGATTCCTCATCATATATAACATTTAATCTATTACGAATGTCGATTCAATAAGTCTCTTTTGTTGAGACTTTCTTTCATTCAATGTTGCTGTTGTCATCAAATTAGACTTAGATCTCTTTCTCATCGACTTCGAAGTCACTATCTTCAACGTAGATTCTTGAAGATGACGTCTAAATTGAAACTTCTGCTCTTATACAGTTGTTTTCTTCACTGCATGATCAGATTTGATTGTTCTAAACATCATGAATGAGATGAAAGAGAATGAAGATTCATTGAAAGTAGTAGCAGTAGTAGTAGTAGTCGATGTGAGATTTTTACTATCTTTCGATCTATTTCAAGACTTGAACGTCATAATGATGAAGAATGAAGCGAAGAAATTCAATGACAGTGAGATCTCGCTGTTCTTCTTCTGTTGTTCTCTTTGCTTAGCAGTCTCACTGTTCTTCTTCTTTTGTTTATCTCTTTGCTTAGCATTCAGCTCAGCTGCTTTCGCTGCAATCAAAGTTTAAGCGTTGATTCTATCATGTTTTTTCTCTTGATGAAGCTCAGCTTAAGCTTCTTTTCTTGTAGAAGATGATTTTGAAAGCATCATGAAAAATCTCTGACTCACTTTCTGCAGTTTCTCATATGTAACAGTCATGTTGATATGAAAGATAAACAGCTAATTGATTAAAAAATCAATCTGCTGACGTGATAACTTTTCATGCAGCTTCTGCAAGCTGACTGCTGCATGAAGAAATCTATTTTTATTAACATCATGATATTTCATTGAATTTGCATCATTTGAATTAATGAAGTCATCATAGTATTTAATCTGTCAGTTGCTCAATGCTATAAAAGATTTATTCAATCATCAGTGAGAATGAAGAAACAATATTGAGATCGAAAATTCTTGTCTGCAAATGCGTAAGAAATAATGTTTGCAGAGAAGTTTATATTTAATGTAAATATCACAGTCATATGAATCTGCAGTGATTGATTGAGTAGCGAACTTCTTGACTGTTATTCATTCAGAATTTATCTTTTCTAGAACTCAGATAATCACATAATTCATGTCATGATTCTAGTCTTGTCAGACTCAGTCTACTAGTCTTGTCAGATTTATTCTCGCTTCATCATCTTGACTAGTTTCTATTGAGTCTAACGTTGACTGAGAAACACATATATGTAGTCAGCTTCTTTTCTGTAGCTATCTTTCTTTCTTAGCATTTATCTTCTAGTTGAATGACACTCATATTAACTCACTCTATGCTGATTTCTAACATTAAATAAATGCTCATCATCTACTACTCTGCTATCAATGAATAGATGATACAAAACAATCTATTCAGTAAGAAAAATTTGCAAGAGATTCTTCAAATTTGCATCATCATTTTAAATTGCAAGAAATTCTTTGATTCTACACTCATTTTCATCATTCTATTTGCAAGAAATTCTTTGAATAAAGCACTTAATTATTACCTGAAATTCACAAGAAATTCTTTAAATTTTCACTCATTAAAAAACATCAATTCAAAACATTAATCTCTCATTTACTCTTATTTCAACAACTTCTACTTTATTTAATAACACAAACGAAAATGATCATCACAAGTTCATCAAGCTTTCGAATTCACTCATCTTCATCGAAATAAATGACTTTATCTGAAAGACATGAAACATCAAAATAGCTGACAAGCTTAATGTCAATGCAAATCATTACTCTACTGAAAAGATTTGTATTGTCTATGTGATTTTCAGACTAAAAGACGATGCTGATCAACAAATCTATGCAAAGCATCATGTTGATGCTTTCTCGTTCTATCATTCACTATCAAAGCTACTGAAACATCTGAAAGAAATTTACGAAGATCAGAATCTGATTCAAAAGTGTCGTTGCAAATACGTCATTCTGAAGCAGCTTAACAAGTTCTTCAGCTCTTTCTATTTAGAATTCACTAGAATATTCAGCTTTCTGAACTACGACAATATCACTCTGATGAACGACATTCAGAATAAAATCAACAATTGTCTTCAAAATGCGTTGTCAGTTTGTCTTATAAAGTTTAGCTCACTTGATAAGCTCAAGATCTTTCTTCAAGATGTAAATAACAAACAACAAGTTAATTATCAGCTACGTGATGAGCAATGAACAGTCAAATTGATAGCAACTTCAAAAAAACGTTTTGTTTCTTTGTTAACATCAGCTTTAGTCTTGACTACTAGCTATGTTCAACTCATTACTTTTTTCATTCTTGAATTTGAATGATCAAGAATGTCAATCATCTGCTTCAACTGCAAAGTATTAAATTATCTTTCAAAGAACTGCTTTCAGCTGAAGACTAGTACTTTGACATCTTGTGCATTCACTTCTCGTCTTAATGAGATCATCATGTTGAAAGAAGAGAAGAAATTATTTACAGAGAAATTAAAGAATGAGGCAAAAAACTAGTGACTTTCATCAAAGACGTGATGAAAGATGTGTTAATTTCTTCAACAATGAGCAGCTTAAATGATTTCTTTGCTTCGAAATCTTTGACTACTGAATGTGTATTATCTAGCAATGAAATTAGTTACTCATTAAAGTTATTGATTGACACTGAAGCAGCTGACTATTCGTTCATTGATGAATTAATCGCGCAGAATGTTTGTGATCATTTGCAAATTGAATCTTTATCTTTAATTAAGCTCAAATCGATAAGAAGATTCAATGATCATTATGCAAAAAAGTTTATTACTCATGCAATTTATTTGAATCTAACTGTTCAAGATCATATGAAACGTTTTGTCTTTATGCTGATCACTCAATTAGATCAACATCAGATGATTTTCGAAAAAACATGAATAAACAAGATCAAGATGACTATTGATATGAAAGACGATCGTCTTCAATTTTCTAGTTTCGAAGCTCATATCAAAGCTTCTATCAAAGCTCATTTGACTGTTCTTTCAAGCAAGAAAATCGTGATAGAACAGAAGAGTTTAATCTTTATTCAAATACTAAAAAGATTTATATCTTCTGTTGTCACTCGACTCAGCGAGAAGTCATCTTCATTCAGTAAAATCGTAAAATCATTTAATTCAATCAACTTCGCTTCGTCTTTCAATTCAATGAACATAGCAATGATAGAGACTGCAGCATATAAATCACTAGTCAAATGATTGAATGTGACTACTTTTGTGATCATCATCACGAAAATTGATCGACTTCTAAAAACAGCTAGAAATAAACTTGAAGATGTAAATCTACAAGAGCTTTCACATGAAGAGATCTTGAAAGAAGTCAAAGCTAAGCTTTCTTTGAAATATCATAACTATCTAAACATGTTTGATCGAGCGATGACTGATCAACTATTTTCTCATCGCTTCTATGATCATAAAATTGAGTTGATAGACGAGAAAACATCTTCTCAAAGTTGTCTCTATCATATGTCTGACTACAAGCTTCAAAAGATGAAGAATTACCTGATTGAACATCTGAATAAGAACTTTATATCTTCTAACTCAATCTCATGCGCTTCGCTCATACTATTCATTGAAAAGAAAGATGATAGTCTGCGTTTCTGCGTCAATTATAGAAAGCTCAATGCTTTGATTAAACGAAATCGCTACTTTCTACTCTTAATAGACGAAACTCTCGCTCATATTCAAGGTAGCAAGTATCTGACTCGATTGAATATAATAGTTGTCTTCAACAAACTATGCATGCATTCAAAAAGCGAAGATTTGACTATCTTTATTATCTTTTTTGACTTCTACAAATATCACGTGATGTCTTTTAAATTAATCAACGATTCAACTTTCTATCAACACGATATGAACGACGTGCTGTTTGATTATCTACATCAGTTCTGTTAAATTTATCTAGATGACATTATCATCTACAGCAAAACACTGAAGAAACATAAGAAACACATATGACTAGTTCTACATAGATTACAAGAGATCAATCTACAGATGAATATAAACAAATGCAAGTTTCACGTTCAAGAGATCAGCTTTTTAAAACTATTGCTATTCATCAAGAGACTGAAGATGAATCTTCGAAAGATACAAGCAGTTGTTGAATGATCTACTTCTACAAATTTCACTCAGATGCAGTTCTTTATCAACTTCTGCAATTTCTATCGTCGCTTTATAAAGAACTTCTCGAAGATTGTTTGATCAATGATTCAACTCATTCAAAAAGAGGTGATATTTGAATGAGATCACGCTTGTCAAACAATCTTTGATCATATGAAAAAATGAATGACTGAAGCATTTATTCTTCGTCATTTTGATCAGAATAGAAAGACTATTCTTGAAACAGACTCATTCAACTACGTCAATGATGACATACTTTCTCAATATGATGATAAAGAAACATTGCATTCAATGATCTACTACAGCAAGAATCTGAGTCTCGCTGAGTGCAATTATGAGATTTATGACAAGAAATTACTAGCAATCATTCATGTCTTCAAGCATTGATAATCTGAGCTGAAATTGACTGAGCTACTCATTAAGATGTTCACTGATTATCAAGCTTTAACGTCATTAATGAAAGATAAAGAGCTAAGTAGATGTCAAATGCGCTGAGTATAAAAACTCATCAACTTCAACTTTAAAATCATGTATTGCTCAGGCAAACAAAATCACAAAGTCGATGCATTGACTCGCTGAGTCAATTCAGTTTCTAGAAGTCTTGAGAATGAATGATGTTGCTATCAGCGAACTACAATTCTCATGTTGAATCGAATGAAAATTGCTGATTTAAAAAAGAAAGAGAATGATGAATCAATTTATTGATTGATTCTAGAAGCTAACAGAATCAACAAGAATTGTATTCTACTTTGTGAAGTTATATTAAAAGATGAAGCTTAATACAAAGATACTAAATTAAGAGATTGTCAAGTTCAGAACGAAATACTATATCAAGATGATCTTTTATGAGTTTTCTTTAATGAGCATCTTCAAATGAAGTTAATTTGAAAAGTTCATGAGCAATCTTTTATTGATCATTTCGAAATTCTGAGAATGATGAAGATCATAAGAAGATACTACTATTGATCTTCAATGCAAAAGACAATAGATCAATATATTTGAAACTGCTACATTTGTCAGCGATCAAAGACTTCTCAAAATAAATTCAATGAACTACTACATTCTTTACTCATACTTGAACAGTGATGAAAGAACATAGTCATGAATTTTATCATCAACTTATCTTTTTCGAAAGACAAAAACATCATACTAACAGTGATATGTAAATTGACAAAGAAACGACATTATATTTCTTGCTTCACTGATGACGAGAAAATCACAGCAGAAAAAACAGCTGAGCTAATGCTTCAATGAATATATCAAATACATGATTTACTCGATTTTATTGTTTCAAATCGAGATTCTCAATTTATCTTCATTTTATGAAAGTCGCTTTACAAAAGACTGAGCATTAATCTTTGACTATTCACTGTCTATCATTCTCAAATCAATGATCAAAGTGAATGAGTCAATCAGAATGTTAAAAAATACCTTTGATTCTTCTGTTTGTACATGCAGAATGACTGAGCTAAGCTACTACTCATGATTGAGTTCATTGATAATAATGCTCTGTTCTCAGTCATTTTCTCAATCTCTTTCTTTCTAAACAAAGACTTTCATTCTTGTATAAGCTTTGAACTTGATGTCATCGAATATGAAAGTTCTTGTGAACGCTTGCAAACGATTAAAGTCGAGAATATATTTGAACATATGAACAAAACACTGAAGTTTGCTCATAAGTCACTAGTCAAAACATGAGAACAAATGATGAAACAAGTCAATAAGCATAGAAAAGAAGTTAATTACAAGATTGAATCAAAAATGTTTCTGAATGAAAGAAACATTGTTACAGCGAGATCTTTCAAGAAGCTAGATGATAAAATGCTTGATTCTTTCATCAATCTAAATCTTGTCAACTCTTCATATAAACTGAAATTATCAGAGTCTATGCATGTTTATGATGTATTTCATTCTGATCTGCTTCGCTCTATCGTCAATGATTTCTTGTCTGACCAAAAGAATGAATTCTCAGATTCAATAGTGATAAACGATGAAGATGAGTGAGAAATCAATGATATATTGAATTTTCGTCGATATTAAAGATGACTTCAGTATAGAGTCAAATGAAATGACTATGATAATGATCTCAATTGATATAACGCTGACGACAATGAATTTATGAATGCTCAGAAGATTGTTGATGATTTTCATATTCAATACTTGAACAAATCGCGCTAATCAACAATTCAATCAATCAATTGAGTCAAGCAGAAAATACATTCATGCAAACATGAATCATCGAAGAGAAAGAATAATGTCACGATTCTAGTCTTGTCAGACTCAGTTTACTAGTCTTGTCAAATTTATTCTCGCTTCGTCATCTTGACTAGTTTTTATTGAGTCTAACGTTGACTGAGAAACACATATATGTAGTCAGCTTCTTTTCTGTAACTATCTTTCTTTCTTAGCATTTATCTTCTAGTTAAATGACACTCATATTGACTCACTTTATGCTGACTTCTAACAATTCACAAGTAATTGAAATGCTTCAAAATCAATGACTTAAGATTTATTTATACAAGATCTTTCATCAATCTCATGAATGAAGCGATATTACAGCTTCAGCTTAAACTTCATGAACTTAATGACATTCTTTAAAAACATTTGAGAATTCATGATAATTTTAAAAATAGAATGAAGACTTTTGTTTATTACAAATGTGTCAAAATTGAATAAGATCAAAGCTTTAACTTTAATCAATTCACAATGAACGCTAGCAAGTTCACTGCATATTAATTAGAACTAGTCAATGATTTAGTTGAGATCTGATTTAAATCTGACTCAGATTTGACTCAAATATGATTCAACATCTTTTTTCTTTTCTAGTATCTTTTAATCAGCTTCTATTGTCTTTTAGACAAACATACTTCTTTGTGTTATGAATGATCAATAGATTTCTATGACAAACACATTTCTTTGTGTTGCAAACATCTTTCAAATCAACATCTTTCTTGTGTTTCAACACGTTCTCTTTGAAGACTAGCGTCGATCTGAGTAACTACTATATAGAGCGTGTTCTTCTTGCATTTTATATCTTCTTTCTTCTGTATTTTTAAAGTCTTAGTTATAGTTATCTTTATAAATTAAACATTCTAATCACGCATGCACTCTGATTAGTTTCTAAACATGATTTCAACATTACTTTAAGAATTCGTTAATCACATGATACTGATCTCATTATTCATTCAAGTTCATTCAACTGACAATAAGATAAATATAAAGAAATTTGTGTATCTGATGATTAATGACATTGAAAGACAGAACAACATTAAGAAATCAATAAAATCAATGAAAATATACAATCATGTGATTGCTAGAGAATCTATCGCTCAGTCAGTAACATCAGTTCAAATCAATTAATAGAATCAATGATAAAGAATCTTCATTGATTGCTTGAGAATCACAAAAAATTCTCTCAAATCAGCAACACTTTTCTTTGAAGACTAAACACTTTAACAAATGATCTCACTACATACTATTGAACATCGTTCTTCGCTCGATCATCAACTCTTCGCTATAACTTGATCATTTGTGAACAATCTCTTCAAGAGTAATCAAAGTTTTATTTCTTCTGACACTATAAATTCAGTCATTTATTCTAAGCTATCATTTCACATATTGAAATATCTTAGAATTGATGTTGTACAAAAACATCAATACTTTTTATCTCATTCTCAGATTCTCAATGAATTTCATGAAGCTTTTACTTCATGAAATATAAAAAATGTAAAGCAGTTACAACATTGAGTTAAACAAGATTCAGAAGTTTTTCTAGAAGATTTGAATAATCTTTGAACTCAACAAGATTTAAACATGAAAGCTTGTGAATTATTTGACAAGATATCAAGTGAACAAATATGAAAAATTTATTTCAAGAAAATGAATAAAGTCAAAGAATGCTTAAATCAATTAAATCAGATGTTTTAAAATTAAATGACTGAATTACAACATCAACTGCAATCATTTAAAGAAGTCACTTCTTTCTTTTTTACTTTATTCAATTTCTTTAAATGATCTCAAAAGCTTTCAAATTGATCTTTGTTTACTGATAAAAAAGAATTTATTTGAAATGATTGACAAGAAAAGATTCGTGACAAGCTAGAAATCAACGTCGATCATTTTAATATCAATAAAGTTATTCTGATTTACATTCACTTCAGAATCAAAAAAGACGCAGTCAAGATTACTTTAACTTGATGTCAACAAGATTCATTGAATCTTTATGTTACAGTTAATGATCTGTTAAATAAACTTGCTCAGCTTTATGATGATCTCGACAAAGAGACAAACTTTCAAAGAAAATATGTTAATCTTTCTCAAGAAAAGAGCAAATTCAGCGATTTTTATTCAATGTTTCAACGTTTGTTCTTTTATCTAAAGTATCATGAAAAGCAATTGATCGTTGATTTATAAGACAAAATAGTTTATCATTTTCATGCAGCTTAAAGTAATCAATTGATTCAGTCAGAATCTTTGAACAAAATTCGTAGTTATCTGATTCATTTGAACAATGAGCATTGAGTCATGAGTGACATCAAAGAAAAGAAATTTCTGAACAAAGTCAGAAAGCAAGTTATCTTTGCTGAGAATCGAGATTCATTGAATTTCTATAGAAAGATCGAAGTCACTACACTTGTTGATCATTCAAAGTTACATGACGCGATTTTAACTAGTGTCAAAGACATTGATTTACAAGCTGAAATCTGTTTCATCTGTCACAAATCAGATCATACTTCTAAAGAGTGCTCTGATTAATCTAAAGTTAATATTTTAGAAGATAATGAGTTTGATCATTTAAATTCTGAGTCAGATTCTGATTCAAAAAACTAGTTATCTCTTTCAAAGTCATCAAAGAAATAGAAATCATATCTTTGTACAATCAGATTGAAGTTTTATTGAAAGAAAACTATTTTGAAAAGTCATTTCTGATCAATGCTTCTCTTATCTCTCAGAGCAATTCTTTCAATCTTCGCTCTTTGATAGATAGTGATTTCGTCATCTACATGCTGATACATGACAAGCTAGTCAATAAAGTATGTCAGAAATTTGAAATACAATCTATATCACTAGCAAAAGAAAAGTTAATACGAGAATATGATGAGAAGTTAGCTAGAAAGACTATTATTTATAAGATTTTACTCAATCTTACGATCAAAAGTCATAAGAAATTGACTGTGTTAATGCTGATAGCTGATATTGAGCATTATGAAGCTATATTGAGCAAACTCTGAATGAACAAAAATGAAATATTATTGAACATAAGACATGATACTATCGTATTTTCTGATTAATTAAATATTTCTATCTCGATTTTTTCAATCTCGTCAAATACAAAGCACTCAAGTTGATCACGATCAACTTTGATCTCTTCAGCAGCTCACAGCAAGATCTTTAAGATGCTCAAGTGCTCAGTTTTGATCATTCAGAAAAAGTCATTCTCGATTCAAAACATAAACGTTGTCTCTTTTTAAGCACTAGTAAAACGAAAAAAGAAGAATCAGATAAAGATTTTTGCTATGTTTGTTGAAGACATCAATAGAGAAATCATCTACAATACTCAATGCAAACTAGATGTCATAAACGTCTTCTTTATTAATGAAACGACTCAGAATCTAGAGAATATTAAAGTCAAGCTATCATCAAAATATCAGAATTTTCTAGATGTCTTTGATTGAGCTTAGACAGACAAGCTATCGTCTCATCATTCATATGATCATAAGATAAAGCTTATTAGTGACGTAACATCATCTTGCTGTCAAGCATATTGAATGTCTTTCTACAAGCTTCAGAAAGTAAAGAAATATTTAAACGAGAATCTTTTCAAAGAATTTATAACTCTCAGCAAAGCTTCGTATTTCTCATTCATTCTGTTCATCTTAAAAGCAAATGAAGATCTATAATTCTGCGTTAACTATCGAAAGCTCAATGCTATTATCAAAAGAAATCACTATTCTCTATCGCTCATAAATGAGATGATCAACAAAATAGTTGATTGCAAGCATCTGACTTGATTAGATATCATTTCAACTTTTAACAAACTGCAAATGCATTCTGATAGTGAGAACTACACTATCTTTATCATCGCTTTAGAAGCATACAAATCAAAGATGCTATCTTTCAAACTTATCAATGATTTTATCTCATTTCAGCAGTATATGAATGACGTTCTTTGAGACTTTCTAAATGACTTTTGTCAAGTTTATCTAGATGACATTCTGATTTACAGCAAAACTCAACAAGAACATTAACAACATGTCAAGATGATATTAAATCATTTATGAGAAGCTGATCTACAAGTAAATATTTGAAAGTGCGAATTTAACATAGAAGAAACTGTCTTCTTAAAAGTCATAGTTTCAGAACAAGATCTTCATATGAATTCTATCAAAGTGAAAGTCATAGTAAACTGAACTACGTTGATTAATCTAAAAGAAGTTCAGAACTTCGTGAGATTTGTTAACTTCTATCATTGTTTCATTAAGAACTTCTTGAAGCTAGTCAAATTGTTCACTCAGCTGACTAGAAAGAACACATCTTTTGTTTAAAATAAAGTCTGTGTTCAAGCTTTTGATGATTTAAAGAAACAGATCAGCTCAACTTCAGTTTTACAACACTTTGATTCAAAACGACAGACTATTCTGAAAATCAATGTCTCTGACTACGTCAAAGATGAAATACTATCTCAGTATGATGATAAGAATGTTCTTCACTCAGTAGCTTTCTACAGCAAGAGCATGATTCTCGCTGAATGCAATTATCACATCTATGACAAGAAATTGCTAGTCATTATTCAATGTTTTGAACACTGAAGACTCAAGCTAGAATGCACAGAGCTGCTCATTCAGATGTTCATTGATCATCAAACTTTGAAAATCTTTATGAAAAACAAACAGTTGACTTGATGTCAAGTCAATTATCTAGACATTCTGTTTGAGTTTAACTTTCAGATCATTTTTCGATCAGGTAAAATGAACATTAAAGTCAATGCTCTAATCAGAATGTCTCTGATCAACGTTTCTGAATCAACTCAGCGTACTGAAGATCACTATCAGATCATTCTGACATTTAATAGAGTAAATATTCTAGCTATTGAATCTAAAGTTGATTTCTATCAGCGAGTAAAAGATGTCAACAAGACGAATGAGCTTTGCAATGAGTATAAACAAGCTATAAGCGAAAACAAGCAAAAGTTACATAGCATTGAATTGAAGCACTGTGAGATTGTTGATGATGTTCTGTTCAGAAAAGACTTACTGTGAGTTTCTGAGAATATGCATACGAAATTGCTAAAGAAAATTCATGATCAATCTTTCATCTCTCACTCTGACAATTGAAGAACTATTGATCTAGTTCAACGTTTCTACTATTGATCAGATCATCGAGCAACAATTAAACGTTACATTTGAAATTATCATGCTTGTCAACGAAGCAAGACATCTAAAGATAGCATCAATGAACTACTTCATTCTCTATCAATTTCACAGAAACGCTGAAAAGATATAGCTATGAACTTCATCACTGAGCTATTTCTATTGAAAGATTATAACATCATTTGCACAATCATATGTCATTTCATCAAGAAACGTCACTATGTCTTCTGTCATTGAGAAGATAATGACATCTCAGTCGAAGAAATGATTTGAATCATGCTATGAAACGTTTATCAACTTCATGATCTATCTAGTTCTATTGTTTTAAACAGAGACTCTCAGTTTATATCAATCATGTGACAAAGTTTTTGCAAGTGACTAAGAATTACAGCTAGTTTATCAACAGCTTATCATTCTGAAATCGATGATCAATCAAAATAAGCTAATCAAGATGTTGAACGTGAACTAAGAATCTACTGCAATTACATGCAGAATGACTGAGCAAAATGACTATCAATGATAGAATTCAGCGAGAATTTCAATATCTTCTTGATTATCTCAATGACTTCGTTTTACTTCAATAAGAGTTTTCATTCACGAATGAGTTTTAATTCAGATACGATTGACTATGAAACTACTCATGAACGTCTTAAAGCTAAAAAAGCAAACAATATTATCATCAGAATAAAAGAGCTTCTTATCTTTGATCATCAGCAATTGAAAAAGACTAAGCAGATCATTGAAGCTCAAATCAATAAACATAAATGAGACATCATCTATGAAGTAAATGACTGAGTTTGATTATTCTCTAGAAACATAAAGACAACTAAATCATGTAAGAATTTGAAAGATAAACAACTAAAACTTTATCAAATCACTGTCAAAGTTGAAATCTTCTATTATCTTTGTTTATTGATAAGCATGAAGCAGCTGCATTCAATGTTCAGTTCGAAGCTATTACGTTCTTATTTCAATGATTTTTTATCAGAACAGCATTCAAAATCATCTAGATCTCTCACTATCAAAGATGATGAGCATTGAGAGATAGATGACATTTTGAACTCTAGATGATATTGAGATTGAATACAATACAAGATCAAATGAACGAAACTAGATCAAGACAACGAATGATACTATGTCAATAAAGAAGAATTCGATGACTTGAAAGAAGTTCTAGTTGAATTTCATAAGCTCTATTCAGACAAGTCACACTAAATTGAAAAACAGTGAAAATTTTTGCGTTTCATTTGTTCTATTCATGCGAACATAAATTTTTGAAGAGAAAAGTAATGTTACAAATGTGTCAGAATTGATTAGAACTAGTCAATGATTTAGTCGAGATCTGATCTAGATCTGACTCAGATTTAACTCAGATATGACTCAGCATCTTTTTTCTTTTCTAGCATCTTCTAATCAGCTTCTATTGTCTTCTAGATAAACACACTTCTTTGTGTTACGAATGATCAACAGATTTTTATGACAAACACATTTCTTTGTGTCACAAACATCTTTTGAATCAACATCTTTCTTATGTTTCAACACGTTCTCTTTGAAGACTAGCGTCGACCTGAATAATTATTATATAAAGCGTGTTCTTCTTGTCTTTTGTATCTTCTTTCTTCTGTATTCTTAAAGTCTTAGTTATAGCTATCTCTATAAATTAAACATTTTAGTCACGCACGCACTCTGATTAGTTTCTAGGCATGATCTCAACAATTAAATGTCATAAACGTCTCATTTATTGATGAAACAGCTCAGAATCTAGAAAATATTAAAGCTAAGCTACTCTTGAAATATCAGAATTTTCTAGACATCTTTGATTGAGTTCAAGCAGACAAGCTATCGTTTCATCGTTCATATGATCATAAGATAAAGCTTACTAGTGACGCAACATCATCTTGCTGTCAAGCATATCAAATGTCTCTTTACAAGCTTCAGAAAGTAAAGAAATATCTGAATGAGAATCTTTTCAAAGAATTTATAACTTTCAGCAAAGCTTCGTATTTCTTACTCATTCTGTTCATTTTAAAAGCAAATGAAAATCTATGATTCTGCGTTGACTATCGAAAGCTCAATGCTATTATTAAAAGAAATCACTATTTTTTATCTTTGATAAATGAGATAATTGACAAAATAGTTGATTGCAAACATCTGATTCAACTGAATATCATTTCGACGTTCAACAAACTACAAATGCACTCTGATAGTGAGAACTACACTATCTTTATCATCGCTTTAAAAGTGTATAAATCAAAGATTCTATCTTTTGAACTTATCAATAATTCTGTCTCATTTCAGCAGTATATGAATGACATTCTTTAAGATTTTCTAAATGACTTTTGTCAAGTCTATCTAGACGACATTCTAATCTACAGCAAAACTCAATGAGAACATTAACAACATGTCAAGATGATATTAAATCATTTATGAGAAGCTGATCTACAAGTAAATATTCAAAAGTGCGAATTTAATGTAGAAGAAACTGTCTTCTTAGAAGTCATAGTTTCAGAACAAGATCTTCGTATAAATTTTATCAAAGTGAAAGTCATAGTCAACTGAACTACGTTGATCAATCTAAAAGAAGTTCAAAGCTTCGTGAAATTTGTTAACTTCTATCATCATTTCATTAAAGACTTCTCGAAGCTAGTCAAATCATTCACTCAACTGACTAGAAAAAACATATCTTTTGTTTGAAGTAAAGTCTGTGTTCAAGCTTTTGATGATCTAAAGAAACAGATCAGCTTGATCTCAGTTCTACAACACTTTGATTCAAAACAACAGACTATTTTGAAAATTGATGTCTTTGACTACGTCAAAGATGAAATACTATTTCAGTACAATGATGAGAATGTTCTTCACTCAGTAGCATTCTACAGCAAGAGCATGATCTTCGCTGAATGCAATTATCACATCTATGACAAGAAATTGCTAGTCATTATTCAATGTTTTGAACATTGAAGACTTAAGTTAGAATGCACAGAGTTACTCATTCAGATGTTCATTCATCATCAAACTTTGAAGATCTTCATGAAAAATAAACAGTTGACTTGACGTCAAGTCAATTATCTAGACATTCTATTTAAGTTTAACTTTCAGATTATTTTTCAATCAGGCAAAATGAACACTAAAGTTGATGCTTTAATCAGAATGTTTCTGATCAACATCTTTGAATCAACTCAGCGTACTGAAGATCATTATCAGATCATTTTGACACTTAATAAAGTAAATATTCTAGCTATTGAATCTGAAGTTGATCTTTATCAGCGAGTAAAAGATGTTAACAAGATGAATGAGCTTTGCAATGAGTATAAACAAGCTATAAGCGAAAATAAACAGAAGCTATATAGCATTGAATTGAAGCATTGCAAGATTGTTAACAACGTTCTGTTCAGAAAAAATTTACTGTGAGTTTCTGAGAATATGCATATGAAATTGCTAAAGAAAATTCATGATCAGTCTTTCATCTTTCATTCTGACAATCGAAGAACTATTGATTCAGTTCAACGTTTTTAATATTGATCAGATCATTGAACAACAATTAAATGTTACATTCAAAACTGTCATGTCTGTCAACGAAGTAAAACATCTAGAGATAGTATCAATGAACTTCATCATTCTCTTTTGATTTCACAGAAACGCTGAAAAGATATTGCTATGAACTTCATCATTGAATCATTTTTATCAGAAGAATACAACGTCATTTGCATAATCATATGTCATTTTATCAAGAAACATCACTATGTTTTCTGTCATTGAAAAAACGATGACATCTCAGTTGAAGAAATGATTTGAATCATGCTATATGTTACAAGCGTATCAAGACTGAACAAGACTGAAGCTTTAATCAATTTGCAATGAACGCTAGCGAGTTCTCTGCGTAATGATTAGAGTTAATCAGCGAGCTAGTCAGGTTTAATTCAGATATGACTCAAATATGACTCAACACTCTTTTTCTTTTTCAACACTCTTTTCTTTCATCAACATCTTGTTCATTTACATCACATTCTTCTCATGTCACAAACACATCTCTTTCAAATCTAGCGCAGTCTTTGAACATTACATAAATAAAAGCTCTTGTATCAATCTTCTTCTGTATTCTTAATATTCAGTTATAACTATCTTTAAAGATCAAGCACTATCAATTCTGATCTTCATTGATTGTATTATTTAGACACAATTCTGACATTATATTAAGAATTCGTTAATCACATGATATTGATCTCATTACTCATTCAACATACTTGTCTAAACAGAAAGAGTTTAAAGAAATTTATTTATTTGATGATCAACGATAATCAAAAGATAGAACAACATTAGAGAGTTTGATAGAATCAACGACAAGACTGTTTGAATTGCTAAACAACTTATTGCTCACTAAGTACGCAAAGTTCACTCAATCAAGAGAATCAATTCATTCTTATGAAGCAGATGAGTAAAAATAAGTTGTTCAACTTAATTAAGAGAATCACAATAAAGAATCTTCGTGAATTGCTCAAGAATCAAATCAATTGATAGATTCAATGATAAAGAATCTTCGTGAATTGCTCAAGAATCAAATCAATTGATAGATTCAATGATAAAGAATCTTCGTTGTTTGCTAGAAAATTAATCAAATCAATCAACAAACAAATCTCATCTTCTTTGTTGAAGATTAAACATCACTTTATACGTTTTTCTTCTTCAATCATTAAGCATCATCACTCGTTCGATCTTTCTTTTTCAAACAAATCTCATCATGTTTAGTAGTTCATTTACTGAAGAGCATTTTGAAGAATTTCAAAATCGTTTCTTTCAAACCTCTGATGTTGATTCATCGAAATCATCAAGTGCTGCATCATTCATTCATGAAGATGATAAATCATTCGCTGAAATGATAATACTTTTCATGTTTTATGAAATCTGAAAGACTCGAAGCCTAGCTCTTAATGAAGAAACAGATCGACTCTATAAGTTAAATAAACAACAAGAAGACGAAATCAAAGAGTTGAAGACTAAGTTTCAAGCTAAACAAAACACTTCTTCTGATTTCATCTACTTTGAACATTCTTGTCATGATGTCAAATCATCAATTTGATTTAGAACATAAATCATCAATATCTTAAATAATCTTAATTCATTAAATCAAGTCATCAATTTAGTCATCATCATCTTAATTTAGTCTCAGCAATTCTGTTTCAATCATCTCAGTCGTTCTGCAATCTTAAGTCAATAAAACTACTGTCTAGTCTTGATTCTGCTCAATTCATGTATATAGAAGTTGAGTTCTTGTTCTTTTCTTTCACTCTTTGTTTTTCATCTTGTACATTATTTAATGTATTGTTCTGTATTTAGTTCAAATAATATAATAATCAATTCTTTATATTGATAGAATCTTTAGTTCAGTCTAGTCTTTAACATTATGAAAGATCTACACTTTCTGCAACATTTTCATACGTTGAAATCTCATTTAGTTATTCTTTCGCTCAAATGAAGTTGTCTCACAATCTCTTGATCGACGATGAGCGTGCTGTTGAACAGTTCACTCAAAGTATGATTGAAAATTCAGTCAAGATCTTTCGCGTAATGCAAGAGCTTCAAAATCAAGTTTGACAACATGATGTTATCATCTTGTTCTTGTTCATCGTTCTCAGTTCTTCAGTTTATATAAAGTTGAATTCTCAGTTTCTTGCAATAATAGCTCAGATCATCACACAAATCTTGAACAATCAATCTTCTTTCATCATTTATTTTTTTGCAAACTCTGTCGCTGTCATTATCGCTTTTAAATTCAAGAAGCTTCTCAATATATCTGAGTATGAAAGAAACAAAGATTGATTGAATGCATGAGAGCAGAGTCTGATACAGCGCATGAACGTGAACGATGATCGTTATTTCTTTTATCGAGCTAAGATTGTTTATGTCGAGTCACGACTCATCATAGATAAGAAGACTCATAATCTAATGAATCAATATTGAGTCAATGATCTCTGTATCATTTTCATCTTCGCAGATTGATGACATAAGTTGCATCATTGCTGCAACAATTCTTTCAAGACAGAAGATGTTCATCTATATCTTCGCGAAATTCTGAAGCAAGACATGAATAGCTTTGTCAACTACTACAATCTTTTTTATCAAAAGAAAGAATGTTTCTTGATGAAAGATTTCTTGTTGATTGACTGTCTGAAGCGCAATGTCAATTATTTCACTTAAGTCGTTGCTCTTTTCTGACAAAATCTCAACGAAATTCAATCATTCATTTTTCATCAATGAGTTCAAGCATTCTCTGACATCAACGAAGAGCTTCATCAGCTTAAGCATCATTAATCTCACTTCATCTTCGTCATTGTTTCATTCATCAAAGTCAAGAGTATCTCTGCATCGACTAGTAACTTTTTGAATTCAAAGATCATCATTTCTGTGACTGTTGTTTTGACAGTATCTTCATCTCTCTCTTTCTCGTCTTTTGATGAGTCAATGAATCTAAGTTTCATCATTATCATCATTCAAGATAAGACTTTGATCGTTTCTGAGATCAAGAAAATCTGCAACAAGTGAAAGTTGTGTTACTACTGCAAGTTGCAGCATTCAAGCAAAATTGCTAAAGAATGCTCAAATAAAAAGCTTTTCACTCTGCATATTATGAACATCTACGACAGTGATATCATCAGTATAGATGAAAAAGTCTCGCTGTCTGCGAAAAAAGTCTAGTTTTTGAGCTAAGTCATGCTCAGAAATCTGTATACATATCATCTTGTCTACTAGTCTCAATCTTCTTACTCTCACTTCAATCATATAGAAAGTTTTCTGCTAAATTTATCTTGAAACTCTTTGAATTCAATTTAACATTCAAAGATAATCACATGATAGTATTCTGTATTCTACGTCAAGTTCAATCTAAAGTTCTCGCTCTCGCTCTGATTGATAGTGAAGTCTTCGCTTATATCTTTATGAATAAATTCTTCATGCAACAACATCATTTTTTCTTGCATCAATTAATTCACTCTTGCAGACTTTAAGAATTTGATGATTAAGTCGCTTTAATCGATGACATTATTCATGTCGTCGAAATCACAATGATTTTCGATGAACACATCAAAAGACTATTCTTTTATGTCATTAAATTAAGTCAGTATCTGTTACAAACGTATCAAGACTGAATAGAACTAGTCAGTGTTTCTAGCTCAAATCTGACTCAGTCTTTATTTTCTTTCATCAACATCTCTTTGTTCAACATCATCTTTCTTTCTACATCACATTCTACTCGTGTCACAAACACATTTTCTTCAAGCTTAACGCAGTCTCTGAATATTACTTAAATAGAAGCTTTTGTACTCATCTTCTTCTGTATTTTTAATATTCAGTTATAGCTATCTCTAAAGATCAAGCACTATTCAATTCTAACTTTCGCTGATTGACTCATCTAGACACGATTCTGACATTATATTAAGAATTCGTTAATCACACAATACTGATCTCATTACTCATTCAACATACTCATACAGACAGAACAAGTTTAAAGAAATTCGTTTATCTGATGATCAACGTAATCAAAAGACTGAACAACACTAGAGAGTTTGATAGAATCAACAACAAGACTGTTTGAATCGCTAGACAACTTATCACTCACTAAGTACGCAAAGTTCATTCGATCAAGAGAATTAACTCATTCTCATGAAACAGACGAGTGAAAATAAGCTGTTCAACTCGATTAAGAGAATCAACGATAAAGAATCTTCGTGAATTGCTTGAGAATCACTCAAAAACTCACAAACCAAAAATATCTTTCTAATCAATAACATTCTTTTCTGAAGATTAAACACTTGATCATACGTCTTCATTAATACTGTTGAGCATCATCATTCGCTTGATCTCATTCTTTCTTCAAATTTCATCATGTCAAAACGTTCATCTATCAAAGAACATTTTAAAGAATTTTGAAGTCGCTTTTCTCAAATTTCTGAGACTGATTCATCGAAACTCTCTAGTGCTGAATCATTCATCAATGAAGACGACGAGTCATTTGCTGAAACAGTAATATTCTTTGTTTCTATCGAAAACTGAAAGACTTGATGCATGACTTTCAACAGAGAAATAAATCAACTCAACAAGCTGAGTAAACAATGAGATAATGAAATCAAAGAGTTGAAGACTAGACTTCAAACTAAAGAAATCACTTCTTCTAATTTCATCTACTTTAAGCGTTCTAGATTTCAGAAAATATCTGATTCTTTCTGATTTACTGACGAAAAGAATTCTACTTAGAAAAACTGATACGACAAAATTCAGAATAAACTAGAGATCAACATCAATCTCTTTTCAAATGAACGAGTCAAACTGAGCTATGTACATTTCAGATTATTCAATGACGCAGCTGACGTCGCTCAATCTAGATGCGAACATGACTGTGTCAATTTCTATAAGATTGTTGATGATCTTTTGAAAGAACTAGCTGAGTTGTTTAATGATTCAGATAAGAAAGTCAACTTTCATAAAGAATACTACAACTTAATTTAAGAATCAAAGAAGTTCAGCGAGTTTTACACTCAGTTTCAACGATTATCTTTCTATCTGAAGTATCACGAAAAGCAACTGATTGTTGATCTGAAAGATAAAATAAATTCTTGTCTTTGATTCGTTTGAATAGATCAATTAGTTCAATCTGATTCTCTCAAAGAGATTCATTTCTACTTGATTCATTTGAATAATGATCAACGAGTCATTCAAGAAATCAAGAACAAAGTCAATCTCATCAAACATGTCAACAATTTGTCAAAGATCATCTTTCATAAAGTTGTTGTTACTCAGTCAGTCAATTATTCAAAATCTGATCATCTAAAGTTGCATGACGCGATTTTAACTAACGTTAAAGAAGCAGACGTTCTAGTTGAAACCTGTTTCATATGTCATAAATCAGATCATAGTTCTAGAAAGTGCTTTGATCAACCTACTAGAATCAATGCAGTGAACAATGAATACGATCGTTTCAAGTTCAATTTCAATTCGAATTTCGATTTAAAAAACTAGTCATCTCTTCAAAAGTCATTAAAGAGATAGAGATTATATCTTTGTGCAAACTAGACGAAATTCTATCAGAAGAGAATTACTTTGAAAAGTTGTTTCTAATTGATGCTCATCTCATCTTGCAGAATCAATTCTTCAGTCTTCATTCGCTAATAAACAGTGATTCAGTTACTCATACGCTCATACACGTTAATTTAGTCAATAGAGTATGCAAGAAACTAGAAATTCAATCTATATCACTGACAAAAGAGAAGCTAATAAGAGATTATGATGAAAAGATATTTAAGAAGATCATCACTCATAAAATTCTACTCAATCTTATCATTGAAAGTCATAAGAAATTGACTGTATCAATGTTGATAGTTGATATTGATCATCATGAAGTTATATTGAGTAAGCTCTGAATGAATAAAAACGAAATATTACTGAATATACAAAATAACGTCATTGTTTTTTCAAATCAATTAAATACTTCTATTTCGATTTTTTCAATTTCTCTCAATTCAAAGCACTCAAGTTGATCGCGATCAACTTCGTCTTCTTCAATCACTCAGACTAAGATTTTTATGATGCTCAAACAATTTATTTCAATCACTGCTCAGAAAGAGTCATTCTCAATTCAAAGTATAAACGCAGCTTCGTTTAAAACACTGTTGAATCATTCAAAGAGAAACAAGATCAAAGTCTTTGCTCTATTCATGATAAACATCAATAGAAAAATCGCGTACAATACTCAGTGCAATTTGAACGCTTTAAACGTCTCTTCAATCAATGAAATGACTCAGAATTTGAAAGATATTAAAGCAAAGCTGTCATCAAAATATCATAAGTTTCTAAATGTTTTTGATTGAGCTCAATCAAATAAATTGTCTTTTCATCACTTTTATGATCATAAAATTGAGCTTATCAGTAATTCAATGCTCTCTCACTGTCAAGTTTATCAAATGTTTTCTGTCAAACTTCTGAAAGTAAAGAAGTACTTAAATGAGAATCTGTCAAAGAGATTCATCACTTCTAATCAGACTCTCTATTTCTTCTTCGTTCTATTCGCTCTTAAAGCAAATGAAGATCTTTGATTCTGCGTAAACTATCAAAAGCTAAATGTCATTTTCAAAAGAAATAAATATTCTTTATCATTGATAAATAAGATCATTGATAAAATAGTGAATTGCAAGCATCTGACTAGATTAAACATCATATCAGCATTCAACAAACTTTGAATGCATTTTGATAACAAGAATTACATCACTTTTATCACTGCTTTAGAAGCATATAAATACAAGATGCTATCATTCAAACTGACTAATGAATCAATCTTCTTTCAGCAATATATGAATAATGTTTTATAAAACTTTCTGAACGACTTTTGTTAAGTCTATCTAAATGACATTCTTATTTATAGCAAAATGAGAAAGAAACATAGAGATCACGTCAAACTAGTATTGAGTCGACTACGTGAAGCTGAACTGCAAATGAATATTCGAAAGTGTAAATTTAATGTGAAAGAGACTGTCTTTCTAAAAGTCATTGTATCAGAACTAGATTTTTGTATGAATTTCAGCAAAGTGACAGTCATAGTCAGCTGAATCACTTCAATCAATTTAAAAGAAATTCAGAACTTCATGAAATTTGTTAACTTCTATCGTCGTTTCATTAAGAACTTCTTGAAGCTAGTTAAATCATTCACTTAGCTGACTAGAAAGAACACATCTTTTGTTTGAAATGAGATCTGTGTTTAAGTCTTTGACAATCTAAAGAAACAAGTCAGCTTAATCTCAGTACTTCGTCACTTTGATTTCAAACGACAAGCTATTCTGAAGACTGATGCTTCAAACTATGTAAAAGATGAAATACTATCTCAGTACAATGATGAGAGAGTTTTTCATTCGATGATCTTCTACAGTAAAAGCATGATTTTCGCTGAAATCAATTATCACATCTATGACAAGAAATTGCTAGTCATTATTCAATGTTTTAAACACTGATGACTCAAGCTGAAATGCATTGAACTACTCATTCAGATGTTCATCAATCATCAAACTTTGAAAATCTTCATGAAAAACAAACAGTTGAGTCGATGACAAGTTAACTATCTGAACATTCTATCAGAGTTTAACTTTCAGATCATTTTTCGATCAGGCAAAATAAACACTAAAGTCAATGCTTTAATCAGAATGTTTTTAGCAAACTTCTCTGAATCAGCTCAGCGTCTTGAAGATCATTTTCAGACTATTCTGACTCTTGATAAAGTCAATGTTCTATTTATTGAATTGAAAGCAAATCTCTATCAATAAGTATGAATGATCAATTAAACAGATGAGTTCTGCAGCGAATATAAACAAGCTATGAACGAAAACAAGCTCAAATTTCATATCACTAAACTGAAGAACTGCAAAATCATTGATGACATTCTATTTAGAAAAGATCTACTGTGAATCTCTGAAAACATGCATACGAAATTACTTCAAGAAGTGCATGATCAATCTTCAATCTCTCATCTCAACAATAAATGAATCATTGATCTAGTTCAGCGTTTCTACTATTAATCAGATCATTGAGCTACTATTTGATGATACATTTAAAACTGTCATGCTTGTCAGCGAAGCAAAGTCTTTAGAAATAACATCAATGAACTTCATCATTCTCTCTCAATTTCACAGAAACGCTGAAAAGATATAACTATGAACTTCATCACTGAACTATCTTTGTCAGAAGACTATAACGTCATTTGCATAATCATATGTCATCTCATCAAAGAACATCACTATGTTTTCTGTCATTGAGAAAACAATGATATCTCAGTTGAAGAAACAATTTGAATCATGTTATGAAACGTTTATTGACTGCATAATCTACTCAGTTCTATTGTTTCGAACAGAGACTTTCAATTCATATTGACTATGTGAAAAAGTCTTTGCAAGCGACTGAGAATCACAGCTAGTTTATTCACAGTCTATCATTCTGAGATCAACGATCAATTGAAATGAGTCAATCAAGACGTTGAACGCGAACTAAGAATCTACTGCAATTACATGCAGAATGACTGAGTCAAATAAATATCTATGATGAAGTTCAGTGACAATTTCAATATCTTCTCAATCACTTCAATGACTTTCTTCTACTTCAATAAAGAATTTCATCTCTGAATGAGTTTCGATTCAGATACAACTGACTACAAAACAACTTGTGAACAACTTAAAGCTAGAAAAGCAAATGATATTGTCATTCAAATGAAAAAGTTACTAAACTTGAGTCATCAACAATTGAAAAAAATGAAGCTGATCATTGAAGTTCAGATTAATAAACATAAACGAGATGTCATCTATGAAGTAAATGACTGAGTTTGACTATTCTTCAAAAACGTCAAAATCATGAGATCATGCAAAGATTTGAAAGACAAACAACTAGAATTGTATCAGATCACTATCAAAGCGAAAGTTTTTTATCATCTTCATTTATCAGTCAGCATGAAGCATCTGCATTCAATGTTCAGCTCAAAGCTACTGCAATTGTATTCAGAAGATTTTCTGTCAGAACAGCATGCAGAATTCTTCAGACTCATCATTATTAATGATGATGATGATGAACATTGAGAGATAGATGACATTCTGAATTTCAGATGCTATCAAGATTAAATATGTTAGAGATCAGCATAAAGTGAGTCAATATGAGTGTCATTTAACTAGAAGATAAATGCTAAGAAAGAAAGATAGTTACAGAAAAGAAGCTGATTACATATATGTATTTCTCAGTCAACGTTAGACTCAATAAAAACTAGTTAAGATGACGAAGCAAGAATAAATCTGACAAGACTAGAAGACTGAGTTTGACAAGACTAGAATCGTGACATTACTTTGTCTTTTCAACGATTCATGTTCGCATGAATGTATTTTCTGCTTGACTCAATTGATTGATTGAATTGTTGATTAGCGCGATTTGTTCAAGTATTCAATATGAAAATCATCAATGATCTTTTGAATGTTCATAAATTCATCGTCATCAGCGTTGTATCAATTGAGATCATTGTCATAGTCATTTCATTTGACTCTATACTGAAGTCGTCTTCGATAGCAACGAAAATTCAATATATCATCGATTTCTCACTCGTCTTCGTCGTTTATCACTATTGAATCTGAGAATTCATTCTTTTGATCAGGCAAGAGATCATCAGCGACAGAACGAAGCAGATCAGAATGAAATACATCATGAACATGCATAGACTCTGATAATTTCAGTTTATATGAAGAGTCAACAAGATTTAAATTGATGAAAGAATTAAGCATTTTGTTATCTAGCTTCTTGAAAGATTTCGCTGTAATAATGTTTCTTTCATTCAGAAACATCTTTGATTCGATCTTATAATCAACTTCTTTTCTATGCTTATTGACTTGTTTCATCATTTGTTTTCATGTTTTGACTAGTGACTCGCAAGCAAACTTCAGTGTTTTATTCATATGTTCAGATATATTCTTGACTTTAGTCGTTTGCAAGCATTCACAAGAACTTTCATATTTGATAACATTGAGTTCAAAACTCATACAAGAATGAAAGTCTTTGTTTAGAAAGAAAGAGATTGAGAAAATGACTAAGAACAGAGCATTATTGTCAACGAACTCAGTCATGAGTAGTAGCTTAGCTCAGTTATTCTGCATGTATGAACAGAAGAATTAAAGATATCTTTCAATGTTTTGATTGACTCGTTTACTTTGATCATTGATCTGAGAATAATAGACTGTAAAGAGTTGAAGATTAATGCTTAGTCTTTTGCAAAGCGACTTTCATAGAATGAAGGTAAATTGAGAATGTCGATTCAAAACAATGAAATCAAGTAAATCATGTATTTGATATATTCACTGAAGCATTAGCTCAGCTGTTTTTTCTGCTGTGATCTTCTCGTCATCAATGAAGCAAGAAATATAATGTCGTTTCTTTGTTAATTTACATATCACTGTTAGTATGATGTTTTTGCCTTTCAAAAGAGATAAGTCAATGATGAAATTCATGACTATGTTCTTTCATCACTGTTCAAGTATGAGTAGAGAATGTAGTAGTTCATTGAATTTATCTTGAGAAGTCTTTGATCACTGACAAATGTAGCAGTTTTGAATATATCAATCTATTGTCTTTCGCATTGAAGATCAATAGTAGTATCTTCTTATGATCTTCATCGTTCTGAGAATTTCGAAATGATCAATAGAAGATTGATCATGAACTTTTCGAATTAACTTTATTTGAAGATGCTCATCAAAGAAAACTTATAGAAGATCATCTTGATATAGTATTTCGTTCTGAACTTGATAATTTCTTAATTTAATATCTTTGTATTGAGCTTCATCTTTTGATACAACTTCATGAAGTAGAACACAATCTTTGTTGATTCTATTAACTTTTAAAATCAATTGATAAATTGATTCATCATTCTTTTTCTTCTTCAGATCAGCGATTTTCATTCGATTTGACATCAGAATCGTAGTTTGCTGATAGCAACATCATTCATTCTTAAAGCTTCTAGAAACTGAATTGACTTAACGAGTCAATGCATCGACTTTAATGTTTTATTTACCTGAGCGATACATGATTTTAAAGTTAAAGTCAACAAGCTTTTGAACTCAACGCATCTGACATCTACTCAGCTCTTTATTCTTCATTAATGACGTCAGAGCTTGATGATCAATGAACATCTTGATTGATAGCTCAGTCAATTTCAGCTCAGATCATCAATGCTTGAATGCTTGAATGATTGTTAGTAGCTTCTTGTCATAAATCTCGTAATTGCACTTAGCAAGACTCAAATTCTTGCTGTAGTAGATCATTAAATGCAATGTTTCTTTATCATCATATTGAGAAAGTATGTCATCATTGACGTAGTTGAATGAGTCTGTTTCAAGAATAGTCTTTCTATTCTGATCAAAATGACGAAGAATAAATGCTTCAGTCATTCATTTTTTCATATGATCAAAGATTGTTTGACAAGCGTGATCTCATTCAAATATCACCTCTTTTTGAATGAGTTGAATCATTGATCAAACAATCTTCGAGAAGTTCTTTATAAAGCGACGATAGAAATTGCAGAAGTTGATAAAGAACTGCATCTGAGTGAAATTTGTAGAAGTAGATCATTCAACAACTGCTTGTATCTTTCGAAGATTCATCTTCAGTCTCTTGATGAATAGCAATAGTTTTAAAAAGCTGATCTCTTGAACGTGAAACTTGCATTTGTTTATATTCATCTGTAGATTGATCTCTTGTAATCTATGTAGAACTAGTCATATGTGTTTCTTATGTTTCTTCAGTGTTTTGCTGTAGATGATAATGTCATCTAGATAAATTTAACAGAACTGATGTAGATAATCAAACAGCACGTCGTTCATATCGTGTTGATAGAAAGTTGAATCGTTGATTAATTTAAAAGACATCACGTGATATTTGTAGAAGTCAAAAAAGATAATAAAGATAGTCAAATCTTCGCTTTTTGAATGCATGCATAGTTTGTTGAAGACAACTATTATATTCAATCGAGTCAGATACTTGCTACCTTGAATATGAGCGAGAGTTTCGTCTATTAAGAGTAGAAAGTAGCGATTTCGTTTAATCAAAGCATTGAGCTTTCTATAATTGACGCAGAAACGCAGACTATCATCTTTCTTTTCAATGAATAGTATGAGCGAAGCGCATGAGATTGAGTTAGAAGATATAAAGTTCTTATTCAGATGTTCAATCAGGTAATTCTTCATCTTTTGAAGCTTGTAGTCAGACATATGATAGAGACAACTTTGAGAAGATGTTTTCTCGTCTATCAACTCAATTTTATGATCATAGAAGCGATGAGAAAATAGTTGATCAGTCATCGCTCGATCAAACATGTTTAGATAGTTATGATATTTCAAAGAAAGCTTAGCTTTGACTTCTTTCAAGATCTCTTCATGTGAAAGCTCTTGTAGATTTACATCTTCGAGTTTATTTCTAGCTGTTTTTAGAAGTCGATCAATTTTCGTGATGATAATCGCGAAAGTAGTCACATTCAACCGTTTGACTAGTGATTTATATGCTGCAGTCTCTATCATTGCTATGTTCATTGAATTGAAAGACGAAGCGAAGTTGACTGAATTAAATGATTTCACGATTTTACTGAATGAAGATGACTTCTCGCTGAGTTGAGTGATGACAGAAGAGATAAATCTCTTTAGTATTTGAATAAAAGTTGAACTCTTCTGTTCTATCGCGATTTTCTTGATGACAGAAAGAGAGATTGAGCTAGCATTAATATGAGTTTTTGAATCAGAAAATTGAAGATGATTGTTTTTCATATCAATTGTTATCTCAATCTTATTCATTCATGTTTTTTCGAGAATCATCTGATGCTGACTCAATCGAATAATCAGCATAAAGATGAAATGTTTCATATGATCTTGAACAGTCAGATTCAAATAAATCGCATAAGTAATGAACTTTTTTGCATAATGATCATCGAATTCTCTTATTGACTTGAGCTTGATTAAAGATAATGATTCAATTTGCAAATGATCACAAACATTCTGCGCGATTAATTCATCAATGAACAAATAATCAGCTGCTTCAATGTCAATCAATGACTTTAATGAGTAACTAATTTCATTGCTAGATAGTACACATTCAGTAGTTAAAGATTTCAAAACAAAAAGATCATTTGAGCTGCTCATTGTTGAAGAAATTAACACATCTTTCATTGCATCTTTGATGAAAGTCACTAGTTTTTTATCTCATTCTTCAATTTCTCTGTAAATAATTTCTTCTCTTCTTTTGACATGATGATCTCATTGAGGTAAGAAGTGAATGCACAAGATGTTGAAGTACTAGTTTTCAGCTGAGAACAGTTCTTTGAAAGATGACTCAATACTTTGCAGTTGAAGCAGATGATTGACATTCTTGATCATTCAGATTCAAGAGTGAAAAAAGTAGTAAGTTGAACATAGCTAGTAGTCAAGGCTGAAGCTGATATCAACGAAGAAACGAAATGTTTTTTCGAAGTCGCTATTGATTTGACTGTTCATTGCTCATCACGTAGCTAATAATTGACTTGTTGTTTGTTATTTACATCTTGAAGAAAAATCTTGAGCTTATCAAGTGAGCTAAACTTTATGAGACAAACTGATAACGCGTTCTGAAGATAATTGTTGATTTTATTTCGAATGTCGTTCATCAGAGTGACATCATCGTAGTTCAGAAAGCTGAATATTCTAGTGAATTCTGAATAGAAAGAGCTGAAGAGCTTATTGAGCTGCTTCAGAGCAACGTATTTGCAACAACACTTTCGAATCAAATTCTGATCTTCGTAAATTTCTTTCAGATGTTTCAGTAACTCTGATAGTGATTGATAAAGTGAGAAAGCATCAACATGATGCTTTGCATAGATTTGCTGATCAGCATCATCTTTTAGTCTGAAAATCACATAGACAATACAAATCTTTTCAGTAAAGTAATGATTTGCGTTGACATCGAGCTTGTCAGCTATTTTGATGTTTCATGTCTTTCAGATAGAGTTATCTGTTTCGATAAAGATGAGTGAATTCAAAAGCTTAATGAACTTGTGATGATCATTCTTGTTTTTGTTATCAGATAAAGTAAAAGATTCTTGTTGAAAGCGAGCTTCTTTCTGATTGACTCATTGCTCAGCTGACTGAGTATCTTGACGAGATATAGATCGATCAGCTTGACGTTGTTTTGCTCTGAAGTTCAATCGCTCGTCTTGTAACTGATTGATCTTTTTCTCTAGCTCATTGTTTTTATCAAAAGCGACTTCTAGTTGTTTCACTCTCTTTCTATGATCATCTTGTACAAGAAGTCAGTGTTCATTGAGTTGTAAAGTCAAGTCTCGCTGACTTCGAAGCTCGTTCAGCATATTAATGACTTCGTCAAGTTAATTGCTGACTCAATGAAACAGTTGTTTTTTGATGTTTATGTTTCATGAAGTGACAGCTTTCTCAGCTTCGACTGAAGCATCAATGAGTAAAAGTGAAACTCTTCTATTGACAGTGCTTCTAAGCAGACGAGTTGTTTAAAGCTCAACTGACTCAACATCACATGTCATGATGAGAGAAGAGAGAAGTTGTTGAGATAAGAGTAAATGAGAGATTAATGTTTTAAATTGATGTTTTTTGATGAGTGAAAATTCAAAAAATTTCTTGTGAATTTCAGATAATAATTAAGTGCTTTATTTGAAGAATTTCTTGCAAATAGAATGATGAAAATGAGTGTAGAATCGAAGAATCTCTTGTGATCTAAAATGATGATGCAAATTTGAAGAATTTCTTGCAAATTTTTCTTACTGAATAGATTGTTTCATATCATCTATTCATCAATAGCAGAGTAGTTGATGAGCATTTATCTAATGTTAGAAATCAGCATAAAGCGAGTCAATATGAGTGTCATTTAACTAGAAAATAAATGCTAAGAAAGAAAGATAGCTACAGAAAAGAAGCTGACTACATATATGTGTTTCTCAGTTGACGCTAGACTCAATAAAGACTAGTTAAGATGACGAAGCGAGAATAAATCTGACAAGACTAGAAGACTGAGTCTGACAAGGCTAGAATCATGACAGAATACAGTACAAGATCAAATGAAAAGATCTAAATAAAGATGATGAATGATACTATGTTGATAAAGATGAATTCAATGACTTCAAGAAAGTTTTGAATGAATTTCATATGCTATACTCAAGAAAGTCACGCTAGTATTGAAATAACTCAATAAGAAAGCAAGCAAAACGAGTTACATTTATGCAAACATGAATTTTCAAAAAGAAAGATAATGTTACGAGTGTATTAAGACTGAATAAGACTGAAGTTTTAATTAATTTGCAGTGAACGCTAGCAAGTTCTTTGTGTAATGATTAGAATTAATCAGCGAGCTAGTCAGATTTGACTCAGATATGACTCAGATATGACTCAACATTCTTTTTCTTTCTCAACATTCTTTTCTTTCATCAACATCTTGTTCATCTACATCACATTCTTTTCATGTCACAAACACATCTCTTTCAAGTCTAGCGCAGTCTGTCATGATGCTAGGCTGAAAGCTCGATCGAGTCGCATGAGAGTCATGTGACTACATGCCTCTTTCGCGACTGCGCTAGCAGATCTAATTTCCCATGTAATATAGTCGCTTCAAGCTCATCTTGCTTTCTTTTCTTCTTGTCTTTCGTTCTGTACACTACTTGTATCTAGACCTGACTCTATCATAGCTATCATACGTTATATTGATAGTTCTTCAAACCTAGTTCCTGACACAGTCTTTGAACATTACATAAATAGAAGCTTTTGTATCAATCTTCTTCTGTATTCTTAATATTCAGTTATAGCTATCTCTAAAAATCAAGCACTATCAATTCTGATCTTCATTGATTGTATTATTTAGACACAATTCTGTCACTATGAAACATTTATCAACTTCATGATTTATTTAGTTCTATTGTTTTGAACAGAGACTCTCAATTCATATCAACAATGTGACAAAGTCTTTGTAAGCAACTAAGAATCACAGCTAGTTTATTAACAGTTTATCATTTTAAAATTGATGATTAATTGAAATAAGTTAATCAAGATGTTGAACGCGAACTAAGAATTTATTGCAATTACATGCAGAATGACTGAGCAAAATGACTATCAATGATAGAATATAGCAAGAATTTCAATATCTTCTTGATCATCTCAATGACTTTGTTCTACTTCAATAAAAGTTTTCATTCATGAATAAGTTTTAATTCAGATACGACTGACTACAAAATTATTCATGAACGTCTTGAAGCTAGAAAAGCAGATGATATTGTCATTTGAATGAAAGAGCTTCTTATTTTTGATCATCAGCAATTGAAAAAGACTAAGCAGATCACTGAAGCTCAGATCAATAAACATAAATGAGATGTCATTTATGAAGTAAATGACTGAGTTTGATTATTCTTTAGAAACATGAAAACAATAAGATCATGCAAAGATTTGAAAAACAAACAACTAAAACTTTATCAAATCATTGCAAATATTGAAATCTTCTATCGTCTTTGTTTATCTGAAAGCATGAAGCGACTTCATTCAATGTTCAGCTCAAAGCTACTGCGTCTCTATTTTGATGATTCATTGTCAGAACAACATTCAGAATCTTCTAAATCTCTGACTATTGAAAATGATAAGCATTGAAAGATAGATGACATTTTGAACTTTAGATGCTATTGAGATTGAATATAATACAAGATCAAATGAACAGAACTAAATCAAGATAATGAATGATACTATGTCAACAAGAATGAATTCAAGAACTTGAAAGAAGTTTTAGTTGAATTTCATAAACTTTATTCAGACAAGTCATACTAAATTGAAAAACAGTAAAAAATTTTGCGTTTCATTTGTTCTATTCATATAAACATGAATTTTCAAAGAAAGAAGTAATGTTATGAATGTGTCAAAATTGAATAAGATCAAAGCTTTAATTCTAATCAATTTACAGTGAATGCTAGCAAGTTCACTGCATATTAATTAAAGTTAATCAATGATCTAGTTGAAATCTGATCTAAATCTGACTCAGATTTAACTCAGATATAACTCAACATCTTTTCTCTTTTCTAACATCTTCTAATCAGCTTCTATTATCTTTTAGACAAACACACTTCTTTGTGTTACGAGTGATCAACAGATTTCTATGACAAACACATTTCTTTGTGTCACAAACATTTTTTGAATCAACATCTTTCTTGTGTTTCAACATGTTCTCTTTGAGACTAACGTCAATCTGAGTAACTATTATATAGAGCATGTTCTTCTTGCATTTTGTATCTTCTTTCTTCTGTATTTTTAAAGTCTTAGTTATAACTATCTTTATAGATCAAACATTTTAATCATGCACACACTCTGATTAGTTTCTAAACATGATCTCAACATTATTTTGCTGTGAAATCACTGCTTCAAGATTACAATATCATCATGTATAACATAAAATCATCTGTCTTTTCTTGAAGTATCAGTCGATTCAGAAGTAGTCTCAATCAGATGAATATAGTAGCATCAGCAATGCTGCTTGATTGACTTGCAGCTCAATAGTAATACTGAATGTCACTCACTGTCATGTAGCATTCTTGATTTCTTCTTGATGCTTAAAAAATAGTCAACTTTGAATTTAGTTACTCATGCTTAAATGTTCTTGCAAACATGTCAATTGCATAGCTGAAGCTGAATCTTGAGCATAAATATAAATAGTGAAGTCATCAATTTCTTGCTCTGATCAACTATAATGACTCGTGAAAACAAGCAATCATTAAAAAGTTCTTCATGCATACATTGAATGAAGAAATTAAATGTCTCTTTGAATTCTGATATGATAAACAAGAAGCAGACTGAAAAGATCATTGTCATGTTAATGACATTTACAATCATGAAAAGTAACATCTTCAGTGCATTGATATTGAAGATAGCATCTGTTTTCATCATAAAGTCACTTATAAATTTCTTAAATAATTCTTGCTAATAGTTATTTAATAGAAATATTTGCTCAATATTCTTCTGAATCGAAGCATCAGCATCATTTAACGTGTAGAAATATCAAATTCAAATGATGAACATTGAATTATTGAAACATTGAAGTAGTTTTGTAATGATTTTCTCTTTGAATCGAGTAATAGAAGATATCAAATTGTAGTACTGCTTTTTGAATAAATGAAATTTCTGATCATTATTCTTGAGAATATTTTCTAGCACATGCTCAGAAACTCAATAAATGAGCTTGCTTAAACAATTTGTTTTGATCAATTCAATTGTCTTCGCATGCTTCGACTGACACTTTTTATAAGTCTCATAGAAAAGAGAATTGATGACAACATCATGACTATGAGTCTGATCTCATATCTTCAGTACTCACGTTTTATTCTCAGCATCGCGATCAAGAGATCGATAGCTGATAAAGCAACATCATTTGCAATCTTTGACTTTGATCTTAATGAGTTTCTGCTTGCAATTCATACTGTCGTCTTTGCTAGCATGATCATCGAGCTTTCGATAATTTTTGGTATCGGCCTTGTGATGTATGCATGAATAATTCCTTCTGTCTTTTTCGCAGAACTCGATGACTATCTGAAATCTCTGACTGAAAGCGTAGTTTTGTAGTCTTTCGTATGTCTCACTAGATATGTCGAAAAGCTCGCCTTCAGCCGGAGATTCTAGGTGGGCCGAGGGTATCCTATCGATTGCCCGCTGGACGACGGGTATGAGGCTAGGGTTCAGATTGGGGTGGGGTTGCCATGCGGTAGGCATGACGACGGCGACGTGGATGTAGGTAGGTAGGTTGGTAGGTAGGTAGGTAGGTAGGTAGGTAGATAGATAGGTAGATAGAGCGTAGGTTGTTTGGGGGGGAGATTGTTTGAGGGGGGAGGTTGGCGAAGCTCGAAAGTCATACTGCATGAGCGGTGTGATAAAGAGTTTATGGTGGGGAATCTACATGTATTTGTTAGCAAACTACACCTAAATGAAGGTAGATCCCGCCTTTAGCGAAAGTGAC
>JAABUR0100001578.1_pt1 | contig 40008 bp, 35 predicted proteins | sample 5560091 | NCBI WGS metagenome assembly JAABUR01 (sample SAMN10711879, study PRJNA513375) | rock metagenome | isolation source: Antarctica rocks | place: Antarctica: Victoria Land, University Valley sud | reverse complement strand
TTCCTTTTGACAGCACTTTGACGGTACAACTGTAATGGATCCCTACTGGCATCAAGCTCCCGTCCTTTGCGTTAGGCTGGCACGCTGGGGAGCTTTCTTTGAGATGTCTCTTACCCTACATAACCCACACACAGACGCTTGCTTTTTTTGCTTCGCCATCAGACGGCACGTCTGCTCTCAAAGGCCCGAAAAGGAAATAGTATATCAAGAACATGTCCTAGAATACACAAACGATCATCCTCCTGAAGATAATAACCCGCAATCCCTACTTACTTACGCGATCAAGAGGCTCAGCGCATGATGCAAAGGCGCCTAACATGGCTGTTGTTTATCGGCTGAAATGAAACAGCGAAACCTCCGTAGAAGCGACGATGCCCTCATATACATGGCATCATTGCGCGCCTTGCACTGGTTTCCTTCCATCAGAAATCGTTCACTCGTCGTCTATTGAATATGACGATTCCTCGACTCCGGCTTCGTTATTTCTCGGCGATGCTCATCATTGCAGCTTTCTTGCCGCTGTTCGGATCGGGCGTAGCGGTTAGTCTGAAAACTCCAACAACAGATAAAGGCCTATACTTGCAGCCTAGTACCGCCAATGAAAGAACTGCTTGCGTTGGGACTATGGATTGGCTCGCCCCAGGTCTCGATGGGGATGATTGTGCAGAAGCCATTGCACGCTTCCTTCACACCGACTTCGATATTTATGGCTCCCGAAGGTTCGAGTTCCTCGACGTTAGCACCCCTCAGCGTACGCGATTACCCCTGATGCGGACTCCTCGACGATACACCATCGCCACATGCAGCGTTGCTGTTGGGATTTTGTCAGACTTCACGGAGCTGCTGCCGGAGGAAGCCCCTCGTCGGTTGCAAAAGAGTGACGTCGCAAGCTTTCAAGAAATATTGGAGAGCCTGCGGAGGATTGCTGTGACTTGTTTAACCGAAAGTCGAGCCGGATGGGAAGCCGTGGGCAAAGATCTAAGTCTTGGTGTTTTTATCTGGGCGAAGGATTCCCACATGGATCACACTCTCTTCAATCGGCCGAGTGCGTTGATATCTTCGCCCCTTGGGTTGAATTCCACCGCTCGACTGGATACATCTGCGTCATCCACTTCATAGCGTGGGGTTTCGAGCGCCATGGCATCAATGGCTGGCTTGGCTGTGCCGATTATCAAGTCACTCCTGAAACGCTCAATGAGAGAGATAGATAGGATAACCACAAGCTTGAGTCTGACGGCTTGTCTTTGTGGGTGCTTTGCAGCCACCACGCGGAAACCTGGATGTCTCGTTGTGGTTATCTCCATAGCCCAGATACCATCTGCTTAGGTGGGATATTAGTGTGCAAGCGCAATTCCCCGCAAGGGTTCTGCAATTGAAACCTGCCTCTTCATGTATTTTATCTTGTCGACTCGATTTTCAACGAGCAAATTAAGTCTATTTCTGACACGAAGTATTCAGATTCATTGAGTCGTGTAACAGGAAATGTTCGTCTTTTCATCGCTAAATATTAAATTATTTATTTCTATGGGAAGCTTCGTTAATTCGAGATATTTTTAATTCATCAATTTTTGAAGCTTTGGGTAAGATCGAATCCAGCAGTCTTTATTAAGGATAGAGAGTCTCCAGCCCTACCTTACCCAGTCTCATAAGGATTTACACACTCGGAAGACTACAACGACGTTTGTACTATAGCGGATAAATATAACAAATCATCTTCTGACAGGATTCGGCCTTCAGTTAACATCGTACTTCATCAGATAGCCGGTAGAGAACCTCTTGTTGTACCTCGGGTAGAATGCAGAGCGTAAAACAGTAAGAGACGCTTGCAGGTCTTGGACAGACAGGGGCAGTTTCATGTCTAGAACCGTAGGCATAGAGCTTCTCACCGTTCATTCACTGAGTTGTCTCACAAGCCATAATGGTGCCACGTCAAAGTCAGCCCCAGTATCCCTCCATGATGTGATAATGTTCCACTTCTGGACTAGTATTATGCTCCAAGCTGGCCCAAGCATCTCCTCTTCAAGAGTACTAGTTATCAGATCAGACTCGTCCCAGAGCTGGATCCATAGATGATTTAAATTCTGCATGGTAGATAGTATCAACCAACATCTGTCCCACTCATGCTTTGTTTGAAAAGGTGAAAAAGACCCTGACATATCTATCGACCGTATCTGCTTTGACGATGCGGAAGCACCGGGTCGGCAAGCAAGGCTATACTTCCGGGGGTGGCCATATCGAAGGTATTTCTTGAGTAAAGTAAATCAATGGCCTCCGAGTAGACCTAACGGCATGTCTGCAATAAATTTAGCAAATCATCCCTCGCACCGTACCACATCTCATTACTGCAAAGATAAGATAGACTCGATACCCTCGAGTGATTCAATTTGATGACCCAGCACTCATGTGACTTGAAATTGGGGTAATATGGCTCTAGGCATGTCAAGTGGCCCAGCCCCAAGAGTGTCTGTATATATGTTTACTGTCTTTCCTCTAAGAACGTAAAGGAATATAAGTTGTCCAATCCCGGGAGGTAGTTTGCTGAAGAGGAGAGATTAGGACTGACAATACGTTGGTCGGTTGGCTTCCTGAGTCTTAGACGACAAGGATATAGAGAGGCGGCGAGAAAGTTGAGGCGGTAGTGGTGTCAAGGTCCAAATATAGCTATTTGTGACATGTCTAACCTATGCTTCGTGCTTGCAAAAGATTCGGGAGAGGATGGGAAAGAGACGTCGCGGAGGTGATTGTATGGAGCACAAGAGTTTAAGGAACGAGAGTTCAAAGCTATTGCAGAAATATGCGACTGTATAGGAGATATTTGGGCATGGTGCTGGAATGAAGTTAAAGGCCAAGATGTGATGATGTCGCAGCTTAAGAATAAAGCAAGCTGGGGGGCAACGGGCAGTGAGCGAAGGTAATGCTTGCGTTATGTGCTGCGATGCCGGAAAGAAAGGTTTTGACGGTGGAGAGCGCAGCGAGGACGATCGGCGAGTGACCTGCTTCGCATCTTTTAGTATTCTAGGGACCGAGAAATTAAGGAGGACGAGAAGCCCGCATGCGCATTCGGTTAAATAAGGTGAGCTAGACGGTCACGTGATGAGGGCTGCGAAGGGATGTGAATCATTTTTGGCTCTTGGAAGTCTCGGGATGGTGGAACGATTCGGGGGAACAAGGGCAAATGAACCATTCAACGAGACCTTTGCCAATCTTATAGATTCTGAAAAGAAAGCGCTAATAGGATCTACAGCGGACAAAACACAGGAAGCTTGACTTGACGGCACACTGTGGAGCTAAGAAGCATGGTGCAAACGCCGCAAGCTGACGGCGATAAGCATGCAGATTTGGGAAACGGGAATGGGGATATCTGAAGAATGAAAATGAGAAGCAATACCGTAAAGTAAGGTGCGAGATTCTCGGCAGCCCTGCGCGTTAGTGGACCCATACCTGATACTCATTCTTCGAATCGTCCAACACTGAATCAAACATCGCAGGAGACACCTGACTATCCAACAAAAAATCCAACTCTCTTAATTGCTTCTTCTGAGCAAAAAGACTCAGGGCTCAAGAACTCATGATTCAAAAATAAAAACATTGATGAGGTTAAGTACAGGTCATGACCCTGTTGTTACGCCTGATTTGGATATGTAGGAGCCCTTGACATTTCGAGTCAAGTGGTCGTGCGACAGATATACTGCAATTGCCCGTAACGAAGGTAAGCGTTCGGTAGTTCTGGTTTTTCGTCATGAGAGTCTCAAGAAGCCGTTGTACAGCTCGCTTCCTCACGTGTACACCCGCTTCCTCACACATACACCCTGTTGCTTTACAGATACGTTCTTCCCACTGAACACGGAAATCACCACTCGAAATTGCTAGTCCAGTCCGCTTCGAAAACACATCAGATTCATGACTCTGCCGAAATTGTGTTGAGACGAGACAGGCAGAAACTCTATGAACACGAATTTCTTCTCTGGGATTGTACAGTATATCTCCATGTTAAAACTTGATGGATATTCCGAAACATTGACAAGCTGCAATTGCTGGAAAAACAGGCGAGGATTAAGACAATTCTCGCTGTTGCTGCACTCGATGCTTTGCTCGCTCTCCTCTCTTCGCTCAGCTTCTCAAAGACCCCGTGAACTTGTGCTCGCTCATCTCGCTGTATTTGTTTTCTAGATCATGGATTGTCTGTACGCGTAGAAGTTGCTAAAGCCCCAACGAGAAACGAGTCGAGACCGCTCAGCGCGAAAATATGTGGAAGGAACAAGTAGTTGGAAAGAAATATATCAAGCATTGGTGGCAAATATCCTCATCGTCCGTATGTTCACCATACGCAACCACCAGCTTGTCTACCAAATGCCGATCTATGTTTCTTTCTCGTACGTCAGACCTTTAAAAAAGTCGCCGATCTTCCTTTCTTCTCACCGCATAATCAGATGCGGTTACGGAGAATACAACGATCTTATGGAGGACGGGTTAACGATCTATCTCGAAGCTCAAGACTTCACCGCCGAGGTCAAGTTTAAGTTATACAGGGAAAAGACGAAGATGGTTCCAGAGCATCTACAGTATGTAAATATCCACTCAAGAGTGCATCCTTGAACGCCTGAGACGCCACTACCTTCCAGTAGGCTGCTCCTAAACCTTCCCCTTTCACAGCCCGCCACTTAGGCTCTGCGATTCACACCGTGTCCCTGATTTGATGGATGCAACGGTGTCCCTGACCGCTTCTTCGCTCGCCGATTTCGGCACTTGCGGAGCTGGTTTCCATCCTGCCAAGTCACCGCGCAAGAGGTTTGGGTAGATCTTATGAGAATAAATGCGACAGACATACGGTCGTTGAGGGTTGTTGTGATGGAACACGAGTAGGTCTTCCACGAGGACAAAAGCGACCATCACAATATTGATATAAGGCTACCGCGTACAAGGCCATGGATTGGGACTACGAATACGGCATCGATACAACAACGGAACTCCTAATTGAAGAACTGCTGAAATTCAATCTCAACAAAAGAGCGACGGCAAAGCAATGTCTCAATGGAAAGGTGAATGACCCAAAAAAATGGTTACATCGGTAACAAACCCACGGTAGAAAGGTTTAGCCAAGATGCTTTGGCACGGGGAATTGGCTCTGGACCTATCTCGACTTGAGCTTATTCTGTATTCCCAAGACGAAGATGTCTTCTCAGAATTCCTACGATATTACGTCAAGCAACACGGAAGTTGCTCAGCCGGAACAGAATGATCGGAAGACAGTTCAACATTGTTGACCCGCATCTTAATGCAAGTCGTGATACTTCGCTTGAAGAAAGTCTCATGTCGTCAATAACTTAGCGACAGCAACAACAGACAGTTAATGATGTCTCATAATATGAATCAAATCGTTCACAAATCGTTTTCGATCAAGGGAACGAGCATTCGAATCTGAGAGTCATCGAGAGGAAATAGATAGATGCACATCAAACATGAATAGCACATTCGTAAGCCTTATTTTTCTTTCCTTTCTATGAAAGACGGCACCAGAGTGTGATACAGTACTACTAGGATCTGAAGCATGTCCCCCAGGTCTATACCGGCCTGTTCTTGCACGGTCGATTAATTGGGTTTTTGAAGATGCAGCACGAATCTGCTTCCTCAGATAGCCTCTCCGCGAACGACACTCTCTGTTCGGTCGGCAGCTACGGTGACTTGAATACCACCTCGGACGTTACGCCAGGGAATGACCTGCACAGCACCACCTCAGCCCACTCAGAGACCGTCATCGATGATGGAGACCCCAAGTTCAAGATCCGATATATACTGGATACCGCCCGAATCATGCCTGCAGGTATCTTCACCGCCTTCATGGATGGCCTAGCAACCGCAGCGGAGTTCGACTCCACCGGGACAGGCGCATTCGTCAACGCAGTCGCTGCGTCGGGTAAGTGCGCCATAAACGTCGGGCTACAATCTATACAAATCATCTTTCCGCAAAAACTCTTTTATGGAATGGAATTCGATGTGATATATGAGGACTCGAAGGTTGGCGAGGGTTTTGTACTTGCGATGCCCTCGCCCTTGCATTTGGGATCTAATGTTACCAGGGTGGCAGCGTCCGAAAAGTAGTATACAGCCTGCCAAGAAGGAAAAGTCCCAGCCTTTTCGTACCGAGATCAGAGTTCTCAACATGTCGTGTCGGATCACCAAGTACCCTAAGTATGGTATCTTGACATACCGAAGGATATCACCCTTTACTCTAGGGAACCACTACATGTCCACCCTCCCAGAAAAGACGAAGACTTTAAGTAGACGTTTTTCAGCTATCTCACCGGATTCAATGATAACACCAGTGTCGTTTCAAAGACTACAGTCAAACATTTTATTCATACGGAGTGTTGCTTAATGTTCGTGAGATAAATGAGTCAGGAACTCATGATTGAGATCAAGAACAAGAATTGGCAATCGTTGAACTCTGACGCTGAGTTTTGAAACATCAACACTTTCTGAATCTTCGCATCATAATATGATAATTAAAACAGGTTCGAACCTAATACATGAGACATCTACGACTGAGTCTGAATGAGTGCTCTTAGTTAATATTACAATCGTGAAAATTCGTCGAACGCGCCCTTTGCTTCGACGAGACGAAAAGACCGTTCAAAAATGGAGGGCTAGGTCGCCACTACGTGTGGCATTCTCGCATCTATCTTAAGGGGATAACACCGGTTAACTCAAGACTGAGAATGTCCGAGTCCCGGAAGGGTTGAATAGGTGCAGGTCTCGAATGGATGAAGATGAAAAACAAGATTAAACACAGGAAGTCGCCCAGTCAATTCCATGGGCGTATGTTCAATACGTGTATAAATTACCTATAGCTAGGCCCCCACGGCCACCATGTGTCCATATTCAATACTCAATATTTCGCTCCCCACTTCCAAGACGACACAGCCGCTTCCCCCCAAGACCTCAATGTATCGGTCGGCGCCTCCCCCGAAACCCCCTGCCGCTCGATCCTGTGAGACAGCGTCGCATTCCCTCCCTCCCAATGGTTATTACAGTACCAAGGCTCCCACCACATCATGCCCAAGAAGGCGCTGTACTTCTTCACCGTCTTCCACATCAGGCGCGTATGCGCCATCTGCTGCGGAACTTGCTCGTAGGGGAAGGAGCTCGCGTATTCAACTCCCAATCCTTGTAGTTTGTATTGCCCGCTGAAGGGGCCATCGGTGTGTTTGCCGTAGGCTTCGGCGTAGGTTTGGAATTGGTAGAGCGTTTCGTTGAGACGGCTTAGGCTTGCTTGATAGCTCGCAGTAGAGTTGATGTCTGTTGGGGTCATGGGGTTTGCGTAGGCGGAGAAGCCGAGGATGGTGAGGAGGTCGGAGGCGTTCTGGCGAAGGAGGTCGGCGGGTATCACGGAGCTGAAGTCGCAGGTTGTACCCGCTTCTGTTTTGAGCGTGCTTTGACTGAGAGGTTCGGGTCCGTGGACGAGGCTTTCCTTCCATTGCACGTACTGGCCATGAGAGTGGAGCCCGTAGCGTACAGATGCAGTCGAGATTCCGGCTGTAGTGATGGCTTCATTACAGGCTTGGATCTCGGCTTTGTAGTAGCCGGCTAGTTGTGGGTAGGATGCCAGATTGCCGGTGGGAATATCGCCGCAGAGCTCACGTTCTAATGTGGCAGCGCTGACCTCCTTGCCGTTTTTGGTGCCGCGGACATGACCTGTGGTTTCTTCTTGCATGAGGAAACCGTCGGTACCTTCATTCTCCAAAAGGATGATATCAGGAAGCAACTTTGCGTCCAGGAAAGGTTGAAGCTGGCGCTTCGTCTCGATCTGGACAGCATCAATCATTTGTCGGTAGTTGTAGTGTTCCTGTTCTGCAGAAATATTTGCGCCTTGATTGATGGTCAAGACGAATTTCATACCCTGAGCCACGGCCTGCTGGGCGGTTTTGACACCGGTGTCGATGCACCCAAAATCAAGCCTATAGTATGATTCATCATCGAGTGTGCTAGGAGTATTACTGAATTTAGTTGGCCCTAGGCACTGGCCTCGTGCAGTTTCAACACGGAAAGCATTAACACCTGCGTCTGCCAAAGTCTGAATAGGGTCTTTGACTGTTGTTCCATCGAAGTTGTAAAATATACGTCCTGGAATAGCTTCCATGCGTAGGACGGTACCAATATCTGCTCCTGCCCAAAAAGCTTGTGCAGATGCTGTGGATGAAGTCCGAATAAGTGACCAACATTGAGAGTATAGAAGGACGGGAACCTACCTCGTGGTTTGACCGGGAATGCATTAGAAGACTTGAGCGCAACACAAAAAACCAGGAGATCAAAAGAATGTTGGATCTTGGTAAACCTCATGTTGGTCGTGCTATTGGCTGAAGGGACAGTGGAGCGGAATTTAAGGGAAAAGACTGTAAAATGGGATGAAATGCAACAGAAGAAAAGAGCGAGAGAGCATGAGTTAAGCAAGAGCTTTGATAGCCCGGATCCTGTTCCACATCCACATCAGCGACAAGGTTCGCCGTCATTGATATTCCATCGTTGGAAGCGGCTCTAGCTTGCGAGATTACCTTAAGATTGTTTCAATTTTGACGTTTGAGATGCACGGCTGAGCGGCCGCCAGAGAACATCTACATCCTGAAATCTGAATCTTCGCACTTTGACGATGCCTTATAAGCGAATGCAGAACAATGTCAGGGGCAATGCAATTGGTAGCGCAGGAAATTGGAAGAACCGTTCTTGCAGCACCTTCTCCTTCAGAATCACTAAGGTACAGTATAGAATACGGGTGTACGTCCGTAGGGACAATCTAGACGGGATCGTCCCTTAGCCGCGTATGTAAACATGGAGGCTAGAACTAGGGGGCGGTACGGGTAGTGGTTCGATACTAAGGTCCGTACCGAGTATTCGTTTACCGCGTACTGTAAGGATTGGAGGCGGGGAGGCGCTTTGCCCGATGCATCCCTCGAACCTCAATCTTTGATCAATAAACGCTTACGTTCATTGACTTCCGTTGACAGTACTTGGACGCTTTCGCAAATTAGCTGATGAGGGAAGGACAATCTCGCTGGTATGATATTTCTGCTTTGGTGGAACTCTTTCCAAATTCCCCAGGACGATTCGAGTCTGATCGCTTCCCACGCAGATCTTATAGCAACCTCTCCAACAGCATAACCCAGCAGCAATCATGGGTGTCCCTAAATTCTTTAGATGGATGAGTGAGAGATACCCGGCGATCTCGCAGCTAATAGCGGAAAACCGAATCCCGGAATTCGACTGCCTTTACCTTGACATGAATGGCATAATTCACAACTGCACCCATAGCGACTCTGATTCGGCAACGTTCCGAATGACTGAGGAGAAGATGTTTATTCAGATCTTCAACTACATAGAGCACCTGTTTGGGAAAATACAACCAAAGCAGCTCTTCTTCATGGCTATAGATGGCGTGGCTCCTCGAGCCAAAATGAACCAGCAACGGGCGAGACGTTTTAGGACTGCTTTGGACGCAGAAAACGCAAGAGAAAAGGCACTACGAGAGGGTGTTGAAATGCCTGCTGAGGACGCCTTCGATAGCAATTGCATTACTCCGGGTAAATTCAATCCAGGCGCTTGTGGTCATTTGTGGATGTGAAGCTTATGTGAGTAGGAACGGAATTCATGGCTAAGTTGACAAAACAACTCAAGTACTTCATCAACAAGAAGGTCTCTGAAGATGTCGACTGGCAAGGCGTCGAGATTGTTCTTTCCGGACATGAAGTTCCAGGGGAAGGGGAACACAAGATTATGGAGTATATAAGGCTTGCGAAAGCTCAACCCAACTACGACCCAAACATCAGGCACTGTCTTTACGGTCTTGATGCAGATCTCATAATGTTAGGCTTGCTTAGCCACGATCCACATTTTTGTTTGCTCCGAGAAGAGGTTTCGTTTGGTCGCAAAGATCAGAAGAAGTCAAAAGAGCTGGAACATCAGAATTTCTACTTGATGCATCTCTGTATTGTACGAGAATACCTGGAGTTGGAGTTTCAGGAGCTCAAAGAACCTTCAGTTCTGGAGTTCGGTTTCGACATGGAACGAGTTATTGATGATTTTATACTTATGGCCTTCTTCGTCGGTAACGATTTTTTGCCGAATCTTCCGAACCTACACATAAATGAGGGCGCACTTGCGCTCATGTTCAAAGTGTACAAATCTGTATTACCAAAAGCAGGTGGTTATATTAACGAACTTGGTGTTATCAATCTGGAGCGGCTGGCGTTGCTTCTGGAAGAGCTCTCAGATGTCGAATACCGCTTTTTCGAATCGGAGAACTCGGATGCAAATTGGTTCAAAGGCAAACAAATGGCGAAAGTGGATGTGATGGAGAGAGGCAAGAAGAAGGGTCAGCTCTCGATGTCGACCCCTCAGAAGGCAATCTTTAAAAAGGTGAAGCAATATGTCAACAGCCGGTCTAATGATGCTCCAAGTCAGCAGAAGTCACTTGACCTCGATCCGAGCTTGAATGCTCAAGATCGAAAATTTGTCGAGGAGCTGGCGGACAACTTACGCCTTCAATGGAAGACTGTAGAGAACAAGGACAGCCAGAGACATCTTCGCTTGAACTGTCCAGCAAAGCCGGAGGGAGATGAGGAAGAGGAGGCCGAGGAAGACGAGGAAGCGCAGATTGCTCTACTTCGAGTAATCAAACGATATGATAACGCAAAGGTTGTCGATGCTACGCCTGAAGAAGTGCAAAAACAGATGGATAAGAAGTACGAAGAAAAATTTCAGTGTTGGAAAGACAAATACTACATGGGAAAGTTCGATTGGGGTCTAGATAGCGAAGATGCGTTGCGAAAATTGGCCGAAAACTATGTCCAGGGTCTACAGTGGGTTTTGTTCTACTATTATCGAGGTGTAGCTTCGTGGCCATGGTTCTATAGATACCACTACTCCCCCATGATATCAGGTCAAGATCCCCCGTTGCATTTTTCGATTGGCTCAGGATAGCTAACACACACTAGATGTCAAGCGAGGCCTGCAAGCAGACATGAATTTTCATCTTGGCCAACCTTTCAGGCCTTACCAGCAACTGATGGGAGTTCTGCCCGATCGTAGCAAACGTATAGTCCCCACGCCATACCATGATCTCATGACGAACCCCGAGTCGCCCATCATCGGCTTTTACCCGAGAGATTTTGAACTCGATATGAACGGAAAGAAAATGGAGTGGGAAGCCGTGGTCAAGATTCCTTTCATTGATGAAAAGCGGTTGCTTGGAGCAATGAAGACGAAAGATGCTTCATTGTCTCAGGCCGAAAAAGATAGAAACGAATTTGGGGTGGCACTCAAGTTCATCTATGCGCCAGAAGTCGACTTCACGTATCCTTCTTCTTTGGTAGGCATCTTCCCGGATTTATCGCACTGCCACTGCGTCGAGAACATATTCGACCTCCCCACAATCGAAGGCTTAGATTTTTATGTCGGCTTGGTCGCCGGAGTCAAAGTAGGCGAAAGTGCACTTGCAGGCTTCCCTAGCTTGAAGACCTTACCTCACAATGGAAACCTTGGCTTCCACGGGGTCAATGTTTTCCAGCAAGACAGTCGAAATGAGAGCATGGTGATTACGATGCTAGATTCAGAGAAGCCCTCCAAGGTCAAGTCGGCGAAAGCACAACTTGGTCATAGGGTTTATGTGGGCTATCCTTTCCTCTCGGAAGCTAAAATCGTCAGGGTGTCCGATGAGTTGTTCAACTATAGTCTACCCCAGGCCGGCAATGGTCCACCGGTTGCGGTTCCTCATGGTCCGCAAGAGATTGACATGTGGCGTAAGAAAGCTGAACGGATCGAGTCAGTTTACAGTAAGAGATTAGGAATGATGATTGGACAAGTCGAGTCTCTGGTTCACGTGGAAATGCTCAAAGGGTTGAAGAAGACGGATGAAGGTGCTACCATTAAAGAGTATGCGCAAATTCCTGGAATCGAGGTGGACTACGCTTCGCAAATGGTGGTAGAAGATGTCCTCAGCAAAGACCAACGATTCATAGAAAAAGCCGCACTGCCTATTGAGGAAGAGTTCCCGATTGGCACAAGAGCGTTTTTCTTGGGCGAGTTCAACTACGGCAGGCCACTCGAGATTATGGGACACACAGGCAATAAGGCCGTTGTATGGGTTTCGACAATGAGTGGCAAAATGCCGGAATTTGGGCGCGAAATCGCAATGGATGCAGAACGCCATTCGCCATATACACCATCATTTACCGTGGCTAGAATGCTAGGTTTGAATCCCTTGGTTCTTAGTAAGATCACGTCGGCATTTCAAGTTGCGTTGGATGATACTCGGGTCAATTTGGGTTTGAACTTGAAATTCGAAGCTAAGAAACTGAAAGTTCTTGGCTACTCCCGACGAGGACAGACTGGCTGGGAGTTCAGCGAAAAGGCGATATCACTACTTCAGCAGTACATAGTCAAATTTCCAGGCTTCATCGCCGGCATTCAGCGGAATCCACAGGGTAATACATATGAGGCTACGGAGTTCTTTCCCAAAGAAGAGGCTAAATCCGGGGTAAAGGAGATACAGGCATGGCTGAAATCGATCGAGTCCAAAAGCTTCCAGAAAGTACCTCTAGAAGCAGCGCAATTAGACTCGGAGGTGGTCAATAAGATCGAAAAGGCTGCAGATGATGCTGTCCAGAACGATCCGCCCGACAATGCCAAGAATCGAAAGATCAATGGCGTACCTCGCAATGCACTCCTCAAACCTTCAGATGCCGAGCATCGACTAGGCCATCAAAAGTTCGAACTTGGAGATCGGATCGTATATGTACAGGATTCAGGAAGAGTGCCCATTGCAACGCAGGGAACTGTGGTGGGCATGACTCGAACATCGAGGACAACATTGCTGGATGTGGTCTTTGATGTCACTTTCATGAGTGGGACAACTCTCGAAGACAGATGCTCCCCGTTCCGAGGTTCTACCGTACCTGTACATTCGGTACTGAACATTACCCATCGGCAGGTTATTGCAGGATCACGAGCCGCCGAAATGCATCGGCCACAGCCCATGGTACAACCTTTGACTGTAGGTGGCTATGGTGCGCCGATGGGGCCAAATGGTCGAGGACAAATGGTGCCAGCGCCAGCGCCGGCACCTCTTCAAGGATCATTCCGTGGAGCACTCCGAGGACAGCAAAACGGAACACGTGGGGGTCACTTCAGCGGGAGAGGAGATTTTGGGTTGAATGGCATGCAAAACGGACAGGATCAGAACCTGCCTATCCGCGATCTGCCGTCAGCACAGAGCAATGGCTTTGCGGGAAGGGGGTCCCAGACCAACGGCATCGGAGCAAGAGGTGTACAGATCAGTGGCGTAGGGAGCCGTGGACGGGGCTTTCAGCCCAATCCTCGAGGGGGTCCGGTCCAGCCATTATCGTACAACAACGTGCCTCCACCAGCCGACCTTGATTTAAGAGGTCGGGGACGAGGGCGAGGTGGATTCCGTGGAGCTCCAAATGGTGGCGATGCATCCAGAGCCCGAGGCAGAGGGCTTCCGAGAGGTCGGGGCGCGGTCGCCGTACAGCAGCAGTGAGAGCTGAGCAGCGAACTTTAGATGTAGCAGATACGGTGGTCGCCATTAAGTGAACACAACCTCGGAAAATGAAGGAGCTCTCGATAAACCCACTCTGAATATTTTGGGTACTGAAGTCTTAAATTTTTCGCCCTTTCGATAAGTCTCCCTGTAGTCTGTACGTTAAGTACTTGTAATCTAAGTTTTAGCCTCGTATTCAATGATTCGTTACGGTGATCATCTTGCAATGTCGCCGTTGTCGAATGCTTCTGGCAATTCAGCGTGCACAATGCATTCAAGTTTGGTAAGGGCGCAGAACGTCTTTGGGTTCTTCACTACTGTTGCATTCTCTTTGGCTATCTTTGTCGCTCTCTCCGTACTATATTTCCCTCAAACTCCATCCGCAAGCATTGAGTTACGAAACGTGCAGGTGTAAGCTGCTCTCGCAGGGCTTCTACCGTATCGGGGCAACGCTGATGCATTTCCTACAGAGTGAAAGGTCGGCCACATTACTACTCATCTAAGAAAGAAGAATACGCGCATATCAGGTTCGATCTTGACGCCGGTTGGTCTACAACACAACACCTACTTCTCGATTATTTATTTACTAAGCGATCGACAGACTTCACTTCTCTTTTCAATTGGAATACCAAGCAGCTCTTCGTCTGGGTTTTAGCTACCTATCCTTCATCCACATCCTCTCCTACAGCACCGCCTTCTCAGGCTATAATCTGGGACACCATCATCAATTCGGAAAGCCAATCCCACCCATTCACTCCGTACAGTCTTTTCCAAGAGATAAATCCTTCCACCGCAAAATCCGGATCTATCAAGTCTTCGACTTCTTCCAAAGAGGAGGAGCCGAAGCCAGGGATTATCAAGCTCAAGAATGCCAAACCAAAGTATCAGATTACGGACATCAGCGGCAAACTGGCCTCAAGAGGAAACGTTACGCTAGAAGTAGGTTGGAATGTTCAGCCATGGGTGGGAGCTTTGACGTGGACGACGGGTGAGGGACAAGGGTTTGGGAGGTGGAAAGGGATGCGCGGCGGGAAGAGCAAGGCATTTGACATGCCTGCGCTCAAGGGAAAGAGTGCTGGTCAAGAAACGGTGGTCGGTAAAGGGAAGCCCAAGGCGGCCGAAGCTACACCGGTGACAAAATAAGCGGTTTGGTTGGAAGCTATGGTATTCTAAACGAGTTTAGAGTTCCTGTTCATGCGACAGCAGTCCAAGCAATGGCCGTGGGTTTGGGATTTTCTGCGGAGTTTCCCCCCCCCAAACCCTAGGACTTCTTCACGAGGGTGCGAGGCTCATTGTTGAATCTGAAGGAATCTCGGCGGAAGATCTCCGTCTAGCGGCTCCTTGCCGCTTACATATCCTAACACAGCTCATCACCAGCACCACGTCCTTTAATCCGCACATTTGTACTTCTGTTTGTGTAGCAGCGCACCGGATATTGCTAATTCCCAAGGACAGCATCACAAGAGGCTGGATTGCAGAGGAAACATGCCGCAACCTGAATTACCTGAAGCTGCCCACCCAGACCTCGACTCGATGCTTAGCCGCAAATTCGGCAAAGAGGTTGCGAATTATTTCTCTGGTGTGCTCTTTGCGCTGTTCATATGTTTTCAGTAGTCTAACTCTATAGGGTCTCCATTAAATCGAGTCTCATTTCTACGAACAGATCATTCCTTTCTCTCCGCTGCCTTGAAGCATCCTTCAACGTCGTTCATGCTGTTCAACAATCTAAATCCGTTAGCGAAAGACCCTACTAAACTCGAGTATGTATCATACAAGGACATCCAGCCCTTGATAGGCGATAACCCTTATTCGAAAACCGAGGAAGAATTGATCAAATCCTACAACTCCACAACCACAGTACCGCAACTGCTATTCCTGGGCCTAGATGAGAGGAACAAGCAAGCTCTAGAATGGACAGTTTACAAAGGCGCCCCCTATTTCGCAGTCGACGTCACCCCGAAAGGGTCCATCACCATGCAAGCAACCACCCTAATCGAAGGATTGCAATCGCGCGGCCTCAGATTCGTTGAAGGCCGCATGCACATGTCTCTCCCCGCCCCCCAAGCCGCCATCTACGCGCAAGCCCGCGCCCTCCTCGACTGGAACGCCCGGAACCCCTTCTGCGCCCAATGCGGGCAGCCAACATTCTCCATCAACGCAGGCACCAAACGTACCTGCCCCCCCAAAGACCTCGCCTCCGTCTCCACAAACATCGGCTCCACCACCCCCGCTACGCCTGCACAAGAGCGCTCCGACTGCGCAACAAGAAAAGGCATCTCGAACCTCTCATTCCCGCGCACCGACCCCACCGTCATCATGGCCGTCGTCAGTCACGACTCCCACCGCATCCTGCTCGGCCGCCAAAACCGCTGGCCGCCGTACTGGTACTCGACCCTCGCCGGCTTTGTCGAGCCCGCCGAATCCGTCGAGGAGGCCGTCCGTCGCGAAGTCTGGGAGGAATCCGGCGTCACCTCGGGCCGTGTGGTTATTCACAGCACGCAGCCGTGGCCATACCCGGCGAACCTCATGATAGGCGCTATTGCGCAGACGATCCCGGGCGGGGAGGAGATACATCTGAAACATGACCCGGAGCTGGAGGACGCCAAGTGGGTTGGTTTCGAGGAGGTGAGGGAGGCGCTGCGGGTGGGCACGAGTGGTTTGGGGGAGGAGGCCGGGGAGGGGTATAAGGAGGGGGGGCTGAGGTTGCCGCCGCGGACGGCGATTGCGAATCAGTTGCTTGAGGCGGTGGTGGGGGGGTTTCTGGGGGATGGGGAGGCTTCGAAGATGTAGACGCTTTACCTGCGATGGATGCCAGGGGGCCACGGGGGAAGCGAGACGTTGAGAGTGGAGACGCGTGGATTGGAGATGGAGTTGGGGTCGAAAGTGCTGTTGAGGAGTTGTTTCAGGCGGTCATGGGAGAATTTCTCGGAGGAAACCGAGACTTCGAGCATATAGACATAGATGATAAAGGTGAGTGAGGGAAACATAGAAACACTTAGAGATCCTCCACCTCAAGCAAATACCTGGTGGTTTCTATACAAAGTACCCACAGCCGTCGGTTAAAGCAGTCTGATATTTGGTCTGCAATCGTTGCTTGCGTCGCCGCCCATGCTTGGTAGGAGGCGAGTGGCGAGTTGACTGGATGGAGGGAGAATGATCTGGAATTTTCGGGAGGAGCTGCTCAATACACGGCATTTTGATCGGGAGCAGCCAGCATAAGCAGCTGTCCATGGCTCAGCTCAACCTTTGTACAGAGAACCTGTAAGCTATAGTACACATATTATAGGGCCCTTCAAGCAAAAGCAAAGAAGAAGCTCTCGCAGCCATGCTACCTCTTCGTGTCCCTCAAAGCCCTCCCGTGGTGTGGAAGCCCCGCTATGCTTGCAATTATTGTCCTAGCAAAATCTTCGTCTAACATTACCGACGCAAGCCTGCATCCTCTACTTCTATCCCGTCCTGGCCCAGTCATGCTAGGACGCCGGTGCTGTATCTTTCTTCCGCCGGCTCAAGTGGATTGGAGATGCGCGGGCGGGATATGGAGTGATAGTATGTTGGCATTATACGGCCCTCCAGCTCAGCTAGGCTCGACGCCGTGACTGGAGCTCGGCCGCAGCCTCTTCGAATCTCTCTCGGCCGTCGTACCGCCGCTTGCCCTCCTCTTTTCCTTTTCCTTATGTTCTTCCGCTCTCACTGCTCGTCTTGCTTCCTGGTTCTTGCGCTCATTTTCCTTGCGGAGAGCCTTCGATTCGAATTCGTGCCAGTCACCTTGTAGATCCTTGAGCCTGTATTTCATCAGTCTTAGATTCAGCGAGTGTTAGAGGGTAGAATGACTTACTCAAGAGCTTGCCTAGGTATTGGATCCTCCGTCGTGAAGTACGGATGCTCGAGCACATCGCCTGCGGTCGGCCTATAGGCTGGATCATACAAGAACATGGTCTGGAGAAGCTCGAATGCAGCAGGCGTGAGTCTTTCCTGATACTTCTCTGCAAAGGTATTCGCCCTTCTTTCCGTCGGTCTCAGTAGCTCAAACCACGCCATTTCCACCAAGCCTGGCCATTCGGATCTTGTAGGTGTACCTAAGACATTATATATTTTGTCGAGCTGGTTAATCTCCCCACCATCGCCAGGGAATATGGCGTGTCTTGTGAATATTTCGATCATTACGCATGCGGCACTCCAAATATCAACGGCTGGCCCATATTGGGTCTCACCAAGGAGAAGTTCGGGTGACCGATACCAAATTGTGATGACCCGATTAGTGTAGTCGGGTTTGCCGCGTTTTGCGAAGAACCGTGCAAGACCGAAATCAGCCAATTTAAGCTGGCCTGTATTGCTGACTAGGATGTTGGCAGCTTTGATGTCGCGATGAAGGACACCACGCCGATGGAGATAATTGAGGCCTTCGAATAGCTGCTTGCCGAGATGCTTTTTGTGTGCATGCTCGAGTTTGAAGCTTGGGTGGTTGAGGAGACCTGTCAGATCGTGGGAAAGATACTCGAAGACCATGAAACAGTCATTGTGTTCAACCATGACCTCTTGCAGACAGACTACGTTATCGTGCTTCAGAGATTGCAAGAGTTTGATCTCTCGGATCGCTGTGACTGGAAAGCCATCCTTCTCACCATCCATTCGGATCTTTTTGAGCGCAGCAAGTTCCTTGGTATAAACATGAATAGCCTTGAAGACCTTGCCGTATGTTCCTGATCCAACCACCGACTCGTTACCAGGCTTCCTGTAATAGACGGATGTCGACTCCGCAAAGTCCGCCGATAGGGTAGGCCTAGGTTTTAATCGCTTCATCATCTTCTTCTCTGTTTTGGGCTGCGGGGATCGTTCTCGCTCACGCTCCCTCTTCTGCACCCGCTCAGGTCGGTGTTCACCGCGATGGTCTGACCGCCTTTGATCATGGTAATCCCGATCAGCTCGAGAGCTGTACTCATCCCGATAATCACGATCTCGGCGGTCATCCCGTCGATCAACACGAGGTTGGGTCCTAGAGGCAAGTACGTCTTTAGAAAACAAGGGAGGGACTGGTTTAGTCTTCGAGCTGTCTAGTAGATTCTCTCTTCGTGGGGGATCCTTCATTTTCTGCGCTAGGTCCGGGACAGGCTTTGTGGCTATTGGAGGTGCGGCTTTGGCCTTGAAGGCAAAGCTGAATTTGGAACCGTCTTTCGCTGGTGGACCTCCCGAAGACTGCCGCGAGGGAGGGGGCATCTTCTTACCGTTTGTGGATACTCCGTTATCCCTGGCACTCTGGTCTTCGACTTGCAGGTCTTTAGAAGGTCGGAACGGATTATCATCTTCGTCGGGTAATGTATTGGGCTGTACAAATGGTGGCGGCTGTTGTTGACGTGGGGGACTTTGAGAGTGTCCAATTTGCGACTGATCATTCGAGCCTCGCCCTCGACTACCACCACTCGCAGTCCACTGGAGGTTCTGGAAATGGCCACCCCTTCCCCTAGGAGCGTTGATTCCATAATTAGGAGGTCCAGAACCCGAAAATCGACGATCTTGGCCCTGCCCATAATGATTACCTCTGTAACCCGAATGGCCTCCTCGGAAAGGCTGACTCTGAAAGCCAGGTTGCATTTGCTGAGGGCTGCCACCGTATTGGCCATGTTGACCATTAGTGAAGTATTGGCCCTGAGGCCCGCTCTGTGGAGAGTAGGCGTTTTGCCTATATGGAGGTGAATATGCATTCATACTGACCGATGAATAAGCTTATAGACATAGATGAAGATGAGTAATACGTACCCTGGCTGACCGTGGAATTGCTGTGGCCCACCCCAACCGCCCCGCCCATGACTGAATGGTGAGCCAGATTGAGGAGATCCATGGTGAGACGATGTGGGTGTCCACTGGGGAGAGGTAGTATATGGTTGCCTTGTGTCAATCTGCGGCCGACCTGTTCGACTGTCGCCATGCATGTCATTCGCCTTCATTCCATGCATTGGGTACGCGTCTCGGACGGCATTAGGATTGTGAGTCTCCGAATCAAAGCTCGGTATGGGACGAGGTGGCGATGGAGGACGTGGGCCATCGTCCGAGGTGGATTGCACAGGACGGCTCAACGACCGCATATTTCTACTGTTCCTTCCTTTGTTAGCACCAGGAGGCGTTCGGGAGCGCCTCCTTCTCTGTGTTGGTTGCCGGGAATCTACAGGGGAGCGGGGTTGCGATTCCCTCCGTCGGTGGTCTGATCTTGGATGTCTGCTATTAGATGGATCCCGAGAGCGAGCCCTGGTGGGGTGGAAAGATGGTAGAGGGTCTCTTGGCCTTATTGACCTGCTGTTACGACTTGAGTCCTGTTTGCAACGTGCAGAAGATCTCTCTCTCGGTCTCTCGCGCTTGCTAGGTGAATGGGAGCGCCTGTGAGTAGCGTGTGAGGGCCGGCTATCTCTAGCTGTGGGTGATCTTGAGCGTCGAGTAGAAGGGACGTAAGAATCTCGGTTTGATCTTGAGGTGGTGATGTCGTCGTAGTTTGCAGAGTAGTAATCTCCTCGAGGTGAGGCTCTATCGGAGTAGGCGCGTTCGCGATGTCTACTTCTGATGCGTGGTGCTCTGTCGTTTCGGTCCAATGCTACTGGGCTACGACTTCGTCTTCGGTCCTCTCTGCGGGTAGCTGGCACCTGGTAAGGTTTTCTACTGCGAGATCTTCGCTGTTTCACAGACGCCCTAAAAGTGTCCCGGTCCTGATATCGGTTTGGGTATTGGTCTGAAAACCGTTCCAAACCGACCTCCCTAGGACGTCGTGATGGCCCCTCACCCTTTGAGCGCCGCTGCGGCGAACGATACGACACCTTGGGGGATTCTTTCCGCGAGCCTTCGTGCTGTGTTAACCTTTGTCCTCGCGAGGATGGCCGGGTAGTCGTGTCAGCAGCGGCTCTGCCTCTGATCTTCACACCTATGTCAGTATCGTTCTGAGGCTTCGAGGCTGACGGCGAATCTCGGCGGTGACCGCCCGTGCCCCTCCCACTGTAATGTGTATCGTCTTTGTATTTGTCTTCGGATCTCCACTGATCTCTCATCAACGGACTCCGATGCGACGCAGCCATGTAATCGCTGCAGTCATTGGGTCAGTGGTAATGGTGTTCGATACCCTGTCAAATGAAAAATACCGTTACGAGTTTTAGTGTCAAGCGAAGCGAGGCGGCTCAAAGAGAGTTAGCCTAGTGAGGTCGGAGTTTAGATGTGGAGGGGGCGCCATTGCGATGCTTACCTGCTACGATACAGTATATGAGATTCCTAGGTGTCGTCCTTTGAGACTACTCCGTCCTTCGGTCTCCTTCTCTTACATTGTTTTACGACGTTGTTGGCGCGCTGCAAACGGCCTCAGGCGACCCGTTTTGCCTCGGCAGTCTATGCCTGTTTTCCCCTGGCAAAGCCATGACCATGCGTCGAGGCCTAAAGCCGTCGCATCTCATCTCACAAGCATGTCTATCTACGGGACGGTCAAGGAAAAGACTCAGAAATTAACGAGACCACACAAGACGAGCGTAGACGGCCGTTCACTTTCTCGATTTTGTCGACTTCGCTCAAGCTCATGGCACACCGAGGCCCCTTTCGAGCATACCCTTCCCTATAAGAGAATCGATACGTAGTCAACCAGAAACCCACTGGAAGTAGATCTCATTACAGGCCAGCACCATGTATGCAACCCATAGTAGGACTGATTGGTCCAGCGCTACAATCTGTTGGAATCATTGCACCCTACCCACAAAAGTGCTCGGTCGTTTGTCATACCTGCTATACATCTTGGAGGCGTTGTTTGGCTATTGGGTCGTAAAGTTGAGTTCAATCGATACACCCCACAAGAAAAGTATTGTAGAAGTCGGGTATTCGATGAGCGGCTTGTTAGAGGGAATTCGCGTTCCCAATATATTAGGCTTCCCAGCAATCTCGAAGCAACAGATATTTCATTCCAAATCTGAGTCTTGTGGTGAGTACGGTAAGACCGATATAGTCGTCCTCAAGTCGAGTTCCAGTGAAGGATGAAAAGCGGGCAACAGCGAAGTTACACCACATTAGGAGTATTGGCGCTCGTGGGTAGCCTCATGTTCACATATAAGAACCCCCGAACCCGTGTAGCTCTCTCCAAACATCTTCATTGATAATCCATGCCTTCCGTAGTGCTGCCATTTATGCGATTTCACTTGTGCTTGACTTTGCGGCGTGGCTAGCAGCGGTTGCTAACGTCGAAGCCCAACGTGGTATTACGTTTATGGTTATTGATGTAAGTGATCATAGAGGAGAAACATAGTAGGTGATTCTTCAGCGAGGTGGTGGCTGTGGATTGATTCTCTGTATCCCACACATTGATGTAGGAGCTCAGAGCTGGAGATGAGGTTGGCTGGAGCTGCGAAGAGAATCTTGGCGTTTCTGAATACGAGCGCTAAGATCAATACCGTAATTTACCCCAGGCACAAGTTCAGACTTTAATGCCTAGAAAGCTTGACTACGTAGTAGTTGTGGCCTCAATACGAGAGTATTACTACTGTGCCTATGCCAATCTCGATAATTAATATGGTAACGTACGGGTACTCCTGGGACTCGTTGAGCCCAAAGTGTACGCCATTGCACCCCAAATTCCAGTGCCATTGTGGGTATCACTCGCATTGCCCAATCCTGACACCCTTCAACCGTTTTCCTCTCAGTTCTTCCAATCAACTAGGTTGGAACAGTCCCATAGGTCGTCCTTCCACCACTCTGCACGTTTTCGCTGTAAACACCAGGCGCCCGCTGGGCCGACATGGTTCCAAGGCGGCTTCTGTCGCGACGCTCAAAGTAGACGTACTCAAGATAGAAGGCATGGATATGGCCAGGGAAGTAGCTGCACAAGATTAGTGACGATCGCATGGTGAAGTACTGAAAGGACGAACCCGAGGAATGTGAGGAGAATGTTGATGAGGAGGTCAGCGCCGCAGCCAGCGATCATGAAGACGCCGACAGGAGGGACTATTTGCAAACAGCGTCAGCTTTGGACCGAAGACAGCCTTGCATTTGTGAAGACTTCGGCACAAGTCAAGAACTAGACTTGGAAGACTACTCACCGAAGATGGTGATTATAATTAGAAGGATCGCTGGAATGGGATCTGTGCCTGCCATTCTAGTCTTTCGGAGCTATAACTTGGGTATCGAGATGATGGGAAGGGTTTGAGGTGCGTGAGGGCAGCTTTGGACAGCTTAGTTAACAGTTTGACAGGATGTTGATGTGCTGGCAGGAGCTGACAAGCTACTGTAGATAAATACCCCGCCACCGGGAGTCATGTACCTCCGTACGAGTGCTTCGTATGATACCCACGCGTGCCACGCACCCACGGTACGAGCACTTTGGACTTCACCGTCTCATATCTCTTTTCGATATTCGTGGGAATCATCAATGCATCAAATTGATCTCGCTCGGGGCCATCTTATGAAACATGTTCAGCATTTGTACCTGATAGGACAAGCTATAACTAACAGGATCCTTCATGAACCACAAGATAAAATGCTATTCGTCCTGGATCAACATAAAGAGGACCGAAGCTTAAACCCCGTAGTTGACCATAGCCGCCAGCGCTTGATCATCCCTCTCCCAAATGAATCACTTCTCGTCTTTCGACTATAGAAGGTCAATATCGTCAAATGAAACTGCTACACCACCGCTGCCCGAGAATATATCTTCAGGCCAAGTACCCAGCCCAGGTTCTGTATTCTTCTCGGGCCGGCTCCTGCATTGTATACCCTTTTCAACGCAAACGTAGAGCAACCTTGTTTCGCTGGGGGGTATCGCCGACTGGCTTGAGGAGACGCTGCTCTCATCGTCGCTTCCATCGCTACTACTATTGATATTTTCTTTTAGCCCACGTAAAGCGGAGTAGCGGTTGTAGAAGATTATTGGCGGAGACTGTGTTGATGTTTCACTTGAAATGGATGCATCTTCCTCATACCTCAAGTTCAGAGTAGACGATATTAGATTGCCAGATACAGATGTGAGAGACTGGTCCCAATAGCCAGTAGGCTTCCTAATCGGTCTTGGACGTTCTCCAGCTCTTTGCGAGCCTTCAGTGGAAGTCTTCGTATCGTTACATTTCTCCAGAGAGGACTGGTTGCTCGCTTCTGCCGAAATCGCCTCCTTTTCGTGTGGTTGCAAGCCTAGGGTAGAACTTCCTGCACTGTCAAATCTACGAGTGGAGGAACGATCTGAAGACGTTGGACTACTCAGCCCGATGCTAAGCAAGCCATCACCACCTAACAGCGAGCTTAGCCCAGTAACACAACGAACCTGAACCTGAGCTGCCGGAATTCTCCGTGGATCGATTTGCTCAGAAATTCCACGTACAAATAGTTCGTCCACATAATGCCTGGCAGTTCCAGGCATTATCGGGACGACTGACTCGTTATCTGGAGCAATCGCGCTGTCGAGCGCATACCATGGTATGACTCTTAGTGTAAGCCGAGTACGGACAGTTCGCTCAAGACGAAGAGAAGGCTGATAACATTCGGTGAACATAGCCTTCAATTCAATTCTTAGCTGATTTACAACAGCATGAGGCCCAACTCGTCCTGGCCTGTAGACTTTTCCAAATCTGCTGTCCATACCCCGGATTTCGGAGTACATGGGCACGACTCCTTTGAAGCCTTGGATCTGATCGTCCCAAGTTAGCCAAGGGAGCGGCGTCTCGAGACTGTACCGGAGGTCCGTATGTTGGCCATCTATTCTAAAGACTGCATTGCTGTTATACCTGGGGATAATTCGAAGCTCATGTCCTTCGCGTGGAACGATGGTAAGTTGCTCGAATGTCAAGAAGTCGGGGCTCCAGCCAGCCTCCACCGCGAGTTTCGGTGGGCCTTGCGGCACCAAGGGTTGGGAGTATTGGAAACGCAAATCTATGGCAGTGTTCTGAGATCCAGTGCGCTCAATATCCACTAAATAATCGCACGATGTGAGGAAGAATCGAAGCAGTTTCTTGAGATCACTTGTCTGGAAGCCCAAGATGTAGTCCTGTGATGATTGTAGGAGACGTATCATGGACTCGCTCAACTTGGTGCGACTGAAGACCGATCGACAACAAAACGTAAAAGTAGCTGAACTTTTAACGACGTTGGGAGCGCTCCTCGATTGCTGTTGCCTAAATTCCTGATCCTGCTCTTGCAGTTGATCTGCGATCAGGTTCTCAAGACACGTCTTGAAAATCCGGTTCAACTGAAACCATAGTTCTGCCTCCGTAAGTGACAGTCCTTTCCAGGTAGTGCAGACATCAATGTGTTCCACGGGCGGACGTAGTTTTAGATAGTCAAGCGTCGTAGCGCTTCCGGCGGCTCGTCCATCCTCAGCTGGATATGCTCGGATGACAGGTCCGTAGAGATCCGAGGCAGAGGCATACCCAAGGCTAAGTCCACGTATATCAAACCGAGGAGTGTCCTTTAGTATTTCGAGAGTGTGTGCGCGGCGTTTCCTCAATCTTGACGGGACTAAGGGAGACCCAAGGCTGTATCTGGGTGTCCTTGCATACTAGTAGATAATTACATCTCACAGCAGATAGCCGATATAGACTGCTTCAACATACCTGATGAGAACCCCGCTTTGTAGGTTCGAACCCAAGTTCTGATGTCGACCACTGTTTCGACTGGGCCGCCAAAGATGATCTGAAGACTGGGACGTCTTGTGCACAGGAACTCCCAAGCGGTTCACGAAGGTCTCTTTCCGAACATACGTTATGTGAGTCATCCACGTAACGATCGTGCGAGAGGCGAAGACCTTGCGTAGAATGGCTATCTATCTGAAGTCTGCCTAAAGCGGCTGATAGGCTGTAGAGAGGAGGTGATTTTGGTCTGATGTTGGAAAGATCGCCATGCACCTTTGATAAGGTTCTTCTCTTGTCATTGCGGGTATCCAAAAGAGAAGCTGAGCCTCTGACTGGAGTATTGTTGCGGTTGGCGCATGAGGACGCACGGCTTACTGTGGCACCGTTGGAGATATCACTTAAAAACCTGTGGGGAATGCTTTGCTTAAAGTTAGTGTGGCAGTTTCCAGTATATTAAATAGCGATTCGACTGACTGAACGGCTTGCGAAGACCTTGGTGTAGTCATGACGGAACGGACTGTGGCTAAATGAATAATATACTAATAAAATCTGCAGCTAAACACAGCGACAGCAGTCTTCACAGGAGAGTGAATCGAAAAACGTGCACCGCTGGTGAGTGGGACAGATGAATTAAGTAAAGTGTGTTCAAAGCACTGATGCTAGGCAAATATCGAGATTGCTGCTAAGCCGGGAGGTAGGGAAGGTGCGACCGAGAAAGCTGGAGGTTACGGTTTGCATAAACAGCAACATGCCATAGTGACTATGAGAGAAGCAGTATTCCGACCAAGGCGAGATGTTCAAGACTCAGACTGCGTCCATGATTGCTCTAGTGGTCAGCTGCTCGTTTTTGTTGCCAAGCTTTGATATTTGAAGGAAAGCATCCACACCATAGCCTTCCAGGCTATGCAATTCCAAGCTCCCAGCCCAATACTCAGCATATACTCTGCTCATAGGTAAACCCATGCCGAGCCTCAAATTCGGTGGGCGGGACGTAAGTGAGCTCAAGGATTCGTCGGTCGATCTGCTTCCTTGTGTATTAACATTATCCATATGTTCAACAGCTGTAGTGGCCGGACCCTTGAGCTCCTGCATAGTGGCCGCCATTCTTGGGACCTGCTGTAGGTTCTTCAAGTAGGTCTGACTCCTTGGTCCATTACTAAACGACCATAAATCGGGTAGGATATCTTTTGCTATTCCACCTGCTTGGTCAGAAATTCTTATGATTACATGCTGCGGTGCTTCGCATATAAGAATTTCGATTGGCGCTGGTTTCTCAGGCCAATTTGATCGTTGCTCAATAACGGCCTGAATCGAATTTCGGAGTAATTCTCCAATGATGTATTGCAAGTGGCTGAGGATATAAGGAAATGTAGCGTCTAGATGACCCTCTATCTGGATATCTGGCAGCTTGCACTGAGCGCCAAACGCCGCTAACGCAAGGCTTTTTGCTCTTTCCCAACATCCTTCGACGACCTCACGAGCATTGCACCGTAAAAATACTTCGCCGACAAGATCCGCATTGGGATCGTGTTGAGAATGAGGCTTTGCATCTGGGAAATGCCACGGTGAATTGAACGTTTCCGTCAAGGCAAGGTGCTGTTCAGCAATGACCCGACGTGAAATTCGCTGGTAGAATATCAGCGCTGAAGGTACATTGAGACATAGGCCTGTCCTACAGATTTTAGAAGTGTATTCATGAACTTGTCCATCTCCTCGGGACGCATCAAGTTCTGACACTCGAGCACACCCATTGCGAGCCTTGGTATCACGGTTAGGTGCTCCTGGAGGGTTTGGCTAATGATTGTACAGTATCGGTCGTTTTCTTCTACAGTCTTGATCTCGCGGACCCTTCGGAGAGTCTCGAAGGCCTTGTAGTACAGCTCGTAGACATGTGAAATATGGGGATTGGTAACCACGACATAAGGAAGTGTCTGCATATCACGAAGGCGATGAGCAAGCCTGGACCTGGTTAGACTTGGGCCACTACGAGGATAGTCCAGATAGACCAACCTTGTGGGAAGCTCCGTTCGGACATAATTCGCAGAGCCGATCAGGCGATTTTCACTCAGGGTTCGGCCAAAGAATGTCATTTGACGCAGAGAGATGGCTTTCGCTTCTTTCTGAACCCATCTTTATGTACAGAATTAGATGGGGACAGTCCGAAAGATGGGGAAGGGCATTTACTCATCCAGGACCGCTGCCGGTCGCCATGGAGGCGTAGCTGATGCAATGCGTCTCTGTGCGCACGAACTCTCGGTTCTCATCCATTGTGCTCTTTGGGTGCACTGGCGTTGAGAACGAAGCATTGCAACCTGCCATGCAGTAGAATCTCTGCAAGAGTACCACCTCTTGGGTCATTGGTAGGAACGGAATTGGGACATTGGGAATGTCAAGCGCATTAGACTGTATAATTTGTGCTTTCTTTTGCTTGAGAGCGAGCGGAGAAAGACGAAGTACATTAGTACCGGCGTGACTGGTACTTTGTGAAGCGCGGTTCAAGGTGCATTATTATCCGTGCATATGCAGCGGAATTGCCCCCCATCGCATGCACGGGAGGTTTAACCGAATGTGCGTTTGTTGAACAGTATTTGTTCACCGAACCATCAGGAAATCTAAACGTTGCAGTACTTGAGGTGGTGATAGGAACAGAGTGCAGGATCGTAAGGTGAGAGTACATAAGGTAGCCAGCACTTCGTCCCTTGCCGCCTTATAAGAACGAATGCCTCCGAGTGCTCTAATCCTCCAACCAACGCCACCCACACTTTACCTGCCTACTCTCTAGGTGTTTTCCGGGAGCTAAAGATGTTCTTCAATTCAACATACAATACCACGAATAATACCTGATTGGCGTTCATGTATTATTGATATTCGTCCTGGTGATATCTAGCTGCCAGTAAGGAGACCTTGAGAGTACCCTTCCCCCCCGGGCTGTACATCGACGTCGGTCCTTGTCTGTAGCTTGGAACGAGTACAATTACAAGAATCGGAACAAAGCGTCATCACCTGCTACATTAGCGATTTCCGTCAGACGCAACCCCGACCCTCTGCCCTGCAGCCCAGCAGTCACACATGCCTGCGAGCTGCACCTTTCCGTCAACAGACTACCTCACATCAACCTTCTGGTTTACCAAAAAGGAACACTTTTGCCCAACAAACATTGCTTAGGCGCAGTGGCATTTCTTGGGAGCTCCTCCCTTCACCAAACGATTCTCTTGTACAATGGATCCTGTAAGCCGCAACCTCGACCGCGACATGGTGGATTCCGCGGAGGGGAGGGAGGCCGTGGCTGACTTGAAGACCCAACTGGGCGCTCTGCAGATCGGAGGAGGAGGTGACATGCTCATTGATGAGTATGACGTGGTCGATGAGAAGCCAGATGTTGCCATAATAACCCCAGAGGGCTCCCTCGATGAGTCTGAGCCAGAACCGCTGGCAGATGACTGTATGTCCGCCGAAGATTCCAACATCCTCTCTGGACACTGACTTTGATACATATAGATGAGGGCATGAAAGAGCGGTTCTTACCCAAGTCGCCAGACCTAGAGATAGAAAACGAAGCGGTTCACACCTGGAATATTGAAAATTACAGAGGCCTCAGTAAAAAGGAGCGCGGACCAAAATTCGAATGTGGTGGACACCCTTGGTAGGTGGAATGCATTTCGCTCATTATAAATGTGGCCACACAACGTTACGGTGGACTACGAAGGCGCTAACAGGCCTATAGGAGGATATTGCTTTTCCCTTTTGGCAACAACGTCGACTTTGCGTCTCTCTACCTAGAACAAGGCCACGAAGAGGAGGATAAACCACCAGAAGGCTGGTATGCCTGTGTGCAATTCACGTTGGTATTATGGAATACACAAGACCCATCAATATATGTTCTTCATAGTAAGGAGCCGAATCGGAAACCTCAAGTTTCCTTTGCTGACAGGCGTATATAGCTGCCAACCACAGATTCAACGCCGATGAGAGCGATTGGGGCTTCACAAGGTTTGCAGAAATCCGAAAACTCTTCGCGCCACAATGGGAGGATCGAGGGCGGCCGATGGTTGAGAATGATGCCGTCAACTGTACTGCATATGTCCGCATATACAAAGACCCGACGGGAGTTCTATGGCACAACTTCCTAAAGTTGGTCGTTGTCCTCTATTTGAGGGATTTTGCTGAGGCCTGGATAGTTACAACTCGAAAGAACAGACTGGCATGGTTGGACTCAAAAACCAAGGGGCAACATGTTATCTTAATTCCCTACTTCAATCACTATATTTCACCAATGCGTTTCGCAAGGTACAACAAGCTTGTTTGAGACTCAATGATAATCACTGAGAAGTTACAGGCTGTTTACCAGATACCAACGGAACACGAGGCCGAAAGGAGAAACAGTGCGTGGGCGCTGCAAAGGCTGTTTTACCTTCTACAAACCAATGAAGACGCCGTATCCACACAAGAGTTAACTGCATCTTTCGGTTGGGAAACAAAACACATCTTCGAACAACAAGACGTTCAGGAACTGTCTCGAATACTTATGGAACGGATGGAAGCGCGAATGAAGGGCACAGACGCCGAAAATGCGCTTGCAAAGATGTTTGTAGGCAAGATGAAGACCTACATATCATGCATCAATGTCGATTACGAATCGTCGAGGATAGAAGACTTTTGGGACATCCAGCTCAACGTCAGCGGGAATAAGAACCTAGATGACAGTTTCAGGGACTACATACAGGTCGAAACTATGGACGGCGAGAACAAATATTTCGCCGAAGGATATGGCCTGCAAGATGCGAAGAAGGGGGTGATATTTGAAAGTTTCCCCCAGATTCTACACCTCCAGCTCAAGCGATTCGAATACGACATTAATCGTGATGCCATGATGAAAGTCAACGACCGCTACGAGTTCCCCGAGATCTTCGATGCATCGCCATACCTTTCCGAAAACGCAGATAAATCAGAACTCTATATCTATCAGCTCCACGGAGTCTTGGTGCACAGCGGTGATTTTAACGCCGGACATTATTACGCTTTTATTAAACCCACCGCGGATGGGCATTTCTACAAGTTCGATGATGATAGAGTGACGAGAGCAACCATGAAGGAGGCATTGGAAGAGAATTTCGGTGGTGATTACGCTAACATCCCTAATGGTGGCATCGGAGTGCGGAATCCCTACACAAGAACGCTGTCTACTAAGCGTTCAATGAGTGCGTACATGTTAGTCTACATTCGCCAAAGCCGGTTGAAGGATATTCTAGTGGACGTTCCGGAGAACGATACACCACCTCACATTGGTAGGTCCGTTATCTCACCTCGCGGGCAGCCACTAACATTTGAATAGGCAAGCAGCTCGCTGAGGAAAAAGCAGCATTGGAGCGACGAAGGAGAGATCGGGAAGAACAACATCTGTATCTTCCCATTGGCGTTGCCACTGAGGATAACTTCAAAGCTCATCAGGGCTTTGACCTCGCAAACTGGGATAATGATCCTGCAGTGTCCTCGGCGCCAAAACCCTATCGTGTCTTGAGGGCTTCAACTGTAGGCGACTTCGCCAAGACTTTGGCTGAGGAGAACAAAGTCCCGCCCGAGCATGTTCGCCTTTGGGTTATGGTGAATCGTCAGAACAAGACAGTGCGACCAGACCAGCCGCTTCAGGAACCATCAATGACCATTGACGAGGCTCACAACAAGTATGGCAGTCGAGACAAGCTTTTCCGTCTCTGGTTTGAGACAGCTGAGACATTGGAGAACGGAAAGCCGGTCTGGCCTGATATGCAACCACAGACGAGCAACAATCTGCCAATCCTAGTTTTTCTCAAGTACTTTGATGCCGAAGCTCAGTCATTGAAGGGTGTGGGTCATATCTATATAAAAAAGCACGCAAAAGTGGCGGATATGGTTCCTATGATCCTACAATTAATGGATTGGTCAAGTCAAACGACGATGCCCACCCTAGCTCTCTATGAGGCGAGTCGATCATCAAGACCTTCACCTGTCGACTATCTGACTTTCATAATAGGAGATAAAACATTCTATGATCGAACCAATGAAACCGAAGTCGACACTGGCGCAAGCAGAAATACAAGATGGCGATATTGTATGTTTCCAGAAAGTATTGTCAGACAAGGAGTAAGTCACAGATGCTGGACAACATTCTTGGTGGCGACTAACACCATCATCAGAGCCTCCTCAGTCTCCCAGTCTGGCGGTTACAGCGATGCTCGAGAATTCTACGACTACCTCTTGAACCGCATAATCATAAGGTTCTTCCCGAGGATTCCTACTGACCGCGAAGAAGACACTTTCCAACTTGCCCTTAGCCGAAAAATGTCGTATGACCAGTTTTCGGCCAAGGTTGGAGAACATTTGAAAGTCGACTCGACTCACATACGCTTTTCTACAATTAATGCTACGAGCAACAAACCCAAAAGCATCGTTAAACGCCTCCCAAACCAGAATCTATTCCAAGTATTAAGCCCACAATTTGGCAGCTATAATAGTACCAACCAGCGATCTGATGCTCTGTTTTACGAAGTCTTGGACATGAGCGTGAGCGAGATGGATACTAAAAAGATTCTGAAAGTCACCTGGGTCAGCGAAGGTATCCAGAAAGAGGTTTGTATCGAATGCTGGAAATTATGAGTCGATGTGGCTAATGACGTGCTTAGGAGACTTACGATATTCTCGTACCAAAGAATGGCGTTGTCTCGGATATATTTCCTGGCCTTCAAAAGAAAGCCAATCTCGACGACGCCACCATACAAAACACACGAGTTTACGAAGCTCACGCTGGCAAAGTTTACAAGGAACTTCCCGAAGACTTCAGTGTTGCTGGCATTAACGAATCCATCATTCTTTACGCGGAAGTAATACCCGAGGAGGAGCAAAATGCAGTGGAGGGCGACACGGCAATCTACTGCTTTCACTATGACAAAGAGCCGAATAAGGTGCATGGGATTCCATTCAAGTTCGTCATTAAGCCTGTAAGTCGAGCGCGTTTGTATGGTTCATGGTGATCTGCTGAAGAGAATGCAGGACGAGCTTTTCAAAGATACCAAGGAGCGACTATCAAAACGGATCAGCCTCAAGGGCAAGCAATTCGAGAAGATCAAATTCGCCATAGTCCACCGGTCCGCATATTCGAAACCTACATACCTTACTGATGGTATGCAATATCTTCTATTTCCACTTGTACATCCGCTACCCAAGTACCACCAAGGCTGACAGTAGAACTAGAAGACGACATCTCCACCATCGCCACAACCGCCGATGACCAACTCGGCCTCGACCACGTGAACAAATCACGCGGCGCCGCCAGCAAAGGTGATTCGATATTCATACGGTAATGCTGGGGACTGGTTGCATTTGGCGAAGTGAGGCATGCGGACGTTTTGTGGGTACAGTTAGATTTCGGAGTTTATGAAGGGGGCTAGCATTCTTCTAGCAAAACCGAAAGAGGGATTTGGGAGCGGAGGCGTGTCTGTTTGTGATAGGCACGAAGTTTGTAGATTATGACACGAACAAGAGGATGTCGTTATACGAAAGCATATTTTACCGTCGGATTGTTGGTATCGCATGGGTTTAGTGCTCATGCTGTGGTGTTGATGGCAGGGAAGTTCTCATTGCCACCAACGACCCATTGATCTGGAGATACAGTAGCATTGACGAAGGAGATGCAAGTGACTCTCAACCACAAAAAAACACCCCCCCGCTCTCCAGCACCAACCCTTATCCTCCCCACACAGAATCCAACCCCCCCCCCAACACAATCTCATCCCCCTCACACTTGTCACCCTCCCAACTCCCCCCTTTTCTCGCTACCCTGAACAAACAAACTCTCCCCTCCCCCCTTTTTCCCAATTCCAAAACGAGACCAAATCCCTGTATCCCAGCCCAAGAACCACTTTTGCCGTTTTCACACACAAGCAAAACTTGCGGGCGAAATAGGGGGTGTTTGGGGGTGGGCAGAAGAAGTCAGGAGAGGGGTTGGGGTTGACGGTAGGTGAAGATTTTTTTTTGTAGGATGGAGGGATGAGGGATGAGGGTGAGGGGGGCGGTTGTTGATCTTGGTGGTTTTTTGGGAGGATGGGTTGGGGGAGTTGTTTGTGGGTTTTTGTTTTTGGAGAACCCAGATGTGGAATGGTGGATGGAAAAAGTAAAAAGCTTTTTTTATGGAGATGGGAAGGGAGAGAAAAAGGGTGGCGTGGTGCGGACGGGAAGCGGATGGTAGGAATGAAAAGGGGGGTGAGGATGAAAGGCATCGAGTGAATGTTTTTTTTGTCAAAGAAACTGTTCGGGTTGAGGAGACTGGGTTGAGGGGTTCTGGAGATGTGGTGGAGCAAAGGAAGGCTTTGATTTGCGAGTTCGAGACGCTGGTTTTGGCGCTGCAGAGATAGCTGGGGTTAACGGAAGAGCAGCGAAGGACAGACAGAGGCAGCGAGGAGTAACCCAGGAGAAGACGAAAGGGCAGAGAGGCAGGACAGGCGCCCCAAAGAAGTAAGAGAAAAGTTATCTGGGAGAAGATCGAAAGGACAGGGGCGACATCTAACAGCACCAAGGCACATACATGCCCAGGGGCAAGATCAGAAAAAAGTCACAAATCCCCCTAATTCTCCCATTGTGCAATTTTCACCGCAAAACAAGCGCACCACATCATTTTCTCATCATCCTCGGCTTCCGCTAAGGTATTGGGGAGATTGGGAACAGTGTGCTGAACTAGTTCGGGACGCGAGGGTTCGGTGGTGGTGGAATTTCCGGATTGCTGACGCGAGGGGGCAGGGGGAGTTGGCAGAAGGGTGGTGGATGGGTGGAGGTGCGGGTTATTTGTTTCCTTCGAAGGAGAGGGAGAGGGATGGTGTAGAGGGCTGATTCGAGGGCGGGACGGAGGAACTTTTGCGGGAGGGCGCTTGAAGAGTATATTTTAGGCCGTTGGTTTGGAGTAAAAGTGGTATTTGTCGCTTTCCCGTTCTAGGAAACGTGCTGCTGCCCGGGACAACGCCGATCGATGCATACGATTTTCGAACATGATGCACTACATACCCATCACCCATCACCCCAACCTCGCACTCTTCTCCCTTTCCCCCGCTCTAACCTCCCCCGGCCCATCCCCATACACCCAGTACTGCACCCCCAACCCCGCATCACAGCACGCCTGAAAGATCCCACACATCTTAAACGCCCACGGCACCTTGCCCGCATCCGACGCAAAAAAGAAGCCCATCTTCATCGCGTCTCCTAGCAGCCAATTCGCAAGCACGGATACGCGAAAGCCCTTGCAGGATTTGGCGCGCTGGTTTGCGAAAATTTGGGGGAGAGGGAGGATGGCTTCGATGGCGAGGCCGAGGTAGCCGATGAGATGGGTGTAGAGGGAGTGGGAGGTGGGGCGGAGGAGGGTGTGGATGATGAGGAGGGAGAGGGGGAGGAGGAGGAGGAATTCCCAGTAGCTGTGGATCGGGTCGGGCGTTAGCTTTCCTCAATGTTTAGCCATTGAGTAGTCCGTTTGCATGGCTCCTTGAAGAGATCAGGGTATGTCCACTTACGGCCTTTGCGACCTCCACCTCCAGAAGTTCCAGGGCCTCCCGTCATCTACGCTCTTGAACGGACCTTCTCCCCTCCATGGCGGCCGGTTGTCAAGCGCCACCTTTAGTAGTACCGACTGCACAACCACCATAATCACAGCCTGAACGAGAAGAGATATATCATAGCGGGCGCCGGGCCAGTAGAAGATCTTCAGGATGGAGGCTGAGAGCATGATGAAAGGAATGTCGAGGGAAAAGCCCGCGGAGGTGCGCGTGCGGTGGATGGAGAGGATCTGGTCCGCGTAGGAGGTTATAGGGGAGACGATGAGGCTGCGTTGAGAAGACCATCAGCAAGGGCGTTCTCAATGGGAGGGGGGCGCTTCAATGGGAGCAAGTACAATATTGGGGCGAAGGAGTGTATGAGGGAAGTGAAAAGCCTAGAGAGAGCCATGTGGAAGGGGGCACGCAAAATAGAGATTGGTGGATGAGGGAGGAACGGCAGATCATTATCGTAGCATCTTTCAGTACAACCAGATATGAGAAAGGAAAAAGAGATCTGTCAATTCGAGGATACAATCTCCAAAGTTGACAAGCTACAGATGGCCTGTTGGTTATTGAGCTTAAAAATATCTTGTAAGCGCGATTGGCTGCGAAGCGCCAGTGAGATCAGGTGGTACAATCTTATCAGGCCTAATTGACTATCAACTATCAAATATGTGATACGTAGTACTGTAGATAATAACCTTCAATTGCTTGACTTTCTTTTTGAAGAATTAATTGCTTTCGTTTATATATTTAGCCATCTGTTTTGTCTGGTAGTGCTCAAGTTCATTCGATTGACGACTGAAAGTGTATCACACCATAGATTTCTGTTGTCTACATTTCTAATTTCCTATATCAAGTTGCCTTCAAGATGTGGTGAAGTATATGAACCAACAGTTGGCGAGATTGCACCAAGTGGTCAAGTCATTGTATGCCCTAAATCTTCAAGCATCGACTTTGGTCAAAAAACCAGTTCACGAGGTGGTCAATTAGTCGACCGTTGGTCCACCGCTGTTGTTTAGCCCGGACCTCAAACCAACCTGCTCTTCAAATTGCTAGATATTATGGGTGATCAAAGCGCTTTCTTCTACGGTATGGCCTGAGTATTTCCCCTTCCTCATCCTATGCATTCGTTAAACCATTATGCAGGTACTTTGGTGCGTATCGAATTCCTAAGGCCGGCCAACGCCCCTCTAATTGGCTATATAGATGTCTGAAGAAGTCCTCTACCGCGTCTGCTATGGCTCTCCAACGCCCTCAAATTTCCAGAAATCCCTCCTCACCACTCAGCCTGCAATCCTGCACTCCTACCGCCGTCACAAGGTCCGATCTGGCGACTACCCTGCCATTATCGACTCTCCGGAATCCTCAGTGCGCGGGACATATGTGCGTGGTCTTACCGAAGGTGATATCTGGCGACTAGACATCTTTGAAGGAGACGAGTACGAGCGGAGGAGAGTGAAGGTCAAGACCCTCAAGGAGGTGGGGGACGACAAAGGGAGGGGCAACATTGAAGGTGAGGAGGTGGAGGTAGAAACGTATGTGTGGATTGCTGGGAAGGGGATGTTGGAAGACGGCGAGTGGGATTTCGAAGAGTTCCGGAGAGAAAAGATGCATAGGTGGGTGGGGCAGCGGAATGATTATGATGGTGAGTTGCGACCCTCGATTTCAAGTATGTCAATGTCGGATGATGGGTATTGAAACGATTGACTGGAGATTAGAAGTGGATGACGCTGTCAAAGCTCGAGGCCAAGATCCGACTGGCGGGAGGGGAGTAAATGGGATCATGAACAATCAATTGGCAGCGACGAAAGACGAAGAGATGCTGCAGAGTGCCGTATGAAAGCAGGAGGTATTCCGAACTGCCTCTTCCCTATGTTGACCCAGCAGCCAAGACAGAACGTCCAAGATTTTTCAAAACAATAAGCAAAGCGTTGATAACATATGAGGGCTGTGTACGATTAACGCTAAAACGGTATTCCTCGGGGCGGATTGACCAATACACAGTCCACCTTGTCCCTTTTTGAAGTTGGGTGTGCGCACATCTTCTTCCAATTGAGCGGAGTACTAGAAAGTGAACTTTTCCTTAGCGATTCCTCCAGGGATTTACTGAACAGCTTCCCACATTTATTGTCAGCACGTCGTTTCCAGGCCGTTAATTCAAGCTCATCAAGGCTGTACTGTGTAGGCTGCAGCTATTGAGAAGTTACGGATGGACGATTCGCCGTATTGTGGCGAATCATCTTGATCCGCTGCTTTGGTCCCGTCTCCTGTACGCCCAGTCCCGTTTAGCTTACCCGGATGATGCAGAGTAGCGACGTTCGACGGTTCGCGACGTCAAGACGTGGCAACTTCTGACGTTGACCGTTTGATAGCGAAGGCGTGCGTCGACTATTCTTTCCAATCTTGCAGTCGGAGCAAGCAGCATCGCGTCGCGCCGAGAGGAGGCCGAATCATGAAGATGAAGATGGAGATGATCGACATCATCCGCTTGGAGTTTGAGAGACGATCGTTTCATATGTTGGAAAAACAATGGGGATCGCACTCATGATTCGGTTCCGATCGTGCGATGCACCCCCCTGTCCGGAATACGGACTTAGCGACTCTCCACGCCTGCAAGCCGCGTTGAGGCTGAGCGCGCCATGACGCTAGATGATGCGCGATTAGCAGCCAATAGCGCCACTCGATCGCGAATTGCCTACACCATCGTTCCTTTGCGATTCCGCCCTGTGCTGCAACGCTTTAAGCGAAGCGCTAGATGACATCAATCTGCGGTCCACCTGCAGGTTGGCCGTCGAGAACTCGAGATACGTCAAGTTGAAGCAGGGGGGAAATGGGGATAATAATAATGGCTGAGTCACTGTGATAGGGTCAGTCTTTGTTTTAATTATAATCGACTTCCTATGACATATTTAGACTTGCTTCACCACTTCAGTCGACATTCCCTCTGTGAACAGCTCGGAACACAGCCACCATCTCCATCTCCATCTCCATCTCCATAAGCACGCCCTCAACGTCAAGATCGAGAAAATATACGAATACATTCCTACCTACCTCCAAATCTTCCAAGTCCATTTGCACAGAAACGCTATCATGGCTTCGCAAGTCTCCTACGCCACCGTTCCCGGCGCCCAAGACGCTTTCCAATCCAACTACAATCTCGACGACCCTGTTGATGCCATCTCGTCCTACTCTCGGTGTGTACCTCTCCCATACAACGTCCTTTTCCACGCCTACATAGCTCTCCAGTCTTGGAGCAATATTCTTCATTCATCTTTGAATGACCTACTCCCCATGTGCTAGCCATATCCATATTCTAACCCAATCTCCATAGGTCGATGCACAAACACACCCAGCATCAGATGAATGTCGCTACCAGCACCAGTTCTTCCCGTCTTCCATCAACAGAGGCTTCGACCGCTGCACCAACGCGCCTTTCACTCGGAAGTACTGAACGAGAGCGTGGAAATTAGATAGGAGATTGGGGATCTGCTGCCACGTCATTTTCAACTGGGGAGTTCTTGCGATTTGTGTTACGGGTGTATGCGCATAGCATTTATGAGATATGACAGCAAATATGGCGTCTCTTATCGGTACGATAGAAATGTTGCTATCTGGGGGCGTTGGGAATCGTGTTCGGCTCGGCTTACCTTCTTTACCTGGGGGTATCTGAAAGCTTGCGCGTCTTATGTACGCACTCGAAAGTTGTATCTATAACATAGGATTCACCTTAAACCCACCATTGTATACCAATTCACTGGCGTGTTGCTTCATCAAACCTCTGGTGACAAACCATGGTTTATTCGGCCTCTTGAGCCTCTCCCCGATGATGTCTTAATCTTATCCCTAACAAAAGCACAATCAAAGCTGGGATGTTATATGGAAATTTTTCGGGATCCTATGTATTCACCAAAGATGATTTAGTCAAGATAACCTAATGGCGAACAGGATTGTTATTCATTTCGAACGCTGGAATGGACGCATCTCCTTTTTCAAGAGTTCAACCTGAAAAAGAGTGAAATCGTTATCATCCACCGTTATTCCAAGTTTCTACGCCCAAGACTGGAACAGTGGAAAATGAAGTGAACCTACTTTCATGTTAGAAGTAGTGTATTCGCCCTCATTGCGCTTCAACCTTTTGATTCTTCACTTCCAAGCTATACTAAACTATACTAAAGAAGAAGAAAAAGGAAAAATCCAAGGCATTTGCCAGCCACATCTTTCTCCTTCATCCAAGGCTTCTAAGACCTCATTACCTTCGACTCCATCCCCGCCCAGCTTTGTCTACTCGCCTGCCCTTAAGGAATGATTAGAACGCCGTTCAAGTCATTCGCAACTCCTCTCAAACCGTCATCTTTCGGCTTCCGACCTTCTTTACCTAGACCACATCAATGATAACCATGTATACAAATGATATCTTGAAGCATCAACGATCGCACCAGCTTGTAGCCCTTTTTGAAAACTCAATGAACGAACGTGTGCCGTAAGCGGCGTGAAATTCTGGCAAGCCTCAGCTTGGAGCAAGTGAAACGTTTGTTGAAGCTGGAGGGTGGTTCGCGACGATGAACTTGATGTTATGAAAGTATAAAAGGGAGGACGCTTAAGCAGAGGATAAGAGCATTGGAGCGAGATGAAATCTTGGTGGACGAGTTTCTAGGTGTAACATGGTCATCGAAAGGGACTATTAGAGTGTATGTGTCTTCAGATCTCGGATTTAGAGCTTCAATTTCCAGTCTATATTATTCAAAAGTAAAATTGACTGTTTTTACGACTGTAAGGCCGCATACATATGCAGTAGATCATTGGGAAATGTAATCCAATAAGGTAGAGAGTATTCCGTAAATGTAGGTATAAAAAAGCAATGTCATGTTTGGGTTAGCGTGCGGCGCTAATTCTATCATATCTCCGGGATTCAACTTGTGCTCAAACCGGCAATATGCTTACCACCTTGCTACCATCGAGATTTTAATACACGAGAGACGAGACTCTTACCCTAGAGGCGTCAATCAAGTTATGCAGTGTTTTGAACCCACAATGGCGGTACTATCAACCAATGGCGTAGAGCCGAATGGGATACGCGCAGCATGAGTTCACGGAAACGCAAGAACAGCCCTATTCCTATTTCAGAAGATAATCCTCGGAATAAGAGAGCAAAACTACTATCAAGCCTCTGGATTTCTCAGGCAGAAGATAGAATTGAAACAACAAGAAAACTCCCACGGCGTAAAGGCACATCTTGTAGTACGGGAGCAAGTACTAGAGAGGAGCCAAAACAATATATTGTAGACTGGCAGAATCGCCACGTTACTGGGGAAAAGTACAAGTCCGACCGGGTAAGTAC
>JAABUR0100001573.1_pt1 | contig 40086 bp, 39 predicted proteins | sample 5560091 | NCBI WGS metagenome assembly JAABUR01 (sample SAMN10711879, study PRJNA513375) | rock metagenome | isolation source: Antarctica rocks | place: Antarctica: Victoria Land, University Valley sud | reverse complement strand
CCTTTATCGTCGATGTTCCGGCCGGTCTGCCTCCGGCCGAAGGGGACCCCGATCTCCTCAGCCAGGTGCTTCGGAACCTTTACGAGAACGCCGTCAAATACGCCCCCGGCGGTGGAGAGGTGCGGACCGCCGCGGCTCGGCAGGGCGACACGATCGTGATCGCGGTGACGGATCAGGGCGTCGGGATCGCGGCGGAGCACGTTCCGTTCGTCTTCGAGCGTTTTCGCCGGCCGGGAGCCGATCCGACGATCCGGGGCATGGGTCTTGGTCTCTACCTGAGCCGCCATCTCGTCGAAGCGCAGAACGGACAGATCGCGGTGACCTCACTAGGTCCGGGGCAGGGGACGACCTTCACCGTCACGTTGCCGATCGCCGGTGTCGTCGAATCGGCGGGGAGAGAGGCAAGCTGATGCACAAGCAGCTGATCCTGGTCGTCGATGATGAGCCGCCGATCGTCCGACTGGTGCGGGCGAAGCTGCAAGCCGATGGCTACGCGGTGATCACCGCCGGTCGTGGCGAGGAGGCACTGGCACTCCTTGAGGATCAGCGCCCCGACCTGATCATCCTCGACCTGATGATGCCCGGTATCGACGGCTTCGAGACCCTGCGTCGCGTACGGACTGAATTGCAGGTGCCGGTGATCATGTTGACCGCCCGGGCGGGCGACGCCGACAAGCTGCGTGGTCTCCAGGGCGGCGCCGACGACTACGTGACCAAGCCGTTCAACCCGGATGAGCTCTCGGCGCGGGTGGCGGCAGTGCTGCGACGGGCCGGTGGCGTGGCGCCGGCCGGTGGTCAGCGACTCCTGCGCTACCCCGGAGTCGAGATCGACCTCGACCAGCGGCGCGTCCTGGTTAACGGCGACGAGGTCAACCTCAGTCGCACCGAATGGGCCCTGTTCGCGCAGCTCGCTGGCAATGTCGGGCGCGTCATGCTTCATGGCGAGCTGCTCAGCCGGATCTGGGGCCCGGAGTTCCGGGACGAGGTTCACTATCTCCGAACCTGGGTCAGCCGCCTTCGTGCCAAGCTGGAACCGGGCGATGACGCGACCACGTTGATCACCACCTTCCCCGGGATCGGCTATCGGTTAGAGCCGCCCCCGTCCCCCGATCCGGCGCCGTAAACCTCCCCGCGAGACCGTGCGGCGATGCCTGTTGGCTACGGTTGGCGGGGGACGTTCGTGATACCATACACAAGGATTTGGATGCCCCGAATGACCGTCCGGTTTCCCCGCCAGACAGGGTTGTGAACACGGGGCGGAAGGAGCGGCGCGCCGGTGGACCTGAACACCTATGGCCGGGAATGGATCGTCATTGGCCTGATGACAATTGCGGCGTTCTCGATGGGCATGACCCTGCTGATTCTGAACTGGGTGATCGCCCCGGCGAAGCCGTCGCCGGTCAAAGCCGCCCCCTACGAGAGCGGTGTGCCGGACGTGCGGGCGGTCAAGCCCCGCTACACCCCCAGGTTCTATGTGGTGGCGATGCTCTTCGTCATCTTCGATATCGAGGCCGTCTTCATCTACCCCTGGGCCGTCATCTTTGACACCCTGGGCCGGTACGGCTTTTTTGAGATGCTCTCGTTCATCGCGTTGCTCTTTGCCGGGTATATCTATGCCTGGAAGAAAGGGGCCCTCGAATGGGTCTAGTCGACGATCGCTTCGATAAGAACGTCTTTGTCACCTCGCTCGACTTCGTCTTCAACTGGGCGCGTCGATCGTCGCTCTGGTGGCTGCAGTTCGGGCTGGCCTGCTGCGCGATCGAGATGATCTCCGCGTCGATGAGCCGTTTCGACCTCGCCGAACGCTTCGGCATGCTCTATCGTGCGTCCCCGCGCCAGGCCGATCTGATGATCATCGCGGGCACGGTCACCAAAAAGATGGCTCCAGTCGTCCGCACCCTCTACGATCAGATGCCGGAGCCAAAGTGGGTCGTCTCAATGGGCTCCTGCGCCAACGTCGGCGGCCCCTACGACACCTACGCGGTGGTCCAGGGGGTCGATCAGGTGATCCCGGTCGATATCTATGTGCCGGGCTGCCCGCCAACGCCGGAATCGCTCTACTACGGCATCCTTGAGCTCCAGAACCGGGTGATCAAGTACGAGACGATGGCTCGCAAGCAGGGCGCCGGCGCTGCCGAAGCCCAGCGGGTCGCTGACCGAGAGGTCGCGATGGCGGGCGTTCGCGGGTAAAGCGGCAAGCACCATGGCCGTCGTCGCTCCCGGTAAGTACTGGCGCTTCTCCTGATGCCCATCGACCCGCGAGCCATCGCGACACTGACAGCGAGGACCGACTGTGACTGACCCGACTGATCCAACGGCCGCGGGACAGCGCCAGCGACAAACCGACCCTGGCTCACCATCCCAGGAGCAACGCCAGGCGTCTCAGCCGTCGAAGCCCGACGCCGAGCCGAAGTCGGCGGCGGACGGTTCGGCCGCAAATGCCGATCCGGTCGGTACGGTCAAAGCGGTTGCCCAGCCGTCGGACCCGATGGTCGGCGGCAGCCCGACCCAGCCGACTGCCACCCAGGAAGGGGTCGCTACGCCGGAGACGCCCCTGGCCAACGTTGAGGCGATGGTCGGGCGGATGGATGCGGAAGGGACTGCGTTTTCCGACGCCTGGGGTCGGGATGCCTTCGTCGATCCGGATGTGGAGAAGCATCCCGCCTTGCGGGCGATCCGGGAGCAATTTCCCAACACCGTCCTCGATGTGGTGCGCTTCCGCGACGAGACGACCATCCATGTCCGCCGCGAAAATCTGCGGGAGGTCTGTGCTTTCCTGCAGGGCCATCGCCGGCTCGCCTTCAACTTTCTAACCGATCTGACCGCGGTCGACATGCTCCGCCTGCGCGAGCAGCCGCGCTTCGATGTCGTCGTGCTGCTCTACTCCCTGACCAATCGCGTCCGGTTGCGTTTGAAGGCTGGCTGCGACGATGGGGAGGCGGTGCCCTCGCTCGTGCCGCTCTGGAACGGTGCCAACTGGCTGGAGCGTGAATGCTTCGACATGTTCGGGATCATCTTCGAGGGGCACCCGAACCTGAAGCGGATGCTCCTTCCCGACGACTGGGACGAGGGTCACCCGTTGCGGAAGGACTATCCGCTGCGCGGCTGGCGCGAGTTCCCCGTCTACAACCAGGAACGAACGGTCGGTCGCGTTCGCACCCGCTGGAGCGGCCGCGGTGGCGCCTAGCCTCGCTTCCGACGTCGCCAGCGTCTCGACGATGCCCGCTCGCATGATCCAGGAGTTTCTGCCATGACCGCGATCACCAACCGTCCCAACGTCGACGCGAGCGCGGGCGCCGTCATCACCGAGGGCGTGCCGTCGACCGGAACCCTGACCGTCTCCGACGAGGAGACACTTGCCTCCGGGGAGCGCCTGCTGACCCTCAACATGGGACCGCAACATCCCAGCACCCACGGGGTGATGCGGGTGATCTTGAAGCTCGACGGCGAGGTGATCACCGACTGCGACCCGGTGCTCGGCTACCTGCATCGCGGGACCGAGAAGCTCGGGGAAGCGCACCGCTACGCCCAGGTCATTCCCTGGACCGACCGCACCGACTATGTCGCCGCGCCAATGAACAACCTCGGCTGCGTCCTATCGATTGAGAAACTCTGCGGGGTCGAAGCGCCGGAACGTGCCCAATACTGGCGCGTCATCATGTCGGAGCTGGCCCGGATCGCCTCCCACCTGGTCTGGCTCGGCACCCATGCCTTGGACATCGGCGCCCTCTCGATGTCGCTCTACTGCTTCCGCGAGCGGGAACTGATCCTCGATATCTTCGAGACCTTCTGCGGCGCCCGGCTGACGACCAACATGATGGAGATCGGCGGCTTCTCCCGGCCGATCCCCGAGCCATTGCCAGGGATGATCCGCGACTTCCTCCGGGTCTTCCCCGGTCGTCAGCAGGAGTATGCGGACCTCCTCTCGGCCAACCCGATCTGGATGGCCCGGACCAAGGGCGTCGGCGTCATCTCGCCGGAAGCGGCGATCTCCTACGCGCTGACCGGCGCCTGTCTGCGCGGCTCCGGCGTCAACTACGACATCCGGAAGGCGATGCCCTACTGCGTCTACGACCGGCTCGACTTCGAGGTGCCGCTCGGTCAGCATGGCGATACCTACGATCGCTACCTGGTGCGTATGGAAGAGATGCGTCAGACGGTCAAGATCGTCAGCCAGTGTCTGGACGCGGTCGAGGCGATGGACACGCCGTTGATGGCCTACGAGTCGGCCTACGTGATCCCGCCGCACAAGGGGACGATGACGACCGCGGAGGATATGCAGCGCCACTTCATCTGGGTGATCAAGGGGTTCAGCCCGCCGGTCGGCGAGGCCTACGCCGCGGTCGAGCACCCCAAGGGCGAGAACGGCTACTACTTCGTCTCCGACGGCACGCCGCTCCCCTATCGCTGGCGCATCCGCTCCCCCGACTTCGTCAACCTCGGCATCCTGCCGCACTTGGCCACCGGTGCCATGCTGGCCGATGTCGTCGCCCTGATCGGCACCATCGACATCGTGCTCGGATCGGTGGACCGATAGGACCCATCTGTCGCGCGGAGATCGAGGGCGGCCAAGCTCGTTTCGGTATCAGGAGTGGGTTTGGCCAGAGGAAGGAGTGGGTGATGGCAACCGCCCCCACCGCACCTCGTCCATCCGCGGAAGCGCCCGCGGAAGAACGGCTGGTCTTGAGTGGATCGTTTCATGTCGCAGCGCCGGATCGGGATAGGCCGAACAGATCGTCCTGATGTGGGAAGACTGGAATCACTGGCACGAACGGAAATTTTCCATCCCGGGGATTCACCGATCTGGGAAACTGAGATGAACGAGCAGAACAGAATGTATAATGATGTGTCATCGATATCGTACCCAGTGGATTTCCGTCGGATCTCAACACCTCGCGAGAGCTGCCTCACGTTGACGATCGGCTATATCGATGAGGGTGTAGTCGTTCGTGCACAGGGGCAACGTTTTGACCAGCTCCCGGTGCTTGACGACTCTGGCCTCCTGCGTGGTGTGGTTGCCGTCGAATACGCGCATCATCTCCTCGACCAAGGGCAGGCGTTGGACGAATCAGACCAAGCGATCAACCTTTGTGAGATCGATGAGCAACCGCCGCTGCTTACGCTGCTCACCCAGTTGTCGCATCACCGGGCAGTCATTTTCGCGACAAGCACCACCGTTCGGCGGGGGACCTTTGTGACGATTGGTTCGCATTAGTAACGATATCCGATCTCAATCGCCATCCATTACGCGCGCACCTCTATCCAATTGTTGCCCAGCTCGAAGCTTCACTTGCTGACCTGATCGATCGGCGCTTTTACGATCCCTGGAGCTGGCTGCCGTTGATAAGCCCCGAAAGGCAGATTCAGGTGATTGGCTCATGGGAACTCGAAAAGCGCAACAACGTCGACACCAGCCCGATCACCGCTGCGATGTTGACAGACCTTATCGGTGTCGTATCCAAGGGAGATGCGCTTCGCGTTGCGCTCGGTTTCAAATCGAAAAAGCAGTTCGACAACATAACGGGCGCGATTCCACGACTGCGTAACTCGATCATGCATCCCGTTCGTCCGCTTATCCTCTGCCAAGACGACGTGACGAAGCTGCATTCGACGCTTGCTGCAGTCCTCGACTTAACTGACAGAGTAACGATGTTGGATGCGAGCGCTGCAGCGCTGAACATGCGCTCGTCGCGATTGCTTCCCTAAGTGCCAATAACCAGGGGACTGCTCTTGCATGGCAACCGCAAAATGCACGATGTAATCCTCGTTGACCGCGTCTTCCGCGTTCAGATCACGGTGACCAGCAAGGTCACGGGTTGCCTCGACTGCGAAGCGTTAAAGATCGTGCCTCCTCGTAGCCAGCACGACCTGGAGATCGCAACACCTGCTTTCCCGACCTCGAGCCATACGTGATCACGCCCTGACTGGCTCTGGGCCATCGCCGACTGGGCGCGGGCCGCGGCTGTCCTGGATGATTCGACGCAGTAGGGGGCGACAGTCTGGTCATAGTGACGAACGGCGTTCGTCTGGCTCCCGGCTCCATCCGTCGCCGGTATCATCGTTCCTGATCGCGCCCCGGTGTTAGGGCTGGCGTGGCGTCAGCGGCGGCAACTGGGATGAATGAAAGGCGCCACCGATGGCGACAGTCGCTTCCCCGCCGGAACAACACGTTGTCATTCGGGTGGCATGGGATACCTACGAACGTATCCTGGCCGACCACCTCGATAGCAGCGCACCGCGTTTTACCTACGATCGGGGGTTGCTGGAGATCATGACGCCTTCGAGTAGTCACGAGCGGACCAACCGAACCCTGGCGCTGCTCGTGGAGGTGTCGCTGCGGAACTCGGGGTTGATGTGCTGAATGTTGGCTCCATGACCTTTCGTCGGGAAGATCTTCAGCGTGGTGTGGAGCCCGACACCTGCTTCTATATCCAGCACAAGGCGGCGCGAACGACGTCATACCCGGCGACCCGAGCCTCTCCGGCATCGGGCCGGAGCAACGTCGTCAGGATCCGCACGATCGTCGTCTTGCCCGCGCCGTTCGGCCCGAGCAGACCGCAGACGGTACCCCGTTCGACCGTGAGGTCGATGTCCCGCAGCGCCCAGGTGGCGCCGAAGCGCTTACTGAGCCCACGCGCCAGAATGGCGGCATCGCGATCGGGCAGGGGCGAGGGCCGGGGCATACGAATCTCCTTCTGAGGACGAGCCAGCGGTTGTCGACAGCCGACCCGACCACCTGTAAACGCACACTGTGCGTACATCGTACTCTCTTTGCGTACGATGTACTCTACGGATACACTGTGATGAAAGTCAAGACCCCGGGAGGAGTTCGTGGTGGGGACGGAGACCGGCGGACCACCGAAGCGAGGGCGAGGACGGCAGGGTCATCATCCCCCGCGAATGGCCCATGGGGGCGGGTGGGCGCATCGACCTCGCGTCGCACCCCGGCGATCGCCGGCGCTGGGACGCCCGCAGATCGTTGATGCGGCGGTTGCGCTGGCCGACGCCGAGGGGTTGGAGGCCGTCTCGATGCGGCGGATCGCCCAGCGGCTCGGTGCCGGGGCGATGTCCCTCTACCGCCATGTCGCCAGCAAGGACGAGCTGCTTGAGTTGATGGTCGACGCCGCGTTCGCCCTGCACCATCCGGACCGCCCGTCGGGTGACTGGCAAAGTGACTTGCGGGTGATCGCCCATGAGATCCGAGCGGTGATGCATCGTCATCCCTGGTTGGTGCTGGTGTTCGGCGCCCGGCACCGACCCGGTCCGAACTTCTTGCGCCACGTGGAATTCTCGCTGGCCGCGGTCAGTGGCATCGACCCTGATTTCGCCGTTGCGGTCGCGATCCAGGGGACCGTTGACGATTACGTGTTCGGCTTCACGATGCGCGAGCTGGCGGAAGCGGAGGCAACGCGGCGGAGCGGGTTGACCGAAGAGGAATCGTGGATGGCCGTTCTCCCGCAGATGCAGACCCTGCTCGCCACCGGCCAGTACCCGATCATCGAGTCCTTTTCCCGGCCGGGAGCGGACATTTCGCAGCTGTCCGCCGACGATCGTTTCGCGCTGGGCCTTGATGCCCTGCTCACCGGTCTCGCCGCCCATCTCGCCGCCCGCCATCAGGGCGTGAGCCAGGGGCAGCCGGTGACCCCTGCCAGCGAAGCGCCGAATCTTAAGGCGGGATGACTTTTCCGGCATGGACGTGGTCTCTCAAGCGTGGAGCATTGTTCGACGAGGTGACTCGGGTTATGACGGCGGGCGGTGAGGAGGCGCTGGACGCGGCGACGGTGCTGATGGATCGACACGACATGATCGTGCCACCAGGCACACGGCCAGCCTATAGGGCGCTCACACCGCCAGATCCATCATCGGCGTAAGGCGGCGCTCACGGTGAACCGTTTTCTGGTGAGGGATACGAGAAGCGACGACGCCTCAGCGCGGTCTAGTCCGGTGAAGTCGTCGTTCCGATCGTATCCGAGCCGGCGGCGGCACCCTGGCGACCAACGGTGGAGTGGCTTCCAGCCGGGACCGGCGTGGTGTCCCCTCCACTCACCGCTCGCGCTTCCGCTTCGAGCTCGCGAGCCGTCTCGGCCAGCCTAGCGGCGGCGACGCTGTCACCTCGGGCGAACTCCTCCAGCTCGTGGCCGAGCTCTTCCAGCTCCTCGCCACCGGCCATCATCGCGACGATTTCCTCGCGGCTGACATCACCCTTGGCGAAGGTGCCGTACGACCGACCACGGTTCAGCAGGGTGAAGCGGTCGCCGATCGGGTAGGCATGGTGGACATTGTGGGTGATGAAGATCACCCCCAGTCCGCGCGCCCGCGCCTGGGCGATGTAGCGCAAGACGATCCCCGCTTCCTTCACTCCGAGCGCCGCGGTCGGCTCGTCGAGGATCAACACCTTCGCCCCAAAGTAGACCGCGCGGGCGATCGCGACCGATTGCCGCTCGCCGCCGGAAAGGGTGCCGACCGGCTGGGCCGTGTCGCGGATGTGAATGCCCATCTTCGCCAGCTCGTCGCGGGTGATCCGGTCGGCCCTCCCGACATCGAAGCGCCGCCACGGTCCGCGCCCGGTCGTCGGCTCGGCGCCGAGAAAGAAGTTGCGGGAGACGCTCAGCAACGGGATCATCGCCAGGTCCTGATAGACCGTCGCGATCCCCGCGCCCAGGGCATCCCGCGGCGAGGCGAACCGCACCTCGCGTCCCTCGACCAGAAAGCGCCCCTCGCTCGCCTGATGCACCCCGGCGAAGATCTTGATCAACGTGCTCTTGCCGGCGCCGTTGTCGCCGAGCAGGCACATCACCTCACCGGCGTTGACATGCATGGAGATGTCCTTCAGCGCGATCACGCTGCCGAAGTACTTGGAAACGTTCTGCACCTCCAGCAGGGGCGCCACGGTCGCGGTCATCGTCGCGCCTCCGTCGCCTGCGATCGGATGTAGCGATTGACCAGCACCGCGATCAACAACATCCCCCCGAGAAAGGCCTGGACCCAGTCGGCATCGATCCCGGCATACACGACCCCCTGGTAGACCATGCCGTAGATCAACGCGCCGAAGACCGCCCCGATCGCCGAGCCATAGCCACCGGTCAGCAACGTCCCCCCGATCACCACGGCGATGATCGCGATGAACTCCCGGCCTTGCCCGCGCAGCACGTCCGCCCCCCGCGTGTTGAGAATCTGGATCGTGGCGACGAGCCAGCCCATGGCGGCGGTCGTCATAAAGAGCAGAATCTTGACGCGGTCAACTGGCACCCCGACGTTTCGCGCCGCCTGCAGGCTGCCGCCGACGCCGAAGATCCAGTTGCCGAACGGAGTCCGCAGCAGCACCCAGGTTGCCAGCGCGGCGAGACCGATCCACCAGAGGATCGAGACCGGAAATGCCGCGGTCCCAAAGCGCAACTCGCTGGCGAAGATCCGGTGCGCCCCGGCGTAGCCGGACGCATTCTGCAAGCCGCCGACCTGGGTGCGCCCGGTGATGAGCCGGGTCATCCCGATCGTCACCCCGCGGACAATGAACAGTGTGCCGAGGGTGACGATGAACGACGGCAACCCGGTCCGAAGGATGAGATAGCCGTTGATGAACCCGATCAGCAGCGCGAAGACGAGCGAGACCGCGATCGCGCCCCAGAGGTTCCATCCCCACTCGCTGTAAAGCAGTGCCGAGATCATGCCCGACGCGCCGATGATCGAGCCGATCGAGAGGTCGAACTCGCCGCCGATCATCAGCAACGCGACGCCGACCGCCAGGATGCCCAGCTCGGCGGCGACCTCCAGGTAGCTGGCCGTCCCGCCCAGCGAGAGAAAGCCGCGTCCACCGGCGGCGATCGCGAAGAAGCTCCAGACGACGATCGACCCAGCGACCGCGCCCATCTCCGGGCGAATCAGCAGCCGCCGGAACGGACCGACCGTGGCCACCCGCTCGTCCCCCGCCAGGGGAGGTCGCTCAGAGACCTGCTGTGTCACCGCCATGGTCTCCCCCGGGGTGCGCGTTGTCCGCGATCTGGTGCGTTCCAGTGGATGCCTGAGTAGGCGTCGGTTAGTCGGACGTCATCTGCCATGAACTTGGTCGGGTACGCCGCGGGGAGTTTCCCGCGGCGTACCGCCGTGATGCTGACGTGGCAGCGAGCGTCCCTTCGCGCGTGGATGCCTACCGGGTGCCCGCCTTCGATAACTCGATGACCCGGGCGGCGGTCTCTTTGGTGACGAAGCCAGGGCCGGTCATCAGCACCGGGTTGGCGATCGTGTTGAGGTTCGTCGCGTTCAGCGTCAACAGCACGATCGGCAGGTATCCCTGGATGTACTGCTGCTGGTCGATCGCGAAGAGCATCTCGCCGTTCTGGATCGCCTCCAAGACCTCGGGAGCGAGGTCAAAGGTCGCCAGCTTGACATCGGCGCCCTTGCCGCTGGAGCGCAGCGCCTCAAGGGCGGGCAGCGCGCCGGTCGGGCCAAGGGTCAGGATGCCGTTGAGCTTCGCGTTCGAGGTCAGGGCGGCCTCGACCCGCTGTTGAATCCCGGTCGGGTCATTCAGATCGACCGCCAGGACTTCAACCGTGCCGCCGGCCTTCTCAAGGGCGTCGGTGAAGCCACGGCAGCGCTCGTCCAGTCCAACGTTGCCCACTTCCTGGTTGACGCAGAGGGCGGTGGTGACCCCGGCCTCGGCCATCCGCTCGCCCCCGCCCAATCCGGCTTCGTACTCCGTTTGACCGACGTGGGTGAGCACACCCAGCTTTTCGGCGACGTCGCTGCCGGAGTTCATCGAGATGACGGGGATACCGGCGGCGATCGCCTTCTCGATCGAGGGGCTGAGCGCGTCCGGGTCGGGGATGGAGACGACCAGGCCATCCGGCTTGGAGGCGACGGCGGCATCGATCAGCTGGGCCATCGCCACCATGTCCAGGGTCGGCGGGGCCTGGTACTGGACATCGACGCCCATGTCCTTGCCTGCTTGCTGGACGCCGTTCTGGACGACCGACCAGAAGGGGTCGGAGGCCTGCCCATGGCTGACGACGATGAAGTGCAGGTCCGATCGAGCGGCGCTGTCCTGGCCGAGCGCGCGAGCGCCAAAGCCGACCATGGCGATCAGCGCCACACTGAGCAGCGTCACTAACTTGGCGGTTCGGTGCATCGTCTCCTCCGTCTCTTACAGTGACGAACGGTGGATCGTCCATGATCCCCCTTCATGGGCGGCAGGCCCGGTGAGCCGAACGCGTCGCTCGCCCGTGAGGGGGTCGACGCCACCAGTCTCCGTGCCCAACGCGCCAGCGAGTCACCACATGGTGACGGCGCGCCTCGCATCATGGCGGACTTGCCCGCTCCGGTCAACCGCACGAGGCGGATAGCGCCCGACGTCGATCTTTGGGCGAGCGCGACAGCCGCGCTCGCCATCTCGGACCGGGTGGGCGCTGGGCGTCGCGAACGCCCCATTGATTGGCTTGACACCGCGCCCCGGATAGCCTATCTCTACCGGTGACGGTCCGCGGGTGACTGGCGACGGACGTGGCGCGTACCACGGGGAAGCCCGCTGACAGGCAACAGCAGCCGCTCGCCTGGGCTGGGGCGTCGACGAGATCGTCGGTGCCCTTTGTGCTTTAAGTCCGCGGGCGCGCACATCGTGCTGAGTGGATGACGACGGCGTGAGGTGAGATGCAGATGGAGACGCTGGCACGACCGACCCGCTTCCTTACCCGTTACCTCGAACGCCTCGACGGCCGACCGATCGAGCCGGCTGCGGCGGCGGTCTACGCGACCCTCGACCACCTCGGGACGGTTGCCCCGACCGTTGCTGCGACCATCCTCCACGAGCTGCGGGATCAGCGGAGCAGCCTGAAGCTGATCGCCAGCGAGAACTACAGCTCACTCGCGGTCCAGCTGGCCCAGGGAAATCTCCTTACCGACAAGTACGCCGAAGGCTACCCCTTCCACCGGTTCTATGCTGGCTGCGACAACGTCGATGCCGTCGAGAGCGAAGGGGTCCGCCTCGCCACGGAGCTCTTCGGCGCCGACCATGCGTACCTTCAGCCGCACTCTGGGGCCGACGCCAACCTGGTCGCATTCCTGGCGATCCTCTCGGCCCGCGTTCAGGCGCCGCTCCTCGCCGAGCTCGGCACCGACGACCCGTCGAAACCGTCCCGCGAGGCGTGGCAGACGATTCGTTCCGCCGCCCATGGTCAGCGCCTGCTGGCGCTCGACTATTACTCGGGCGGCCACCTGACCCATGGCTACCGCCATAACATCTCCAGTCACCTCTTTGATGTCTACACCTACTCGGTCGACCGCGAGACCAAGCTGATCGATCTCGATGCCCTCCGCGCGCAGGTTCGCGAGGTTCGCCCCCTGATCTTGCTCGCCGGCTACAGCGCCTATCCCCGGTCACTCGACTTCGCGGCGATGCGTGAGATGGCCGATGAGGTCGGCGCGGTCTTCATGGTCGACATGGCGCACTTCGCGGGTCTCGTCGCCGGCAAGGTCTTCACCGGTCCGAACGATCCGATTGCCCACGCGCACATCGTCACCTCGACCACCCACAAGACCTTGCGGGGACCGCGCGGCGGTATCGTGCTCTGCACGGAGGAGTTCGCCCCCTGGGTCGACAAGGGCTGCCCGGCCGTCCTGGGCGGACCGCTGCCGCACGTGATTGCCGCAAAGACCGTCGCGCTCGGTGAAGCCTCAACCCCGGAGTTCCGCACCTACGCCCACCGGATCGTCGAGAATGCTCGCGCGCTCGCCGATGGCTGCCAGGCGGAAGGGATGACCGTGCTCACCGGCGGAACCGATAACCATCTGTTGCTGATCGATGTCGGCGCCACCTTCGGGTTAACCGGTCGCCAGGCGGAAGCGGCCCTTCGCGAGTGCGGCCTCACGCTTAACCGCAACGCCCTGCCGTTCGACGACAACGGTCCGTGGTACACGAGTGGCCTGCGGCTCGGTACCCCGGCGGTGACGACGCTGGGCATGGGTCGGGACGAGATGCGGGAGATCGCCGCGATTCTCGGTCGCGTCCTCGGCGGCACGCATCCCACGACCGTCGCGAGTGGCGAGCGCGCCGGGCAGGTCAGCCGGGCGAAGTACCGGATTGACCCGGTCGCGGCAGACGAGGCGCTCGGGCGCGTGCGCGATCTCCTCTCCGGCTTCCCACTCTACCCGGAGCTCGACCCGGACCTCAGCGCGTAGAATCAGGTCTGCTCCGTGGCACGAGAGATGGCGAGATCGCCATGGCAGCGAGCGGCGGGACGACGAGTCACCGGGCCGTTGTCACCCTCCTAGCCCTCGCACCGCCGGGCGCTACGTCGCGCCATTCACCATGACGCGAGGGGGAATCCGGACTCTTGGCGGTTCGACCGGCGATCATGCGGTCGGAGAACCGAGAGTACGGCGTGACACCGGTGAGGAGGCGGCCGGGCAACGAGGGAGCATGCCATGCGCCCCTCCCACGGGAGGGTGATCCGTTCCCAGGCGTGCCGGGATGGTGCGACCCGCCATACGGGCGCGCGGCATGGACCCGACCATTCGTGGTCGCCGGTGGCCCGGGCGTCGGCCTGGGGGGTCGCGTCACCGACTCGGCCGGATCGCCGGACTCGTCGTTCCGCCATCAACACAGTAGGATCACCGAACTGCGGCACCGGCGTCGCCCCTCGTGGTAGGAGCGCATGCCATGCACCCTGGTAACCGACCACCCTGTCGTCGGTGTCACGGGAGGTGCCCCAGTGCCCGACCGCCGTGTCGCTGGTGTCACGTCAGTCACGCTTATCCCCGACCACGTCCTCGCCAGGGTCACGCCGTCCGCGCCGTGGCGGCAGACGGGTCTGACGAGGAGACCCGGCGACGATAACGGCCGACACCGCGACACCGTGTGGCACATGGGCAGCCGCGGTTCATTGCCGCGGCCCTAACGCCTGATCGCGTGCTCCCGCGCCACGATCGCGGCGCGTCCATCCCACGCATCGGATGTCGTCGTCCGGACTGCCTCGTTCTCAGATGCACCGGCCGACAGGGAACGTGGCCATTGTCCGGACCATGCTCGCGGTGGAGAATGACAACCGCTGACGTGTCGATGGTGGCGCCGCCTGGCACCATGACATCAGATGAAAGGACCGGTCATGGCAACCCGAGCTGGCGACCTGCACGCGCTGCCGCCCGATCTGCCTAACCCGGTCGACGATGGCGCCTGCGACCACCTTCCGGGTCTCCAGGTGCCATCGATTGCTCTGCCAGCGACGGATGGTGGGATGGTCGATCTGTCCGCCCTCCCTGGCCGGTCGGTGGTCTACATCTATCCCCGGACCGGCCGCCCCGACCAGGAGCTCCCCGATGGCTGGAACACCATCCCCGGCGCCCGCGGCTGCACCCCCCAATCCTGCGCCTATCGTGACCACCATGCCGAGCTGCGGGCGCTTGGCGCGCGCGTCGTTGGTCTCAGCACCCAGGAGACGCCCTATCAACGCGAAGCGGTCGATCGGCTCCACCTGCTCTTTCCGTTGCTGAGCGACGCCGCGCTGACGTTTGCTGGCGCGCTGCGTCTGCCGACCTTCGAGGTGGCGGGGATGACGTTGATCAAACGTCTCACGCTGATCCTGACCGATGGCGTCGTCGAGCACGTCTTCTACCCGGTCTTCCCACCCGACGCCGATGCCGAACGCGTCATGAGGTGGTTGCGCGACCACCCTGTCGCAAACGATTCCGCGTGATGTCGGCCCGGCCGCGCTGAGCGTCGTCGAGAAGCGCTCAGGTGGCCGGTGAATCCGGGTGACGCCGTTGGTCAGGTTCACTCACCGGGGCTGTCGCGCGGAGGAGGCGAAGGAACTCCGGCGGGTCGACGATACGCACCCCTTCGATGGCGACGAGATCAAGGAGGTCCTTATCGCGGGTCACCAGGTAGTCGGCCCCCGCGACCACGGCGTGGGCAAGGAGGTAGTCGTCCTTGCGGTCTCGCCCGATCTCGGGGAGTGTGGTTGGCAGGGGACGCATCACTTCAGCGAATGATTCCATATCGTCGATCATCTTCCGCGCCATCGGTGGAGCGATTTTCATCGAGAGATCGGACCGGCTGGCGATCGTCACGATAATCTCTTCAGCGATATCCCGGGCGAAGAGCAGCGTGAAGGATCGTGCTATGGCGGCGGCAACGATCAGCCCAACGGCTGATTCATTCGGCTGCCGTGAAAGAAGATGGCTGATGTAAAGGTTCGTATCGAGGATGACGCGCAAGAACCGACCCTATCGCTGATCGCGCTCAAACGTGAGTTCGCCGCGCTCAACGAGCCGGGTGATAGCGTCCTGACTGATCTCCTCCGCCAACGCATCGATTGCCTCCTCGCTCAGGTCGGAGTTGCGGTTCGCGGTGGCGATTCGCTCCCCGAGATCCCGCAGGCTGGCGAGCGCATCGGCGCGCCGCTTCTCCTCGCGCAGCTGCTCGATCTCCTGATAGGCGGCGTAGGAGAGGAGCACGGCCTTCGGTTTGCCCTGGCTCTCGACGATCACCTCGTCCTGCTGCTCGGTCACATAGCCGATCAACGAGCCGAAACGGTTCTTGGCTTCCGTGGCGGAAACGGCTTTTGGCATGGGGCTAACTCCCGCGAAACGCGACCTCCGAGATGCGACACCACTGTGGAGGACCGGTGTGTCCCCCGAAAGAGCCATTGTAACAGCTAGAACCTTAGCTAGTATCGTATCTCGATTCGCTGCTCCGTCGTCAGGCAGCTGGTCGCTGATGTGGGGTGACGCGGGGTCACGCTCGGTCCGTCGCGGGAGATATTGCGGTGATGCCCCGATCGCGGCGCGCGGACGCGACGGCGGGCGCGCCACGGGGTAGAATACGCGCCGTCCCCGTTGGGAGGGGGCGTCATGACGCCGTGTGGACGGTGGGTGGGGAGCGGAGCACCGGAATGATCGCCGACCAGCCAATCTGGATCACGGCCATCGTCGCCTTTATCCTGATGAACGTCCTGCTCATTGGCATGGCCTACATGACCTACTACGAGCGGAAGGTCCTGGCCGCCATGCAGGATCGGATGGGTCCAACCCGGACCGGTCCGAAGGGGCTGCTGCAGCCGATCGCCGATGGCATCAAGCTGCTCGGCAAAGAGGACCTGATCCCGGCGGCGGCCGACAAAGTCATCTTTTACTTCGCGCCGCTCCTGATCTTCGTCACGGCCATCGTCCGCGTCGCCGTCATCCCGTTCGGCGGCACCATTCACATCTTCGGCCGCGACGTGAATCTCTTCGTCGCCGATCTCAACGTTGGCGCGCTTTTTCTGCTCGCCTTCGGGTCTCTCGGTGTCTACGGCATCATCCTTGGCGCCTATGCGTCGGCGAACCGCTACTCGCTGCTCGGCGGCCTGCGCGCCGCGGCCCAGGTGATCTCTTATGAGATCGTCCTTGGTCTGTCGCTGGTCGGCATCTTTCTCCTCTCCGGCTCGCTGAGTGTCCGCCAGATCATGCTGCAGCAGCAGACCGATCTCGTGCTCGGTCCACTCTCCCTCCCCAACTGGTTCATCCTGTCGCAGCCCCTCGCCTTCGTCATCTTCCTGATCGCCGGCGTCGCCGAGACCAACCGGGCGCCATTCGATCTGCCGGAAGCGGAGACGGAGCTCGTCTCCGGATTTCACACCGAATACTCCGCATTCCGGTTCTCGTTCTACTTTCTTGGCGAATACATCAACATGATCATCGTCTCGCTCTTCGCGACTGTTCTCTTCCTTGGTGGCGTCGATGGTCCCGGTGCCGACCGCTACTGGGGTCTCGGTGTGCTCTGGTTGGTCTTGAAAGTCCTCTTCTTCCTCTTCTTCTATATCTGGCTCCGCGGCACCCTTCCTCGCTTCCGCTACGATCAGCTGATGGGTATCGCCTGGAAAGTCTTGCTGCCGTTGGTTCTGCTGAACGTGGTGATCACCGCCTTTATCCGGTTGATCGGCAACGGGCAGTTCTTTTGATGCGGCCCGCGGGCGGGCGCCTATTGATGACAGGAGAGGAGCGGACGGTGTCCTTACGATCGCTACGACCTATCCGCGTGCTGCCAACCGGTGATGTGTTGCCTATGGGCCGCGTTCGGGCTGGAGCTCGCTGATGTCGTGGGACATCGTCATCTTCTACCTGCTCGCCGCGGTCTGCGTCCTCTGTGCCGTTGGGGTCGTTGCCTCGACCAACCCCGTCCATGCGGCGGTGTTTCTTGTTCTCTGCTTCTTCAACGTCGCCGCCATTTTCATCATGCTCGGCGCGGAGTTCCTCGCGGCGGTGCAGATCATCGTCTATACCGGCGCCATCCTGGTGCTGGTGCTGTTCGTCCTCATGCTCGTTGATCCGGACGACCTTCCGGAGTTTCATACGGCCCGCCCAGTCCAGCGGGTGGTCGGTCTGTTGCTTGGCGCGATTCTGCTGCTTGAGATCGGCGCGGCGATCTTGAACCGGACCGTCATTGGGGCCAGTGGGACCGCGACCCCGGAGAATGTCGCCTTCGTTGGCGGCAATACCCAGGCGTTGGGGCGTACCCTCTACACCCAGTACCTGCTTCCGTTCGAAGTTGTCTCGCTGGTCCTGCTGGTTGGTGTCATCGGAGCGATCGTGCTGGCCCTGCCGGAGCGGCTTGGCGCGCAGGTGCGCCAGCGCCAGGGGACGATCTCGTTGGGTCACCCTCGCGGAACGGACCTGGACGCGCTCTCAGCCGGACCTGCCGGGGAAACACCGATCATCGCCGCTGCCGGAGGCCGGGTGCTCCGTGATCCGGCGGCGCTGGAAACGACCCGGAAGCTGATCATGGTGCGCGATCCTGACGTGCATGCCGTCGGCGGCCGCCGGGAATCGGAGGCCGATTCGCCGCCCGTGCGTTGAGGTCCAGAGGGCCAGGACGACCGTGCCGCGGGATCATATCGAGCGACAATACCGGGAACACGAGAGGACGGCATGGGCGAGTTGGGCGTCAACCATTTCCTGTTTCTGAGCGCGGCGCTCTTCATCATTGGGATGATGGGGGTGCTGATTCGTCGCAACCTAATCATCATCTTCATGTGCGTCGAGCTGATGATGAATGCCGTCAATCTCTCGCTGGTGGCCTTCGCCTGGGAAAACCACACCCTCTCAGGTCAGAGCTTCGCGATCTTCACGATCGCCGTCGCCGCCGCTGAAGCCGCCGTCGGGCTGGCGATTATTCTCGCGCTCAGCCGCCGCGGCAAGTCGGTCGATGTCGACGACATGCGCGCGCTCCGCGATTAGGCGAGCCTCGTCAACGCGCTCACCGCGGCGGAGCGTCCCGTGGCTGCCGCCGTCCTGACGAGGACTGGACGGACGATCGCACGCTCGAAATCCGGGAAACGTGAGCGTCCGCTGACAGCGGCGTCGTCTGGAGCGGTCAGGGTGCCGTTTCGGCGCTGGGGAGGGCGGCGGTCTGGTCGGCAGAGGCGTTCTCCGCGAGATCGAGACCCGGCAGGCCGTCGATGCTGACGGCGTTCTTGGTCGCCTGATAGGCGTCTTTCCACCCGGCGCCCTGCTGCTCGCGCCGGTTCTCGCTCCACCGGAAGAGGTGGTCGCGGTCGCCGGTGTACTCCATCCGCGGCACGACGAAGCCGCACGAGTCGGTGATGCGGTCGACCTCGACCACGACGACGCTCCGCGCCGCGCCGCGCAGTTCGTCGCCCGGCGCAAAACGGTCCAGCAGGGTCGCAAACTCCGGTTCCCCGCTCTGCACCGCGCGACCTCGCCCGTGGAGACGGACGATCTTCGGGGGACCGCCGAAGGCGCAGAACATCAGCACGATCCGCCCGTTCTCCCGCAGATGCGCGATGGTCTCGATCCCGCTCCCGATCAGGTCGAGATAGGCAACCGTGGTTGGGTCCAGCACCTGAAAGGTGCCAGTGCCCCCCTTCGGCGAGCAATTGACGTGCCCCCCGGCATCTGTTGGGGCGGTGGCGACAAAGAAGAGGGGTTGAGCGCCGATCCACGCCCGCAGCCCGTCGTCCAGCTCATCGTAGTGGCGGCCCATCGCTGATCCTTCCCGGTCGTCGATGACGGCGGCTCGTGGTGATTCGCTCGCCCGCACGAATGGTGATGCTACCCCAGGCTGGGGTGATCGGGAAGAAGACGCTGCATGGCGCCAGAATGATGGACCGGCGACCGGCCCGGTCTCGCCGTTCGATCGACGGAACCGGTGAGGCCGCCACCTTTCGTGACCGGATGCCCCTGCCCCTCCCGCCGTTCGCACCTGGATGCAGGCACCAGCCAGTGATCTCGGTGATCGACGCCCAGGCCCCTCCCATGGGCCGCACCGGGCGCATTCGTGATGGCCCGGGAGGAACGCCGGTCTCGCGGCGTTCAGGCTGTGATTCGGCCGCCAGGCCGGTTCTCTGTGCGCGTCGCTGGCAGCTCGACTGCCAGGCGCCCAGGTCGAGGCGGCGGGTAGATCGGTGGAACGCTCCTGCCCGCAGGGCCAGCTTTAGATCGCATCGTGTTCGCGCGGAACTGGCTTGCCCGAGTTCGCGTTCTCCGATAAAGTGCAAGCGCGACGCACTGAATCGAACAACTGCCATGGAAGGACACCATGCCCGTCCGGAGTGTGCTGTACCTGCAGCCTAAACCAGGGTGCCGCCAGGCCCTGATCGATGCGTTCAGGCGCATCGACGTGATCGGTCACGCGATGGAGCAAGAAGGGTGTCTCGGTGTGGAGATGCTTGCGCCCGATGACTCGAGCGCGGCACTGGCCGTCATCGCTCTCTGGACGGGACGCGAGGGGATCGACGGTTGGGACCGTAATCCCTGGCGCGCCGAGTCGACGACGGAGCTGGATCAACTCATCGAACAGGAACCGGTACGCGCCGTCTACGACATCGTTCTCGCGTCCCAGAGCGTGAACAACATCACAGGAGAAGAGACCACCACGTGAGCAGGCAACGCGTCTCCATGGATATCGGCGGCACCTTCACCGACGTGGTCGCCTATGACGAAGAAACTGGCGTCTATTCCGCCGGCAAGGCTTCGACCACACCCCACGATCTGACCGAAGGCGTCTTCGCGGCACTTTCGACCGTTATCGACTCCCCGGCCGAGATCGCCTTCACCGTTCACGGCACGACGCAGGGCTTGAACGCGTTCCTGCAGCGGCGCGGCGAGAAAGTGATGTTGCTCGCCACCGAGGGCGCGGGCGACATCTATCACATCGCCCGCGGCAATCGCCTGCGCCTCTACGATGTCCATTATCGAAAACCGACGCCACTGGTCCCCCGGGGCGATATCATCGAGATCGCCGGCCGGCTCAACTACGCGGGCCGGGAGGTAGCAATCCTCGATGAGGACGCGGTGCGAGCGGCGGCGCGACGGTATCGCGATGAGGGGTTTGGTTCGATCGCGATCGCGTTTCTCTTCTCGTATCTCAATCCCGAGCATGAGATTCGGGCCGCTGACCTCCTGACCGACGAGCTCGGGGATGTGTCAATCACCCTTTCCCACCGGGTTGCGCGTGAGTGGCGCGAGTATGAACGAACCTCCTCGACCGTGATCGACGCCTACACCGCTCCGATTGTGCGTCGCTACCTGGAACGACTCGAATCGGAGATGCAGGCCAAAGGACTGACGGTTCCCCTGCACGTGATGCAATCGAGCGGTGGCATCGTGACCGCCGCCTCAGCGCGCGAGCTTTCCCTGCAGACGCTCCTCTCCGGACCGGTCGGGGGAACGATGGGTGGTGTCGCCCTGGCGCGAATCCTTCATCGCCCGAATCTCATCGGTATCGACATGGGCGGCACCAGTTTCGATGTCAGCCTTGTCGTCGATGGCAAACCCGATGTGTCGACGGAGACGCACCTCGAAGGGTTCCCGCTGTTGATGTCGATCGTCAATATCCACACCATCGGCGCGGGCGGTGGATCCCTGGCATACAGCGAGGCGGGCGGGCTTCGGGTTGGACCGCACAGCGCTGGCGCCGATCCCGGACCGGCCTGCTATGGACGAGGCGGCACGAAACCGACGGTGACCGACGCCAACCTGGTGCTGGGGCGGGTTGATCCGTCGACCTTTGCCGGTGGGCAGATGACCCTCGATCGCGCCGCTGCGGAGCGGGCGGTGACCGACCTCGGCGCCGAGCTCGGGCTGGGAACGATCGCCCTCGCCGAGGGCATCTGCGATGTGATTAATGCCAAGATGGCGCAGGCGATCCGAACCTTGACCGTTGAGAAGGGGATCGAGCCGCGCGACTTCGCGCTGGTTGCCTTTGGCGGCGCCGGGCCGATGCACGCGGTGTTCCTGGCCCGCGAGCTCGGGATTCGCGAGGTGCTGGTGCCACGATTCCCGGGGGCGTTCTCGGCCTGGGGAATGCTTGAAACCGAGATTCGCAAGGATTTCAGCCGGGCCTATTTCATGCAACTCGCGCTGCTCGATCATGGTGATCTCGCGGCGACCTTTGCCGAGTTGGAAGCCGAGGCGTTCGACTCGCTGCAGGCCGAAGGCATCACCCCTGACACCGGACGGGTGATCCATGCCATCGATATTCGCTACGTGGGTCAGGAATACACGCTCATCATCCCGTTGGCCGGCGCGGATGAACCGGCATCGCCCGGTTTTGACGCGGCGATCGAAACGCGTTTCCATGAAGCGCACCAGATCAGGTTCGGTCACTCCAATCCGAGCGCGCCAATTGAGTTCGTCGTTGCCCGCTCGACCGCGCTGGGCGATCTCGGCCGCGCCACCCCGACACCGCAGGTATCGCGGGGCGGCGACTACCCGTCGACGACCGTCGATGTGGTCTTTGGCAGATCGACACAGGCAGCGAAGATCGTTCGGCGGGATGATCTGCTGATCGGATCGACAGTGACGGGGCCGGCGATCGTGACCGAATCGACGGCGACCACGGTTCTTCCGCCCAATTCAACCCTAACCGTTGATCCTTTTGGAACCCTCGTTATCGCCGTCGGCAAGGAGGCGTAGGATGTCGATTGCCATGACCGCGATCGATCCGATCACCACCGAGATCATCCGTAGCGCCTTCACCGCCGCCGCGGACGAAATGAACGCGACCCTGATCCGCTCGGCCTACACGCCCGTCATCTACGAGATGAAGGACTGCTCGGTTGCGCTCCTCGACGACGAGCACCGCATTCTCGGGCAATCGGCGGGCCTACCGATCTTTCTTGGCAATCTTGAGATCTGCACCAGGCTCACAGAAGAGATGTATGGCCGCTCGATCTGGGAGCGGGACGACATCTGGATCATGAACGACTCCTACCTGACCGGTACGCACCTCAATGACATGACGGTGTTCGGCCCGATCTTCAATGGCGACGATCTGATCGGCTTTGCCGCCTCACGCGCCCACTGGCTCGATGTTGGGGCCAAAGACCCGGGCGGTCCCATGGACTCGACCGAGATCTTCCAGGAAGGGCTGCGCCTCGGCCCGACAAAGGTGGTCGAGCGTGGTGTTCAGAAAGCGGACATCACCGACCTCCTCGGCCGCAACAGCCGGCTCTCCTATCCCGCCATCGGCGATCTTGGCGCGCAGATCGCGTGCGCCCGCACCGGTCAATCGCGGCTGATCGCCATCATCGAGCGGTTCGGCCTGGACACGATCAAAGCTGCCAGAGATGAGATCTTTGCCCAGACCGAGCGGCTGGAGCGCGCCGCCATCGCGGCCATCCCGGACGGCATCTACAAAGCTGAGGGATGCCTGGACAACAATGGCCGCGATGACGTGCCGTGCTGGGTTCGTCTCACCCTTGAGGTGAAGGGCGACGAGATGGTCATGGATCTGACCGAGACCGATGACATTCAGGGCGGACCGGTCAATTGCGGCGCGGCTCAGGCGATCTCAGCCTGCCGGGTTGGCTACAAGCTGCTGATCAATGCCAACAACCCGCCGAACGGCGGGGCGTTCAAGGGCCTGACGGTCAGGGTGCGCGAAGGATCATTGCTGGGTGCGGTGGCGCCAGCTCCCTGTCAGTGGTACTTCTCCTCGCTGGGTATGCTGATCGACATGATCGTCCGTGCGCTCTCCGACGTGCTCCCCCTGCAGGCGGCTGCGGCGAGTTATGGCGACTCGATGATCTTCGGGGTGTGGGGGTTGAACCCTCGCAACAACCTGCCGTACCTCGATCTCGAGCCGACGGTCGGCGGCTGGGGCGCGTGGGAAGGATCAGATGGCGAAGACGGCTTGATCAACAACGTCAACGGTTCGCTGAAAGACCTCACGATCGAGGTTCTCGAGACCAAGCTGCCCATTCGGATGACTCACTACGGTTTTCGAGCCGACTCCGGCGGGCCGGGCAAGTTCCGCGGCGGCAACGGGGTCGTCCGAGAGTACACGATGGAGGCAGACGGAGCGCTTTCACTCTGGTTCGAACGGTCCAAAACGCCGGCATGGGGGCTCTTCGGTGGGCAACAGGCGACGCCGCCGGAGGTGATCATCAATCCCGGTCGGCCCGACGAGCGGCACCTGCTCAAATGCAACGTGCTGCCGATCAAGGCGGGCGATATCATCCGCACCATGTCCGGCGGTGGTGGCGGCTATGGTGATCCCAGGGATCGTGATCCCGAATCGGTACGCGCCGACATTCGCAACCGCCATGTGACGCCAGAAGCGGCGAAGGCCATCTATGGAGTATCGGTGGACGGGTAGCCGTCCCTGGTCCGATCGGTCAGGCGAGTGCCTGACCCGCGTGTTCCGATCCATTCATCAAGGAGGGCGTTCAATGAGACATGGTCGAGGCAAGGTGACAGGATTGGCGATGGCCGCGGTCGTGGCGGTCGTCTTGAGTGCGTTCACGGGTCTCGCGGGCATCCGCTCCGGACTCGCGCAGGAGGCCACCCCAGGAGCGGCGGCCACACCCGATGTGCAGCTCGATTGCAGCACCGTCAAGCCGATTAAGGTGGCGTTCTTCGGCTTCGCGGTGGCGAACGGGTTCGCGCAGGCAACCTGGACCGGCATCCAGGAGGCCGCCAAGCTCCAATGCGCTGAAGCCAAGTTCTTCGACCCGAACTTCGATTCGGCCAAGCAGATCGCCCAGATTCAGGACGCTACCACGAGCGGCGAATATCAGGCGTTTGTCATTCAGGCGAACGATGGCAACGCTGTCGTGCCGGCGGTGCAGGAAGCGATTGCCGCCGGTATCACAGTGGTGGGCGAGTTCACACCAATCGGCACGGACTACAGCAGCATCCAGCCCCAGGTTGAGGGCATGACATCGTACGTGGGAGAGTCGATCACGAAGAACGGGGAGGATCTCGCCCAACTCGCCGTCATGGCGTGCGCCAAACTCGCCACGGAGAGCTGCAAGGTCGCCTACCTTGAGGGCTTCAAGGCATTGCCGCTCGACAATGCCCGCACCAAGGCCTTCACTGATACGCTCAAGAGTCATGCGACGATCGAGCTGGTCGCCTCCGTTGAAGGTGGCTACACCCAGGCGAGTGGCCTGGCGGCGGCGCAGGACGTGCTCCAGGCCCACCCTGACGTCCAGGTCATCGTCGGTTCGTCGCAGGCCATTCTCGGAACCGAGCAGGCAGTGAACGACGCCGGAATGGGTGGAAAGGTTCTCCTGATCGGCAACGGGGCCCCGCGGGCCGCGGTGACCGCGGTCAAGGAAGGACGCTGGTTTGCGATCTTCATTGATGCCGAGGCCACTGCCGGCAAACAAGCGGCCACCATCGCGATCAAGGCCGCGCGCGGAGAAACCGTGCCGACATCCGTTGACACGGCGGCGCTGATGCCGACACCGCTCGGGACGAAGGAGAACATTCCCGAGGACTACGAGGGGCAATGGGACGCCTAGTCGAAACAGTTGATCTCCGCAACGAGGGGATGGGCACTGCCCATCCCCTCGTTGAGTTGCTCGGGGTCTCGAAGCGATTTGGCGGGGTCCGCGCCGTCTCCGGGGTGTCCCTATCGGTTCGTGCCGGCAGCGTCCATGCGCTGGTCGGCGAGAACGGCGCCGGCAAGTCGACGCTGGCCAAAATCATCGGCGGGGTTCACGAGCCAGATGATGGGCAGGTTGTCATCGACGGTGGTCCCGTGCAGCTGCGAGCGCCACGGTATGCGCTGGCGCTCGGCATCTCGACCATTGCCCAGGAGCTGGCGCTTGTGCCCGCGCTGAGCGTAATTAAGAACGTCTTTTTGGGACAGGAGCCGCGTCGCGCTGGCGTGCTGCGCGAGCGTCCGCTGCGCGCCCTGTTCGATGAGCTCAACACGACAAGCGGCTTTGCGCTCGATCCGGACTCCCGCGTGGGAACCCTGCGCCCGGCGGAGCAGCAAAAGGTTGAGATTCTGCGAGCGATCGCCCGGCGATCTCGGCTGATCATCATGGACGAGCCGACCGCGAGTCTGACCGGTGACGAGACCGAACGTCTGCTGGGGATCATCGAACAGCTGACCGTGACGGGGACAACCATCGTACTCGTCTCGCACTTCCTGGATGAGGTGCTGCGCGTGTCTGACGACGTATCGGTCATGCGCGACGGGCAGCTCGTCCGCACGTCGCTATCGTCGGAGGAAACCGAGGCGAGTCTTGTCTCGGCGATGATCGGCCGGGACATGGAGCTGGCGTTTCCCGAGCGCACTCCGGTTCCGGCCGACGCTCCCACGGTGCTGCGAGCGGCTGGTCTGGCGCGGCGCGGCGCCATCGACAATGTCTCGCTCGACATCCGAGCCGGTGAAATCGTCGGTTTGGCGGGGCTGGTCGGCAGCGGCCGCTCCGAGATCGCGCGGGCCATCTTTGGCGCGGACTCACTCGACCGCGGCGAAGTGTGGATCAACGATCGTCTGGTTCGAATCCGATCGCCACGGGATGCCGAACGCGCTGGCATTGCCATGCTTCCCGAGAGCCGCAAAGATCAGGGCCTGATTATGCGGCGGCCGATCCGCGAGAACGTCACGATGGCGGCAATCGGTGACTTTTCGGTCAGCGGCATCGTCGACGTGAGCAGAGAACGCCGGGCGGCGAGCGCGGGATGCGCCGATGTCGATGTTCGCGCCCGGTCGATTGAGACGCCGGTCATCAATCTCTCGGGCGGCAACCAGCAGAAGGTCATGTTCGCCAAGTGGCTGGTCCGCAAACCCAAGGTGTTGATCGTCGACGAACCGACACGAGGCGTTGACGTCGGCGCCAAGCGGCAAATTCACGAGCTGATCGTCCGTCTTGCGGCCGAGGGCATCGGGGTCCTGCTGATCTCGTCGGAAATCGAAGAGGTGCTTGGTCTCGCCCATCGAACGCTCGTGCTGCGAAGCGGCCGCGTCGTCGCCGAATTTACGGCCGATCGAGCCAACAAGGAGGCGGTGATGGCCGCTGCCTTCCAGACTGTCAGGCGCGCTCCCGGAGGTTCACCAGCATGAGTTCGAGCGGTGCATCGATGCGGGTGGCGGACGGATGGCGACATCGCTTCCTGAGCGGCGTCGAGTTGCGCAACTACGGCATCGTCCTGAGTTTCCTCCTGCTGTTCGTCGGCCTGAGTCTCGCCAGCGACAAGTTTCTGAGCAAGCGCAACTTGCTCAACGTCCTGGATCAATCGGCGCCCGTCGGGATCATCGCCTGCGGCGCCACACTCTGTATCATCGCCGGCTCGTTCGACCTCTCAGTCGGAGCCATCTACGGCGTCTCCGCCGTCGTGGCGTGCAAGGTGGCGATCGCCACGGACCCCTGGATCGGGATCGTCGCGGGTATCCTGGCAGGTGCGGCGCTTGGCCTGGTCAATGCCCTGATCGTGAACCAGATACGCATCAACTCGTTTATCGCGACACTGGCGTCGAGCATCGTCTTTCGCGGCGCTGCCATCATTATCACGAGCGGCATGATTGTGACGGTGACGGACCCACGCTTCAAGATTCTTGGGACCCGCAAGCTCTTCGACGCGAAATACTCGGTCTATGTCTACCTGGCATTTGTGCTCATGACGTGGTTTCTTCTGACCAGGACCACGCTGGGACGTTACATCTTTGCGGTTGGCGGCAATGCTGAAGCAGCTCGCCTCTCGGGCATCCGTGTCTCCCTGGTCCGAGGCGCAACGTTTGTCATCTCCGGACTGAGCGCGGGCATCGCCGGCGTGTTGGCAGCCTCGCGCACCAGCTCAGCTCAACCAGACCTCGGGACCGGGCTGGAGCTTGCCGCGATCGCGGCGGCCGTGGTCGGCGGGACGAGCATCCTCGGCGGCGAAGGGGCGATCTGGCGGGCGGTGCTCGGCGTGCTGATCCTGGCGATGATCGGGAACGGCTTCAACTTGCTCAACATCGACACCACCTACCAACAGGTAGTCCAGGGTCTGCTGATCATGGTTGCGGTAGGTGCCGATCAACTCGTCCGTCGCCGCGCTTGACCAGGTCGTGTCGCGGAGGAATCTTTGGGTCCCATCGACGCCGCTTCGGACGTGCGGAGCGGCCGCGCTTACCGGGCCGTCCGCGCTGACCGGCGATCGAGCGGCGCATGATCCTGGTTCGTTCTCCCTGGCGACCCCGCTCTCCACCTGACGATCAGCTCGCCCCGTGATCCCCGATGTCGTGCTCGCCACGCTGCCGGGTAGCTGGAGGAGATTCCTGGCGGTCGAGCTCACAGTGGTTGCCTCGGCAGAAGCTGGCGCTTCTCGCCACTGATCGGCCGTTTCTCGCCGCGGCGTTCGCGATCGTGTCCCTCCTTAACCAACCGGGTGCTGATCGTGCTCTGAAAGCACCGGAGCCATCAATCACCTGGGCGGCAGCAGACGGCGTCCCGTCCCAGTGATCGGTCGTCTGTCAGAGGTTGAACCTCCCCACTCATCCACCGGTCGAGGGCGTCGCCGAGACCATCGTCGAGAAAGGGGAAGGCGAGCATGATGATGACAATCAGGACCGGCGGCATGATGACGACGGGACGAACGGTCATCCACGGGAAGCCGCTGAAGACCATGCTGCCCCAGTTCGCCGTGGGCGGCTGAATCCTGATCCCACGAAAGCTCGAACCTGCCTCGGCCAGCCCGCGCCCTCGCGGACGGAACGACAGCGCGGATGATTTCCATGCCATGCCATGCCATGCCCGCGGCGGTGGATCGCCCGGGCCGGTCAGTCGTCGAGATGCTGCGGCGGCATGCGCGCGGCGTGGACCACTCGTCGATCACGAATCGCGCCCGACGATCATTGACGGCTGTGGTGTCGAGGCGACATCGCGCCCCGTGCGCCCGTGGCGGCGGTCATCGACATCACCACTTGTCAAACTAACTATAGTAGTATATAAACTATAGACAATAGCTTTGACGGAGTGTGGAGAGACCAATGAGACCAACTATCGTATCGACGCGCCCCGCCGGGGCCGATCGCCATCTGCTCGTAGCATCCCGGACACAGAAGCGCCCGGGCCACGCCAATACGCTCCCCCGCCGGGGCGTCCCGTCCCGGTCCCTGAGTGCGGCGGTGGTCGCGCTCTGCCTGCTCCTCTACGGCCTGCTGGGCTATGGATGGGGAACTCTTGCGCTGCTCCTGCTGGCACCGGACCTCGCCGCGCTCGCTTTCCTGGCTGGACCTCGCTGGGGCGCGCATGCCTACAACGCCACCCACCGGATGCCGGCGCCGGCCCTGGCGGCGGGGATCGGGGTCGTCGCCGGCGTTCCCCTGGTCACGACCCTCGGTCTGATCTGGCTGATCCACATCGCCATCGACTGGCTGCTCGGCTACGGTCTGTTCGTCACGCCTCTGATCGATCGCACGACCCGGACGAGCGTGGCAAGCTGAGTCGCCCGCGATGGTTGACCGACGGTGGGCTCATGGCGATTGATTCCATACCAAGAAGGAGCTGACGCATGCGCACGACTCGCCACGGCGACTATCTGATCCAGATGACCCGCTTCCCCCGTTTCTTCCCGATCAATACCTACCTGGTTCAGGAGGACGACGGCTTCACGCTGGTTGACACGGGTCTCAGAGGCGCCGCCCCGGCCATGCTCCAGATCGCTCGCGAGCATGGCGCGCCGATCCGTCGAATCCTCCTGACGCACGCCCACGGCGATCACGTCGGGTCGGTCGATGCCCTCCACGCCGCGCTGCCCGAGGCCGAGGTGCTGATCACCGGCCGTGACGCGCGCTTCCTGTGCGGCGACCGCTCCTCCGTCCCCGGCGAGCCCGAGGCCAAACCACGTGGCAACTACCCCAAGATCGACACCCTCCCGACGCGGGAGATTGCCCCCGGCGACCGGATCGGCTCGCTGGAGGTGATCGCCGCGCCCGGTCATACCCCCGGACTGGTCGCCTTCCTCGACACCCGCGATCAGACGCTGATCGCTGGCGATGCTTTCCAAACCCAGGGCGGGATCGCCGTCTCCGGCGTCCTCCGGCCGCTCTTTCCCTTCCTCGTTCTGGCGACGTGGCACAAGCCAACTGCCCTCGCCTCCGCGCGCACCTTGCGAGCCCTGAACCCGTCGCGTCTGGCGGTCGGTCACGGTCCGGTCCTCGCCGAACCGCTAAGCGCGATGGATCACGCCATCGCCGAGGCCGAGCGGAAGTTCACGTAGGACCGGCCATGCGGACCACCCGCCGAGGACTGACCAGAGACGCCGTGGTCGCGGCGGCGGCGGACCTCGCCGACGAGATCGGTCTCGACCAGATCCATCTGGCGACGCTGGCCGGGCGGCTGGGCGTGCGAACCCCGTCCCTCTACAACCACATCGCCGGGCTCGATGGCCTCCGGCGCGATCTGACGCTGCTTGGTCTGCGCGAGCTGCGCCGCCGTCTCGCGACAGCGGCGATTGGGCGGAGCGGCAACGCGGCACTGGCCGCGATGGCCGACGCCTACCGCGTGTTCGTCCGCGACCGGCCAGGGCTGGCGACGGCGACGGTCCCTTCCCCCCGTCTCGTCGCCGTCGACGATCCTGAGGTGATGGCGGTCGAGGCCGAGACGATGCGGATCCTGCTCGCCGCCCTCGCTGGCTACGGCCTGACCGGGGACGACGCGATCCATGCCGCCCGGGTCTTTCGCGCCGCTATCCATGGATTCGCCACCCTCGAAGCGAGCGGCGGGTTCGGTGTCCCGGTCGAGATCGACGAGAGTTTTCGGCGGTTGGTGGCCATGGTGACGTCGGCGTTTGGGCCGTCGCGCTAGTCGCCGGGACCGTGCCAGCGTCGTGGCACTCCCGCTCTGGCGAGTCACTGCCCCGGATCGTGCTGGCCTGCCCGATGCCGGTCAGCATGCCGTGCTTCACCTGGCCGATTCCTGCGGTACACTACGCCGAGTTTGGGCGGGAAGCCGAGCGGGATCGAGAGGGGCGGCCGGCCGGTCGCGCTGCCCCACGGGGGGTGGGGAGCGGATGCGCGCCGTTTTCAATCGCACACGCCGCACGCCGGAGGCTGGCCGCTGATGGCTGGCTATCTCTTCCTCATCCCACTGTTGCCCCTCGTCGCCTTCGCGATCAATATCCTGCTGGGCCGGACGGTCATCCGCGACAACGCGCATTGGGTTGCCGCTCCGGCGATCTTCGGCTCGTGGCTGCTCTCGCTGCTGGTGCTGCTTGATGTCCACGATAAGGACGCGGCGATCTCCCAGCACCTGTTCCGCTGGATCCCCGCCGGCGATTTCAATGTCGATGTCAATCTCTACGCCGATCAACTGACCGCCATCATGCTGCTGGTCGTGACGACCGTCGGCTTCCTGGTCCACGTCTACTCGATCGGCTACATGCACGGCGACGGCGGCTATTACCGCTTCTTCTCCTACCTCCCGCTCTTCGTCTTCTCGATGTTGATGCTGGTCCTGGCCGACAACTTTCTGCTCCTCTTCGTCTTCTGGGAAGGGGTAGGGCTCTGCTCCTATCTGCTGATCGGCTTCTGGTTCAAACGCCGCTCCGCCGCCAATGCCGCCAAGAAAGCGTTCATCGTCAACCGGATCGGCGATCTTGGCTTCGGTCTCGGCATCATGTGGACCTTCACCACCTTCGGCACCCTCGCCTTTGATCAGGTCTTTGCCCGCGCCTCTGAGGTCTCGAACGGCACCATCACCGGCATCGCTCTCCTCCTCTTCCTTGGAGCCTGCGGCAAGAGCGCGCAGTTCCCGCTCCATGTCTGGCTCCCCGACGCCATGGAAGGTCCGACCCCCGTCTCCGCCCTGATTCATGCCGCGACAATGGTCACCGCCGGTATCTACCTGGTGGCGCGGGCCCATCCGATTTTCGAGCAGTCAGACACCGCCCTGCTGGTGATCGCCCTGATCGGCGCCTTCACCGCGTTGATGGCGGCGACGATCGGCGTCGTCCAGAACGACATCAAGCGGGTGGTCGCCTACTCGACGCTCAGCCAACTCGGTTACATGGCCTTCGCCCTCGGCACCGGCGCCTGGGTGCCGGCGATCTTCCACCTGATGACGCATGCCTTCTTCAAGGGTCTGCTCTTCCTGGGTTGCGGGAGCGTGATCCATGGCATGCACGAGGAGCAGGATATCCGCCAGATGGGTGGTCTGCGCCGGTACATGCCGCTGACAACCTGGACCTTCGTCGTCGCCGCCCTCGCCAACGCGGGAGTCATTCCCTTCGCCGGCTTCTGGAGCAAGGATGAGATCATCGTCGGCAGCTGGGTCAGCGACCAGCAGCCGATCGGCAAGATCGTCGCGGTCGTCGGTCTGATCACCGCCTTCTTGACCGGGCTCTACATGTTCCGGCTCGTCTTCCTGGTCTTCTTCACGAAGCCCCGCTTCGACACCGAGCACCTTCACCCGCACGAGTCGCCGCCGTCGATGGCGATGCCGCTGCTCCTGCTGGCGGTGCCCGCCGCGCTGATCGGCTTCGTCGGCTTCCCGCCGGAGGATGGTCCGCTCCATCACTTCCTGGAACCGGTTTTCGCCGAGCGAAGCGAAACGGTGGCCGGTGATGAGGTCGCCGCGCTCTACACCCTTCAGGACGAGCCAGCCGGGGTCGAGGTCGCGCCGAGCGAGGAGCATCATGTTTCGACGCGGACGACAGTGACCTTTGGCATTATCTCCAGCCTCGTCGCTCTGGCCGGGATCGCCCTGGCCTATCTCACCTATATCACGCGGACGATCAGCGCCACGAATCTCGCCAGTCGCTACCGCGGCATCTACGAGTTCCTCTACGACAAGTGGCGCTTCGACGAGCTCTACAACGCCATCCTCGTCCGGCCCCTCACCGAGCTGGCGATGGTGCTGTGGCGGGTGGTCGATGTCGGGATCATCGATGCGACCGTCAACGGTGTCGCGACCGGCATCGGGGCGGTCAGCCAGCGCCTGCGCCATGTCCAGACCGGTCTCGTCGCCAACTACGCCCTGGCGATCGCGCTGGGCATGGTGCTGATGGTTGGGGTCTATCTTGGGCTGTTCAGCAACCTCTTTCGGTAATCGATCGGCAGCGTGGGCGACGGGCAAGGGAGAAGGGCGAGGGGCTGAGGCAGACGTGGGGACGGCGAGCGAGGGTGGCGCCGATCGGTCTCTCTCGTGCCCCTCGATCCTGAGTCTTCCCTGGAGGGAATCGTGGACAACTTTCCAATCCTGAGCGCGATCGCCTATCTGCCGCTGCTCGGCGCGCTGGTGATCTTCGCCATCCCCCGCATCAGCCGGGAGACCGCGCGCTCGATCGCGTTGGGCAGTGCCCTCCTCAGCTTCGTGCTCTCGGTTGTCCTGCTGCTGGCCTTCGACCATAACGCGGAGTTCCAGTTCCAGGAGAAGGTCTCCTGGCTGCCCGGTCTCGGCGCCAGCTACTTCATGGGCGTCGATGGCATCGCGGTCCTCCTGATCGCTCTGACCACGCTGCTCTCGGTGATCGCGATCGTCTGGTCGTGGGACACCGTCGGCCGGCGGACGCGCGAGTACTACATCGCGATGCTGCTGCTTGAGACCGGCATGCTCGGCGTCTTCATGGCGCTTGATCTCTTCCTCTTCTACATCTTCTGGGAACTGATGCTGATCCCGATGGCGCTCCTGATCGGGATTTGGGGCAGCACGAACCGGGTCTACGCGGCCGTAAAATTCTTTCTCTACACCCTCTTTGGCTCGCTGTTGATGCTGGTCGCGATTGTGGCGACCTACCAGTCGTACTTTAATCAGACCGGGCTCCGCACGCTCAACGTGCTCGACTTACAGGGCGGCGACTACGGCCGGACGTTCCAGTTCTGGGTCTTCGCCGCCTTCTTCATCGCCTTTGCGGTCAAGGTGCCGCTCTTTCCGTTTCACACCTGGCTCCCCGATGCCCATGTCGAGGCGCCGACCGCGGCCAGCGTGATCCTGGCGGCGGTGATGCTGAAGATGGGCGGCTACGGTCTGCTCCGCTTCAATCTCTCGCTCTATCCGCAGGCCTCCCGCGACTGGGCGCCCTGGATCATCCTGCTCTCGGTGATCGCCATTCTCTACGGCGCCCTGGTCGCGCTTGTCCAACCCGATATGAAAAAACTGATCGCCTACTCGTCGGTCAGTCACATGGGCTTCGTCACCCTCGGCATCTTCATCTTCAACCTGCAGGGCATGGATGGGTCGATGATGGTGATGCTGGCCCACGGCTTCAACACCGGCGCCCTCTTCCTGCTGGTCGGGGTGGTCTACGAGCGGGCCCACACCCGCGCCATCTCCGCCTTTGGTGGGCTGGCGACCCGGCTGCCCGCCTACGCGGGCTACTTCGCCCTCTTCATGTTCGCCTCGATCGGCTTGCCGGGGCTCTCCGGTTTCGTCGGCGAGTTCCTCGTCGCGGTCGGCACCTGGCGGTACAACCCCTGGGCCGCCGTCTTCACTTTCTCCGTCGTCATCTTCGCCGCCTGGTACATGATGTGGATGTTCCAGCGGGTCATCTGGGGACGGGCCCCCGGCGAGATGCCTGATCCCCATGACGGCGCGCTGACGACGGACGAGCGCGACTCGCTCCACAAGGAGCCGCCCGTCGGGGAGGATCAGACCGGAAGCCACGGTCATGGCTTTGGGTCGCCGCTGCCGGTCGCGGGCGGCTCGCAGCTCCATCATGCCGCGGCGACCGTCGCCGCCGATCAAGCGGTGTCAGCGGAGGGGAGCGCGGCGCACGGTCTGACGGCCGGTGACAAGGCCGGTGTCGGAGAAATCTGGCCTGATCTGACCAAGAAGGAAGCGCTGACCCTCTTCCCGCTGGCCGTCCTGACCATCGTCACCGGGATCTACCCGGCGCCGATCTTCGACATCTGCGAGCCGGCCTTCCGGCGCATCCTCGAACCGTTCACGTAGGATTGAGGAAGAACCGCGCTCGAACGCGATCCGATGCCGTCACCGGCTGGCAGAGTGAAGGAACGGCTCGGGGGCGAATCGCGAGCTGGCAGGCGCACGCGGGGATGAGACCGGCTCCCCGTCAGACGACACCGAGGAACGGAGCACATCGATGCCGTTGGATCTGAATCTCTCGTCGCCTGATTGGGGCCTGCTCGCCCCGCAGCTGATCGTCTTCGCCCTGTCGATGGCGCTGCTGTTCGGCGATGCCTTTCTCCCGGAGGAGCGGCACTTCACGTGGCTGACCGGTCTCTCAATCACCGGCTACGGTCTGGCGCTGATCTCCCTCTGGTGGCAGGACGGCAGAAACGAGAGCACCTTCAACGGCGCGTTTCGGGCTGATGGTTTGACCGTCTTTCTCTCGTTGATTATCCTGATCGCCGCCATCCTGACGGTGCTCATCTCGGCGACCTATGTCGATCGGCTCGAAGGCCGGATGCCAATCGGCGAGTTCTATCTGCTGCTCAGCTTCTCGGTGCTTGGCGCCCTCCTGGTCTCCGCGGCTGGCGACCTCGTGATGATATTCGTGGGGATCGAGCTTTCCTCGCTGGCGACCTACATCCTGACCGCCTTTGCGAAACGGCGACTGACCTCGGTCGAAGGGGCGCTCAAGTATTTCCTGCTTGGCATCTTCGCCAGCGCAATCCTGGTCTACGGGATGGCATGGATCTACGGGGCCACCGGCTCGACCGATCTCGACGTGATCGCCCGATCGTTGCAAAGCTCCGTCGCCGGGGAAGAGTTCCTGGAGCCGTCGCTGCTGCTGGCGCTGCTGCTCCTGATCGTTGGTCTCGGCTTCAAGGTGGCGGCGGTCCCCTTTCACTTCTGGACCCCGGATGCCTATGATGGCGCGCCGACGCCGGTCACCGCCTTTATGTCGGTGGTGCCGAAGGCGGCCGCCTTTGCCGCCACGATTCGCATCCTGGTCCAGGGGCTCGGTCCGATTCGAGACGACTGGCTGAAGCTGATCGCGGCCCTCGCGCTGCTGACGATGGCGTTCGGGAATGTGGTGGCCATTTCCCAGCGCAACGTCAAGCGGATGCTCGCCTACTCCTCGATCGCCCATACCGGCTACATGCTTGTCGGTCTGGCCGCCTATCAGGCGCGGGGCAGCTTCAGCGCCGGCGGCGCCAGCAGCACCGGCGACGATCAGGGAATCGCGAGCCTCCTCTACTACATCCTCGCCTACACCTTCATGAATATCGGCGCCTTCGCGATCGTCGTCTGGCTCCAGCATCGCGGTCGTGGAATGACCCTCGACGATTTCGCGGGGCTTGCCTCGACCGAGCCACTCGCGGCGGCGGCGATGACCGTCTTTATGGTCTCGCTGATGGGGGTGCCGCCGCTGATCGGCTTCTACGCCAAGTACTACGTCATTCTCGCTGCCATCAATGCCGGTGATCTCGGTCTGACCCTGGCGATCGCGGTGGTTGTCCTTTCGGCGGTCAGCGCCTTCTTCTACCTGCGGGTCGTGGCGGTGATGTTCTTCAGCGACGGCGAGGCTGCCCCCCGGCAGGCGTCGACGCCGCTGCTCAACGCCGGCATCCTGCTGATGGTCCTCGCGACGATCTTCCTTGGACTCTTCTCCGGCAGCGTGGTCGACCTCGCCGAGCGCTGGTCGGGCGCCCTGACCGTCGTGGCGAGCGTCGGTGGTGGTGGCTAACGATGGCGCCTCGGCATGGGGGCCAGTGTGACTCGCCCCATGCGCGCCGGCCCCGCCTCGAATCGCGATCCGGCGTGGCCTGATCAGCGTTCTCTGAGCGGGCAGGTCATCCTTCCGAGCCGGCACGAGCATCTGTCCGGCTGTTCGCTGGAGGTGTCGCGGCGTCCGTTCGGAGGGTGGCGCGCATGATCCGGGGTGAGCTGGTCAATCTTCGGGCGGTCGATCGGCCTGATGCGACGCTGCTCCATCGCTGGCTCAACGAGCCGGACGTGATGGTGGGCTGGGGCGTGCCCGACCAGACAATCTCCCTCACCGAGGTCCAGCGCCGTCTCGAAGGATGGCTGGCGGACGAGGCACTGCTCGGCCGGCCGGTCGCCTTCATCGTCGAGACACTTGCGGCGGAGGCGGTTGGTCTGCTGCTCGTCGCACATCTCCCGCCAGAGCCTCGCGGTGCCGAGCTCTCGCTGCTGATCGGCGAATCGTCGCGGTGGGGCGAGGGGCTGGGGACCGACGCCCTCCAGACGCTTCTTGGCGTCTGCTTCGAGACATGGAACCTCCATCGGGTCGCGCTTCGCTGCGAGGCGTCGAACGATCGGGCCCGTCGCCTCTACACCCGGTGCGGATTCGTCCAGGAGGGGATCCTCCGCCAGGCGTCCTTCAGCTCCGGCGCCTATGGCGATCAGATCCTGTTCGGGTTGCTCGCAACGGAGTGGAACGGCTTCCCGGTGGCCTCAGCCCCGTCACCACCGTGAGCGGCTTGAGTGATCTGGCCCAGGACCCGGCCGAGCGCTTCGACCTTGTCCGTCCAGACGGCTCGCCGGCCGGACGGACGAAGAGGCGCGCCGATGTCCATCGGGACGGCGATTGGCACCGGTCAGTGCATGTCTGGGTTTGCGGGCTCGACGACGACGGCGCACCCTTTCTCCTCTTTCAACGGCGGGGACTGACTAAAGACACCTGGCCGGGTGGTCTCGACGCAACGGTCGGCGGTCATTACCGGGCCGGGGAAGGGCTGGACGATGCGCTGCGTGAAGTGGACGAGGAGATCGGCCTGACGGTCGCGCAACGCGATCTGCGCCGCCTCGGGGTCCGTCTCTGCGTCAACGAGAGCGAGGTCGGCATCCGCGACCACGAGCTGCAGGATGTCTTTCTGCTGCGGGACGACCGGCCACTGACCGGCTACCGCCTCCATCCCGTCGAGCTCGCTGCCCTCGTCCGTCTGCCGATCGTCCCACTGCTCAATCTGTTTGCGGGCGGGCAGGCGCATGTAACCGCTCAGGCGTTCGCACCCGGGGACGACGCGGTGACGAGCCTGACCATCACGTCTGCCGATTTCATTCCCAGTATCGACCGCTATTTCTATCGGGTGGGCATCGCCGCCGTCGCGGCGCTGCGCGGTGATCGTCATATCGCTGTCTAGCAACGGTTGTTCGTTGATGCCGCTTGCCCAGATTGGCCCGACGGCATGCTACGATGGATCAGTTTCGTTCTCCCGGAACGGTGCGTCGCCGTCAGGGAATCGTTACCGGTTGCTGGCGCGGTGGGACCGGCGATCTTTCGGGTGGAGATGCTACGCGTATGGATGTTGTGCTGCTGTTGATCCGGCTGGGGCTGGCGGGCGTCTTTATCGCCTCGGGGATCGCGAAGTTGCTCGACCGCGAAGGTGGGCGCCAGGCCGTCGCCGATTTTGGGATTCCTGACCGCCTGGCGGGACCGATCGCGATCGCGCTGCCCTTCGTCGAGTTGGCCGTCGCCCTGCTGCTGATTCCGCGCGATGCCGCCTGGTGGGGCGCCCTCGGCGCCCTCGCGCTGCTCGTTGTCTTCTCCGCCGAGATCGCCTACAACCTGGCTCGTGGCAACCGGCCCGATTGCCATTGTTTCGGTCAGCTCTCGGCTGATCCGATCAGCCCCCGTCACCTGATTCGCAACGGCGTGCTGGCGCTGCTGGCGTTGCTGGTCGTTGCGCGTGGGCAGGGAGACTCGGGGTCGAGTGTCATTGGCTGGGCCGACGAGATTTCCGGCTGGGGTGTTGTGGCCCTGGTCGGCGGCGTGGTGCTGCTGGCCGCGCTTGCCACTGCCGGATGGCTGCTCGTTCACCTCCTGGGCCAGAATGGCCGTCTGCTCGTCCGCCTCGATGCGATCGAGGAGACGCTCGCCGCTCGGGGTACGCCGGTGCCTGCCCCCGCCGAGCCGGTCGTCGGCTTGAAGGTCGGCACGCCGGCTCCGGCCTTCTCCCTGACCGGGCTGTACGGCGAAACGATGACGCTCGACGCGCTGCGCTCCCGTGGCCAGTCGACGCTGCTCGTCTTCTCCGATCCAACGTGCGGACCATGCACGGCGTTGATGCCGGATATCGGCACCTGGCAGCGGGAACACGCCGCACGGTTGACCGTCGCCCTCGTCGGCCGGGGCACGCCGGAGGAGAATCGCGCCAAGACCAGCGAGCATGGATTGGTTCATGTGCTGCTTCAAAAGGATCGAGAGGTGGCGCAATCTTACGAGGCGAACGGGACGCCGTCGGCGGTGATCGTTCGGTCCGATGGAACGGTTGGCAGCCCGCTCGCACTTGGCGCCGACGCGATCCGGGCGCTCGTCGCACGGTCGGTTGGAGCGCCAGCGCCCGCCGCGCCGGCCGCGGCCCCGAGCAATGGCGCGCCGGCCCGTTCACCTGGGCTGGCGATTGGCCAGCCGGCCCCGGAGCTGGAGCTTCCCGATCTCGACGGCACGACGGTGCGGTTGGCCGATCTGCGTGACCGGCCGACGCTGCTCCTCTTCTGGAACCCGGGCTGCGGATTCTGCGTCCGGATGGTCGAGGATCTCACAACCTGGGAGCGTGAGTCGGCTGCGTCCGCTAACGCGCCACGCGCGCTGATCGTCTCGACTGGGGATGTCCAGGCCAACCGCGACATGGGTTTGAGCTCAACGATCGTACTCGATCAGGGGTTCGCCACTGGACGCGCCTTCGGGGCGTCCGGAACACCCTCGGCGGTGCTGGTCGACACGGCCGGCAATATCGCCTCCGCGGTCGCCGTCGGGGCACCCGGGGTGCTCGCGCTGGCACGCGGAGACGATCCGGCCGTCGCGGCCGGTGCCCCTGCCGCCGAGCGGCCAGCGGCCACCATCGGCGACGAGGCTCCTGACCTCCGGTTACGCACCCTCGACGGCGAAACAGTCGAGATCAAGACGCTGCTGCAGGGGACGCGCACGCTGGTGCTCTTCTGGAACCCTGGGTGCGGGTTCTGCACGCGGATGCTGGACGATCTGAAGGCCTGGGAAGCGTCGCCGCCGAAGAACGCGCCGAAGCTGCTTCTGATCTCCTCCGGCACCGCCGAGGCGAATCGTGAGCTTGGCCTGCGATCGCCGGTGCTGCTCGACGACAGCTTCAGCGCGGGCCAGGCCTTTGGCGCCAATGGAACGCCCTCCGGCATCTTGGTCGATGCTCGCGGCCGGATCGCGTCGGACCTCGCCGTCGGCGCGCCAGCCGTCTTCGATCTGGCCAACCGCCGCGGCGACCGCCTGCAGATCAAGAGCGGGTCACGCTAGGATCACCGACCTTCTCCACCTTCAATCGACCTTCTGAAGAGCCCGTGACCCGGACCGGCCCGGGCTCTTCCCATCACCGGCCAGGGGACGTGGGGAGGGTTATGGCGGCCAGAGCACGGCGGCCTGCCGAGCAATGACCCTCCTCTCGCGCTTCCATTGATCGCTCCGCGGCCAGGATGCACGTGTGCCTGCGCGGCCCCGATACGTCGCCAGGTGCCCGCGGCTCCTCACGTTCAGACACCCAATGCTTCCTCTTCCCAACGCGCCTACCCCTCGGTCATGCCAGGCTTGGCGATGACCCTCTGGCAACCCGCCGCTCGCTCGTGAATCGTCACGACTCAGCCGGGGATACGGTGGCAACGGCAACAACGCCGCCGGGCACCAGGGCGCACATCGTGCGCCCCTACCGGGAGTGGTGGGTGACCCGTGCCATGGTTGGCGGGGACCATTGGGACCGACACTACCCGCACCGGCGGGCGCGGCAAGCAGCGCCCCTACCATGAGGGTAGCGGCGGCCATGACCTGCCCGCCCGGTGGAAGGCATCCGGGACCCTGACACTGCGCCTCATGGTCGTCTGCCGAGCAGATCACAGGGGGACCAACGGACCTGGGCATGGCCGCGAACCCTGTCCCATCACGCGTCTGCGGTCGGGGCGCATGCCATGCGCCCCGACCGCCTCGTTGCGGTTGGGGCGCCACGTGGATCGATCCGGCGACCTCCCTGCCGTCCAGTCGCTGGCTCTG